>Ga0154739_1079_pt1 | contig 90664 bp, 65 predicted proteins | sample Rifle2008BG16ft_FD_105747 | JGI IMG/M metagenome (GOLD analysis project Ga0154739, IMG submission 105747) | Candidatus Eisenbacteria bacterium RBG_16_71_46 | reverse complement strand
GTGGGGGCAGCTCGACCTCAACACCATGTTGCCGCTGATGGCGCGCGACCTGCTCGAGAGCGTCCGGCTGCTGGCCAACGTCTCCCGCGTGTTCGCCGACAAGGCGCTCGACGGGCTCGTGGCCAATGTCGAGACCTGCCGCGGCTACGTCGAGATCTCGCCCGGTATGGCCACCGCGCTCAACCCGCTCATCGGCTACGATCGGGCCGCCGAGATCGCCAAGCGCTCGTTCAAGGAGCGACGTCCGGTGCGTGAGCTGGCGCGGGAGATGACCAAGCTCAGCCCCGAGGAGATCGAGCGCGCGCTCGATCCCCGCGGCCAGACCGAGCCCGGGCCGGGCGCGGGCGGGAGCGGTGGGGGATGAGCCCGGCCGCGGCGGCCCCGGCGCTCGAGGAGCTGCTCGAGCGGCTCGCCGACGCGCGCCAGCGCGTCGCGGGCGTGGCCCACCGCACGCCGGTCGCCACCTCGCGCACGCTCGACGCGCGCGTGGGCTGCAGGGTGTTCCTCAAGTGCGAGAACCTGCAACGCATGGGCGCGTTCAAGTTCCGCGGCGCCTACAACACCCTCTCGCGACTGCCGGATGAGGCGCGACGCCACGGCGTCGTGGCGTATTCATCGGGCAATCACGCGCAGGCGGTGGCGCTGGTCGCGCGGCTGCTCGAGATCCCCGCCACGATCGTCATGCCGAGCACCGCGCCGGCGCTCAAGCTCGACGCGACCCGCGACTACGGCGCGGAGGTCGTGTTCTACGACCGCGCGGGGGAGGAGCGCGAAGCGATGGCGGAGCGCCTCGCAGGCGAGCGCGGGCTCACGCTCATCCCGCCCTTCGACCATCCCGACATCGTCGCCGGCCAGGGCACGGCGGCCGCCGAGCTGTTCGAGCAGGCGGGCCCGCTCGACGTCCTGCTGGTGCCGGTGGGCGGCGGTGGGCTGATCGCGGGCGCGGCGCTCGCCGCGCGGCTGCTGCGCCCGGCATGCCGCGTCATCGGCGTCGAGCCCGAGGCCGGCGACGACGGCGCGCGCTCGTTCCGCGAAGGCCGGATCGTGCGCGCCCCGTGCGGTGAGACCATCGCCGACGGCGCGCGCACGCCGTCGGTCGGCCGGCTCAACTTCGAGATCATTCGCGCCTGCGTGAGCGATATGATCACCGCGACCGACGCCGAGCTCAAGCGCGCGATGCGCTTCGTGATGGAGCGGCTCAAGCTGGTGGTGGAGCCGACCGGGGTGCTGGGCCTGGCGCCGTTGCTGAGCGGGCGGCTTGCCCCGGCGGGCGAGCGCATCGGCGTGATCCTCTCCGGCGGCAACGTGGACCTGACGCAAGCGGCGGAGTGGTTCGCCGAGACGCCGCGCGAGTGAACGCGGCGGCCGCGGCCGCTCAGGTCCGCGCGACCGCCCCCACCGCCTCGATCAACCGATCGAGCCCGCCCTCGATCGCCGAGTCGAGGTGGATGCGCATCACGCGCCGCCCGCGCTTGGCCAGTACCTCGTAGTCCCCGGCGGCCTGGGCCCAGCGCAGTGCGCCGAAGCCGTACGGCTCCTCGGGGATCGGCAGATCCTCGCCCTCGTCGGCGGTGAGCTGGAGGAACACGCCGGTGTTGGGTCCCCCTTTGTGTAGCTGGCCGGTGGAGTGGAGGAAGCGCGGGCCGTAGCCGAGCGTGGTGGCGAGGCGCGTCGCCGCGCGCGCGGTGTGGCGCAGGCGCTGCAGCCGGGCGTGGCGCTCGGGCGTCCGGTGCAGGTAGGCGCAGATGGCGAAGTAATCGCCGGGCCGGCCGAGCGCCAGCAGCGAGCCGATCCATGCCGCGGGATCCTCGCCCTCCGGCTTGCCGCCCATCGCCTGGGCCACGTCGGCCGGGGCCTCGACGCGGAGGTGGCGGCCCGACGCCAGCGGCTCCGGATCGGGAAAGCCGCCCTCGGCGAGATAGCGCTCGAGCACCGCGGCGGTGGCCTGCTTGGCCTCGGTCACGTTGGGCTCGTCGAAGGGGTTCACGTTCAGCACCGCGCTGGCGGTGGCGGTGGCGATCTCCCAGCGCACGAACTCGGCGCCGAGGTGGGCGAGCGAAGGGTCGCGCCAGCGCAGGACGGGATGCCCGCCCTGCTCGAGTGCGGTGAGCTGCGCCACGGTCTCCTCCGCGAGCGGGGCCGCGGAGACGGCGACGAACACGCGGTCGCGGCCGTAGACCTCGGCGCCGGCCAGGGTCTCCTCGGCGATCGGTACCAGGCCCTTGCCGTCCTTGCCGGTGCTCTCGGCCAGGAGCTGCTCGGCCCACGAGCCGAACGCCGCGATCTCGGGTCCGAGCACGAAGGTCACCTTGTCGCGGCCGTTCCTCGCCAGCTCGCCCAGCGTGGCGCCCAGCTCGAGGCCGAAGTTCTTCTTGGCCGCTCCGGGGGAGATCCCCGCCTGCACCTCCTCGACCGCCCGATCGAGCAACGCGTCGAGATCCACGCCGATGAGCGCCGCCGGCACCAGCCCGAAGTAGGACAGCGCCGAGTAGCGGCCGCCGATGTCGGGGGGATTCTGAAACACCCGGCGGTAGCCGCGCCGGGCGGCGAGTGCCGCGAGCGGAGTGCCGGGGTCGGTCACCGCCACGAATGCGCGTCCGGCCTCGGCGCCGGGCGCGGCGCGCACCCAGGCGAAGAAGTGCCGCTCGAAGGAAGCCACCTCGAGCGTGTTGCCGGACTTGGAGGACACCACGAACAGCGTGCGGGCGGGATCGTGCGTGGCGGCCACCGCGCGCACCGCCTCCGGCGAGGTGTTGTCGAGCACGGCCAGCTCGAGCGCGCCCGGGCGCGCCGGGAACGTGAGCCGGAGCACCTCGGGCGCCAGGCTCGAGCCGCCCATGCCGAGCAGCACGGCATGGGTGAAGCCCTCGGCCGCCACCCCGGCGGCGAACTCGCGCAGCGTTCCGGTCTCGGCCCGCATTGCGGCGGGGGAGTCGAGCCAGCCGAGACGATTGCCGGCCACCTTCTGGCGCTGCGGGTCGTCGCCCCACAGCGTGGTGTCGTGCCGCCCCAGCCGCTCGGCAAAGCGGTCCGCCGCCAGGTGCTCGAGGCGGGCCTCGATGATCCGCGCGGCCTCGGCGGTCAAGAAGGTGAGATCGAGCTTGCGCGCTTCGGCCATGGTCCCGTCCTCAGCGCGTGCCCTGGATCGCGCTGCGCTTGGACTTCAGCGCATCGAGCAGGGCATCGTAGGACTGCGCGAACTTGTCCACGCCTTCCTGCTCCAGCTCGCCGATCAGCTTCTCGACCGGCACGCCCAGCTCCGGCAGCCGCTTGAACAGGTCTCGGGCCGCGTCGAGGTCGCGCTCGAGGCGGGCTTCGACCACGCCGTGGTCGTTGAATGCGTCGATGGTCGCGAGCGGCATGGTGTTGACCGTCTGCGGACCGATCAGCTCCTCGACATAGACCACGTCGCGATACTTCGGGTCCTTGGTGCTGGTCGAGGCCCACAGCGGACGCTGCGGGTGGGCGCCCTTCGCCTGCAGCGCGCGGAAGCGGTCGGAGGCGAAGATCCGCTTGAAGCGCTGGTAGGCGAGCCGGGCGTTGGCCACCGCCGCCTTGCCGCGCACCGCCTCCAGCTCTCCGCGTCCCGCGGCGCCAGGCTTGAGCGACCCGATCCGCTGGTCGATCGCGCGGTCCACCTTGCTGTCCACCCGCGAGACGAAGAACGACGCCACCGAGTGAATCGACGCCAGCGCCAGTTGCTGCTTCGCGCGCTCCTCCAGCCCCCGGAGGTAGGCGTCCATCACCTCCTCGTAGCGGGCGAGCGAGAAGATGAGGGTGACGTTGATGCAGATGCCCTCGGCGATGAGCGCGGTGATCGCGGGCAGCCCCGCCGGGGTGGCCGGCACCTTGACGTGGAGGTTGACCCGGCCGACCAGGCCGTGGAGCCGGCGCGCTTCCGCGATCGTCCCCAGGCTGTCGCCGGCGAGGTGCGGGTTGACCTCGATGCTGACGCGGCCGTCCATGCCCTTCGAACGCTCGAAGATCGGCAGCAGGCGGTCGCAGGCGCTCTGGATGTCCTCGACCGCCAGCGCATCGAACAGCGCCCCACCGGCCAGGCCCCGACCCACCAGGCGCTCGATGCCGCTGTCGTAGTCGTCGCTCTCGGCGATCGCCTCCCTGAAGATGGTCGGGTTCGAGGTCACCCCGACGATGCCGTGCTCCTTCACCAAGCGGTCGAACTCCCCGGAGGCGAGGTGTCCCCGGCGGATGAAGTCCATCCAGACGCTCTGCCCGAGTTGGAGCAGCTGTTCGGTGCGGCTGGCCATGATGATCACTCCCTTCTGCGGTTCGAGGACCGCCGCCTGCCCTGTGCCAGCGCGACCATGCGCCCTTCCGGATCGCGCAGCGAGGCGACGCGGTGGCCCCACGTCATGTCCTCGGGCGGCCGCTCGAACACCACTCCTTTCGCCACCAGCTCGCGATGCACGCGATCCACGTCCTTCACCATGATGTAGAGGGTGGGCTCGCGCGGCGGGCGCCAGTCCTCGGGCGGACCGGGCCGCGGGGGCATGAACCCGAGGCTGGAGCTGGGACCGGTCTGGACGTACAGGTAGTCGATCTTGGGATCGTACTCGGACTGCGCGAACCCGAGCAGCTCGGCGTAGAAGCGGCGCACCTCGTCCAGCGCGTGGCTCGAGTAGTCCATGTGCTGGCTGATGAAGCCGATCGCGTTGGGCACGGCGGATGGCGCGGTGGCGCCGCGGGCGGGCGGGCGGCGGGGCGCGGGGCGCCTGCCTGGCGCCTTCGCCGAGCGCGACGCTGCCGCCCGCACCGGACGGGACCCGGTCTTGGCGCGGCGCGCGGGGGCCTTCGCCGCGCGGGATCGGGTCCCGGCGGGTCGCCTCGCGCGCGGCGCGGACTTTCGAGTCGCCTGGGTTCGCTTGCTGCGGGTGGGTTTCGGCTTCCGGCGTGCCATGAGCGGGCCTCCAGCGCGGGTCGTGGAGTCTCGAGTGACGGACTGCGCCCAAAGATGCGACAGAGTGACGCGAGGCGCAAGCGGGCGGGGCGTGGCGGCGCGGACGCCGGCCGGACCCGCGCCGCGCGTCGGTCCTGCCGGGCCTCTCCAGCGCCCGGACGCCGGGCGCGCCGGGTGCGCCCGGCGTCCCGCACCTCCGGCCGGCGGTCGCGCGGGCGTCGAAATCGAGCTAGGCTACGCGCAGGCGACGCGCTCCGGGCGCCGCCTCGGACCGACCGCACGAGAGGATCCTCGTCCATGCCCCAGGCCTCGCGCCTCGTCCTTGCGCTACTGCTGCTGCTTCCCGGCCCGCGGCGGGCGGCGGCGTCGGTCGTGGCGGACCGCGTGGTCGTAGTGCTGATCGACGGCCTGCGCTACAGCGAGGGTCTGGGCGACGCGAGCGCCGCGTTCGCGCCGCGCCTGGCGGCGCTCGCCGCGCAGGGAGTCAAGATCGAGCCGTTTCTCAACGACGGCTTCACCTACACGAGCGAGGCGATTCCCGCGTCGTGGATGGGTGGCTGGTTCGGATCGCGCGACACCGTCCTCGCGGGCCAGGCGACCCAGTACGCCCTCGCCCCGACGCTGTTCGAGGCCTACCGCAAGCAGCTCGGCCGCCCGGCCGAGGACTGCATGTACTTCATCAAGGACGTGGGCTCGTTGTGGCGCCAGAGCTTCGATCCCGCCTACGGGCCGGACTACTGGCCGAGGACCCACATGGCGGGCTATTCGGACCCGACGGTGTGGGAGGAGTTCAAGGCCCTGGTGCCGGCGCTCCACCCGCGGCTGATCTACCTCTACCTGGCGGACGTGGACGGCGCCGGTCACGGCGGCTCTTGGAGCGACTACACCGGGGCGATCCTCATGGCCGACGCCATCGTCGGCGAGCTGTGGGACTTCGTGCAGGCCGATCCGTTCTACGCCGGGCGCACCGACCTGCTCGTGACCAACGACCACGGCCGCCACGACGACGCGCACGGCGGTTTTCGCGGGCACGGCGACGGCTGTCCCGGGTGCAGGACGATCATGCTGCTGGCGGTGGGCCCGGACTTCCCCGCGGGGGTGGTGAGCCACACGCCGCGCGCGCTGCCCGACCTGGCGCCCACCGTGGGGCTGATCCTCGGCTTCGAGATGCCGTGGGCCACCGGCCGGCCGATGCAGGAGATCTGCACCGCGGGTGTGCCGATCCCCGCACCGCTGCCGCCGGCGGGCCTGAGGCTCGTGGCGCTCGAGCCCAACCCGGCCTCGGGTGTGCAGCGCATCGAATGGGACCTCGCGCGCGGTGGCGCCCTGCGCCTGGAGGTGTTCGACCTCTCGGGACGGCGGCGGCGCGCGCTATTCGTGCCCGCCGCCCCCGCAGGAAGTGGAAGCCTGGAGTGGAGCGGCGAGGGCGACGACGGGCGCGCGCTCGAGGCCGGGCTCTACTGGCTGCGCCTCACCCACGCCGGGCTCTCGGCGACGGGGAAGTTCGTGCGGATGCGCTAGGCTCCCTCAGCCCCGCGCCCAGGCGAGCACGCGCTCCGCGACCTGGTCCGGGGTGAAGCCGAAGTGCTCCTGCAGGTCCTTCAGCGGCGCCGACTCGCCGAAGCGGTCGATGCCGATCGCGAGGCCGTCGTGCCCGACGAAGCGATACCAGTAGTCGGTGACCCCGGCCTCGATCGAGACCCGCCGGCCGCCCGGCGGCAGCACCTGGTCACGCCAGCCCGCGTCCTGCTCGAGGAAGCGCTGCGGCGCCGGCATGCTGACCACGCGCGCGGCGAGCCCGCCGGCCTCGAGCTGCTTCGCCGCCTCCATCGCCAGCCACACCTCGGAGCCGGTCGCGATCAGGCTCACCGCCTCCTTCGCCTGGGACTCGCGCAGCACGTAACCGCCGCGCCGGATCCACTCCGGCGCGAAGGGCGTCGCGCGCTCGAGTGCCGGGAGCGACTGGCGGGTGAGCGCGAGCAGCGTCGGCCCGTCGCTGCGCTCGAGCGCCAGGCCCCACGCCGCCGCGGTCTCGACCCCGTCGGCGGGGCGCACCACCAGGAAGTTGGGAATCGCGCGCAGCGCGGCGAGGTGCTCGACCGGCTCGTGGGTGGGGCCGTCCTCGCCGAGGAACACGCTGTCGTGGGTGAAGACCCAGATCACCTGCGCGTGCATCAGCGCCGAGAGGCGCAGCGCCGGGCGCGCGTAGTCGGTGAAGACCAGGAACGAGCTGCCGTAGGGAATGAACGCCCCCGCGACCGCCATGCCGTTGAGGATCGAGGCCATGCCGTGCTCGCGCACGCCGAAACGCAGGTTGCGCCCCTCGTAGCGGCCCTTCGAGACCTCGGGAGAATCCTGGATCGCGGTGCGGGTGGAGCTGTCGAGGTCGGCGGCGCCGCCGGCGAGCGAGGGCACCAGGGCCGCGGCTTCCTGGAGCACCTTGCCGCCGTGCGCCCGCGTCGCGCCCGGGCCGGCCGGGGCCTTGGCCACCAAACGCTCGATGATGTCGCGGGGCACGCGACGCTCGATCATCGCCTGCCACTGCGCGGTCTTCTCCGGGTGCTTCGATCGCCAGCGCGCGAGCCCTTCCTGCCAGGCGTCGTACTCGGGCCTGAGCGCCCGCGCGCGCTCCGCGAACAACTGGCGCACCTCGTCGGGCACCAGGAAGGTGGGCGAGGAGGGCCAGCCGAAATGACGCTTGGCGCCCGCGACCTCCTCGGGGCCGAGCGGCTCGCCGTGGGCCTTGTGGGTGTCCTGCTTGGTGGGCGCGCCGTAGCCGATGTGGGTCGGGATCACGATCAGGCTCGGCCGCTCGTCCTGCGACAGCGCGCGCTCGAGCGCGTCGGACAGCTCGCCGGCGTCGTAGGGGTTCGCCCGCTGCACGAACCAGCCGTAGGCCTCGAAGCGCTTGCCCACGTCCTCGCTCAACGACAGCGCCGCGGGCCCGTCGAGGGTGATGCTGTTGGCGTCGTAGAGGTAGACCAGGTTGCCCACTCCGAGGTGGCCGGCGAGCGAAGCGGCCTCGGAGGCCACGCCCTCCATGAGGTCGCCGTCGCTGACGATGCCGAACACGCGATAGGTGATGGGGGAGAAGTCCGCGGTGTTGAAGCGCGCGGCGAGCATCCGACCGGCGAGCGCGATCCCGACCCCGTTGCCGAACCCCTGCCCGAGCGGTCCGGTGGTGGTCTCGACGCCCCTGGTGTGGCGGCTCTCGGGGTGCCCGGGGGTGAGGCTGCCGAGCCGGCGGAACTGCTCGAGCTGCTCGAGCGTCATCTCCTCGTAGCCGGCGAGGTGGAGCAGGGCGTAGAGCAGCATCGAGGCGTGGCCGGCCGAGAGCACGAAGCGGTCGCGGTTCATCCAGCCCGGGTCCTGCGGCTGGTAGCGCAGGTAGCGGGTCCACAGCAGGTAGGCCGGATCGGCGAGGCCCATCGGCGCGCCGGGGTGCCCGCTCTTGGCGTGCTCGACCCCGTCCACCGCAAGGAAGCGAATGGTGTTGATGGCGAGCCGATCCACCGCGGAGAGCACCCGCAGCGGGGGTGAGACCGGGAATCTGGGGTTCATGCCGGCTCCTTGTGGGCGGGGGTCGCGAGCGCCACCGCCGCGGCGCCCCACAGCGCGGTCTGGGCGTCGAGCACCACCGACATCGGGATGTCTCGCACCAGGGCGGAGAGTCGCCCCTTGTCGCAGAAGGCCCGGGCGAAGCCGCCGTCGCGCATCAGCGGCAGCATCTTCGGGGCGATGCCGCCGCCGACGAAGACGCCGCCGACGGCGAAGAACTTGAGCGCCAGGTTGCCGGCCTCGGCGCCGTAGACCCCGAGAAAGGTCTCGGCCGCGAGGCGCGCTCGCTCGCACGAGCCGTCGAGCGCGGCGGCGGTCACCATCGCCGCGGGATCCTCGGCGCCGGCGAAGGCGCGGGCGAAGGCCTCGGGCTCGTCCCCGCGGCGGGTGGCGGCGAGGAAGCGGTAGACCTCGGCGAGCCCGCGGCCCGAGAGGATGCGCTCGTAGCTCACCCGTCCATGCTTCGCCCTGAGCCACAGGTTGAGCTCGTCCTCGAGGGGGTTGCGCGGTGCAAAGTCGGAGTGGCCGCCCTCGGAGGCGGAAGGGCGCCAACGCCTCCCGCCCCCCAGCAGGAAGGCTTCGCCGAGGCCGGTGCCCGCCGCGATCAGCGCGCGGTTGCCGGGGCGCGCCGTGCCCGGGTTGAGCGTCTCGAGGTCGCGCGGCCCCAGCAGCTCGAGCCCGTGCGCGGTGGTCTCGAGATCGTTCATCAGCGCAACCTCGATCCCCCCGAGCGCCGCACCCACCTTGTCGCCGTCCACGTGCCACGGCAGGTTGGTGGCCTCGCAGCGGTTGTCCACCACCGGGCCGGCGATGCCGAACACCGCGCGGGTGGGCGGCTCCGGGGCGTCGCGCAGGAAGCTCCGCGCCGCCTCGATCAGCGAGGGGAACTCGCGGCTCGGCAGCTTGCGGTCGAGCCGCGGCCGGCGCGCGGAGCCACCCTCCTCGAACAGCGCGAGGTGGGTCTTGGTGCCGCCGATGTCGCCCGCGAGGATCATCGTCGCATCGTAGCGACGCGGCCCCGGGATTGCCAGCCACGGCAGGCGTCAGGGCGAGGCGCGATCCCGGGCGCCGGGCTGGTCTCGCCGCCCCGCGCCGGGAACCCCGCCGAGCCCGCGAAGCGGCGCGCGCCCGGGGACGGGCTGCGCCACCTCCGGCGACGGGGCCGCGGCCGAGTCCGGGGCCGGGGCGCCGCAAATGAGCCGCGCCATTCGCCGGGGCTCCTGCATCTACATGCTGTTAACCATGGACTCTCACGCGATCGCCTCCGCCCTCGGCCGTCCCGGCCTCACCGAGCAGATCGGCAACACTCCGCTGGTGTCGATCGGTGGGCTCGCGGGCGTGCCTGCCGGCGTCCAGGTCTTGGGAAAGGCCGAGTGGTTCAACCCCGGCGGCTCGGTCAAGGACCGCGCGGCGTGGAGCATCGTGCGCGCGGCGGAAGCGGCCGGACGGTTCGAGGGCGGTCGCATCCTGCTCGACGCCACCTCGGGCAACACCGGCATCTCCTACGCCTGGATCGGCGCGTCGCGCGGGCGCCCGGTGCTGCTCTGCGTGCCGGCCAACGCCAACCGCGAACGCCGCCGGCTGCTCGCCGCCCTCGGCGCCGAGGTGATCTATACCGACCCGATGGAAGGCACCGACGGCGCGATCCGCGAGGCGCGCCGCCTGCAGGCCGAGGATCCGGAGCGCTACGTGTACGCCGACCAGTACTCGAACCCGGCCAACTGGCGCGCCCACTACGACACCACCGCGCCCGAGATCTGGTCGCAGACCCTCGGGCGCATCACGCACCTCGTGGCGGGCATCGGCACCTCGGGAACGCTGGTCGGCGCCGGCCGCCGCCTGCGCGAGCTGAACCCGGCGATCGAGGTCGTCGCGGTCCAGCCCGACTCGCCGTTTCACGCGCTCGAGGGCCTCAAGCACCTGGCGAGCGCGATGCTGCCTGCGTTCTACGACCCCACCGTCCACCAGCGCATCGTCGAGGTGTCGAGCGAGCAGGCGATCGCGATGGCCAGGCTCCAGGCGCGGCGCGGCCTGCTGCTGGGTTGGTCGGCGGCAGCGGCGGTCGTCGCCGCCGAGCGCGTGGCGCAGCGGCTCGCCGCCGGCGTGGTGGTGGCGGTGCTGTGCGACGGCGCCGAGCGCTACCTGAGCGAGCCGGCCTGGGACGCGGCCGAGGAGGACGCGCGATGACCCTGCGCCTGCCCGCCGAGGTGGCCCGCGCGGTGCGCGAGCATCTGAGTCGCGCCTATCCCGAGGAGGGCTGCGGAGTGCTGCTCGGCCGCGAGTCCGAAGTCGGCCGCGAGGTGGTGCGCGCGATCATGATCTCCAATCGCAACCGGGATTCGCGCGGCAACCGTTACCTCATCGCGCCCGAGGAGTTCCTGCGCGCCGAGCGCCAGGGCCGGGAGGCCGGGCTCGACGTCGTGGGCTTCTACCACTCGCATCCCGACCATCCGGCGCTGCCCTCGGCATTCGATCTGGAGCACGCCTGGCCGTACTATTGCTACGTGATCGTGAGCGTCGAGCGCGGCGCTGCCGGTGGTCTCACGTCGTGGCGGCTGCGCGACGATCGCTCGCGGTTCGATTCCGAGCCGGTGGAGCTGCTGCAGCGGCCGAGCCCCGACGACCGCGACGACCCCGGAGAACCCCGATGAGCGTGAGGACGACGATCTACATCCCGAGCCCGCTGCGGCCCTATGCCGGGCAGCACGCCGCGGTCGAGGTCGAGGCCGCCACGGTCGGCGAGGCGTTGCGGGCGCTGGTGACCGCCCATGCCGATCTCGAGCGCCACCTCTACGACGAGCAGGGCCGGCTGCGCCGCTTCGTCAACGTCTACCGCAACGACGAGGACGTGCGGCACCTGCAGCGCGACGCCACGCCGCTGTCCGCCGGCGACACGCTCTCGATCGTGCCGAGCATCGCCGGCGGCGCCGGGCCCCAGCAGCCGGCGGGGCCACCGGCGTGGGCCACCGGCGCGGACGGCCTGCCCGCGCTGAGCCCGGCGGAGCTGCTGCGCTACGGCCGGCACCTCATCCTGCCCGAGGTGGCGCTCGAGGGGCAGCGCAAGCTCAAGGCGGCGAGCGTGCTCATCGTCGGCGCCGGCGGGCTGGGCTCGCCGCTCGCGCTCTACCTCGCCGCCGCCGGCGTGGGCCGTCTCGGCCTGGTGGACTTCGACGTCGTGGACGAGAGCAATCTCCAGCGCCAGGTGCTCTACGGGACCGCGAGCGTCGGCCTTCCCAAGCTCGACGCGGCCCGGGCGCGGCTGCAGGATCTCAACCCCGGCGTGCGCGTGGACACCTACGCCACGCGGCTCACGAGCCAGAACGCGTTCGAGATCCTCGAGCCCTACGACGTGGTGGTGGACGGCACCGACAATTTTCCCACGCGCTACCTGGTCAACGACGCCTGCGCGCTCAAGGCCAAGCCCAACGTCTACGGCAGCATCTTCCGTTTCGAGGGCCAGATCAGCGTGTTCGATGCCGCGCGCGGCCCCTGCTACCGCTGCCTCTACCCCGATCCGCCGCCGCCCGGGCTGGTGCCGTCGTGCGCCGAGGGCGGCGTGCTGGGCGTGCTGCCGGGGGTGGTGGGAACGCTGCAGGCGATGGAGGCGATCAAGCTCATCTTGGGGCTCGGCGAGCCGCTCATCGGCCGGCTGATGCTGTTCGACGCGCTGGGGATGCGCTTCCGCGAGCTCAAGCTGCGCAAGGACCCGGCCTGCCCGCTGTGCGGCGAGCGGCGCACGGTCACGGAATTGGTGGACTACGAGCAGTTCTGCGGGCTGCCGGGCGCCGAGCAGGTGGCGGAGAATGTGGGGCTCGAGCTCTCGGTCCGGGACCTCGAGGCGCGGATCGCCCGCGGCGACGATTTCGACCTCATCGACGTGCGCGAGCCGCAGGAGTTCGAGATCGCGCGCCTCCCGGGCGCCCGGCTGATCCCGCTCGGCAGCCTGCCGGCGCGGGTGAGCGAGCTGGACTCGAGCCGCGAGATCGTGCTCACCTGCCACACCGGCCAGCGCAGCATGCGCGCGCTCGAGTTCCTGCGCGGGGCGGGCTTCCGCAAGCTCCAGAACCTGCGCGGCGGCATCGCGGCGTGGTCGCGCGAGGTGGACCCCAGCGTGCCGCGCTACTGAGCGCGATTCGATCTCCGGGCCCGCCGCGCCATCGCGCCCGATCCGAGCCCCGCACCTGCCGCGCCATCGCGCCCGATTTGACCCCGTGCCGCTCCCCGCGTTAACTACGACCATGCTCCGTCGTCGAGTTCCAGCGTGGCTCGCGTGGCTCGCGCTTTCGCTTGCGGGCCTGGCGTTCGCCGCCGGCTGCGCCACCAACCCCGTCACCGGGCGTCGCGAGTTTTCTCTGGTGAGCGCCGATCGCGAGCGGCAGATCGGGCGCGAAGGCCACACCGCGATCGTCGCCGAATACGGCGCCTACCCCGATCCGGCGCTGCAGGCGCTGGTGGACAGCGTCGGCTGGAAGCTGGCGCGGGTGTCGGAGCTGCCGGGCCTCGATTGGCACTTCACCGTGCTCGACGATCCGGTGGTCAACGCCTTCGCGCTGCCGGGCGGCTACATCTACGTCACCCGCGGCATCCTCGCGCACCTCAACTCCGAGGCGCAGCTCGCGGGCGTGCTGGGGCACGAGATCGGGCACGTCACCGCGCGCCACTCGGCGCAGCGCCTCACCTACCAGCAGCTCGCGGGCGTCGGTCTGGGCCTGGCGTCGATCTTCTCCGAAGGGTTCCGCCGTTACAGCGGTGCCGCGGAGACCGCCCTCGGGCTGGTGTTCCTCAAGTACGGCCGCGACGACGAGAACCAGGCCGACGAGTTGGGCGTGCGCTACTCGACCGCGGCCGGCTTCGACCCGCGCGAGATGCCCTCGACTTACGCCATGCTGGAGCGCGTCGGCGAGCGCGCGGGCCAGCGGCTGCCGGCGTTTCTCTCGACCCACCCCGACCCGGGCGACCGGCAGGCGCGCACCACCGCGCTGTCGCGCGAGGCGGCCGCGGGCAGAAAGGGACTGGTGATCGCCGGGCGCGCCTACGTGCAGGCGCTCGAGGGCGTGGCGTACGGCAACGATCCGCGCCAGGGCTTCTTCGATGGCGCGCGGTACTACCACCCCACGCTCCAGTTCCAGATGGCGTTCCCCGCGGGCTGGAAGTACCAGAACGGCCGCGCGGAGGTGCTGGCCGTGGCGCCCGGCGAGCGTGCCGGGATGCAGCTGACGCTGGCCGACACTCGCGGGCTCGCCCCGGCGGCCTACGTCGCCGATCTCCAGGCGCGCGGCAGCGTGGTCGCCGCGGGCGGGGCCGAGCCCATCGGCACCTTCGATGCCTGGGTCGGACGCCTGCAGACCCGGGCGCAGGACGGCAGCCAGGTGGTCATGGCCGCCGCTTTCGTCCGCAAGGCCGCCGACCAGACCTTCCAGATCCTCGGCCGCAGCGCCGCCACAGGCGACGCCGACGAGCGGGCGATCTTCACGAGCGCGCGGTCGTTCCGCGCCCTCGCCGATCCGGCGCGGCTCGAAGTCACCCCGGATCACGTCCACCTGGTGACGGTGGACGCCGCCGGGAGCTTCGCCGACGTGGTGCGTCGCCAGAGCGCCCAGGCGATCGGCCTCGACGAGACGGCGATCCTCAACAACGCCCAGCCCGACGAGGACCTGCGCGCCGGGCAGCTGCTCAAGATCGTCCTCCCCGGCAAGCGCCCCTAGACCGCAACTGTGTGCGCGGATTCACAATACGGTTGACAGCCCCAGAGTGGGAGCGTAGCTTGCCTCGGTCCCGCCATGAAACGAGCCCTCGCCACCGCAATCGTCATCCTCTCGCTCGCCACCGCCACGGTGGCGTTCACGCAGTCCGTTGGCACCCGCCTGGGTGACGCCCGCGGGCCGCAGCAGCCGGTGCTCTACAGCCACAAGGCCCACGTTGGAAAGCTCGGGATGAACTGCCTCTACTGCCACTACGGGGCCGACAAGTCGCCGGTCGCCAACGTGCCGGCGGTGAGCCTCTGCATGGGTTGCCACAAGATCTCGCGCGCCGACAAGCCCGAGGTCATGAAGCTCGCCGGCTACTACGAGCGGGGCGAGCCGGTTCCCTGGGTCAAGGTGAACTGGCTGCCCGAGCACGTGAAGTTCAATCACAAGCGCCACTTCGCGGCGGGAGTGCAGTGCACGGAGTGCCACGGCCCGGTGCAGGAGATGGACGTCTACTACCAGTACAACTCGCTCAAGATGGGCTGGTGCATCGAGTGCCACCGCCGGAAACTCGACGATCCGAAGTTTCCGGCGAGCATGGACTGCCTGAGCTGCCACCACTAGAGGCGCGATGAGCGACCCCGTCGTCTTTCCACGCCGCGATTTTCTCAAGCTGGTCGGCCTCGGCGTCGCCGCCACCGCCTCCGGCTGCGGCAAGCCCGCGCAGAAGCTGATCCCCTATCTGGTGGCACCCCTCGACGTGCTGCCGGGAGTGCCCCAGTACTTCGCCAGCACCTGCCGCGAGTGCCCGGCCGGTTGCGGCGTGATCGTCAAGGTGCGCGAGGGACGCGCGATCAAGCTCGAGGGCAACCCCGAGCACCCCGTCAACCGCGGCGGGCTGTGCGCGCGCGGGCAGGCGTCGCTGCAGGGGCTCTACGACCCCGACCGGCTGCGCACGCCGATGCTGAAGCGCAACGGGCTTTGGACCAAGATCGGCTGGGACGAGGCGCTCCAGCTCGCCGCGGACAAGCTCGCCGAGGCGGCGCGCACCCGGCACGGCGTGGCACTGGTGACCGACGACGCCACCGGCTCGTTCCAGCGCCTCGCGGCGCAATGGGCCGCGGCCATGGGCGGCACCCACCTGGCCTACGAGCCGTTCGCCCACGAGAGCCTGCGCGAGGCCAACCGCCGCACCTTCGGGGTCGCCGCCGTGCCGCGCCTGGACTTCGCCCGGCCCGACGTGGTGGTGTCCTTCGGCGCCGATTTCCTCGAGACCTGGCTCTCGCCGGTCGAGCACGCGCGGCAGTTCGCGGCCCAGCGCGCGCGCCCCCACACCCGCTTCATCGCGGTCGAGCCGCGCCTCTCGCTCACCGGCGCCAACGCCGACGAGTGGATCGCGGTGCGCCCGGGCGGCGAGATGGCGCTGGCCCTCGGCATGGCGCACGTGATCCTGACCGAGAACCTCGGACCGCCGATCCGGGAGGGCGGCGCGCTGCTGGACGCGGTCACGGCGTGGACGCCCGAGGCGGTGCAGCAGCAGACCGACGTGCCCGCCGACACCGTGACCCGGCTCGCGCGCGAGTTCGCGCGCCGGCGGCCGAGCCTGGCGGTGACCGGAGGGGTGGCGACCCGCAGCGAGCAATCGGTCGCGCTGATCGCCGCGGTCAACCTGCTCAACTACGCCGCGGGCAACGTGGGCGAGACGGTGCGCTTCGATCGCACGCTCAACGACCAGCACGTGGCCTCGTTCACGGACCTGCAGCGGCTGATCGCCTCGATGAACCAGGGCCGGGTCGACGTCATGGTGGTCTCCGGGGCCAACCCCTCGTACGCGGTGCCGGCCTGGGCCGGCTTCAACGAGGCCTTCGATCGGGTGAGCTTCCGCATCTCGCTGGGCGGGGTGCTGGACGAGACCGCCGAGCGTTGCGACCTGCTGCTGCCGGCGCCGCACGCGCTCGAGTCGCTGGGGGACGCCGAGCCGGTGCGCGGCGTCTACGGGACCATCCAGCCGGCGATGCAGCCGCTGCCGATGTTCCAGACCCGCCCCGCCGGCGACACCCTCATCGCGCTCGCCAAGCGCGCCGGCGTCGGGGCGGTGTTCCCCGCGACCTGGGAAGCGTTCATGCGGGCGCAGTGGCGGCCGCTGCAACAGCGCTTCGGCGCGGGCGGCGATTTCGAGAGCTTCTGGGTCGGGGCGCTGCAGAAGGGCGGCGTGTGGGAGGAGGTCGAGGCCACCGCGGTACGTTGGGTCTCCGCACCGGCGTTCGCCGCCCCCGAGCTCAGGGGCCCGGGCGACGCCGCACTGGTGCTGTTTGCCACCCCCGCGCTCTACGACGGCCGCGGCGCCAACAAGCCGTGGCTGCAGGAGCTGCCGGATCCGACGACCAAGGCGGTGTGGGGGAGCTGGGTCGAGATCCACCCCGAGACCGCAGTACGGCTCGGTGTGAAGCAGGGCGACGCGGTGCGGCTCGAGAGCGAGGCGGGGAGCCTGGAGCTGCCCGCCTATCTCTACGCCGGCGTGCGCAAGGACACCGTGGCGGTGCCGCTCGGCCAGGGCCACACCGCCTACGGGCGCTACGCCCAGGGGATGGGCGTCAATCCGCTGGCGCTGCTGGTTCCGGCGCAGGACGCGGCCTCGGGCGCAGTGGCGCTGTTCAGCGTGCGCGTGCGGCTCTCCAAGGGCCAGGGCAAGCCGATGCTGGCGCTGAACCAGCCCGACAAGCGCGAGTCCTTCCACGAGGTGGGGCAGGTGATCCCGGTCGCCGCACTACTCGGCGCCGGCGCGGCCGAGGCGGCGCACGGCGCCGCAGCCGACTCGACCGGTCTGGAAAGTCCGATGCAGTCGCGACCCGGCCGCCACACCGAGCCCAGGCAGCTCGCGCCGGGAGAAAAGACCCCGGCCCACGCGGTGTCGGCCTTCGTGCCCGAAGAGACGGTGCGCAGTCCGCGGCAGATTCCGGCGACGCAGGGCGGCTACGGCGCCGCGCAGCACCGCTGGGCGATGGCGATCGACCTCAACAGCTGCACCGGCTGCAGCGCGTGCGTGGTGGCGTGCAACGCCGAGAACAACGTGCCGACCGTGGGCCCGGTCATGATCCAGCGCGGGCGCGAGATGTCGTGGTTGCGGATCGAGCGCTACGAGCACGCGGTCGGCGAGGGCCAGAGCGACGTGCGCTTCGTGCCCATGCTGTGCCAGCACTGCGACAACGCGCCGTGCGAGACCGTGTGCCCGGTGTACGCCACCTACCACAACCCCGAGGGGCTCAACGCCCAGGTGTACAACCGCTGCGTCGGCACCCGCTACTGCTCCAACAACTGCCCCTACAAGGTGCGCGCCTTCAACTGGTTCGACTACGCGGCGCCCGAGAAGCCGACCTTCGCGTTTCCCGAGCCGCTCAACTGGCAGCTCAACCCGGACGTCACCGTGCGCTCCAAGGGCGTGATGGAGAAGTGCACGATGTGCATCCAGCGCGTGCTCGCGGTGAAGGGTGACGCTCGCGACGCGGGCCGCCCGGTGCGGGACGGCGACTTCCAGACCGCCTGCTCGCAGTCGTGCCCCACCCAGGCGATCGTGGTCGGCGACCTGCTCGATCCCGACAGCAAGGTCACGCGGCTCTCCAACGACTCGCGCCACTACTGGGTGCTGGGCGAGCTGAACACGCGCCCCGGGGTCACGTATCTCAAGAAGATCCAGCGGGAGAGCGCATGACCGAAGCCGCGCTCGATCCCGCCGCGATCCGCATGGAGCAGGAGACCGGCCACGTCCCGCCGCCGCCGGTTACGCCCAAGACGCTCAACGACCAGGTCCTCCAGATGCTCGAGTCGCCGGGCCTGGGCTGGCTCGCGCTGCTGGCGTTCGACCTGGTCGTGCTGCTCGTGGGCGGGCTGGCGCTGCGCAACCAGATCGTGCTCGGCCTCGGCGTCGCCGGGTACACCCGCCCGGTGATGTGGGCGGCCTACATCACCAATTTCGTATTCTGGGTCGGCATCGCCCACTGCGGCACGCTGGTCTCGGCGATCCTGTTCCTGTTCCGCTCGTTCTTCCGGCGCGCCGTCTACCGCGTCGCCGAGGCGATGACCGTCTTCGGCGTGCTCACCGCGGGACTGTTCCCGATCGTCCACACCGGGCGCCCGTGGTTCGCCTACTGGCTGTTCCCCTACCCGACGCAGCGCGAGCTGTGGCCGAACTTCCGCTCGCCGCTGGAGTGGGACGTGTTCGCGGTCTCCACCTACCTGACGATCTCCAGCATCTTCTTCTTCGTCGGCATCATCCCCGACGCCGCGGTCGCTCGCGACCGGGCGAAGAACGCGTTTCAGAAGCTCTTCTACACCATCTTCTCGTTCGGCTGGACCGGCAGCCAGAACCAGTGGAAGCACTTCTACGGCGCCTACTTCTACTTCGCCGCGATCGCCACGCCGCTGGTGCTCTCGGTGCACAGCGTGGTGTCGTGGGACTTCGCCATGGCCCAGCTCCCCGGTTGGCACAGCACCATCTTCGCGCCCTACTTCGTCGCCGGCGCGATCTTCTCGGGCGTGGCCCTGGTCATCAACCTGCTGATCATGATCCGCAAGGCGTGGAAGCTCCATCACCTGGTCACCAACAACCACCTCGAGAAGCTGGCCAAGCTGGTGCTGCTGACTTCGACCATCGTCGGCTATTCCTACCTGGTCGAGTTCTGGAGTGCCTGGTACGGGCCGAGCGAGGCCGAGCGCGACCTGTTCTGGTGGCGTGCGACCGGCCACTTCTGGTGGGCGTTCTGGATCATGTTCACCTGCAACGTCATCATCCCGCTCTCGCTGTGGTCGAAGCGGATCCGCACCAATCCCGCCATTCTGTTCGTGATCTGCCTGTTCGTGAACGTCGGTATGTGGTTCGAGCGCTTCGTGATCATCGTCACCTCGCTCGCGCACAGCTTCGCCCCCGGCACCTGGGAGGTGAACTACCGCATGTCGTGGACCGAGGCCGCGATCACCGCCGGCGCGTTCGCGTGGTTCTTCATGTTCTTTCTGGTGTTCCTCAAGGTGCTGCCGGCGTTCTCGATCGCCGAGATCAAGGAGACGTTGCGCGCCCCCCTGCGAGGGAAGCCGTCATGAGGTGGCTCGAGCGCTTGATCGAGAAGCTGCTCGCCAGCTCGCCGCCGACCTACAAGGGTGTGCTCGGCGTCTTCTATTACGTCGATGATGCGGCCGCTACCGTGCGCGACCTGAGACAGGCGGGCCACACCGGCCTGAGCGTGTACTCGCCGGTGCCGCACCACGAGATCGAGGTGGCGCTCGACCAGGGGCTGTCGCAGGTGGGGTGGATCACCTTCACCGGCGGCGTCCTCGGCCTCACCGGCGGCTTCGCGCTCTGCATCTACTCGGTGTTGAGCTACCCGCTGGTGGTGGGGGGCAAGGAGTTGGTTTCGCTGCCGCCGTTCGTGGTCATCGGCTACGAGTCCATGATCCTGCTGGCCGGGCTCTCGAACCTGCTCGGCATGCTGGCGCTCGGGCGCCTGCCGCAACTCAAGGCGCGGGGGCCCTACGATGCGCGCTTCACCGAGGATCGCATCGGCATCTGGGTGCCGTGCGCGGGGGAGGAGGCGGCGCGCGTGCGCGAGACCATGCGCGGGCATGGCGCCGAAGAGGTGAAGGTCCATGCTTAGGATCGGTCTGGCGATGATCGCCGCGACCCTGCTCGCCCTGCTGGCTTCCACGTCCACCGTGCAGCAGGGTGTGCGCGACCTGTGGCAGTCGGCGACCCATCTCCCATATGACAAGTACCGCGACATGCGGCTTCAGGTGCTGCTCGTGCCCCAGCGCAGCGTGGACGCGGTGCGGCTCCCGGACACCACCGCCGTGCCCATGACCGGCCGCCAGATCGTCACGGACCGCGAGCTGCTGGGCCGCACGCTGCGCAACCCGGTCGCCGCCGACGACTCCTCGATCGCGCGTGGCGAGCGCAAGTTCCTGTTCACCTGCACGCCCTGCCACGGCACGACGCTGGCCGGGAACGGTCCGGCGTCGGTCGAGTTCATTCCGCCGCCCGACCTGCTCGGCGCCTCGGTGCGCGCGCGCTCCGACGGGTTCATCTGGGCCACCATCCGCTACGGCGGCGCGGTGATGCCGGTCTACGGCGCCCAGGTCACGGCCGAGGAGGCGTGGAACATCGTCAACTACATCCGCCACATGCAGAAGACCAACCCCCGATGAGCCGCGACGAAATCCTCCGCGACATCGCCGGCAAGCTGCCGGTGGTTCCCAGCGCCGGGCGGCGCCGGGTGTGGCTCCTGTGCATGGTGATCGGCATCGCCTCGCTGGCATTCCTGTTCGCCACCCAGCCCCAGCGCGCGTGGGGGGCGTGGGCGATCAACACGCTCTACTTCCTCGGGATCGCCCAGGGCGCCGTGGTGTTGGCGTGCGCGATCCGGCTCGCCAACGGGCGCTGGGGCGGGCCCGTGATGCGGATCGCCGAATCGCTCTCGGCGTTCCTGCCCTACGGGATCGGGCTCATGTTGATTCTGCTGATCGGCGGGATCTGGACCTACCTGCCGTGGGCCAAGCACGTCGAGCCCCGCCAGGCCGCCTACCTCAACGTGCCGTTCCTGTACGTGCGCACCTTGGTCGGACTCGGGCTGCTGTGGTGGTTGTCGCGCAAGCTGGTGCGGATCTCGCTGCGCACCGATTGCTACCTGCTCAAGAACCACGTCGACCCGCGCCTCAAGCCAGAATACGAGAAGCTCTGCGACGGCTGGCGCGGCGACGAGCAGGAGGCGGCCTGGCAGCGCAACCGCCTCGCCCACCTGGCGCCGCAGATCGTGGTGCTCTACGCGGTCGTGTTCACCCTGTTGGCGTGGGACTTCGTCATGTCGCTGACGCCGAGCTGGACCAGCACCCTGTTCGGCTGGTGGTTCTTCATGGCCGCGTTCCTGAGCGGGATCGCGACGACCGCGCTGCTGACCGCCCAACTGCGCATCCGCTACAAGCTCGAAGCCTATCTCAACCCGGACCACATGCAGGACATCGGCAAGATCGCCTTCGGGTTCTGCACCTTCTGGGTGTACGAATTCTGGGCCCAGTACCTGGTGATCTGGTATGGGAATCTCCCCGAGGAGACTTGGTGGGTGTTCCTGCGATTCGAGGCCCCGTGGCGCATTCTCGGATTCACCGTGTTCGCGATGGTGTTCCTGGTGCCGTTCCTCGGGCTCATGAACATGCGGACCAAGCGGAACACGTTCTGGCTTTCGTTCTTCAGCCTGGTGATCCTGGCCGGCCTGTGGCTCGAGCGGCACATCCTGGTGATGCCCTCGCTCAACCCCACGACGCGCTGGGTGGGACTGCCCGAGGTCGGGGTAGCGCTTGGTTTCCTCGGGGTGTTCGGCTGGGCGGTGCAGGGCTTCCTCGCGAGGTACCCCGTGGTGAAGGTGGTGGACGCGTTAGCCCCGCCCGGGCACCCCGAGCACTAGCGCGCGGCCCGACTCCTCCGCGCGCGCAGCGCCCGGGTCCCAAAGACATCGGACCCGGGCGTTCGTCTTGTTGCGCCGGCGATGCGGCGGCCAGGCGACGGTAGACGTGTGGAGTCGACTGTGAATGCCGGGATGGCGGAATGGTAGACGCAGCGGACTTAAAATCCGCTGGGGGAAACCCCGTGCAGGTTCGAGTCCTGCTCCCGGCATGAGCGATTGCCATCGTTCTCGGCTGGCTGCGATACGCGACGGTGGGAATTCGAGTCCGATCGCAACGGCATCGATTCCGTCGGTTCGAATGCAGCCTCGCCCTCAGCGATGCGAAGCCCCCTTGACTCGGGATGCCGGGCAGGGCACCTTCGCGGCTTCCATGGGCGCGGTTCCGTCTCGAACCGCTCTCGCGACTTCGCGGAGAGGCGACCGCTTGGGCTGGCGTTTTCCACTCGCTGGTGTGAGGACTCAGATGTCACTTCAGATCAGCACAGAGAAGGAAACCAACTCGTATCTCAAGAATAATGGCCTCCCGGGAGAGGCGGTGAGTGCCGCCCAAGCCACGTCACTCCTGACGGATCTCGCCTCACGCTCCAAGAGCGCAGCGGCGCTCAAGAGCTACATCGACTTGCACGAGAAGACGATTCGCGTCATGTTCTTCAAGAATTGCCCATGGATCATGAACATCGCCTTCGATGCCGAAGCGATGGCGGTCATGTGCAATGTCGACGTGACGGCGTACAACAAGGAAGCCAAGACCAAGGGCACGTTGGAGGTTCCCCTCGACCTCGTTCTGTACCATGAACTGGGGCACGCCAAGCAGTTCTTGGAAGATCCCGCCGCCTTCAAGCGAATGGAGCACGATGCGGACACGTCGGGTGCTCTGAAGCGCGATGGCTACTATGCGAATATCGAGAACGACAACCTCAAGCGACACGAGTGGCCGATCTGCGATGACATCCAGTTTCCGCGCCGCGGGAGCTACACGGATTTCTGCCCCATGGGTGACTTCATCAAGAAGAAGCGCGCGAACCTCAACTGGAACCTCGTCAAGAACGCTGTCGCCCAGCAGGCGCTGAAGTAGCCTCCGACGCCGATCGTCTGCCGCGCCCCTCGTAACGGCTTGTGGCTCGACGCCGGCAGCGGCTCCACAACATCCTCGAGCGGGCCGGCGTCGAGCCTTGGGGCAACGTCTCAGTCGATCACCGCCGCCCGCACCACGCGCTCGATTCCACCCTGGCGGAGCCGCACCAGGTAGATCCCCGGCGGCAGCCGGCGGTCCGCGCCCAGGTTCAGCGCATGAGGGCCCGGGCCGAGCGCTCCGACCTCCCGCCCGACGAGCCGCCGGCCACCGACGTCGAGCACCTCGAGCACCGCTGGTCCGTCGTCCGCGAGCACGAATGCCACGCTGAATGCTCCCGCGCGCGCCGGATTGGGCCGCGCGCCGAGCAGGGCGAATGCCGGGCGCTCCGCGGTCACCCAGGTCTCTCCGGCGAACGCCTCGACCCCGCCGTCCATGATGCCCAGTCGGTAGCCGTAGCGCGTGCCCTCAGAGATTGCGGTGTCCTCGTAGCGGATATATCCGCTCCCGTCCGCCACCAGCGACGCGAGCGCCACCCAATCGCCGACCAGCGCCCGGCGATACACCGTGGCCGCCAGGCCGGGATTTCCCGCCGCGTACCAAGTGAGCCGGACCCGCTTGGCGCCGGCTTCGACCCGCACCAGCGAGGCGAGCGCCGCGGTCGGCGCTTCCGGCGAAACCAGCGCGTAGCGGCTCAGGTTGCCGTGCAGGTCCACCGCAGCGAGCTTGTAGTAGACGGCTCCCGGGGCGTCCACGTAGCCGGTGTCGCGCGTGGCGACCACGAGATTCCCCGGCCCGGGCGTGAAGTCCGGCGAGGTGCCGCGGTGGAGGCGGAACTCGCGCAAGTCGGGCGCGCGGCTCGTGCCCCAATGCAGGCTGTTCGCGTTCCCCAGGTACGTCGCCACGAAGGGCGCCGGCACGGGGGGCGCGAGGTTGTCCACCGAGTAACCGCTGTCGGGCGCCGAGTTGTAGAAATCGAACGGGTTGCTGGAGCTGGTCAGGGCCTGCACGAAGAAGGCGGTGTAGGGGTTGCTGCCGGCCATCGAGTCCTGCGTGGTGGCCGCGGTGTAGCCGTAGCTGATGAGATTCGCCGCGGGGAGTTCCGCGATCGCCTCCCAGAAGGTCTCTTCCGCCCGACCCGCGGGCGACCGCCTCCACAGCATTCGGACCGCGCCGATCGGGTCGACCGCCGACAGGGCGCCCTCGCCGGACCGTGGCCCGGCCATCATGGCCTGCGCGGGCGGCACGCGCCGCCAGATCCGGTAACGCGTGATGATGGTCGCTCCCGGCTGGTCCAGCAGGTAGCGCCAGGTGACGAAGACGCGCCCGCCCTGGTCGTTCGGCACGTCGCGGACGCCGACGAGCGTCGGCGGCGGGCGATTCACGACCTGCGTGACCGTCGGCGACGCGCTGGCGGCGTAGAACGAGTCGCCGCCATACACCGCCTGGAGCAGATGACTCCCCTTGAACAGGGTTCCGATCGCCAAGGAGGCCGAGTCGCCGACCAGTGGCGAGACTCCGAGCGGCGTGGGTCCCTCGAAAAACGTCACCGAACCCGTCGCGTCGGAGGGCGAGACCTTGGCGGTCAGGGTCACCGTTTCGCCCTCGAAGGAGGGATTGGGGCTGGTCGTGAGCGAGACGTTCGTGGGACTCCCGGTGGAGGTGAGATTGAGCAGCACCGAAATCGAGCCCGAGGCGTTGGCCGTCGCCAGGTCCGGCTTGCCGTCCCCGTTCAGGTCCGCGACGGCCACCGTCACCGGGTTCGCGAGCGTGGAAAACGTGACGCCGGACGCGAAGGTGCCATTTCCGTAGCCGAGATACACGGTGACCGTGCTGCTCCCGAAGTTGGAGACGACCAGGTCGAGTCGTCCGTCGAGGTTGAAGTCGCCGATCGCGATGGACCGCGGGTCGCTCCCCGTCGGGTAGGCGGCACCGGGGTTGAATTCGCCCGTGCCGTCGCCCACGTGGATCGTCACCGTGGCGGTCGTCTGGTTCGCCACCGCCAGATCGGGAATCCCATCTCCATCGAGGTCGCCGATCGCCACCGATCGGGCCCCGGTCGCCGCAGGGAATTGCTTCTGGGGTGCGAATGTGCCGTCACCGTTTCCGAGGAGGACCGACACGTTGGCCGAGGAGGAGTTCGCCGTCACCAGGTCCAACTTGCCGTCGGCGTTGAGGTCGGCAACCGCCACCCACAGTGGGCGGCTCCCCGCCGCGAGATTGGTCGGGGAGCCGAAGTTCCCCGCTGCGGCCCCGAGCAGGACGGACACGTAGCCGGAGGCTTGGTAGCTGGTCGTGACGAGGTCCGGACGCGAGTCCCCGTTGAAGTCGGCGATGGCCACGTGGGAGGGTGAGTTGCCCGTCGCGAAATCGCTCTTCGCTGCGAGCGTGCCATCGCCGTTGCCGAGCAGCACCGAAACGGTGGCGGAGGCGACGTAGTTCGCCGCCACCACATCGGGCTTGGAGTCCGCGTTGAAATCGCCGATCGCGACCGCGAGCGGAGTGGAGCCAACCGGGAAATCGGTTTTCAGACCGAAGGAGCCGTCCCCGTTTCCGAGGTACACCGACGCCGTTCCCGAGCCCGTGTTGGCGACGACGAGATCCTGCCTCGCGTCGCCGTTGAGATCTCCGATCGCCACGGACCAGGGGTTGACTCCGGCCGCGTAGTCGGAATGGGGAAGGAAGATCACTTCGAGCCCCTGGGCCAACGAGGGGCTCACGCCGAGGACGGACGCGACGCAGCAGCACGTCGCGAGTCCGAGCGACGTCCACTTGGCTTGCATGACGGCCTCCGAGTACTGCGGGGCCGGGCGGGACGGCCACGGCAGGGTATCGAGGAGGGGGAGCCCGCCGCACCGGCCCCGATCATACGCCCGCGGGCCTGGGGGCGGCGCCACTCATTCAAGCGCGGCCCAACGCCTTCGGAGGGGCCGGGAAGGAGCAGCCGTCTTCCGGGGGGGCGAGACGGCCAGACTCTTTGCCGGTGGTCCTCTTGCGGCCGTGGCTACACACCGAGTTTGGCTCGTTAGGCCCGGGGCCCGGCAGTTCTACTCCCCCTCGGGCGCGGCCGTGGACCGAACCGTCAGGGGCCAACGCGAAGCCTTGTCGAGGACCACAGGGCCCTCGAGAAGGGCCGTCTGGATCTTCTCGCGCGCGCCGTTCTGCAAACTCGTGGGATCGATCAGCGCGGCGTCCGCATCACCGAACGTCTCGTAGGTGAAGCCCGGGATCAGGAGCCGGCGCCCATGGTTCGGGTAGGCGCTGATCTCCGCCTGCGCGTGGAGCGATGCCCTTGTGGTCAGGTCCCGCGGGTCCTGACGGTCGAGGACCACGCGCGCAGGCACGCCCAGGAGCCGTCGGAACGAGCCGTCTGAGAAAGCCGACAGATCGTCGTGTCAAGAGCGGTCACGTAGTCTTGCTCTCCACATCTCCAGACTCCGGTTCCGAGCTTCGGTTCCGCCGATCCGTCGCCCGCGCGGCTCGGGCAGCGGCCAACGCCACGCGCCGCGGTCAACGCGAATCCGGACGCCATGCCGTCGCTTGGGTCCGGGTGTAGACTCCCGGGTCGACACGGTCGCCTCCGCGCGCCGGAGCGGAAGCGGCCACCCGCCCGAGCAGGCTCCGGCGGCGAAGAGACCCGGCACGCGAAGGGATCATCGATGGGTCGCGGCCGCGCGACGGTCCTGCGGACTCTGCTGGTGGCGCACGCGGCGATTCCGCTCGTCGTGCTGGGGTCCCCTGCCGCCGCCGGCGCGGCTGGCGGTTTCCGAACACCGCCACGCTACCTCGGGGCCCTGGTCGCCTCCCTCTCGTCCTCGGACCGGCTCAGGCTCTCCCTGAGCTCGATCGATGCCGGGGTCGCGATCGTGGGGCTCGACGCCGGCTCTCCGGCCGAACGCGCGCGCCTCGGCGTCGGGGATCTGATCGTCTCCGCCGACGGCCGGCCGATCTACTCGCCGCGAGGCCTCGACGCGATTCTCCGAAGACACCCACCGTCGTCTTCGCTCCCGCTCACGGTTCGCCGCGGCCAGGAGACGCACGCGGTGTCGGTGACCCTGGAGGAGTTGCCGCGCGGCGACCTCGGCTTCGAGGTGGCGCCGCTCGTGGACCGCCCGGACATCCGCGCGCAGATGCCGCGCGGCTCGACCGCGCCCGACAGCCTGCCGGTGGTGGTCTGGGCGCAACGGGGGGTGCCGGGCTTCGCCGGCGCGGGGTTCCAAAGCGGCGTGGCGATCGTGGCCGTGAACGACGACAGCGTTCGATCGCCCCGCGAGCTTCGCCAGAAGACCGAGCCGCTTCGCGTGGGCGACGACATCACGCTTCGCTTCGTTGGCGATGGCACGAGTCGAACGGTCCGCTATGTGGCGCAGTCGCCGGCCCGGCCGTGGGCGGGGCTCCGGCTCGAGGAGATGAGCCCGCTCCTGATCGAAGCGGAGTCGCTCTCGGTGACCGGCGCCGATTCCGGGGGATTGTTCATCCGCCGCGTCGAGCCCGGCTCGCCGGCGGAGAAAGCGGCGCTTCGCCCCGGGGATCGCATCTTGAGCATCGCCGGAGAGCCCCTCGTCACGCTCGAGGGATTCGATCGGGTCTACGCCGGCTTGCGGCCCGGCGACCAGACCAACCTCCGGGTGGCCCGCAGGCAGGGCGGGACCGAAGAGGTCACGCTCGAGCGCGCCGCGCAGCTCGGCACCCTGCGTGCAAGGCGGGAACGGCCCGGCGGGCTCGGTTTCGAGATCGCGCCCGGGACGGCGGGGCCGGGAACCCTGGGGGCGAATCTCTTCCGGCCCGAGGTGTGGCTCCAGCCGAGCGTGGCCCGGCGGCGGATGCCGCCCGTTCCCTTGCCGTTCTACTGGAGCAAGGTCACGGGGCCGCGGGTCAAGGGAACGACGGAGCTCTACTGGGAGGCGGGGCGTGGAGCGGACCGGACGGTGGCGGCGGCGGAGCCCGACGCTTCGGAGAGCGCCGCGCCGGCGCCTGCACCGCGCGCGGGATTCACGCTGCACCTGAGCCAGGTCGACTCGCGGTCGGACGCGACGTTGCGAGCCCGGTGGGCCTGGGACTATGGCCTGGCGGACGAGCGCTGGCACCACCTTGTCGCGGTGAGCGGACGGGCGCCTTGGATCCCGCTCGTGACCTACCGCGACCAGCCGACGCCCTTCTACCACGAGGAGCTTTCCAACACCGCCGAGGCGACCGCCAGCGCGATGCTGTGGGGCGAAGACCACGTGCGCTACATCCACACGCGCGGATGGACGGCCGGATGGCGACCCACCTTCGAGCGCTTCCCCGGGCACGAGGCCGAGCTCACGCTCGCCCTCGTGCGCGAGTCGCCGCTGCGCAACGCCGAAACCTCCAGCCTGTTCGGGCGGGACCACTTCGGCCCGAATCCGGTCGCCGGAGTCGCGAGTGGCCGCCTGCACGCCACCACCCTGGCGTACCGCTACCGGCGGACCCGCCCGCGGACGTGGGAGCGCGTGTTCGTGGAGGGCGAGGTCCGCGCGGCGGGCGGGGCCCTGGGCGGCGATCGCGATTTCGTGCGCTGGGAGATCAACGTCGCCCCGTCCTTCCGCCTGCACCGCCGCCTGTACCTCGACCAGCGCCTGCGCGCGGGGCTCGCGACCGGTCGCCTGCCCTTGCAGGAGTCGTTTGACGTCGGGGGCAAGGGCACCTTGCCGGGTTTCGCCGACGCGCGCTTCAGCGGCGATCGCAGCCTGCTCGCCCGCACCCGGCTCTCCCTGGTGCCGATCGGCCTTCCGGAGCAGGAAGTGCAGTTCCGGCTCTTCGCTGGGTTCGACGCGGGCCACGCGTGGCGGCGCGACGAGCGGCAGGGGATCCCGCGGCTCCGCGAGGACCTGGCGCTGGGCGCCGGCCTGTTCATCGGGCAGGGCCGCGCGGTCTTCTTCCCGACCAGTGCGTCGGTGACCTGGGCGCGGCCACTGGACGAAGCAGGCGACCGCATCTGGCGGTTCCAGTTCGACTTCTTCGGAGGGGCCACGCGATGAATGGCGCGAGGGTCGCGAGGCGCGGGGCCCCCGGCTCCGCCCGGTCTCCGCAGGCCTGGCCGCCGACCGGGCGGCGCGCATCCGCGCTCCACTGGGCCGTGCTCGCGCTGCTGCTCGTGGCCGCGGTCCCCCCGTGCCGCGGGCAGGGCCTCGACTCGCTGAACTCTCACGAGGAGGGCGGCAGCCTGTTCATCGGCTTCGCGATCCCCATCCAGTCGCTGCGGGAGGCGCGGCTCGACGACGCCCTCGAGGAGCGGGGTTTGAGCGTGGACTGCGTGGTCTCGACCGAGGTCCGTAAGAAGGAGCGATTCGGCCACCGCATGGTGGTGAGGGAGGTGGTGCGCCGGACGCTGAGCTACAGCCGATGGTACGAGGAGTACGTGCTGACCGAGAACGCGCGGGAGATCGCCACGCAGAAGAGCTACTATGCCTCGCTCGATCGCTTCAGGCGCTTCACCATGCTGCACGTCGTGGACCTCGGGATCCTCGAGCCCGGCGAGGAGTACACCATCCAACTGGAGGTCGCCCTGGTTCCGCGACCTCCGAGCGGGCGATCGGGTGGCGAGGACGTGAAGCTCGCGGGGGTCCTGCCCAAGGAGATGATGGCATTGTTCCGCGGCAAGGGGAGCCTGCTTTCCATCCGGATGGAATCTCCCGCGTTCAGGCCGGGCCAGCTGCCCGGCCGCCTGTTCACCGGGGCGCTCGACCTGGTCCGGTCGAGCCTGCAGCCGTAGCCGCGTCGATCGCGCCAGGAGCCATGGCGACTCCTTCGCCCCGTCCGCGCGCCCGCACCCGGTTCGAGCGCAGCCTGTTCCTCGGCATCGTCCTGGTCGCTCTGACCCTGGGCGCGGTCTCGATCGCGTCGCTCTTCGCGACCGGCCAGGGCCTGCGCTCGCTGTTCGAGCGCCTGTGGACCGAGACCGGCACCGAAGCGGTCAAGCGGGACCTCGCGTTCTTCGCGCGCCAATACCTCGACGATCTGGCGCTGGCCAACGCCGGCGCCCTGCGGGCCGCCGCCGCCCAATGCGGGCCCGCGGCAGGCTCGACCGCGCTCGATTGCATTCTCGGCCGCTTGGTCGACCAGGAAGCGATCCCGGCCTCGGTGACGGTCCGCGCGCTTCGGCTCTACCGCAGAGACGCGGGCGCGTGGAGGCTGATCGCGGAACGTGAACGCGCGGAAACCGACGCCGGGCCGGGGTCGCACGACTCCGGCGAAGCGCGCGCCGACGAGCCCAAAGTCCCCGCCGCAGCGCTGGAGCGCTTTCTCGCGACGGCCGCGCAGCCGGTGCAACGACGCATCGGCTTCGTCGAGAGCTTCGCGACCTGGGCGGGCGCGCCGGGGGAGGCCGACGCGCCGCGCGTCCTGGTGGTCAGCGCCTCCACCGACAGCGGGGTCACCGCGCGCTGGCGGCGCTCCGTCGCCCACGTGGAACAAGTTCCGTTCGCTCCCTTCATCTCGCAGCTGGTGCGGCGGCAGAGCGCCTGGCTGCTCGCGGGGATGGCGGTCGTCACCATTCTCGCCGTCTACGTGAGCCGTCTGCTGTCGGCGCGCGTGAGCCGACCGCTCGGGGAGCTGGTCGCGGCGATGGGGGAGGTCTCGCGCGGCAATCTCTCCTATCGCGCGCCGCAGATGGCGCAGGAGGAATTCGGGTTCCTCGCCGGATCGTTCAACTCGATGACCGAGAACATCGAACGGCTGAACCGCGAGGCGCGCGAAGCGGCGCGCATCCGGCGCGAGCTCGAGATGGCGCGCGAGATCCAGCTCATGCTGTTCCCGCAGGAGCTGCCCCGGCTCGAGGGGTTCGATCTCTTCGCCGCCAACGTGCCGAGCCTCGAGGTTTCGGGCGACTACTACGACGTGCTGCCGTGGGGGAGCGCGGGGCCGCTGGCTCTGGTGTTGGCCGACGTTTCGGGCAAGGGCATCCCGGCGGCGCTCCTCATGTCCAATATCCAGGCCTGCCTGCGGAGCCAAGCGATGCGGCCACGCGAGGACCCCTGTGAATGGATGGCGGCCATGAATCGCCAGCTCCTCGACAGCACCGAGTCCAAACGGTTCGTGACCTTCTTCCTCGGGGTGCTGGAGCCCTCGACGCGCGACTTGGTCTACATCAATGGGGGCCACAATCCGCCGCTGCTCATGCGGGCGGGGGGAGCCGTCGAGGAACTGTCGGAGGGCGGTCCGCTCCTCGGGGCGATCCCCGACGCCCGCTACCAGAAGGCGCGGGTCGCGCTTGCCCCCGGTGACGTGCTGGTGCTGTACACCGACGGCGTGACCGAGGCGTGCTCGCCCGCGGGAGAGATGTTCGGCGAGGAGCGCCTGCGCGATCTGGTGCGAGACGCGCGGAACCTGAGTGCGGGTGCGATCGGCCAGCGGATCTTCGACGAGGTGTCACGTCACTCGAGCCTCGATCATCAGGCGGACGACATGACGGTGATCGTGCTCCGGCGGGGGCAAGCGCCGATGGCGTGACCCGCGACCACCCTCGTTGCCGGGGGTGGTCGCGGTGTTCGCCCTTCGGTCTCGGCGCAGGGGGGATCGCGCCGTTCTCGAGGTCAGCGGAGGAGGATCGCCTTGGCGACCAGCCAGGTCTCCGGCAGCCTCACCTGATAGAAGTACACGCCGCTCGGCACCTCGTGCCCGCGGACGTCGCGGCCGTCCCAGCGGATCGCGTGGGCGCCGGCGTCGTAGCTGGCGCGGCCCAGGTCGCGAACCTCCTGGCCGAGCACGTTGAAGACCTTGACACCGACCGGCGCCGCGCGTCCGAGCGTGAGCATCAGCTCGGTGCCGCGCGCCCGCAGCCGGGGCGTCGCATCCTGAGCGACGGGCTCGGCCGGCATGGCGATCGCGGCCCGCGAGCGCACCTCGTACGGGCGCATCATCTCGTGATCCTCGTGCGACAGGATGTGGCAGTGCCACACGTAGCGCCCCGCGCGGTCGAACTTGGCGATCAGGCGGGTGACCTGGCCCGGCAGCATGACGGCGGTGTCCTTCCAGCCGTTCTCGTTGGGCTCCGGTCCCTGCGCGTCGCCGCCCAGCGCGTTCACCGTGAGGATTCCGCCCACGCCCTCGCCACCGTCGTGCTGCGGCTGGGGCTTCTCGGCGACCGTGCCGTCGAAGCTCTCCCGGTTCAGGATCTGGAAGGCGACGAGATGCAGGTGAATGGGATGCGCGTCCGGCGTGGCGTTGTAAATCTCCCACACCTCCACGTCGTCCAGCATGGGGTTCTCGGTGATGGACTGGAACCAGGACAGCGAGCCGTCCGCCAGCGTGCCGAGCAGCGGCTGGAGACGGCCGTAGCGGTCCAGGCCCTCGAACAGCACGAGCTGCCGGGTCGCTCCCTTCTGCTTGAGCGGCTGGATCGGCGGGCGCAGGCGCGTGCCAACGTCCACCGTCGCGTCCGCCGCATTCGGGCCGCTCGGGGGAATGCCGCCCACCAGTTGGTAGTCCGGCACCTCGACCACGAATTTCATGATCTGACCCGTGGTCATGGGATCCGCGGGCGGGAGCGCGCCGCCTTCGCCGTCGCTCGGGTTCCCGTCCTCGTCCAGGCCCTTGAAGGGCTCGTCGGGGCCGAAGTTTCTCATGAACAGTTCCGTCCCGTCACCGAAGCGCGAGAAGTCGAAGACGACATCGGCGCGCTCGCCCGGGCCGAGCTTCAGCCGATCGAGCGGGACGGGCATCGGCAGCAGTCCGTCATCGGTGCCGATCTGCAAGAAGGGTTGATCCGTGCCGCCGAACGCATCGTTCCGAAACTCCAGCACGTAGAAGCGCGAGTCGGAGCCGTTGAGCAGGCGCAGCCGATACTTGCGCGGCTCGACCGTCAATCGCGGCCAGGCCGTGCCATTGACGACGATGAAGTCCCCGAAGAATTCCGCGATCGCGCTGGGACCCGGCGGCAGGGGATCGAAGCCGGGCTCGATCTCGGGGTCTTCGGAGGGATAGAAGAGCTGGCCGTCCTTCGCGAACATGCGATCCTGGATGACGATCTCCCTCTCGTACGGCCCCTGGGGCAGGACGTTCGTCCTCAACAGACGCATCTCGTTCGGGTCGCGCAGCAGGTAGAACCCGGCGAGCCCGGCGTAGACGTTGAGACGCGTGATGCCCAGAGCGTGATCGTGGTACCACAGGGTTGCCGCCTCCTGATCGTTGTCGTAGGTGTAGCGCTGCTTGACGAACTGCGGGCCGGTCTCTGCGAACCCCTGGGTGAACCACGCCTCGGGCAGTCCGTCGCTGGCCGACTCCGTGTGCCCGCCGTGCAGATGCGTCACGGTGGGAATGCCGCCTGCGACCGGATGCGCCAGGTGCAGGGTCGGGTCGACCGGCAGCAGGTGGCCGCCCAGTCCGGGGAAGCCGTGATTGTAGGGGGGCAGGCTGTTGTTCCAGGTGACGGTGATCGGGCCGTTCTTCGACGCCACAATCGTGGGGCCCGGATAGGTGACCGCCGACCCGGCCGGACCGTAGCCCCACACCGTGGTCATGAGCCGGGCATGAGCGTTGTCGACGTCCACGAGGCCCAGCCATTGCACGGTCTCGTTCATCTCCATCTCGAAATGCTGGCCCTTCCCGGCATCGATTTTCGTCGGGCGCGGCAGCTCGTTCTGGAACTTGGGATGCGTCACCGGGTCCAGGAGGGGTGGTTGCGCCGTGGCTGGCGACGGGGCGGTGGCCAGACCGAAAAGGAGCGCGGCGGTCGCGAGGGCGGGCCAGGGCAGGTGGATGCGCTGGGGGTGCATGGCTCGATTCCTCCTCATGTTCGTGGGGTTTGATGACATCGATCGCAGGACCGGCCGAGGCGGTCCGCAAGCGGGCCAGCATGAGTCGTTCCAGTCCGGTCGTTTCGTCGGGCGACGCGCTAATTTCCCGCAAGGCATCGCGATCGCGGGTGTGCGACGAGCCGTTGCGAGGTGGGAAGACTGCCGATCTGGCATGTGGCCTGCCGCGCCCGGCAGATGGCGAGCCCCGGCCCGGCTCGCGGGCAAGTGGAGCGACGGGTCTCGCGCGGCACCTGCGCGGGCGCAGCCATGCTCGTGGGACCGCACTCACGCCGGCCCCGCTACCGCCGGGACGTCATCGGACGCGCCGGCTGCGGACGCGCGGGTCGGCTGTGCTAGCCTCTCGCCGCGTTCCTTCCCACGCATCGTCCTTCCCCACGGGAGGTCGTCATGCGTAGACCCTGCTCGATCGTGTGTGGCTGCGTGGTGGCCATCATGGGCCTCGCCCTCCCCGCGCTCGCCGGCGTGAGCGTCAGCCGCCGGAGCCAGGAGAACCCGGCGGTCGAGAGCTTCCGTTCCACGGTCCATGGCGCCCTGGCCGGCACGGTGGCGCGAGTGGCCTTCGCGGTCGTGGATGACGGCGGCAACGACGGCGAGATCATCGAGAACGGCTTCGCGATCGGCACCTTCGTGGGGCTCGGCCTCGGCGTCTACTTCGTCGCCACGCGCCCGCGGCCGGCCGCGCTGCTCCAGATCGAGGGCGGCGACGCGCACCTCGCCTGCGCGGCGCCCTGCCCAACCCCGCGGCCGAACCGTTCGCGATCGCGTTCTCGCTGGCGGGCGGGGGACCCGCGACGCTCGAGCTGCTCGACATCGCCGGCCGTCGAGTGCTCTCGCGCGAGGTCGGCTCGCTCGGACCAGGAAGCCACGTGCTCGATCTGCGCGAGGGCGCACGGCTGGCGCCTGGGGTGTACGTGATCCGGCTCATCGAGGGAGGGAAGCGGGCGGTGCTGCGGTTGGCCAAGGTGCGCTAGGCTCGGTCCGCCTCGTCCCGGCGGGACGTCTCATTGCCGCCCGGGTGGTCCGCGGTCGCTCGTCCGCACGCGACGCGGTATCGCCCGGGCGGTTTGCGCTTCCGCCTTCGTTCGGCGATCGGCGCGGGGTGAGAGAGCCGGCGCCACGCGGCCGGCCAAGCGGCGCGGGGTGGGAGGGCGAGCGCCACGCGTCCTCGGAGGGTTGGGGACGCCAGGCTCGTGCCCGGCGTCCGCTGGATCCAGCTCGTCCAGTGGGCGCATCGCGCGCCGGACCCGGCGGCGGCTTTGCGCCCGGGCGCGCGCTGCCTATAGTGGCGCCGCGCGCGCGGGGAGGGGCTGCGGGCGCACGGAAGCGCGGGCCCACCGCGCGCCCCCGGTCGCGGGGCGCGGCGCCCGCCGGCGGCACGCACAGCCTCGACGACGGGACGCGATGCGCATCGCGGATCTCAACTGGATGCAGGTGGAGTCGCTGGTGGCGCGCGAGGATCGCGCGGTGCTGCCGGTGGGCAGCATCGAGCAGCACGCCTACCTGAGTCTGGCGACCGATGCCATCCTTGCCGAGCGCCTCGCGATCGAGGCGGCCGAACCGCTCGGGGTTCCGGTGTTCCCGGTGCTGGCCTACGGCATCACCCCCGCCTTTCGCGCCTACCCGGGCACGGTCTCGCTGCGCACCGAGACCCTCGCCGCCGTGCTGACGGACGTCCTCGACAGCCTCGCCGGCACCGGCTTTCGCCGCGTCCTGGTGGCGAACGGCCACGGCGGCAATCAGCCGGTGCTCCCGGCGCTCGAGGCCTGGCAGGGAGCGCACGCCGGGGTGCGGGTCCGCTTCCACAGCTGGTGGAACGCGCCGCGGGTGTGGGCCGAGGTGCAGTGCATCGATCCCCAGGCCTCGCACGCCTCGTGGATGGAGAGCTTCCCCTGGACCCGGCTCGCCGGCGTGGAGCCCCCGTCCGGGGCGAAGCCGATGATCGACTCCTCGCGCATCGCCACGATGACCCCACAGGCGGTCCGCGAGTTCGTGGGAGACGGGAATTTCGGGGGCCGCTACCAGCGTCCGGACGACGAGATGCGCGCGGTGTGGGCGGCGGCGGTGGCCGAGACCCGCTCGCTGCTCGAGCAGGGCTGGGGCTAGTGTCCCGTCCCAGGAGTCGCTTGCCAGTCGGCGGCCGCTGCATCCCGGCGGGCCGCGTTGCTCCTCCTCGACGTATCTCCAGGATACGACATCGTCGTCGCGCCTTGCCCGCCGGGCGCAGCGGGCGCCTTGGTGGTCAAGCGATTCCTGGGACGGGACACTAGCGCGGTGCACGCCGAGACCGTCTTCATCCTGCTCTTCGTGGTCGCCACCACGGTGGCCATCGCCGCCCGGCGCTGGCGCATACCCTACACCGTGGCGCTGGTGCTGGCGGGCCTGCTGCTCGGCTCGCTCCACGTGCTCGATCCGCCTCACCTCACCAAGCGGCTGCTGTTCGCCATCTTCCTGCCGGGGCTGCTGTTCGAGGCCGCCTATCACACCTCGTGGAAGCAGTTCTGGAGCAACCGCACCGCGATCTTCTCGCTGGCCGTGCCCGGGGTGGTGGCGGCGATCGCGCTCACCACCGTGATCCTGGCACCGCTCGGCGAGGCCCTGCGATTCGGCGGGGGATTCGACTGGCGCCTGGCGCTGGTGTTCGGCGCAATCATCGCCGCCACCGACCCGATCGCCGTGGTCGCGCTGTTCAAGTCGCTGGGCGCGCCCAAGCGGCTCGGCACCCTGGTGGAAGGCGAGAGCCTGCTCAACGACGGCACCTCGATCGTGTTTTTCACCCTGATCCTCGGCTTCATCGCCGGCGAGACGGTGTCGGCCGGGGCGGTGGCGGGGGACTTCGTGCGTGTCGTGGGACTCGGTGCCTTGATCGGGGCCGCGGTGGGGATGGCGGTCTCGCAGGTCATCCGCCGGCTCGACGACCCGATGATCGAGATCACGCTTACGACGATCGCCGCCTACGGCGCCTTCGTCACGGCGGAGCAGTTCCACGACTCCGGGGTGATCGCCACGGTGGTGGCGGGCATGATCTGCGGCAACTACGCCGCGCGCACCGGCATGTCGCCCTCGACCCGCGTGGCGGTGGAGACCTTCTGGGAGTACGTCGCCTTCGCCCTCAACTCGATCGTGTTCCTGCTCATCGGGTTCGAGGTCAAGGTCGGGGCGCTGCTGGCGTCGTGGCTGCCGATCGTGGCGGCGTTCCTGGTCGTCACCCTCGGGCGGGCGATCGTGATCGCGGTGGCCTCGGGGCTGCTCGGGCTCACCCGCGACCGCCTGCCGCGCAGCTGGAGCGTGGTCATGGCCTGGGGCGGCCTGCGCGGCGGGCTGTCCATGGTGCTGGCACTCAGCCTGCCGGCCGACTTTCCGCAGCGCGACCTGCTCGTGACCATCACCTTCGGCGTGGTCATCATCTCGATCCTGGGCCAGGGCCTCACGATGGCGCCGCTGTTGCGCCGGCTCGGCGTGGTGCGGCCCCGCGAGTCGCGCGCGCTCTACGAGCAGACCCGCGGCGCGCTGCTGGTCGCCAACGCGGGGCTCAACGAGGTCGAATCGATGACGCGCGCGCGGCACGCGCCTCAGGAGGTGCTGGCGGCACTGCACGAGGAGTACGAGGCCCGGATCGAGCGGGCCGAGGCGGGGATCCAGGCGCTGCACCTGGAGGAAGGCGCCCTGCGCGAGGAAGAGATGCTGCGCGCGCGCCGCCATCTGCTCGTCGTCGAGAAGGACCGGGTTCTCCAGGCGTTCCACCAGGGCACCCTGAGCCAGGACGTGTACGAAAAGCTCCTCGCGGACATCGACGCCCGGCTGCTGGCGCTCGAGGACGGGACGCCCCGCGAGGGGGGCGAGGAGCGGGATGGCGAGCCTCCGGGCGCGGGCGCCGCGGCCGTGGCGCCGCGCGGCGAATGACCGCGCGCGGTGTGGGCGCGCCTCACGGCGGGGATGCGATGGCCGGCGGCGGCGAAGCGGTCCCGATCGCGGTCGAGGATCTGGTCAAGAGCTTCGGCGGCAAGCGCGCGCTCGACGGCGTGTCGCTGGTCGTGGCGCCGCGCACCACCCTGGTCCTGATCGGACCGAGCGGCTGCGGCAAGTCCACGCTGCTGCGCCTGGTGGTCGGACTGCTCGCGCCGGATCATGGCCGCGTGCGGATCGGCGAAACGCCGATGGCGCCGGAGAGCCGCCGCGCCCTGCGCCTGCGCATGGGCTACGTCATCCAGGAAGGCGGCCTGTTTCCGCACCTCACCGCGGCCCAGAACGTCGCGCTGGTGGCGGACGACCTGGGGTGGAACGCCGCGCGCGTCCGCGCGCGACTCGACGAGCTGACGGCCCTCACCGGCATCACCCCCGATCTGCTCGCCCGCTACCCGGCGCAACTCAGCGGCGGCCAGCGCCAGCGCGTGGGGCTGATGCGGGCCCTGATGCTCGACCCCGCGGTGCTGCTGCTCGACGAGCCGCTGGGAGCACTCGACCCCCTGACCCGCGCGCGCCTGCAAACCGATCTCCGGCGCGTGTTCCAGACTTTGCGCAAGACCGTGCTGCTGGTGACCCACGACATGGCCGAGGCGACCTACCTCGGCAGCGAGATCGCGCTGATGCGCGGCGGCCGCGTGGTCCAGCGCGGCATTCCGGCGGATCTGCTCGAGCGGCCGGCCGACCCGTTCGTGACCGAATTCATCCGCGCCCAGCATCCGCTCGAGGGGAGTGCGGCGGAGACGGCCCCATGAGGCGCGCGACGGCGGCCGGGCTCGCGCTCGCGACGACGGCCCGGCTCGCACTCGCGCTGGTGGCCGGGCTCGCGCTCGCGCTGGTCGCGGCAGTCCCCGCGGCCGCCGCGGGCACGGTGACCGTGGGGTCCAAGGCGTTTCCCGAGTCCTGGATCCTGGGCGAGGGGCTGGCCTCACTGACCCGCGCGACCGGCGTGCCCGAGGTGCGCCACCGCAGCAACCTCGGCGGAACCGAGATCGTCTACCAGGCGCTGCGCGCGGGAGACGTGGACGTCTATCCCGAGTACACCGGGACCATCGCCGAGGTGCTGCTGCAGGATCCCGGCCGCCCGTCGCTCGAGGCGATGCGCCGCACCCTCGCCGCGCGGGGCATCGGCATCAGCGCCCCGCTCGGATTCAACGACAGCTACGCGCTGGCGGTGAGCGCGGACACCCAGCGCCGCTACCAACTGCGCACCATCTCCGACCTCGCCCGCCATCCGGACCTGCGCTTCGGGCTTACCCACGAGTTCATCGGACGTGAGGACGGATTTCCCGGGCTCGCCCGCCGTTACGACCTCTCGTCGCGAAACGTGCGCGGCATCCAGCACGAACTCGCCTACGAGGCGATCGCCAGCGGCAAGGTGGACGTGATCGACATCTACACCACGGACGCGCAGATCGAGCACCTGGACCTGCGCGTGCTCGACGACGACCGCGGCTTCTTTCCCCGCTACGACGCGGTGTGGCTCTACCGGCTCGACCTCGAGCACCGCGAGCCACGGGCGCTCGCGGCGATGCGGCGCCTGGAGGGCCGCATCGACGAGGCCGCGATGATCCGGGCCAACGCCCGCGTGGTGCTCGAGCGGGTGCCGTTCGCGCAGTCGGCCGACTCGCTGCTGCTCGAGGCGCTGGGCGCGGCCGGGGGTGCGACCGCCGCGCGCGAGGGTCTGTGGCGGGCGCTGCTCGCCGACACCGCGCAGCACCTGCGGCTGGTGGCGATCTCGCTGCTGGCCGCGATCCTGGTCGGGGTGCCGCTCGGCGTGCTGGCCACGCGCTCGCGCCCGCTGGCGGCGGTGACGCTCTCGGCCGCGGGGCTGCTGCAGACCATCCCGTCGCTGGCATTGCTCGCCTTCCTCATCCCGCTGCTGGGGATCGGGGTGCGGCCGGCGCTGGTGGCGCTGTTTCTCTACAGCCTGCTGCCGATCGTGCGCAACACCTACACCGGCATCGCCACCATCCCGGCCGCGCTCACGGAGTCGGCGGCGGCGATCGGGCTCTCGCCCGGCGCACAGCTCTTCCGCGTGCGGCTGCCGATGGCCTCGCCCGCGATCATGGCGGGGATCAAGACCAGCGCCGTGATCAACGTCGGGACCGCCACGCTGGCGGCGCTGATCGGCGCGGGCGGGCTCGGTGACCCGATCCTGTCGGGCATCCAGCTGCGGCGCACTTCGCTCATCCTTCAAGGGGCGATTCCTGCGGCCCTGCTGGCCCTTCTGGTACAGTGGGGCTTCGAACTGCTGGACCGGATCGCGATTCCGCGCGGGCTGCGGCTTCCGAGCGAACCCACCTGAGGTCCCGCCCATCCTAAGGGAAATTCACCGCGCGGCCGCGCATTGGTGCTTCGTGAGGTCGCGATGGTCCCGGGGAGGAAGCCGTCATGACGACTGCACGCACGATCATCGAGGATCGCACGCTGCTCGCCGAGCGTCTCGCCGACGCCCGCTCGCGCACCGACGAGCTGTTCGACCTGCTGGCCCCGGGGGCGTTGCACGAGCGGCCGATTCCCGAGCGGCACCGCCTGATCTTCTACCTCGGCCACGTCGAGGCCTTCGACTGGAACCTGATCCCGCGCGGCGCGCTCGGCAGGCCCTCCTTCGACTCGGCGTTCGACCAGTTGTTCGCCTTCGGCATCGATCCGGTGGACGGCGGCCTGCCCAACGAACCTGCTTCGGACTGGCCCCCGGTGGAGAAGGTGCGCGAGTACAACCGCCGGGCCCGCGAGGCCGTGGACCGCGCCCTCGACCACGCCGGCGAGGCGGCGCCGGAGCTGCGCGACGGCACCCTGATCCAGGTGGCGATCGAGCACCGGCTGATGCACGCCGAGACGCTGGCCTACCTGCTCCACCAATTGCCGACCAATCACAAACGCCCGCCGGCGCTGGTAGCACCCCCGCCGCCGCGCGCACTCAAGCGGCGCATGGTCCGCATCCCCGCCGGCCGCGCCGCGCTCGGGCTCGGACGCGACACGGCCTTCGGCTGGGACAACGAGTTCGACGAACACGTGGTCGAGGTCCCTTCGTTCCAGATCGACCTCACCCAGGTGACCAATGGCGGTTTCCTCGAGTTCCTCCGCGCCGGCGGCTACGAGAACCGGCGCTGGTGGGCGGATGACGACTGGGCGTGGCAATCGCGCCGGCCGAGCCAGAATCCGCACGACTGGCTGCGGCGCTCCGACGGCTGGTACCTGCGGGGCATGTTTCACGAGACTCAGCTCCCGCTCGACGCGCCGGTGGTCGTCAGTCTGGCCGAGGCGCGCGCTTACGCGCGCTGGGCCGGGAAGCGGCTGCCCACCGAGGCGGAGTTCCACCGCGCCGCGTACGGTACGCCCGACGGCCACGAGCGCGCCTACCCGTGGGGCGAGGACGAGCCGGAGGCCCGTCACGGCAACTTCGACTTCCACGGGTGGGATCCGGCGCCGGTGGGATCGTTCCCGGCCGGCGACAGCGCGTTCGGGATCGCGGACCTGGTGGGCAACGGCTGGGAGTGGACCGCGACGACCTTCGGCCCGTTCGACGGGTTCGTGCCGTTTCCCTTCTACGCGGGCTACTCGGCCAACTTCTTCGACGGCCAGCACTTCGTCATGAAGGGCGGTTCACCGCGCACCGCGGCCTGCATGCTGCGGCGCTCCTTCCGCAACTGGTTCCAGCCCCACTACCCGTACGCCTGCACCACGTTCCGGCTGGTGACGCGGTGATCCGGCAGGCGGAAGATCTGGCCCGCGGCGAAGCTCAGGGCACGGCGGAGTTCGCCGCCGACGTGCGCGCCGGGCTGACCCGGTCCGGACAGAAGACGCTGCCCTCGAGATACCTCTACGACGACGTCGGCTCTGCGCTGTTCGAGGCGATCAGCCAGCTCCCGGAGTACGGTCTCACGGCGGCCGACGAGCGCATCTTGCGGATGCGGGCGGACGAGATCGTGGGCCGAATCCCCGGCCCGCTGATCGTGAGCGAGCTCGGCAGCGGCAGCGGGCGCAAGACGCGCTGGCTGCTCGAGGCGCTGGCGCGCCGGCAGCCGCTGACGTGCTACTTTCCCATCGACATCTCGGCGGCGGCGCTGCGCCACTGCGAGCGCGAGTTGGACCGGATTCCATCGCTGCGCTTCGAGGGCATCGAGAGCGACTACCTGGGCGGGCTCGGCGACGTCGCGCGGCGCCGGCCGGCGGGCCATCGCCTGCTGTTGCTCTTCCTCGGCAGCACCATCGGCAATTTCGACCGGCCGGCGGCCGAGTCGTTCCTGCGCCAGGTGCGGCGGTCGCTGCTGCCGGGAGACGGCCTGCTGCTCGGCACCGATCTCGAAAAGCCGGTGCCGCGGCTGCTGGCGGCCTACGACGACGCCGCGGGGGTCACCGCGGCCTTCAACCTCAACCTGCTGGGCCGGATCAATCGCGAGCTGGGCGCGGATTTCGACCTCGATGCCTTCGCCCACGCGGTGCGCTACGACGCGAGCGAGCGCCGCGTCGAGATGCACCTGCGCGCCGCCTCGCCCCAGGAGGTGCAGGTGCCGGCCGCGGGTCTCCGGGTTCGTTTCGCGCCGGGCGAGACCATCTGGACCGAGAGTTCCCACAAGTACGCGGCGGGCGAGGCGCGCGAGATCGGCCGGCGCACGGGCTTCGGCGTCGAAGGTGGCCGGTGGATCGACCAGCAGTGGGCGTTCGCCGAGACGCTGCTGATCGCCGCCTGAGTTCCGGCGCGCCGGATGCTAACCTCCACCCCGTCACGCATCGGACCCCACCGGAGGAGGGACAGGTCATGGCTCAAGTCACGACGAACGCACCGGGGGTGTTTTGCTGGTTCGAGCTCGGCACCACCGACCAGGCGGCGGCAAGGACGTTTTACACCACGCTGTTCGGATGGAGCGTCCGCGAGATGCCGATGGGGGAGTCGGGCACCTATAGCATGCTCGAGAAGGGCGAGAAGGACGCCGCCGGCCTCTACCAGATCTCCCCCGAGATGCGCGCGCAGGGCATTCCCTCGCACTGGATGAACTACGTCGCGGTCGAGAGCGTGGATCACGCCGTCGCGAAAGCGCGCACTCTTGGCGGCAAGGTGATGATGGAGCCAATGGACGTCATGGACGTCGGCCGCATGGCGGTGGTGCAGGATCCGACCGGCGCGACGATCGCGCTCTGGCAGGCGAAGAAACACATCGGCGTGGGCGTCACGAACGAGGCCGGTGCGGCCACCTGGACCGAGCTGGTGACCGGCGACACGAAGGCGGCGGAAGCGTTTTACACTGGGCTGTTCGGATGGCAGGCCAAGCTCCAGCCGATGGAGACCATGGTGTACACGGTGTTCCGGCGCGGCGAGACCCAGGCCGCGGGGATGATGCCGAAGCCCAAGGAGATGGGGGAGGCGCCCCCGAGCTGGCTCACGTACTTCGGTGTCGAGGACTGCGAGAAGACGGTGCAGCGCGCGAGCGGGCTCGGCGCCCGGGTGCTGGCGCCGACGATGACGCTGCCGCGGGTGGGGTCGTTCGCGGTGCTGATGGATCCGCAGGGCGCTGTTTTCGGCCTGCTCCAGCCGGGCCGCTCGTAGTCGCACGCCGCCGCGCACAGCCGGCGGGCTCCACGGCGCGGGTGCCATGCCACGCGCCGGGAGTCACGCCGGAATCGGCGTCGAGACGTCGCCGGGGGAGCAGGGCCCGTGACCCGCTACTGGAGTGAGGGGGGTGGAGTCGTTCCGGCGAGACGCCCGGGGCGCGTGCTCCTGCTCGTCACCACGCAGTCCTATCGCGCCGGAGCGTTCGTCGAAGCGGCGCAACGGCTGGGAGCGCCGCTCACGGTGGGATCGGAGCGACCGCAGGCGCTCGCGGGCTTCAACCCCGACGGGCACCTGACGCTCGACTTTTCGGCGCCCGAGGTCGCGGTCGAGGTCATCCGCCGCTTCGCCGCGCGCCGGCCGCTCGCGGCGATCCTCGCGGCCGACGACGAGGGGGTCCTCACCGCGGCGCTCGCCGCGCGCGCGCTCGGCCTGCCGCACCATCCCCCCGAGGCGGTGGCGGCCGCGCGCGACAAGTACCGGATGCGCCGGGCGCTGGCCGCCGCCGGCATCCCCACGCCCCGCTTCCACCGCTTCGCGCTCGACGCCGATCCGCTCGCCCTGGCCCGCGAGGTGGAGTTCCCCTGCGTGCTCAAGCCGCTCGGGCTGGCCGCCAGCCGCGGCGTGATCCGCGCCGACGATCCGGAGCAGTTCGCCGCGGCCTTCCGCCGGGTCGCCGCGCTGCTCGGGCGCCCCGAGGTGGCGCGGCCCGGCGACGAGCTGGCGCGCCACCTGCTGGTCGAGAGCTACCTCCCCGGCGTGGAGGTGGCGGTCGAGGGGCTGGTCACGGGTGGCGTGCCGCGGGTGCTCGCCGTCTTCGACAAGCCCGATCCGCTCGAGGGACCGTTCTTCGAGGAGACGATCTACGTCACCCCGTCGCGGCTGCCGGCCGCGGCGCGCGCGGCGGTGGAGGGGCGCGCGGCGGCGGGGGTGGCCGCGCTCGGGCTCTCCGACGGCCCGGTGCACGCCGAGCTGCGCCATCACGCGGGCGAGGCCCACCTGCTGGAGATTGCCCCGCGCTCCATCGGCGGGCTATGCTCGCGGGTGTTGCGCTTCGGCGAGGGCCGCTCGCTGGAGGAGGTGATCCTCGGCGCGGCGCTGGGACTCGAGTCCGGCGGGCTCGAGCGCGAGCGCGCCGCCGCCGGGGTGATGATGATCCCGATCCCGCGCGCCGGCACGCTGGCGGGGGTGCGCGGCGTGGAGGCGGCGCGGGCGGTGGCCGGGATCGAGGACGTGCGCATCACGATACCGGTGGGGGACGAGCTGGTGCCGCTGCCCGAGGGGGCGCGCTACCTCGGCTTCATCTTCGCCCGCGGCGGCGCGCCGGAGCAGGTCGAGGCGGCGCTGCGCGAGGCGCACCGCTGGCTCGAGTTCGACATCCAACCCGGTCCGGGCGCGGCGCCGGGCGTTCGGGCCGATGCGGGGGCGGAGCGACGATGGTGACCATCACCGAGAAGGCGAGCGAGAAGATCCGGGAGCTGATCGCGGCCGAGAAGCGCGAGGGCCTGGCCCTGCGCTTCGGCATCGGCGGGCGCGGCCTCAACGGTTTCACCTACGTGCTGCGCTTCGTGCCGCTTTCCGAGCGCGGCGCGGGCGACACCGCAATCGACGCCGGCGGGTTCACGGTGCTGGTGGACGCCGAGAGCGCGACCCATCTCGCGGGCGCCTCGGTCGACTACGTCGAGACCGCCCAGGGCGGCGGCTTCAAGATCGAGAATCCCAACCCGCTGTGGACCGACCCGAGAGCCCGGGCGGTGCAGGAGGTGATCGACCGCGATATCAACCCCGCGGTGGCCTCGCACGGCGGCTTCGTCACGCTGCTCGACGTGCGCGACGACGTCGCCTACATCGCGCTGGGCGGCGGCTGCCAGGGCTGCGGCATGGTGGACGTCACGCTCAAGCAGGGCATCGAGGTGCGCATCCGCGAGGCGGTGCCCGGCATCCGCGAGATCGTGGACTCCACGGATCATGCCGGCGGCTCCAATCCCTACTACCGGCCGTCCAAGGGAGGCCAGTCCCCGCTGGCCTGAGCGCGCCCGGGGCGAGCCGGCGCGGTTGCCGCCGGCTGCCCGCCGCGCCGTGCCGACGCCCGACGTGGAATGATGCGCACCATCCTCCTGGTCTCGACCTACGACCTCGGCCGCCAGCCGTTCGGGCTGGCCTCGCCCGCGGCCTGGCTGGGGGAGGCGGGCTTCACCGTGCGTTGCCTCGATCTGGCGCTGGAGGCACTCGACCCGGAGGCGGTGCGCGCGGCCGGCCTGGTGGCGTTCCACCTGCCGATGCACGCCGCCACGCGCCTCGCCGCGCGCGAGATCCCGCGCGTGCGCGCGCTCCACGCGCGGGCGCACCTGTGCGCCTACGGCCTCTACGCGCCAATGAACGCCGCGCACCTGCGCGGCCTCGGGGTCCATACCGTGCTCGGCGCGGAGTACGAGGCCGACCTCGTGCGCCTCGCGCGCCACCTCGCCGGGGAGGACGTCCCCGCGCCGCCCGCCGCGCCGGGGCCGCCCACCGAGCGGCTCGAGTTCCGGGTGCCCGAGCGCGGTGCGCTGCCCGCGCTCGAGCGCTACGCCCGCCTCGAGCGCGGTGACGGACGGGCGCGCGTGGTGGGCTACACCGAGGCCAGCCGCGGCTGCCGGCACCTCTGCCGCCACTGCCCGGTGGTGCCGGTCTACCAGGGACGCATTCGCATCGTCCAGCGCGAAATCGTGCTGGAGGACGTCCGCCGCCAGGTGGCGGCCGGGGCCGAGCACGTCACCTTCGGCGACCCGGATTTCTTCAACGGGCCCGGGCACGTGCTGCCGCTGGTGCGGGCGCTGCACGCCGAGCACCCACGCCTCACCTACGACGTCACCATCAAGATCGAGCACCTGCTGCGCCATCGCCAGCACCTCCCGACCCTGCGCGAGACCGGCTGCCTGTTCGTCACCAGCGCGGTGGAGTCGGTAGACGATCGGGTGCTGGCGTTGCTCGACAAGGGGCACACCCGGGCGGACTTCGTCGAGGCCGTGGCGCTGCTGCGCGAGGCCGGATTGCACTTTCATCCCACCTTCGTCGCGTTCCACCCCTGGACCACGCGCGCGGGCTACCTCGAGCTGCTCGACAACCTCGACGAGTTGGACTTGGTGGAGAGCGTCGCCCCGGTCCAGCTCGCGATCCGCCTGCTGGTGCCGGCGGGCTCGCGCCTGCTCGACCTGGCCGAGGTGCGCGACCTCGTGGAGCCCTTCGACGAGGCGCGCCTGGTTCATCCCTGGCGGCACGCCGACCCCGGCGTGGACCGCCTGCAGCGGGAGGTGGAGGCGATGGTGGCGGCGGCGAGCGCCCGGGGCGAGCTGCGCGGGGCGGTGTTCGCGCGCGCCCGCGCCCTGGCCGAGGCCGCCGCCGGCCGGCACGCGCGCGCGCTGGCGTGGACCGCGCGCGCGCCCAGGCGACCGCCGGTGCCGTTCCTCACCGAGCCCTGGTACTGCTGAGCGGAGCCCCTCGGGGAGCCGGCGGCTCCCGTCTAGCGAGCCAGCGGGGGCCCGCGGCGCGGCAGGCGGTCCGACATTCTGGCAGACGCGCCGGAGAGCGGCGCGCCGCGCCGGCTCCGGGAGCGAGGGCCCGCAAGCCGCCTGCTGTCAAGCGGATTCCTCGACGGCGGCGGCGGGCGAAGGTCCGGGCACGACCGATGCGTGCCCTCCCAGGCCGCGGTGGGACGGGATCGCAGCACGACCTGGCCCATCCGCTCGGAGGCCGCATGAGCGACCGCGTGTGCTGGCTGGCCCTCGTGGTGCTGTGCGTCTCGGCGCCGGTGGTCGGCGCTGCGGACGCCCCGCTGCGCCTGGCATGCGAGGTGCGCCCCCACTACGAGGCATGGCGGTCGGAACTGCTCGCCTACGCGCATCAGCGCGGGGGCGGCTATTGGGATCCGGAAGTGGTCGCCCGCACCAGGCTCCGCTTCGGCCCGGGCGCGGACGCAAGCCTCACGGGCCGGTACCGTGCGCTGTTCCTTCGCGGCCGTGCCGGTCTCGCGTCGTCCGCCTTCGACGACGGCGCCGGACGGCGCCGCGATCTCGGCGTCGATCTCGGGGTCGGAGGCCCGTTCGGCGTGTTCGTGGGTTATCGGGACCTGCGCGTGACGCTGCCCGAGGGATTGGGGCCCGCGCTTCGCTCGCACGGGATCAGCGACGCGGTGTTCGGGAGCTTCTTCCGCAGCCGACCCGGCCGGCCCGGCGCGTTCGTGGAGGTCGACTTCGCGATCGGGATCACGGCACTGCCGTACCTCAACTCCGAGCGCATTCGCGAGAAGCCCGAAGTGGCCGAGGGCAACTTCACGCTCGGGCTCCGGGGCCGCTCGCGCCCGTTCACCATCGCGCTCGGCTACCGCGCCTGGACCTGGGAGGAGCCGTTCCGCTCCTACCCGGCGAGCACGCTGTTGACCGACCGCGTGCTCGAATCCTGGCAGGATGAGGGTCACGGGCCGGTGCTCCACCTGGAGTGGGACTTCGGCCGCTGGCCATGACCCCGAGATCGGGGTCACGCCCGGGGCGCCGGGCCGGCGGGCGCCCTGGCTCTGCCGATCCCGGGCTTGCGGCGATGACAGGCCGGGGTGAAACTCTCGTCCGCGCCGCCGCGTAATCACCAGGACCCGCTCCCGCGACCCCCCCGGTCGTGCCCGGGGGACGGGTTCGACATCGGCCGGCGCGCCGCCGCCCGCTGGACTCGACCCGCTTCGGAGCCGCCCGGGCGCCCGGAATCGGGAGCGCGCGCCGGTCATGGAGGTCCCGATGGAACAGCAGGTTGCGAAACGCCGCTCGCGACGGATCGTGCTCTGGTCGGTGATGGCCACGCTGGCCCTGGGGGCACTCGCGGGCGGGGCGCTCGTCGCCCGCAACGCCAACGGGAACGCCTCGAAGGACAAGAAGAAGTCCGACAAGGACGCCCCGCTCCCGGTGCCGGTCGAGTTGTCCGCGGTGGGCGCCGGCGCGATCGCCACCTTCCTCGAGACCACGACCACGCTCGAGGCGCGCCATTCCGCCGTGCTGGTCGCCCGCCGCGCCGGCCAGGTCGTGGCGCTGGGGGTTGAGGAGGGGCAGTGGGTGAAAAAGGGCGAGGTGCTGGCGCGCCTCGAGGACACCGAGGCCCGCTTGGCGCTCGAGCGCACCCAGCTCGCCCTGGAGATGGCCGAGCGCGAGCTGGAGCGGGGCCGGCAGCTCGTCGAGCAGAACTACCTGAGCAAGAAGGAAATGGACGACCTCGAGCTCAAGCGGCGCAATACCTGGGTGGAGCTCGAGCAGGCGCGCTACGACCTGTCCCAGACGCGCCTCACCGCTCCGTTCGCGGGCCGGGTGGTGGATCGGCTGATCAGCCTCGGCGAGACGGTGCCGGTCGGCAAGGAGTGCTTCCGGCTGATCGACTTCGACCCGCTGCGCGCGCCGCTCTACTTTCCGGAGCGCGAGCTGACGCGGGTCCACGTCGGGCAGGAAGCGGGCCTGACCATGGACGCGCACCCCGGCCGGGAGATTCGCGCGCGCGTGGCGCTGGTCAACCCCACGGTGGACCGCAGCAACGGCACGTTCAAGGTGACGCTCGAGCTGCCCAATCCGGCCGGCGAGCTGCGGCCGGGCGCGTTCGCCCGGGTGCGGCTCAAGACCGGCGCCTTCACCGACGCGCTGCTGATGCCGCGGCGCGGCGTGGTCCAGGAGGACGGCGAATCCTTCGTCTTCGTGGCCCGCGGCGACAGCGTGGTGCGCGTTCCGGTCACGCTCGGGGCGGTGGAGAACGACACCGCCCAGATCCTCTCCGGGCTCTCCGCGGGCGACAGCGTGGTCACGGTCGGCCAGGGCGGGCTCAAGCCGGGGGCGAAGATCCGCTCGGTGACCCTGTAGCGACCACCGCGGCCGCGCGGGCGCCGGGCGCCGCGCGGGGCCGCCTCCCGGGGAGGAACCCATGCGGCTGGCAGACGCCTCGATCCGCCGCCCGATCACCGTGTTCATGGCGACCGCGGGCATCGTGGTGTTCGGGCTGGTGGCGGCCTCGCGCCTCGCGGTGGACCTGCTGCCCAACATCTCCTACCCCTCGCTCACCGTCCGCACCGACCTCCCCGACGCGGCCCCGGCGGACGTCGAGCAGTTCGTGACCCGCCCGGTGGAGGAGGGCGTGGGCGTGGTGCCGGGGTTGGTGCGCATGCACTCGGTGTCGCGCCCCGGGCAATCCGAGGTGACGCTGGAGTTCGCCTCCGGCACGCGGATGGATCTCGCCTCGCTGGCGGTGCGCGAGAAGCTCGACCTGGTGACCCTGCCCCGGGAGGCGCGGCGTCCCGCGTTGCTGCGCTTCGATCCCTCGCTCGACCCGATCATGCGGCTGCGCCTCGCGGGCGGCGGCAACCTGAAGCGGCTGCGCCGCATCGCGGAGCAGACCGTGCAGCGCGACCTCGAGGGCGTGGCCGGGGTGGCCGCGGTCAAGGTGTCGGGCGGGGAGGAGGAGGAGATCCAGGTCGAGGTGGACGCCGCGCGCCTGAACGCGGTCGGTCTCACCGTTGGCGACGTCACCCGCAGGCTGGGCGAGGAAAACATCAACCTCGCCGGAGGCTCGCTCACCGAAGGCCGATCCGAGTACCTGGTGCGCGCGGTCAATCAGTTCCTCGCTCCGGAGGAGATCGGCGGCGTGGTGCTGGCGACGCGTCCCGACGGGATCGTGCGGGTCTCCGACGTCGCCACCGTGGCTCGCGGGGCGCGCGACCGCGAGGTCGTCGCCCGGGTCGGCGGCGAGGAGTCGGTGGAGATCGCGGTCTACAAGGAGGGCGACGCCAACACCGTTACCGTGGCGCGCGCGGTGCGGCGGCGCCTCGACCGGCTGCAGCTCTCGCCGGAGATGCGGCTGGTCACTGTCGCCGACCAGTCGCGCTTCATCCAGGCCGCGATCGGCGACGTCATGAGCGCCGCGGTGGTCGGCGGTCTGCTCGCGATCCTGGTGCTGTTCGCGTTCCTGCACGACCTGCGCACCACGCTCATCATCGGGCTCTCGATCCCGGTGTCGGTGCTCGCCACCTTCGTCATCATGTACCGCTTCGGCCTGTCGCTGAACCTCATGTCGCTGGGCGGGCTGGCGCTGGGTGTGGGAATGCTGGTGGACAATTCGATCGTCGTGCTCGAGAGCATCTTCCGAAAACGCGAAGAGGGACTGGGGCCGGTGGCGGCGGCGAGCCAGGGTGCGGGCACGGTGGCGACCGCGGTGGCGGCATCCACCTTCACCACGGTGGCGGTGTTCCTGCCGCTGGTGTTCGTCGAAGGCCTGGCGGGTCAGTTGATCCGCGACCAGGCGCTGACGATCTCGTTCTCGCTGCTGGCCTCGCTGGTCGTGGCACTCACGCTGGTGCCGACGATCGCCGCACTCGCGGCACGGCGCCGAGCGGGGACCGCCGACGCGGCGCCGAGCCTACCTCCAGGGCGCTGGACCGGCTTTCTCGGCTGGGCGGCGTACCTTGCGGTGTTCGTGCCGCGGCTCGTCATCCGCGGCATGGGCCGGCTCGGGCGCGGCTCCGCACCCGTGGTCGGGCGGTTGCTGGTTCCCTTCGACGCCGGATACGGCGCGCTGTCCCGCGCCTACCCGCGCCTGTTGGCGCGCGCGCTGGCGCGGCCGCGTGCCGTGCTCGGGCTCTCCGCCGCGGCACTGGTCCTGGCGGTGCTCATGGGGCTGATGCTGCCGCGCGATCTGTTCCCGTCCTTCACCCAGGGCGAGTTCCGTTTCAACGTGACGCTGCCGGCGGGCAGCGCGCTCGAGGTCACCGACGAGACCCTCGACCGACTGACCCGCGCGGTGAAGGACGACCCCCGGGTGCGCTTCGCCTACTCCAGCGCGGGCCAGACCGACCTCTCGGCCTTCGCCGGCTCGGCACGCGAGGCCAACCGCGGCCAGGTCGCGGTGGTGATGAAGCGGGCGTCGGACCGCAGGGGCGAGGAGGCGGTCGCCGCGACGCTGCGGCGAGAGATGGACCGCATCCCGGGCCTGACGTACGAATTCGAGCGCCCGGGGCTGCTGACCTTCAGCGCTCCGCTGGAGGCCGAGGTCTACGCCTACGACCTCGACACGCTGGCCACCCTGGCCGCCACGGTGGCGCAACGGATGAGCGCGGTGCGCGGGGTGGAGGACGTCGAGACCTCGGTGCGCCTCGGCGATCCCGAGGTGCGGATCGCCTTCGACCGCGACCGCCTCGCGGCGATGAGCCTCGATCCCGCGTCCGCGTCGCGCCTGGTGCGCAACGCGGTGCAGGGGGAGGCGGCGACCCAGTTCAGCGACCTCGAGCGCAAGCTCGACGTGCGCGTACGGGCGAGCGAGGACCAGCGGTCGCTGGTGAGCGCGCTCGCCCAACTCGAGGTCGGCCGCAACCGGGGCAGCTCGGTGCCGCTCGCCGCGGTGGCGCGCTTGGCGGTGGAGCGCGGTCCGGGCGACATCCGGCGCATCGGCCAGCAGCGCGCCGCGGTGGTGAGTGCCAACCTCGAGGGCCGCGACCTGGCCTCGGCGGCGGCCGAGATCCAGGGCGCGCTCGACGCCCTGCCGCTGCCCCCGGGCGCGCGGGTCACCCTCGCCGGCCAGAACCGCGAGCTGGGCGAATCCTTCGCCTCGCTGCGCTTCGCCCTGCTGCTCGCGGTGTTCCTCGTCTACCTGGTGATGGCGAGCCAATTCGAATCGCTGCTCCATCCGTTCGTGGTCATGTTCTCGCTGCCCCTGGCCCTGATCGGCGTGGTGTTCACCCTGTTCGCCACCTCCACCCCGCTCAGCATCATGGTGTTCATCGGACTGGTGGTGCTCGCCGGGATCGTGGTCAACAACGCCATCGTGCTGGTGGACTACGCGCGCCAGCTGCGGGTGCAGGGCGCCCCCAAGATCCAGGCGCTGATCCAGGCCGCCACGGTACGGCTGCGGCCGATCCTGATGACCACGCTCACCACGGTGCTCGGGCTGCTGCCGATGGTGGTCGGCATCGGCGAGGGCTCGGAGCTCCGGGCGCCGCTCGCGATCACCCTGATCGGCGGGCTGGCGTTCTCGACCCTGCTCACCCTGATCGTGATTCCGGTGGTGTACGCCACGGTGGACCGCAGCTCATGAGCGGGGCGCGGGACGGCGGCGGAAGCGCGGCCCGTGGCGTGGGTGCCGCCCGCGACGGGAGCCCGCCGTGGTGAACCTCCCGCGCTGGAGCCTGCGCCGGCCGGTGACGGCGGTGATGATGATCCTGTGCGTGATCGTGATCGGCGCGGTGTCCGCGCCGCGCCTGCCGCTGGCATTCCTCCCCGACGTGGACTTCCCGGGTCTCGATATCGAGATACCCTATCCGAACGCGCTCCCGGCCCAGGTCGAGGAGGAGATCACGCGCCCCGCCGAAGAGGCGCTGGCGACCCTGAGCCGGGTGCGCGCGATCCACTCCTGGTCGTCGCCCAACTCCGCCAACATCTACGTCCAGTTCGACTGGGGCGAGGACGTCGAGCCGTTGCGGGTCGAGGCGCGCGAGAAGCTCGAGCGCATCCGCGACCAGCTCCCCGCGGACGTCGACCGCATCCGGGTCAACAGCTTCCGCTCCTCGGACATCCCGGTGCTCGAGTGCCGCATCTCCGCCACCCGCGACCTGTCGCAATCCTACGAGCTGCTCGACCGCCACGTCGCCGACCCGCTGCGTCGCGTGCCGGGGGTGGCCAAGGTCGAGCTCTACGGGGTCGAGCCGCCCGAGATCCGGATCGACTTCCGGCTCGACGCGCTGCGGCGGCACGGGGTGGACGCCGAGGTGGTGCTCGCTCGGCTCGATGCTGCGAACCACAGCGTGAGCGCCGGCCAGATCCGCCGGCCCGGCGAGACCATGCCGCTCAGGATCGTGAACCAGTTCGCGAGCCTCGACGACATCGAGAGCTTCCCGGTGGGCGCGCGCGGACTGGGGCTCGCGGACGTGGCGCGCGTGGCCTATGCGGAGCCCGATCTCGACTACGGCCGTCATCTCGACCGCACGCGTGCCGTCGGCCTCAACGTCATCAAGGAGTCGGGCGCCAACACCGTGGACGTGGCCACCCGCGCGCGACGCGTGCTGACGGAGATGAAGCGCGACCCGCTGCTCGAGGGTATCCAGGTGCTGACCTTCACCGACCAGGCCGAGGAGATCCAGAATTCGCTGCGCGGCCTGATGCAGTCCGGGCTGGTAGGCGCGGTCCTCGCGACCGGGGTGCTGTTCTTCTTCCTGCGGCGCCTGACCGCGACGTTGGTCGTGGCGCTCGCGATCCCGGTCTCGCTGCTCGCCGCCTGCGCGCTGCTGTTCTTCACCGGGCGCAGCCTCAACATCCTGTCGATGATGGGCCTGATGCTCGCGGTCGGACTGCTGGTGGACAACGCGGTGGTGGTGCTCGAGAGCATCGAGCGCCTGCGCCACAAGGGCCGTGGGCGGCTGCGCGCCGCGCTCGAGGGCTCGCGCGAGGTGCTGCCCGCGGTGATCACCTCGACCGCCACCTCGGTCATCGTGTTCCTGCCGCTGGTGCTGGGCGGTCGCACCGAGATCACGACCTGGATCGGCGAAGTGGGGCGGACGATCATCTTCACCCTCGGCTGCTCGCTGCTGTTGTCGCTGACCGCGATTCCGCTGGCGATGGGCCGCGTGCTGCCGGCCGGGGTATCGCCGCGCATCGGCGCGGTCGAGTGGCTGGCCGCGCGCTATCACGTCCTGCTCGACTGGACGCTGCGCCACCGGCCGCTGACCCTGGGTGCGGGGGTGCTGCTGTTCGCGGTCTCGGTGGCGGCGTTCATCCCGGTGGACAAGAGCGCGTTCACCGGCACCCGGGTGGAGGCGGTGCAGATCCGCTACGAGTTCGCGGACAACCTCAATTACCGCGAGGTCGAGCGTTACGTGTCGCGGGTCGAGGACTGGATCCAGGACCGCCGCGACTCGCTGCACGTCAAGTCCACCTACTCCTACTTCACGAACAACATGGCCATCACCCGCGCCTACCTCGCCGCCGGCTGGGCCGACGACGACGGCGCCCAGCAGGTGCGCAAGATGCTGCGCGACGGCCTGCCGAGCCTGCCCGGGCTCAAGCTCAGCCTGCGTGGGGACGACGACAACTCCGGTCCCTCGCGTCTCGGCGTGCGCCTGTTCGGCGATCCCGGGCCGCGTCTCGACGACCTCGCCGCGGAGGTGCGCCGCCGTCTGACGCTGGTGTCGGGGCTGACCGACGTCGAGCTCGGCGGGCAGAAGGGGCGCCAGGAGGTCCAGGTCGCCGTGCGCGGGGACCGCGCCGCGCGCCACGGCCTCACCACCGCCGGCGTGGCGCAGGCCGTGGCGTTGTTCTTCCGCGGGCGTCCGCTGGCGCGCTACCGTGGGCCCGAGGGCGAAGTTCAGATCACCGCCCGGCTGGCCAACGAGGACCGCGAGCGGCTCGACCGCCTGCGCGATCTGCCGCTGGGCGGCGCCGACGGCCAGGTGGTGCCGCTCGCCGCGGTGGCGGACTTCCGCACGGTGGAAACCCCGGCCAGCATCCAGCGCCAGCAGCGCCGCTCGGTGGTCACCGTCGCGGGGAACTACGCGGCGAGCCAGGGGGGCCAGGTGCGCAAGGCCGCGACCCAGCAGCTCAAGGCGATGAACTTCCCGCCCGGGTACTCCTGGTCGTTCGGCATGGGTCTCGAGGAGGAGAGCCAGACGCAGCAGGAGATGCTCGTCAATCTGTTGCTCGCCCTGGTGCTGGTCTACCTGGTGATGGCGGCGCTGTTCGAGTCGCTGCTCCACCCCTTCGCGATCATGTTCGCGCTGCCGTTCGCCTTCGTCGGGATCGCGTGGGTCTGCCTGCTCACCGGCTCGCCGTTCAATCTCATGGCGCAGATCGGCCTGCTGATCCTGGTCGGAATCGTGGTCAACAACGGCGTGGTGCTGCTGTACCACGTCCATCAGTTGCGCGGGCGCGGCCTGGGGCGCGAGCAGGCGGTGCTGGAAGCGGCCCGTGACCGGTTGCGCCCGATCCTGATGACCACGACCACCACCATCCTCGGACTGCTGCCCCTGGCGCTGGGGCAGAACCGGGTGGGCGACGTGCTCTACTTCCCGCTGGCCCGCACGGTGATCGGGGGGCTGGCCTCCTCCACGCTGCTCACGCTGATCCTGGTGCCGTGCCTCTACACCGCGCTCGAGGACGGGCAGCGGTTGATCGCGCGCGTGTGGCGCCAGGGGCCGCGGGCCGCCTGAGCGCGCGTTCCGGTCCGAACGACGAAGCCCCGGTTCCGTGAAGGAACCGGGGCCGGTCGAATCCCGCAGAGCGCGGTGCGGACGGTGCTAGCGCACCAGCACCGGCTCGAAGGTCTTGGCCTCGTCCAGCCACTGCTGGATGTCGGTCGCCTTCGGCGTGGCACCCGTGACCTTGTGCTGGGTGTTCAGCTCGACCAGCTTCTTCTCGAACGTCTCGGGGCTCACGGCTCGCAGCTTGTCCACCGTGTCCACGCCGGCGAGGAGCAGAAGCTCCGCGTACTGCGGACCCACTCCCTTGATCCGCATCAGCTCCGCCATCTGCACCCACTTCGTCAACACGGGCTCGCTCGCACCGGTCTTCTCGATGAGGTTGCGGCGCATCGTCGGATCGTTGAAGTGCTTCAGGAGATCGTCGGTCGTGTGGACGTTGACCATCTCGAGCTTCTTGCCGAATTCCGGTCCGATTCCCTGGATGTCCATGATCTTGTAGGTCATTGGTGATTCCTTTCGTAAGAGGTAAGAGGTGCACTGAATGTCTCGTTGCGCGACGTGCGGGCGGACGCTGCCGCCCATGGAGCCGCGGGCCGGTCGCCACGAACGCGATGTCGTCGATCGCCGGCCGTGAGGCCGGGCGAGCGTCCCGGTGCGTGTTCGGTTCGTCCGTGGCGGGCCGCCGCGACCGGACCCCGCGCAAAGATTCGCGATGTCTTTCGTAGAAGCCCCAGGAAAGGGGCGGCTGGCTGAAGGGGGCGTGAGCCCCGCCAGCATGCCGCGCGACCAGCCTCGAACGGGCCGGTGACCGCGGCTGAAGGAGAGAGTTTCGGGCCCGTGGGCCCCTGGCGGCCTCCGGGTACTGGCCACCAGCTACTCGACAAAAGCTAATGTAACACAAGATCTTAGACGAGTCAAACGCGCACCTTCCCGCGTCCCCGCGCGGGCAAGCGGGAATGCCTCGAGACGAGCGACCATCCATGGGGTAGCCCTCCCTCTTCCGAATCCGCCTGGACCTTCGTTGCGTGTCGCAATCCTGCCGAACGCGCTTCCGCCGTGTGCTAGCATCTAGCACGGTGTCTGTTCCAATGCGCCGTCAAGGTGGCGCATGGGCGCCTCCGATCTCATCGTGGAAGGACAACCGTGTCGGGTGTGCCGCTCCCGCCGCGAAGCTGCTTGACCTGCGGCCAAAGGGGGCGCCACCTTGCTCAGCTTGAATCCTCCGCGAACCTCCAGGCGTGAGATCGCCGATCCTACCGTGGCCCTTCCCTCGCTCGCCGCGGCACGAGCGCGCGCGGCCTCCCGCTTCCGATTCGCCCTCGCCCTTTCGATCCCCATCGTTGTTCTCGCTCTCCCGATCGCCCCGGCCGCCCAGGCCGCGGACTGGGTGGACGTCACCAGCGGCCCCCTGGGCGACACCGGCTTGGGCTACGGCGTGGCGTGGGGGGACTACGACAACGACGGCGACCTCGACCTCTACCTCGTCAACAACGGGCCGAACAAGCTGTTCCGCAACGACGGCGGCGGCACGTTCGTGGACGTGACCAGCGGCCCGTTGGGCGACGCGGGCGGTGGCTTCGGCGTGGCGTGGGGCGACTACGACAACGACGGCGACCTCGACCTCTACGTCTCCAACGATGGTGCGAACAAGCTGCTCCGCAACGACGGCGGCGGCACCTTCGTGGATGCCACCAGCGGCCCGCTGGGCAACACCGGCAGTGGCTACGGCGTGGCGTGGGGGGACTACGACAACGACGGTGACCTCGACCTTTACATCGCCAACGAGCTCGGGCAGGCGAACAAGCTGCTCCGTAACGAGGGCGTCGGCACGTTCGTGGACGCCACCAGCGGCCCGCTGGGCGACACCGGCCGTGGCATCGGTGTGGCGTGGGGGGACTACGACAACGACGGCGACCTCGATCTCTACCTCGCCAATTACGGCCAGGCGAACAAGCTGTTCCGCAACCAGGGCGGCGGCACGTTCGTGGACGCCACCACCCCCCCGCTGGGCAACACCGGCAATGGCGTCAGCGTGGCGTGGGGGGACTACGACAACGATGGCGACCTCGACCTCTACCTCGCCAATAACGGGCAGGCGAACAAGCTGTTCCGCAACGAGGGCTACGGCACGTTCGTGGACGCCACCAGCGGCCCGCTGGGCGACACCGGCGCCGGCTTCGGCGTGGCGTGGGGGGACTACGACAACGACGGCGACCTCGACCTCTACCTCGCCAACTACTTCGGGCAGGCGAACAAGCTGTTCCGCAACGACGGCGGCGGCACGTTCGTGGATGCCACCAGCGGCCCGCTGGGCGACACCGGCGATGGCTCGGGCGTGGCGTGGGGGGACTTCGACAACGACGGTGACCTCGACCTCTACCTCTCCAACAACGGGCAGGCGAACAAACTGTTTCGCAACGATGTGGCGAACGGCAACCACTGGCTGCAGGTGAAGCTCGCGGGGACGGCGTCGAACCGGGCGGGGATCGGAGCGCGGGTCAAGGTAGTGGCGGGCGGGATCACCCAGATCCGCGAGCTGTCGGGCGGCTCGGGCTACGGATCGCAGGACGCGCTGGTGGCGTCGTTCGGCCTGGGGACGGCGACGCTCGATTCGCTGATCGTCATCTGGCCCACCGGGGTCGTGCAGGTGCTCAGGCCCGCCCCGGCGGCGGATCAAAAGATTCTCGTGAGCGAGGAGGCGCCCCCCACGCCCACACTCCTCTCCATGTTCCAGGCGAGCTGGACCGGCGAGGGCATCGAGCTGCGCTGGCAGTTCGCTGAGCCCGAGCGATTCACGGGCTCGGCGCTGGAGCGGGCGGAAGCCCTGCAGGGGCCGTGGAGCGCGGTGAACGCGGAGCGTCGCGAGCTGGCTGGGACCATCGTTCTCTACGATCGCGGCGTCGAGCCCGGAGCGACCTATTACTACCGCCTGCTGGCGACCAGTCGCGACGGCGGCACGCTCACCTTCGGCCCGATCGAGGCGATCGCGGGAGAATCCCCGCGCGAGTTCGCGCTGCACACGCTGGCGCCCAACCCGAGCAGGGGAGCGGTCCAGGTCGGCTTCTCGGTGGCGCGCGAGGCGCGCGTGCGACTCACGGTGCTGGACGTGCAGGGGCGGCGCGTGGCGCAGCTGGCGCACGGGGTGTATCGGCCGGGGCGGTACCAGGCGGTGTGGGACGGAGCGACCGAGCACGGCCGGGCGCCGGCGGCACTCTACTTCGTGCGCTACGAGTGGCCGGGGATGAGCGCGGTGCGCCGGGTGATCATGGTCCGGTAGCGCGGCGGCTGACGGAGCGGCGGGGCGGCCACCTCGAACGGGGTGGCCGCCCTTGCACGGCCTGCCGCAAAGGCGCGTCAGCTCGCGCGTGAAACGCCGAGCGTCCAGCGCCCGGGTCCGACCGCCCGAGCGCGATCAGTCCCAGCGGAACAGCCGCAGGCCGACGCCGAAGCAGCCCACGCCCCAGGCCACCAGCAGCAGCACCGCGGGGATCACGCCGGCGAAGCCGGCACCCTCGTTGGTGAGCGCCCGCAGGGCATCGTTGGCCGCGGTGAGCGGCAGCGCGCGGATGAACGGCTGCATCACGCCGGGGAAGCGGTCGGCGGAGAAGAACACGCCGGACAAGAGCCACATCGGCAGCATCGCCGCGTTCATCAGGCCCATCGCGGCCTCGACGGTGCGGGCACGGCAGGCCACGAGCAGGCCCATCGCCGAGAACGAGAGCGCCCCGACCACGCAGACCACGACGAACCCCGCCCACGATCCGCGCACCACGATGCCGAAGGCGACGCGGGCGAAGATCATGATGGTGGCCACCTCCAGGACCAGCCACAGCATGCGCGCCAGCATGAACGCCAGCAGGTAGTGGCTGCGCCGCATCGGCGTGGCGATCAGCCGCTTGAGCAGCTTGAGCTGGCGCGCCATCACGATCGGGAAGCCGATGCCCCACATGCCGGTGCCGAGCAGGTTGAGCCCGATGAGCCCGGGGATGAGGAAGTCGATGTAGCGCGATCCCGGCCGCACGATGGTGTCGGTGCGCAGCGGCAGCGGATCCACGCGGCCCGCGGCGCGCTCGAGCGCCTCCACCGTGGCGAGGTGGGCGAGTCGCGTCTCGGGCCGCGAGGGGTCGTAGACCAGCACCGGCCCGCCCTTGTCCGCGGTGCGCACCAGCACCGAGATCCGGCCGCGACGCAGCGCCGCGGCGGCCTCGTCCGCCGGCAGCAGTGCGATCTCGAGATCGGGTGCGGCCTCGAGCGCGCGCATCGTGGCCGCGGCCCGCGGGCCGGCCTCGACCCCGACGTGGGACTTCTGGGCTCCGGGGTTGCGGAAGGCGATCCCGAGGGCGAGCGCCATCAGCACCGGGAAGGCGAACACCCAGAACAGCGCGTCGGGCTCGCGCAGGAAAGCCAGCGTGCGCGCCCAGGTGAGCTGCCACAGCGGCGAGCGCTCGAAGAGTCCGGGCTCAGGCATCGCGCAGCGTTCGTCCGGTCAGGCTGACGAAGACGTCTTCCAGCGTGGCGTTGTGGGTGGTGAGCTGGGAGAGGGTCGCCTTCTGACGCTCCAGCTCGGCGAGCAGGGCCGGGATCGCGACGTGGGGCTCGCGCACGCCCAGCGCGTAGCCGCGTGGCTCGCGATGGACACTGCTCACCCCCGGCAGGCCCGCGAGCGGCTCGGGATCGAGGCCGTCCGCGACCGAGAACTCGACCACGTGCTCGCCCCCCAGCGACGCGATCAGCTCCGCCGGCGTGTCGAGGGCGATGATCTTGCCGTGGTCCACGATCGCGACGCGGTCGCAGAGGCGCTGGGCCTCTTCCATGTAGTGGGTGGTGAGCATCACGGTTCCGCCGCGCCGGCGAAACGCCTCGATCAGCTCCCATAGCTGGCGGCGCGACTGCGGATCGAGGCCGGTGGTCGGCTCGTCGAGGAACAGCACGTCGGGGTCGTTGACCAGCGCGCAGGCGACCGACAGCCGCTGCTTCTGACCACCCGAGAGCTTGCCCACCCAGCTGCGGCGCTTCTCCTCCAGGGAGACCGAGCGGATCACCTCGAGCGGCGTGGGGCCGCGGCGGTAGAAGCTGCGAAACAGCCGCACGGTCTCCTCCACCGAGAGCTTCTCCTGCAACTGGGTCTCCTGGAGCTGGATGCCCAGTCGCTGGCGCAGGTCGCGGTCGCCTCCCCCGCCCCAGCGCTGTCCCAGCACCCGGACCTCCCCGGCGTCGGGCACGAGCAGGCCCTCGAGGATCTCGACCGTGGTGGTCTTGCCGGCGCCATTGGGACCCAGCAGCCCGAAGCACTCGCCGGTGCCGACTTCGAGGTCGAGCCCGTCCACGGCGACCACGCTGCCGTAGCGCTTGGTCAGGCCCCGGCAGAGCAGGGCAGGCTCGGTCGAAGGGGGCGCGGACGTGGGAGCGGACGGGCTCATCGGACGGGGAACATAGCCGCCCGCGCGAGGCCGCACAACCGGAGCGGGGCCCCGGTCGCGACCCGCGCGCCGGCCGGCGCGGGGCTCCAGCCCGTGGCCGCAAGCGCCGATGATGATTCGGGATGGAGGCGCCCGCGGTCATCCGAGTGGCGCGCCGCCGAGCCTGCAGCCCCCGAGTCTTTCGTGCTACCCTGCCGCGGACTGGGGCATCTACAGCGCAGACGATCGCGGGCACGGGCCTCGGGCGCGTCCCCCCGCGAGACGGGCGCCCTTCCGGGGAACTTGATGGCGAGAAAGCTGGACGTGACACAGCGGGCCAACTCCGCCTACATCGAGTCGGTGTACGCCCGCTATCTCGCGGATCCCCAGTCGGTTCCCGACGAGTGGCGCGCCTTCTTCGCGGGCTTCGAGTTGGGTGGACGAGAGCCGGGCGGGGCGGGAGCGCCGGTGGCGGGGATCGCCGGGGGCGTGTTCGGCCTGGTGCTCGCCTACCGCGAATTCGGCCACCTCATCGCCCGCATCGACCCTCTGGGCGAGAACCCAGACTCGCACGCGCTCCTCGACCTCGGGAGCTTCGGCCTGTCCGAGGCCGACCTCGATCGCGAGGTGGACCCGCGCCCGTTCGCGGGCGAGTTCCAGGGCACGCTGCGCCAGCTCATCGAGGTTCTGCGCCACACCTACTGCGGCACGCTCGGCGTCGAGTACATGGACATTCCGGACAAGGAGCGCCGCGAGTGGCTGGAGCAGCGCATGGAACGGCAGCGCGGCCGGCCCGCGCTCGACCCCGCGGAGCGCGTCCGGATCCTCGAGTCGCTGCTCGCCGCCGACGCTTTCGAGCAGTTCCTCCACGTCAAGTACGTCGGACAGAAGCGCTTCTCGCTCGAGGGCGCGGCGACGCTCGAGCCGATGCTGGAAACCCTGGTCGAGTCGGCGGCGGAGCACGGCGTCGAGCAGCTGGTGCTGGGCATGCCGCACCGCGGCCGGATCAACGTGCTCGCCCACCTGATGAAGAAGCCGCTGGAACGCGTCTTCGGCGAGTTCGAATCGAGCTTCGCGCCGCCCGACGTTCAGGGGCACGGCGACGTGAAGTATCACCTCGGCTACTCGAGCTTCCACGAGAGCCGGTCGGGCCGCACCGTGCACCTCGACCTCAACTTCAACCCCAGCCATCTCGAGTTCGTGAACCCCGTGGTCCTGGGCTCGGTGCGGGCCCGCCAGGAATACATGGGCGACCTCGAGCGCGACCGCGGGGTGCCGGTGCTGATCCACGGTGACGCGGCTTTCGTCGGCGAGGGGATCGTGGCCGAGACGCTGCTGCTATCGCAGCTCCCCGCCTACCGCACCGGCGGCACCGTTCACATCATCGTCAACAACCAGATCGGCTTCACGACCTCGCCGGCCGACGGGCGCCCGCTGCGCTATGCCACCGACATCGCGCGCGTCATCGAGACCCCGGTGTTCCACGTCAACGGCGACGATCCCGAGGCGGCGGTGTTCGCCATCCGGGCGGCGATGGACTACCGCGCGCGCTTCAAGCGCGACGTCCTCGTGGACCTGGTGTGCTATCGCAAGCACGGCCACAACGAGCTGGACGATCCGACCTTCACCCAGCCGGTGATGTACGGGAAGATCGCCACGCACACGCCCGCGTCACGCCGTTACGCGGAGCAGTTGATGGCCGAAGGCGTCATCGACCGGCCACGGCTGGAAGCGATCGAGACGGCGATCCACGAGCGCCTGCGCGCCGCCCACGAACTCGCCCGCAGCGACCCGTCGGCGGGCAACGGCCCGGCGCCGCTGGGCGGCGCGTGGCGCGGACTGGAGTGGGCCGGCGAGGACTGGAGCGCCTCCACGGCGGTGCCGGAGGAGACCGTGGCGCGGCTCACCGAGGCCATCACCCGGCTGCCGAAGGGCTTCCACGCGCACCGCAAGATCCCGCCGCTGCTCGCCGAGCGACGGAAGATGGTGGCCGAGGACCGCATCGACTGGGGCATGGGCGAAGCGCTGGCGCTGGGCTCGCTGCTCCTGGAGGGTCACCGCGTGCGGCTCAGCGGCCAGGACACCGGGCGCGGAACGTTCTCCCACCGCCACGCCGTGCTGTTCGACGCCGAGGACGGGCGGCGCCACGTGCCCCTCGAGCACCTGGCGCCGGAGCAGGGTCGCTTCGAGATCATCGACACGCCGCTCAGCGAGGTGGCCGCCCTGGGCTTCGAATACGGCTACAGCACCGCGGATCCGCAGACGCTGGTGGTCTGGGAGGCCCAGTTCGGCGACTTCGCCAACGTGGCCCAGGTGATCATCGACCAGTTCCTCGCCAGCGGCGAAGCGAAGTGGCAGCGCATGTCGGGGCTGGTGTTGCTGCTGCCGCACGGCTACGAGGGGCAGGGCCCGGAGCACTCGAGCGCCCGCCTGGAGCGCTTCCTCGAGCTGTGCGCCAACGGCAACATGCAGGTGTGCAATCTCACCACGCCGGCCCAGCTGTTCCACGCGCTGCGCCGCCAGCTCCATCGCCGCTTTCGCAAGCCCCTGGTGATCATGAGCCCGAAGAGCCTGCTGCGGCACCGCGAGGCGGTGTCCCCGCGCGAGGCGTTCACGGGCGGGGCGTTTCGCACCGCGATCGACGACGATTCCATCGACAGCCCGCGCACGGTGCGGCGCGTGCTGCTGGTCTCGGGTAGGTTCTATTACACGCTGCTCGAGGCCCGCGCGGCGCGCGAGGTGCGCGACACCGCGCTGGTGCGGGTGGAGCAGCTCTATCCGTTCCCGCACCAGGAGCTGGAACGGATCTTCAGCCGCTACCCCGAGGTCCGGGATCTGCGCTGGGTGCAGGAGGAGCCGGCCAACATGGGAGGGTGGCGCAATACCCGGCACCGGCTCGAGATGGTGTTGCCCGCCCGCGCCGCGCTGCGGCTGGTGGCGCGCAAGGCCTCCTCGACCCCCGCCACCGGCTATTATCAGCGTCATGTCGAGCAGGAGAAGACGGTGCTGGACCGGGCGTTCTGCGATCCGGACGCCAAGATCGCGCCGGCCCCGGTGCGCGTCGCGCGGGAGGTGAGTTGATGGCGATCGAGATCAAGGTGCCGCGCCTCGCCGAGTCGATCTCGGAGGCGGTACTGGTGGAGTGGCTCAAGCCCGACGGCGGGCGCGTCGGCGTGGACGAGCCGGTGGCCACGCTGGAAACCGACAAGGCCGCGGTGGAGATCGCCGCCGCCGATTCCGGCATCCTCCGCCACGCCCGCCGTCCCGGCGAGACGGTTCATGTCGGCGACGTGATCGCGCGCGTGGAGGCCGCCCCGGCGGGGGAGCCGGAGGCGCCCGCGGCGCGCGGCGGTGACAACGGCGGTCCGGCGGAACGAGCCGGCGAACCGCTGCCGGCCGGCCGGCCGCAGGTGGCGGACGCGGAGCGGGTACTGTCGCCCGCGGTGCGCCGGCTGGTCGACGAGCACGGCCTCGATCCGGCGCGGATCGCGGCCACCGGGAAGGGCGGCCGCCTGCTCAAGGAGGACGTGCTGCTGCATCTCGAGCGCGCGGGCCGGCCGGAGGCGACCTCGGGCGCGGCGGCGGTCGCGCCCGGCCCCGCCTCGGAGGCCGCCGAGGCCCCCGCGCCGCCGGCGCCGGCCGCTCGGCCCCCGTCGCCGGCCACGCCGACCGACGAGGACGAGCGCGTCGTGCCGATGAGCCGCATCCGCCTGCGCATCGCCGAGCGGCTGGTGCGGGCGCAGCACACCGCGGCGATCCTGACCACGTTCAACGAGATCGACATGAGTGCGGTGCTCGAGCTGCGGGCGCGCTTTCGCGAGAGCTTCGAGCAGCGGCACGGCGTGCGGCTCGGCTTCATGAGCTTCTTCACCCGCGCCTGCGTGCTGGGTCTCGAGGAGATTCCCGAGCTCAACGCGGAGATCCGGGGCACCGACATCGTCTACCGCCGCCACGTGCACCTGGGCGTGGCGGTGGGCGCCGAGCGCGGACTGGTGGTCCCGGTCGTGCGTCACGCCGACGGTCTCGGGTTCGCCGAGATCGAGCGCGAGATCGCGCGCCTCGCGGCCAAGGCTCACGCCGGCACGCTGACGCTCGACGAGCTGAGCGGCGGGACGTTCACGCTCTCGAACGGCGGCGTCTACGGCTCGCTGCTCTCCACCCCGATCCTGAACCCGCCGCAGAGCGGCATCCTCGGCATGCACAAGATCGAGAAGCGCCCGATCGCCGTGGACGACCAGGTCGTCATTCGCCCGATGATGTACGTGGCCGTCTCCTACGACCATCGCATCGTGGACGGCGAGCAGGCGGTGACCTTCCTGGTGCGGGTCAAGGAGCGGCTCGAGGACCCCGAGCGCATGCTGTTCGAGGTCTGATCCCGCCATGGCCGAACCCCGCTTCGACCTCGTCGTGATCGGCTCGGGCCCCGGCGGCTACGTCGCGGCACTCCGCGCCGGCCAGCTCGGGCTCGCCACCGCGTGCGTCGAGAAGTACCCCACGCTCGGCGGCACCTGCCTCAACGTCGGCTGCATCCCCAGCAAGGCGCTGCTCGATTCGAGCGAGCACTTCGCCTTCGCCCGCACCCAGGCCGCCGCGCACGGGATCCGCGCCGAGGTGTCGCTCGACCTCGCGGCGATGATGAAGCGCAAGGACGGCGTGGTGCGCGACCTCACGCGCGGGGTGGAGGGATTGTTCCGCAAGCAGAAAGTGACGCACGTGCAGGGCGTGGCGCGGATCACGGCACCCGGGCGCGTCGAGGTCGAAGGCCCCGAGGGGCGGCGCGCGCTGGAGGCGCAGCGCATCCTGGTCGCGACCGGCAGCAAGCCCGTCGCCCTCCCCGGCATCGCCTTCGACGGCCGGCGCATCGTCCACTCCACCGATGCGCTCTCGCTGCCCGAGGTGCCGCGCCGCCTGGTGGTGGTCGGGGCGGGCGCGATCGGCCTCGAGCTGGGCTCGGTCTGGCGGCGGCTGGGGTCGGCGGTCACCGTGATCGAGGTCATGGACCGCATCGTGCCCGGGATGGATCGCGCCAGCGGAGACTCGCTGCGGCGGGCGCTGGAGAAGCAGGGGCTGCGCTTCGTCTTCGGCGCCTCGGCGAGCGCGGCGCGCGTCGAGGGCGACCAGGTGCACGTGACGGTGTCCGCGGGCGAGACCACCCGCGAGGAAGTCTGCGACGTGCTGCTGGTGGCGGTGGGGCGTCGGCCCTATACCGATGGCCTCGGCGCGCGCGAGCTGGGCATCGCCATGGACGAGCGGGGACGCCTGGAGGTGAACGAGAAGTTCGAGACCAGCGTCCCCGGCGTGTTCGCGATCGGCGACGTCATCCGCGGGCCGATGCTGGCGCACAAGGCCGAGGAGGAGGGCATCGCCGCGGTCGAGACGATGGCCGGGCTGCCCGGGCACGTCCACTACGAGGCGATCCCCAACGTGGTCTACACCTGGCCCGAGTTCGCGAGCGTGGGCCTGAGCGAGGAGGAGGCTCGCGCGCAGGGTCGCGAGATCGCGATCGGCAGCTTCCCATTCATCGCCAACGGGCGCGCGCGCGCGATGGGGGAGCGCGAGGGACAGGTCCGGATCCTGGCCGACGCCAAGACCGACCGGATCCTCGGCGCGCACATCGTGGGTCCGCGGGCGAGCGATCTGATCGCCGAGCTGGCCCTGGCCATCGAGTTCGGCGCCAGCGCCGAGGACGTGGCCCGCGCCGTGCACGCCCATCCCACCCTGCCGGAGGCGGTCAAGGAGGCGGCGCTCGCCGTCGCCGGCCGCGCCCTGCACATCTGACAGGTTGGCGGCCGCGCCGCGGGCATCGGAGAGCGGATTCCCCGAGGGTCCATGCGGGGCGTGCAATCTGCATGCGCGGGAGCCTGCCGCGGCCGGAGATTCGAACCCTCGCGGCTACCGCGGCCGCGCCCGCGTCGGGACGTGCTCGCGGCCACGACGATTCTTCTTGAATCAGGTGATCTGGGACTGCTAACGTCTTAGGCACCTGAACGTAACGCGCCGACCTCACGAGGTCCCCCCTTGTCCGGCGCGACACTGGGCCGGCCCCGGTCGGGCCGGCCGGGTTTCCCATCTGGCCACGCAACCCGATCCCCGCATCCGGAGACAGCTCGATGAAGCCCCTTGCCGTGCTGCGTGCCGCCGCCACGTCCGCCCTGCTCGCCGCGGCGGCGGCCTCTCCGGCGGCCGCCGTGGTGCCGGTCGCGTTCGGAACCACCTGGGACGCCCCCTCGACGAGCCTGCAGAAGATCGTGGACGGGCTCTACGGGGCCGGCGCGATCGACGTGCAGCACGATTACATCGGCGCCCGGGCGGGGGACCTGGATCCATGGTTCTGGGTGGACGATCATTTCTCGGCCCTGCTGATCCGCGAGGTGGCGGGGAACGCGAACCGCAACCTCGTCGGCTGGTATCTCGAGACCGGCACGCGGCCGGCGATCGACGGCGTGGATGACGGCGTGGTGTTCGACGGCCCGCAGGGCGCCGGCGCCACGGCGATCATCGTCTTCCCACGCGCGATGACCGCGTTCGGCTTCTACATGAATCCGAACGGGCCGCTCGCCGCGACCAATGCCCCCGAGCCCGAGCTGTTCTACAGCAATCGCTTGTACAACGACCGCGGGCCCGACGGCGCCGGGGCGCTCCACGCTCCGACCGACGGAGACGTGCAGGCGCTGGTGTTCGACGTCTCGCGGTTCGACGGACCCAATACCTGGCTGGTCTGCTTCGAAGACCTCGACAGCGGCGCCAACCCCGGCCCGCCGGGACACGCGCAGACCGACAACGACTTCAACGATTTCGTCTTCGAGGTGACCGCCTTCGGCGCCACCCCCGCGCTGCCGATGAGCTTCGGCGGGCTCAAGCAGCTTTACCGCAAGTAGCGCCGGGAGCGCATCACCCCGCCACGGTCGTGCGGCGCGTTCGCGCCCGCGCGTTTGACCGCTTTCCACGCTTTGGGCGATGCTCTTCTCATGCCCCACCTCGTGCTCGGTGACTGGAAGCTCCAAACCCTCGAAACCGGCTGTCTCTGGCTCGACGGGGGTTCGATGTTCGGCTCGGTGCCCAAGCCGCTCTGGAGCAAGTCGCATCCGCCTGACGATCGCAACCGCATCCGGCTGGCGATGCGCGTGTTGCTCGCCGAGGGCCACGGCCGGAGGGTGTTGGTGGACGACGGCATCGGGGACAAGTTCCCCCCCAAGCTGATGGACATCTACCGGGTGGAGCACGGCGAGCATACGCTCGAGCGCTCGCTCGGGGCAGTGGGGCTCGCGGTCGAGGACGTCACGGACGTGGTCCTGACCCACCTCCATTTCGACCACGCCGGCGGCTCGACTCGCCGCGTGGAGGAGGATCCGGCGCCGCGCCTGCCGCGCGCGCGCTACTACGTGCAGCGCCGCAACCTCGAGAACGCCCGGCACCCCAACCCGCGCGAGCGCGCCTCGTATCTGGCGGAGAACTTCGAGCCCCTGGTCGCCGCCGGCGTGCTCACGGAGTGGGACGGCGCGCTGAGTCCGTGGCCGGGCTTCGAGCTGTTCACCGCCGACGGCCACACGCGGGGCCAGCAGTTGGTGCGCGTTTCCGGTCCGGAGGGGGTGCTCTACTTCGTCGCGGATCTCATCCCGACCGCCTCGCACGTGCGCATTCCCTTCGTCATGGGCTACGACGTGGCCGCGATCGAGACCATGCAGGAGAAGCGCGCCCTGCTCGATCGCGCCAGCGCCGAGCGGGCGTGGATTTGCCTCGAGCACGACCCGGAGGTGGCGCTGGCACGCCCGCGCGCCGACGGCGACGACTTTGCCTGGGCCGACACGGTGGCCGCGGCGGCCGACGCGGCCGTGTCCGAGCGAGGCCGCTAGCCCGCGCATGTTCCATTCCCTCTTCGCCGGCTGGTTTCACCAGGTGCACGACTGGGGCTATGGCGGCGTGTTCCTGATGATGGCGATCGAGTCCACGGTGTTCCCGCTGCCGAGCGAGCTGGTGGTGCCGCCGGCGGCCTACTGGGCGGAGCAGGGGCGTTTCCACTTCTGGGGCGTGGTGGCGGCGGCAACGCTGGGCTCGTGGTTCGGGTCCGCACTGTCGTACCTCGTCGCGCGCGCGATCGGGCGGCCGCTCATTTTGCGCTACGGCCGGTACGTATTCGTGCCGGAGCGCAAGTGGCTGCTCGCCGAGCGCTGGATCCGCCACTACTCCACGGCGGGAGTCTTCTTCGCCCGGTTGCTGCCGGTGGTGCGCCATCTGGTGTCGCTCCCGGCGGGCGCGGCGCGGATGCCCTTCGGGCGCTTTTCACTGATGACGCTCACCGGCTCGTTCCTGTGGTGCTTCGTACTGGCGTGGTTCGGGGCGCGTGTGCTCGGCAGCGAGCCGACGCTGCTCGACGATCCGCTGGCGATGGCCCACGTGCTGCGCGAGAAGCTGTTGTGGTTCGTGGCGGCGGCCGGGGTGTTGCTCGCGCTCTACGTCGTGATGGACGTCGCCGGCCGTCGTCTCAAGCGCCGCGAGGCGGGCGAGGCGGAGATCCCCTGAGGTGTCGCTGCGGTCCGGCTGGGCTGTGCTCGTGGCGCTGGTCTGGGCGCCGGCCGTGCTGAGCGCGGCCCCGGCCCACGTCACGTTCGTGGTCGAGACTCCGGCCGCGACCCCCGCCGGCGCGGCGATCTGGATCTCGGGTGACGTCCCCCAGCTGGGCGGCTGGGACGGCGCCGGACTGCGCCTCGCCGCGCTCGGCGGGCGGCGCTTCGGCGCCACGCTCGAAGTCGAGGCGGGCACGGCGCTCGCGTTCAAGGTGACGCGCGGGAGCTGGGAGACGGTCGAGAAGGACGCCCGCGGCGGCGAGATCGCCAACCGCGAGTGGGTCGCCGCGGCGGACGACACGGTGCGGGTCACCGTCGCCGCGTGGCGCGACCAGTCCGAGTCCCGCACACCCCGCGTGCCGACGCGGACCGGCGACATACGCAGTCATCCGGCATTTCCCTCGCGTTTCGTCCGGGCGCGCGACGTGCTGGTCTTCCTGCCCCCCGGCTACGACACCGACTCCACCGCACGCTACCCCGTGCTCTATTTCCATGACGGCAACAACGTGTTCGACGCCGCGACCAGCTTCCTCGGGATCGAGTGGGGGGTGGACGAGACCGCCGGGCAGCTGCTTCGGGACGGCCGCGTGCGGCCCTTCATCGCGGTGGCGGTCGCCAACACCCCGGACCGCGTGGCCGAGTACACGCCGGCGGCCGACCGGGCGCGCGGCGGGGGGCGCGCGGCCGACTACGCCCGCTTCCTGGTCCAGGAGCTGAAGCCTTTCATCGACGCCCACTACCGCGCCGCGCCCGGTCCGGGGACCACCGGCGCGGTGGGGTCCTCGCTGGGCGGGATCGTCTCGCTCTACCTCGGGCTCGAGCATCCGGAGGTGTTCGGTCTGGTGGGCTGCCTCTCGCCCGCGGCGAGGTGGGCGGAGCGCGACATCGTGCGGCGCACCGCCGCCGGTCACGGCGTCCACGGCCGCATCTGGGTGGACATCGGCTCGCTCGAGGGGCGCGATGCGGAGGCACGGGAACAGGCGTTGGGCGATGCGCGCGCGCTGCGTGACGCCTTGCTGGCCCGCGGCTATCGCGAGGGCGTGAACCTCCACTACGAGGAGGTCGCGGGAGCGGTCCATGACGAGCGCGCCTGGGCGGCGCGGATCGACCGCGTTCTCGTCTTTCTGCTCGGTTCGCCGGTGACCGGCACCGGCGCGCATTGATGCCCGTGGGGCGAGCCGCCCGCAGCGCGGCGTGCCCGGCTCTCGGCCCGGGGGTGGTGAGTGGCGAAGGCATTCCCAGCCGCGCCGCCGCGGCGCCCGGTTCCCGGCCCGATCGGTCGCCGAAAGTTGAAGCCCCGGCCGGGATTGGCTAGGGTGGCGCGGGAATCGTGAGCGTCGTCTTCGAGAGGATCCCATGCCGACCGTGGAACTCGTCAATCTGACCAAGACCTACGGCCGCGGAAAGCCGGCGGTCGATCACGTCGACTTGCGCATCGAAGCCGGCGAGTTCCTGGTGCTGGTGGGTCCCTCGGGCTGCGGCAAATCCACGGTGCTCCGCATGATCGCCGGGCTCGAAGAGGTCACCGAGGGCGAGATCCGCATCGGCCCGCGCGTGGTCAACGACGTGGCGCCCAAAGACCGGGACATCGCCATGGTGTTCCAGAACTACGCGCTCTACCCGCACATGTCGGTGTTCGACAACATGGCCTTCGGCCTCAGGCGACGCAAGCTGTCCGAGCCCGACGTGCGCAAGCGCGTCGAGACGGCGGCGGAGATGCTCGGGCTCTCGGGCTATCTGCTCCGCCGGCCGCGTGAGCTGTCGGGCGGCGAGCGCCAGCGCGTGGCGCTGGGGCGGGCGATGGTGCGGGATCCGCAGGTGTTCCTGTTCGACGAGCCGCTCTCCAACCTCGACGCCAAGCTGCGCGTGCAGATGCGGGCCGAGATCAAGCGCCTGCACCAGCGGGTGCGCGCCACCTTGATCTACGTCACGCACGACCAGGTCGAGGCGATGACCCTCGGCGACCGCATCGCGGTGCTGCGCCAGGGCGTGCTGCAGCAGGTGGCCGACCCGTTCACGCTCTACCAGCACCCGGTGAACCAGTTCGTCGCCGGCTTCATCGGCAGCCCGCCGATCAACTTCTTCGAGACCACCCTGAGAACCGATGGCGCGGCACTCGAGGGGGGGGGCCAGGCGCTGGGTCTGCCGCCGGAGCTGGCCGCGCGCCTCGCGCCCCATCGGGGCCAACCGCTCGTGCTGGGAGTGCGGCCGGAGGACGTCCGGCTCGAGGCCGAGGGTCCGGGGATGACGGTCGAGGGCCGCGTGGACGTGCGCGAGCCGCTCGGCAACGAGGTCCTCATGCACTGGCGCACCCCGATCGGCGAGCTGATCTCGCGCGTCCAGGGGCAGGACGCGCCCGCCGTGGGAGCGTCCGCGCCGCTCCACTTCGCCTGGTCCCGCCTCCACTTCTTCGACCCTGCCACCGAGCGCGCCGTGAACGGCACCGCGGTGGCGGTCTGATCGGGTCGCGGTCTAGCGCTTCCGGGTGAGCTGGAAGATCCGGCCGGTCTCGGCGGGTACGCCCACCTGCGCCGCGCCGCTCCAGGGCTCGGACTTCCCGGCCAGCATGTCGGCCGCGTCCACCTTGCCGCCCCAGGGCGCGGTGTCGATGGTGACGGTGGCGTCCTGCTTGCCGGCGTTCAGGACCACCACGAAGTCCTCGCCGCCCCCGCTGCGCCGGTAGGCGTAGGTCAGCCCCGCGGTGCTCAGCGTGGTGAAATTCCCGGTCCGCAGCGCCGGGTGGGCGTGGCGGAGCTTGGTGAGCGAGCGGTAGTAGTCGTGGAGCGCGACGCGCGCGGGCTCCTTCTCCCAGCTCCAGACGAAGGGCCGGCGACAGTCGGGGTCCTTGCCGCCTTCCATGCCGATCTCGTCCCCGTAGTAGATCGTCGGGGCCCCGACGTAGGTCATGGCGAACATCGCGGCCAGCTTGAGACGGTTGGCGTTGCCGCCCACTTGGGTGAGGAAGCGCACGGTGTCGTGGCTGTCGATCAGGTTCATCTGCACTTCCACCGCCTGGCTCGGGTAGGCGAGCCGTCCGGTGGCGAGCGAGGCGTCGAACTCGGCGGCGCTGCCCTGGCCCATGCCGAGGAAGCGCTGGACCGGGTCGCGGAAGAAGGCGTAGTTCATCACCGCGTCGTAGACGCCCGGGCGCACGTAGTCGGAGGCGTTGCCCCACAGCTCGCCGACGATGTAGGCGTCGGGCTTCGCCTTCTTCACCCGCTCGTTGAACACCTTCCAGAACCAGTAGGGGACCTCGTTCGGGACGTCGAGCCGCACGCCGTCCGCGTCGACGGTCTTGATCCAGTACTCGGTGGTCTCGAGCAGGTAGTCCACCAGGGGAACGTTGACCTGCGCCTGGGTGATGTCCTTGATCGCGTTCTCGGCGTCGTTCTTGCGTGAGAGGTCGAAGTTGAAGTCGGGGAGGTCGCCGAAGCCCCACCAGCAATAGTAGTAGTCGGCGGGCTTCCAGGCGTGCCCGACGTTGGGCCAACCGTCCGGCAGGGGCCACTTCTTGAATTCGTACCATTGGTAGTATGAGCTCTTGGTTCCCTTCTCGGCGGCGTCCTTGAAGGCCCAATTGGAGTTGCCGGAGTGGTTGTAGACGATGTCGAGAATGATGCGGATGCCGCGCGTCTTGGCCTCCTTGACGAAGGCGATGAATTCCTCGTTGCTCGCGAAATGCGGATCGATCTTGCGGTAGTCGGCGGCGTCGTACTTGTGGGTGGACTTGGCCTGGAACAGGGGGTTGAAGTAGAGGATGGTCACGCCCAAGTCTTGCAAATAGTCGAGCTTCTGCCGCACCCCCTCGATGTCGCCGCCGTAGAACGCCATCCAGTCGCGACCGTCCTTGGTCCACGGGGAGTGGGTCAGCCCCTGGTAGTCGTTCCAGTCCTTCACCAGGTGGTAGTACTCCTGGAAGTCGGTGTTGAGGCTTCCGCCTGCCGGCAGCGCGGTCTTGCCCTGGTAGTACCACTCCTTGAAGTCGGGATCGTTCGACGGGTTTCCGTTGCGGAAGCGGTCGGGAAAGATCTGGTAGATGACGCCGTTCTTGACCCAGTCCGGCGTGATGAACTCGGGGAATCGCGCCGCCGAGTAGACGAAGCGGCCGCTGTCCGGCGCGGCGCGCAGGCCGCCGGCCGCCAGGTAGAGCGACTTCGCGCCGTCGCGGTAGCGGAACAGGTACGGGGTCTCGCCCGGCGGCATGGTGAGGTCGGCGCGGTAGTACTGGAAAATCTTGTCGCGGTTGACCGGATGCATCGGGGTCATGGCCTCGCGTCCCGCCGACCAGGTCACGAGATCGACCCCGTCGATGTCGTCGAGGTGGGCGCGGGTGGTGAACTCGACCTTGCCGCCCCCTCTGTTGTTGATCTCGTTCGCCCCCTGGGCGTGCTGCAGGCCGTCGGGATAGATCTGGCCGTCGCCGCGCTTCACCGAGATCGAGGGAAAGCGGTCGTCCACGTTGAGGATCGAGTTCTTGCCCCCGTAGCCGTCGTCGGTGTCGGCGTCCTGCCCCTTCGTGTCCTGGATCCAGGTGTTGTCGCCGACCACGAACTTGTATTGATAGGAGCCCGGCGCCAGCAGCACGGTCGCGGCGTATTCGCCGTCACCGTCGGGATCGGCCATCGGCGTCTTGCCCACGGTCCAGTCGTTGAAGGTGCCCGCCAGGCTCACCTTCTGCGGCTCGCCCTCGGGGCGGAACTTGAAGGTCACGCGCCGCAGACCGAACTTGGGGGCTTCGATCTTCTTGACCGTCGAGCCGGTCCCGACCACCACCGGGTCGTTGCCGAGCACCAGCACCGAGTTCTGGCCGCCGAAGCCGTCGGGGGAGAACTCCGCCGCGCCCTCGTCGGTCATCCACTGGTCGCCGTTGACCACGAACTTGTACTCGATCCGCCCGGCCGGCAGATCGATTACCTTCTCCCAGACCCCGTCCTTGTCGGCGTCCGCGAGCGGGGTATCGGTCGCGTTCCACCCGTTGAAGGTGCCCGCGACCGAGACCGACTGGACGCCACCGATGACCGGCTGGTAGCGAAACGTGACCTGGGTGGCCCACGCCGCCGGGGCGAGGGCGCCGACGGCCAGCGCGGCGAAGGCGAACACGCGGGCGGCGCGCGGAGCGAAGCTGGTGATGGTCCGGTGCATCGGGGACTCCTCGGGATCGGGAGAAGCGGAGGGCCGGCGACGGACACCTTCCGTCGCGACGGGCCGCGTGCCTATTTCACGGTGACCACTGAGTTCTTGCCGCCATAGGGATCGCTCTTGCTTTCGGGATTGGCCTCGTCCTGCTTCCAGGTCGTTCCGTTGATCACGAACTTGTACTCGTAGCTGCCGGGCTCGAGCTTCTTGGTGAGGGTCCAGGTGCCGTCGGCCTGTTTGGTCATGGGGTCGGCGGTGGTGGACCAGGCGTTGAAGTCCCCTGCGAGGTTGACCGCATTGGCGCTGCCGGCGAAGGTGAAGACCACGCCCTCCGCGGTCTGGGCAGGGGCCTTGCCGGCGCCTGCGGGAGCGGCCGGCGCAGGTGCCGCGGGGGCGGCGGGCGCAGGCGCTGCGGGGGCGGCGCCGCCGCCGGCCGTGCCGGCACCCACCACCACGACCGAGTTCTTCCCGCCGTAGCCGTCGTCGGCGAACTCGACGGCACCAGGGTCCTCCTTCCAGGTGCCACCGTCGATCACGAACTTGTACATGTGGCGGCCCGGCTCGAGCTTCTTGGTGAGGGTCCAGGTGTCGGCGGCCCCCTTGGTCATGGCGTCGGCCGAGGTGGACCAGTCGTTGAAGTCGCCGGCCAGCGCCACCGTGTTGGCCGGGCCCTGGTAGGTGAAGGTGACCCCCGAACCACCTGCAACCGGCCCACGCGTGGCCGGCGCGGGCGCGGAGGCGTGAGCCGCGGGAGCGCCGGCGGGGGAGGTCGCGGCGCCGGGCGCGGCTCCGTGGCGCCAGCCGCCGGCACAGCCCGCGAGGAGCACGGTCCCGAGGGCCAGGAGGTTTGCGAAGGCGATGCGATGGGTCATGACGGAGGTCTCCTCGAGGACGCCGGTTCCGGCTACGGAATCGGCTCCACGCTGAAGGTCTGGCGGCGCTCGTCGAGCGTGAAGCGGTATGGGCCGGTCGTGACCACCCGGATCTTGAGGTCGGTTCCCGGGCCCGAGACGAGCCGTGTGGTAGCGTTGAGGACCGGCACGGTGTAGGTCACGGCCTCACTGCCCCCGTAGTCGGTGGGGTTGTCGTAGCTGAAGTCGGTGACGAAGCGCAGCCGGTAGGTTCCGGGTTGGATGGTCTGCGCCGGGTAGTCGATGTTGGGGTAGGTCCACACCCCGACGCTGTTCTGCTCCATCGAGATGGAGTCGGGGAAGTCGCTCGGAAATCCGTTGAAGTCTCCCACGAGGTGGACGGTGCTCCGGACCTTCGCCGGGTTCAGGGTCAGGGTGTCGTCGCCCGCGTCCACCAGCTGATCCGTCACCGCGATGGGTCCGAGGCTCGCGGAGAAGAACAGGAACGCGCTCGACGTCATCAGGTAGCTGCCCGCCTGCAGGGAATCGAACGTCACCACGTTCGTGCTGCCGTCCAGCGTCGTCGAGTCCAAGGCGATGCCCGCCAACTGGAGCTTCACGGTGGTGGGCGGGAACGGCGGCAGCGTGAGATCCGGGTAGCGCACGGGATCGTAGAACAGCCGCACCGAGATCGCCCCGGAGCCGATCGCGGGCCGCGGCCGGATCCCGGTCGGGACCAGGAGGTCCGCGACCCGGTTGCGGCCGCAACCGGGCGCCAGCACGACCAGCAGCGCGAGCACCGCCCCCGCGGCGCGCGCGCGGCGGAGGGGTGCGCGTCCCGCGCTTCGGATCGAGGTCTCGGTCACTGGACGTCGAGCAGCGAGTTGAAGCCGCCGTAGCCGTCGTCGGTACGGTTCGAGTTGTTGGGGTCGTAACGCCAGTTCACCCGGTCGATGACGAACTTGTACTCGTAGCGGCCAGGCGGGAGCTTCTCCGTGCGCTCCCAGATCCCGTCGCCGTCCGGATCTGACATCTCGCCGACCAGGAAGCTCCCGGTCTGGGCCTGGCCTCGCAGCCAGTTGTTCTCCGGCCAGTTTCCCGCCAGCTGGACCACCTGGGCGGACGGCGCGTCGAACCGGAAGGTCACCCCCGCGGGGCCTTCGGTTGGGGGTGGCAGGCGGCGCTTGATGAAGTTGAGGGAACCGCAACCGGCCAGCACGAGCGCTGCGGCCAGCGCCATCCCCACGGTGCGTCGCATCGGATGTCTCCTCCCGCTAGAAGCGGACGATCGCCTCGACCTGCAGGCGCCGCTCGTTGCGCAGATTCTTCTCGGACGCGGCGATCATCGGCGCGAGGCTCAGGTAGTTGGTTTCCGCGAAGAAACCGTTGGCGTTCCTGTCGATGAGGTAAACATCGCGGCCGATGTAGGCATATTCGTTGGTCAGGGGATCGATCACCCAGGGATCCACCCCCCACGAGAAGGCCACGCTCGCGGTCGGCGCGAAGCGGTACTCCAGCTCGAAGAAGTGGCTGACGTATCCCTTGGCCAGCGAGAGTTCGGGGTCGTCGTACTTGGCCCATCGGGTGTCGGTGTTGAACCGCAGGTCCCGCGAGAGGTCGAACCCGAACTGGAGGATGGACTCGGCGTATTTGGGCTGACGCCCGAGGGTCACCCCCGACAGCGTCCCGAGGTACTCCAGGATCATCGCGCGGCTGGCGAGCAGGGGCACCGCAAGGCTCGGCTTCACGCGGATCACGTTGCGCTCGCCGAGCATCGTCAGCCGGTCGGTGGTGACGACGTGCTCGCCGGTTTCGAGCCAGAAGTTCCCGGTGGGGAACCAGAGCTGGTACTGCCAGTTCGTGCGCGGGTCGTATTCGAAGTGCGTCACCTCGACGTGGAGCCCGGTGCGAACCTCGCGTTCGAGGTAGTGACGCCAGTTCCGCTCCCAGCCGACGCGGGTGATGGTCATCGCGTTGTCGATCGTGCGGCCGGCGTCGACGTAGTTCTTCCGCTGATACTCGGCGTTCTCGAAGATGATGTCGTCGGTGGGCGGCAGGCCGGCGGGCGCCGTCGGCGGCTGGGTCCAGGCGGCGTAGGAGTGGGTCTGGTGCTCGACGTCGGCCCGCAGCACGATGTCGCCCTGGGCGAAGCTCCAGGAGCCGCCGGCCTTGAGCCGCGCGCTGTCGTCGAGCGTGCGATGGTCGCCGTTGGCGGTGACGCCGCCCAGGGCGGTGGCGGTTCCGGGGGCGAGCGCGCCGATCGCGGACAGCTTCCAGTCCGTGGTGGTGGCGTCGCTGAGCAGGGTCATGCGCAGCGTGCCACGCAGGTACTCGGCGAAGAGCCGCACGCCCGTGGTCGGGGTCCACGACACCTGCCCGCCGCCGCCGAGCCACTCCTGCTCGTAGCGCCCGCTCAGGATCTGCAGCGTGCTGTCCCCGGTCACCTTGGACAGCACGAGTTGCCCGAGGTTGAAGCCGCGGTCGTTCCGGAACAGGCCGCCGACCGAAACCCCGTCCAGCACTTGGCGCGAGGACCGGAAGGCGAACATGTCGGCGTTGGCGTCGCTGCGGTCCATGCTCGACACCTTGCTCAACTGGTCGCCGACCAGGCGGTAGCCGCCGCCGTCGCGCTCCGTCTTCAGCAGGTCGATGGACTTGCGCACCGGATCGCTCTCGAAGACGAAGCGCGGATTGGTGGGATCGCCGACGATGAACGCCGGGTAGGTGGTGCCGCCGGCGTTGAAGTTGTCCGCGTAGTGGAACTCGGTGTCGAAGCCGCCATACTGGCTCGAAAGCTTGAAGCCCTGGCGCTGATAGCCGTACGCGTGGTGGAAAATCCCCACGTCGCCGAGCAGGTGCAGCGGATCGTCCCAGGTGCCCGCCGCCTCGTTGTCGTAGGCGAGGATCTGGAGCTTCGGCTTGGTGAACAGCAGCGAGCCGCGGTCGAAGTTGAGCCGGCTGCGGAAGTCCTGCACGTCCTCCTTTTCGCTGTTGATGTTCATGAGCCAATGCGCCTTCAGCACGTCCGAGATCCGGATGTCGAAGCCGAGATCGATGTCCAGATTGGGGCGCCGCAGCGCGAATCGGCCGTCCTCGTCGCTGTGAGTATCCTGGAACAGGCCGATGATCCGACCGCCTATCATGATCTGCGGGCTGTAGGGGGTGTTCGAGGTGGCTGCCGCGGCGACCAGGTCGCCCTCGGGCGAGACCACGACGACGCTGTTGCCGAAGTCTCCCGCGGTGACTGGGTTCTCGGGGTCGGCGAACCACTGCCCGTCCACGACGAACTTGTACTCGTGGGTGCCGGGCGGCAGGGGTACGACGGCGCTCCACAACCCGTTCGCGTCCCGCGTCATCGGCGTGGCCGTCGGCGACCAGCTGTTGAACTCCCCGGCCCAGAACACCGCCTGCGCCGAAGCGTCCGCGTAGGTGAAGCGGATGCCGCCATCCGCCTTCTGGGGTGCCGCGCCCACCGAAGATGCGGCGAGCAACCACGCGGCGGCGGCCAGGGCCACGAGGCGCCGGTGAGGGCGCCGTGCCGCCGGAGCGGCGGCTGGATTCGCGCGCATCTAGAAGTTCCCCTTGATGATGAACTTGACGATGTCGGCCTGGTCCCCGCTGCCCTGTAGATTCCCCTCGTCCACGGGGACGGAACCGCCGCCGATGTAGTCGGGACCGTACTGAAGGTACATCTCGGTGTTTCCGGCGGGCCGGAACTGGAGCTGGCTGAAGATGCCCTTGCGCAGGATGCTGGCGTCGTTGCCGAAGGTGAAGCGGTTGTAGACCTTGAGCTTGTCCGTGAGGTTCACTGCGGTCTCCACCGAATAGAGCTGCTTGTGCTCGGGGCGCCCGATGTCCTTCGACTTGGCCTCGACGACCAGCTTGGCGAGACGGCTCTCCACCTGCAGCTCCGCGAACCACTCGTTGAACACGTCACGGATGCGCAGTCCCGCGTTCTCGCGAAAGGTCTCGTGATTGCGGTAGTAGGCCTTGCCGGTGAAGCCGTTGACGAACTCGACGTAGATCTCGTTGTAGACCTCGCGATCGTCGTAATGCGTCGTCGCGTTGTTGCCGTACCAGCGGTAGTTGTTCGTGTAGGTGACCGCGCGCTGGGGCAGCAGGTAGACGGTGTTGAGCAGGAATCCGGTTTCATCGCGGTTGGGGCCGCCGATGGCGTTCTGCCATTCCGAGCCCCGCTGCCACCAGATCGGGGTGACGTTCAGGAATCCGGCCCTGGACGTTCCGAGCCGGACACTGCGGATCTCCGCCTGGACCACGGCGTTGCGCCGCAGCCCGATGCCGGTCGAGCGTTTGAAGAGCGCGATCTCGTTCGACGTCCCGGGGAACTTGAGCGGCGGGCGCTCGGACTGGCTCTCGGCGTACTCGAGCGAGACGTCCGTGCCGAGCACGCGGTAGCGGGCGTCGTAGCCGTACACCGCGACGTGGGTCCTCTGGTGGTTCAGGCTGTCGCCCTGGTTGGCCTCGAAGCGGTTCATGGTGAAGCCGAGGCGCAGGCGCTTGTCGCGGGTGAACTCGCGGCGGAGCCGCACGATGTAGGCGTCATCCGTGCGGTTGACCGCCTGCCGCGCGACCGAGTCGCGGGGCAGGCCGGCGGGGAAGCTCGTGGGATTGAACTGGTCGCTGTAGTCCGAGACGATGAAGGCCGTGTTGAGGCCGAAGAAGCCCCAGGTGTCCACGCGCACGCCCTGCGAGCCGCCGCGCCCATAGACCAGCCGCAGCAGGTAGCTATCCACCCAGAACCGATCCTGGCGCGAGAACACGTAGCTGTCGAAGCCGCGGCCGCCCGACTCGCGCCGCAGGCGGAGGTGCGCGGTGCCGTAGTGGAACTCGGGTCGCGCGGCGCCGTTGTCGTTGGAGTTCCACAGCGCCTCCGCCTCGAAGAACGCTTCGAGTCCGGGGGCCGGTTGCGAGAAGATGCGCAGCTTGGCCGGCGTGTAATTGTCGTTGGAATTGGTGAACCAGTCCCACGGGAAGACACGCTGGTCCTTGCGCAGGTCGAGCATGAGCTGGTACTCGCCGTTGATCTTGGTGCTCGCTCCCGCCGGGCCCGCGGCGAGCAGGCTGACGGCCAGGGCCGCCAGGGCGAGAGGCGGCGGGCGGTTCATCGCGACCCGCCGAAGACGGGGAATCGTAGCGTCATCCGGTAGGAGGCGCCGAGGTCGCGATTCGTGAACGCCGCCGCGTCGATGAAGTAGCCCTTGTGGTACACGCCGAAGCCGCCGGTGTACTGGAAGTCGTTGGGCGAGCCGGTGGACGCGTAGATCACGGCGAGGTTCGTGAGCCCCGAGCGGATCGCGAAGACGTCGTAGAAGGTGACCTCCATCCCGGCGTTGAACGAGATCGGCCCGCCGTCCACCTGGCTCCAGCTCGCGGTGACCGTGGACTCGCGGTTCCAGCGGAACGCCCCGGCGAGCTGCTGGCGGGTGACCAGCCGGTCGCCGCCGGTGCCCTCGACGAACTGGTAGCGCGGCTGCAGCAGGTCGCGCGCGACCCAGGAGACATCCACGCGCCACGGCGTGCTCCAGGTGATCGCGGCATCGAGGGAGCCCTTGGCCTGGTGCCCGTAGTCCACGGGGAACCCGTCCACCGGGTCGTCGAAGGGCACGAAGCCGATGCGCCCGTACTTGAAGGTCGCGCCGCCGGAGAGGCCGTGACCGCCGGGGAACGTCATCAGCGGGCGGCCCGCCCCCAGGCTGAACAGCTCCTCCCCATAGGCGTTGGTGATGCCGAGGTGGTGCCAGGCCAGCGCCCACCCGGTCCCGAAGCGCTGCGTGCCGACCGCGATCGTGCCCTCGTTGAGCTCCGATATGCCGTATGGCTTGGCGAGGTCCAGCAGCAGCTCCGTGCCGCGCAGGCGGGCCAGGCCGGCGGGGTTCCAGTAGTACGCGGAGACATCGTGGGCGTCGGCCAGCGCCGAGAATCCGAGCGCCAGCACCCGGGCGCCCACCGCGGTCTCCTCGAAGTAGGCGCGGGCGGGCGTGGCGGCCCCGGCGCACGCCAGCGCGACGGCGAGGGCCGGGAGGACGTGCGCCGCGGGCTTCCGAGCCCGCACGAGTTTCGCCACGCGTCTCATCGCACGACCACCATCGCCCGCGTGATCCGGCTCTGGTTGGGCTCGATGACCAGCCGCAGGATGTAGATCCCCGGCGTCACCAGCATCCCTCGCTCGTCGCGGCCGTCCCACACGTCGCGGTCCGAGCTCAGCGGCGACAGTGCCAGACGGGTGTCGCCGATGTAGAGGTTCCTCACGAACCGCCCGTTCATGTCGAACACGTTGGCCGTCACGTCCACGGTGCGGATCTGGTCGATCTGCAGGTTCGGATCGAGGCGCGGGGCGAGCGTGAACCCGAAGCGGATGCGGTCGCCGAGATCGGGCTTGAAGGCGGGGCGGTCGAGCCGCGCGTCTTGCAGGCTGAACCGCAGGCCCAGGATCGGCGGCGGGTAGCGGAAGGAGACGCGCTCCTTCGGCTCGATGCCCCAGTCGGCGACGCCGTCGGGCCCGCCGCGACCGGCGCCGGTGTCATCCACGCGGTCGAGGTCGATCTCGGCGTAGTTGTCGATGATCTCCTCGGCGTTGGAGTCCTGCGACATGCCGCGCGTGTTGTCGGGCGCGGCGTCGGGTCCGCCGCTGCCGTCCCCGCCCGCGGTCACCACTCCGGCGACGCGGATCCTGGTGCCGGGGGGGAAGAGATGGAAGGTGTCGCGCACCCCGCCCACGGTCATCACCGTGTCCCGCGTGCCGAACCCCGCCGAGGCGAGGAACACCGTGCGCCACGGGATCACCAATTCCATCGCACGGTTCGGCTGGTCGCGGAGAAACGTCGCGGCGGCCTGGAACAGCGTTCCCGGGACCTGGTCGTCCACCGTGGTGGAGTCGAGCACGATCAGCAACCGCGGCGCGACGTTGCCGTCCCAGGTGCCACTGAAGAGATCCGGCATGAACTGCGCGCGACCCGCACCGAAGCCCGTGGTGTCGAAGGTGAAATTGCGGCGCCAGGAGTTGAGGGTCCGCATGGTGCGCAATCCGTGACCCTTGATGGTGTCGAGCAGCAGCACCATGTTGTTGTCCCAGGTGTTGCCTTCGCCCGCGAGGTAGAGGTGTTTCGCGTCCCAGGTGATGCGGAGCTGCCGGATGTCGTTGTTCGTGCCCCACTTGGAATCGTCGTCCGCCTCCTCGGGAACGTTGCCGGCGGCCGCGTTGCGGCCGAACACCACTTCGCCGGCCGTGTATTCGTCGGTGAAGCCGTCGAGCCGCATGCGGCCGGACAGGTCACGCGCGGTGCTCGCGGTGACCGGCGCTGCGAGATGGAGCAGAAGGAGGGCGCTAACCCACCACGCGAGGCGAGGCGTCATCAGTGTTCATCCGAAGATGGGACTGGGAGGGCCTGACGATTCGGCATCTTGCCGTCACGTGGATGCAAGGTCAAGTCGCGTGAGAAGCCCACCCGATCCGGTCCAATCGGAAGGCCGCGCGCCGCTTGGCGAGGCCGGCTCGCCGGGCATTGCGCTCGCTTGCCAGGGAACGGTAAACTCACTTCGACCCTCCAGGCAGCTCCGGCGGCTCATGCCGGTCGGTTCGCCCGCCTTCCCGGGATGGCTGCGGATCGAAGGGATAACCTCGCACCGGCCCGGCAGGAGACCTTGCTCCCATGAGATCGTTTCGAGTCCTGCTTCTGGCATCGGCCCTGCTGCTGGGCGCGACCGCGGCCCACGCCTTCGTGTCGCAGACCGTGACGTTCACCGGGCATCCGAGCGACTTCAACCCGGCCAACCTGCTCGGCGACGATGGCACCGACACCCAGACCTTCTGCTCGCCCGCGGCGCTGCCGATGAATCTCGGCCGCGTCTACATCACCAACGACAACAACTTCCTCTACGTCGGTGTCGAGTTCGACAGCACGTGTTTCTGCGACATGAACCTCGGCTTCGCATTCGACGTGGGGACGGCGGGCGGAGGTACCACCGACCCGTTCGGTCGCTCGATCGGGTGGACGAACGTGCCGTTCAAGCCCGACTTCGTCGTCTACGACGTCACGCCGGTGAGCTGCAACACCTTCAATTACGAGATCCTCTACAAGTGGAACGCGGGCACCACCGCGTGGGACAACGCCTCGACCCAGGTGAACCCCTCGTGGGGCTCCGGCGCCAACGGGCTCGGGATCGTGGACAGCACCCACTTCCGCGAGCTCAAGCTCCCGTTGTCGGTCCTCGGGGTCGGGGTCGGCACCACGATGCGCGTCGAATTCTGGGTGACCCAGGAGGGAACCACCAAGGGCCCGCTCGACGCCTTCTGCAGCGACGCCGTGCAGATGTCGCGCGTCGGCCAGACCACTTTCGACACCACGGCGGTGGTCCAGATGACGTGCATGAACGACTACACGATTCTGAGCTTCCAGGACGTCACGCCGCCGACGGTCACCGGCGCCTGCGCGGTGGACTTCCCGCTGCTCGGTGACCGGACGTTCTCGTTGAGCAGCAACAAGGTGGACATCACCTTCAGCGAGCCCGTGGACCAGACATCCGCCGAGACCATCGGCAATTACGCCTTCAGCGGTCCGGTGACGCGTAGCGTCACCGGCGCGACCCGGGACGTGTCGGCCCACAACGTCGTCCATCTCACGCTGAACAGCGCGATCACCTCGAACGCCTCCTTCTTCAACATCACCGTGACCAACGTGAAGGACCTCGCCACGCCCTCGAACACCATCGTGGCCAACGGGACCACCAACGTGGGCTCGTTCTTCATTCAGCGGGTCACGTTCAACGGCGACTTCCACATCGGACTGTGCAACGGATCGTTCGCCGTGACCGACTCGTTCGCGATCGAGGGCAGCCTGATACCGCTCACGATCGCGACGCTGTGCGACAACGCGCTGATGTACGACACCAACGCAGACTCGATCTACACGGTCACGGTGCCGTTCTGCATGCCCAAGAACGCCGGCACGGGCAAGGGCGAGGCCGACCTCGCGTGGAAATTCAGCAACAAGTGCACGACCTACGAGCCGCTCGGCAGCAACCGGGCCTACCACCTGACGAGCGACAACGGCGCAAGCGTGGTGCTCAACGAGGCGTGGAACAACGACAATCCTGCGAACTTCACGACGCATCCGATCGACGTCATCTTCACGGTGGACGCCACGCTGTTCAATCCCACCGGGAGCGACGTGATCACGCTCCTCGGCAGCCAGGCCCCGCTCTCCTTCACCCAGCCCGGAATACCGATGCTCGACAACGGCGTGTCCCCGGACGCCGTACCGGGCGACAAGATCTACACGGCCGTGGTCCGCTTCCCGATCTGCACGCCGAAGAACGTCGATTGGAAGGTGGACTTCAACGGCGTGATCGAGTGCCTGGGCCAGGGCAACCGCAACGTGTTCCTCAACGACGCGTTGTACGACATCGTGGGAGGCACGCTCGGCCCGCTCACGCTGCCGGCGCGCGGCATCGACCGCTGTACGACGACGGACAAGGCGATCGCGGTGATCTTCCGCGTGGACGCGAAGCTGCTTCACCCGTCCGCGTTCCCGACCGACACCGTCGGGCTGATGGCCGATCGGGCGCCGCTCTCGTTCGCCACGCCCCCCGGAGCGGGCGGGATCATGAAGGACGACGGCGTGGCGCCTGACGCCCAGGCGGGCGATCTGGTCTACACCCTCGCCGTCACCTTCCCGGATTCGACCGAATTCAACGTCGGGTTCAAGTACTGGTCCGACGCCTGGCCGACCAACGGCGGGTTCGAATGCGAGGGAGAGGGCAATCGCGGCTTCACGCTCGATGACGTGAACTATTCGACCGGCAACCCCCTGGTGCGCGTGCTGAGCCAGTGGAACTACTGCACCGAGCCGGTGGGCGTCGAGGACATCGGGCCCAGAGACCTCGCGATCCCGGGCTTCGGGCTGCTGTTCCAGAACGCCCCGAATCCTGCGGGCGCGAGCGCCAGGATCCGGTTCGTGCTCAAGCAGTCCGGCTTCGTCACGCTCAGCGTGTACGACGTCAGCGGGCGCCGCGTGGCGAAGCTCCTGGAGGGCGAGCTGGCCGCGGGGCAGCACGAGGCGCTGTGGAACGGACGCGATCTCGCCGGGCAGCGGGTGCGCAGCGGGATCTACTTCTACGAGCTCAGGCGCGACAACGAAAGCCTGATGCGCCGCATGGTGGTGACCCAGTAACGGGATGCGCGCGGGGCTGCCCGGGGCGACGGGGCCCCGGGGGCCCCGCCCGCTCGAGAGGAAGCAGCGGGGGCCCCGGGTGCCGCACGAGGGCGGGTCGGGAGAGGCTCGACAGCTCGCGCGGGCGCATGGACGGCCCCGAAACCAGGTGCTAAGCTTTACGCGGCTTCGTGGGTCCCCCTTCGGGCAGGAGGCACCGAGTCACCCGCAGCAACGCGCTACTCATCAGAGGAGGGTTGGACAGTGAGAAAGTCAGCTACCGCGCTTCTGGCAACGGTGTTCGCTTCCCTGATCGCCACGTCGGCGTTCGCCGTGGCCGTGGACGGCACGGCCGAGGTGGTCTACGGGCCGCCGCTCGCGATCCAGGACACCAACACCGGTTTCGGTGATTCCAACCTGGGCCAGGTGGACTACGCCAACGGGTCCGAGTTGGACGCGGCCTTCGGCGGCATCGACGGCGGGTTCCTCTACCTGGTGCTGGCCGGGAACCTGGAATCGAACTTCAACAAGCTCGAGATCTTCATCGACTCGAAGGGCGGCGGCGAGAATCGCCTGCTCGGCACCAATTCCAACCAGGGCGGCTTCCTCCGCATGTGCGATGACGGAAGCGGCAACGGGCTCATCTTCGAGACCGGCTTCGAGGCCGACTACTGGATCAGCCCGACCTGCGGCGGGGCGCCGTTCGCGATGTACGTGGACTACGTCGTGGTCGGTGGCGGCGTGGGCTACTACCTCGGCCAGGGCCAGGCGGGCGGCGGCGGCGGCGGCGCGCTCACGGGCGGCAACGCCCCGAGCGGCGGCGGCTCGCTCGGCGTGCTCGCCTCGATCAACAACAGCACCGTGGCCGGAGTGGCCGGCGGCGGATGCCCGCCGGGAGCCGGCAGTGGCGCGGGGGTGACGACCGGCTTCGAGGTGGCGATCCCGCTCGCGGCGATCGGCAACCCGACCAGCTGCGTCAACGTGGTGGCGTTCGTCAACGGCTCCAGCCACGATTACGTGTCGAACCAGGTGCTGGGTGCCGCGACCGGCGCCTGCAACATGGCCGACCCGCGCTCGGTGGACTTCCGCCAGCAGCCGGGCGTGCAGTTCTTCACGGTCTGCCCGGGGCTTCCGACCTCGGCCACGCCGTCCACCTGGGGCCGGGTGAAGACCCTGTACCGGTAGGCCAAACGAGTTTCGCCGCTTCCGCACACGAGGGCGGGTCCCGACGGGGCCCGCCCTCTCGCATGGGCGCCCGTTAGCCCTTCACGCCGCCGAGCGCCAGCCCCGACACCAGCCAGCGGTTGAGCACCACGAACAGGATCATCACCGGCACGCACACCAGCAGGCTGCCGGCGGCGTAGTTCGCCCACTCGGTCTGGAACTGGCCGGCCAGGCTCTCGAGTCCGAGCGGCAGGGTGTAGAGCGCCTGGCGGTTGACGATCACCCGCGCCACCAGGAACTCGGACCACGCGTTCATGAACGAGAACAGCGCGGTGATCGCCAGGGCCGGAGCCGCGAGCGGGAAGGTGACGCGGGTGAACGCGCTCCACGGCCCGCAGCCGTCGATGAGCGCCGCCTGCTCCAGCTCGATGGGGATGGTGTCGTAGTAGCCGCGCATCGTCCACACCGAGAACGGCAGCGCGGTGGCGGTATAGGCGATGGCGAGGCCGGTGAAGGTGTCGAGCAGGCCGACCGCCTTCATCATGACGTAGAGCGGGAGCATGAGCATCGTGGCCGGGAACAGCTGGGTGAGCAGGAACGAATAGAGCCCCGCGGTCCAGCCCGGGAAGCGGTAGCGGGAGAAGGCGTAGCCCGCGGTCGAGGCCAGCGCCACCCCGAACACCGTCACGGCGAACGACACCAGCAGCGAGTTGCGCATCCACACCAGGAAGTCGCGCTCGAAGAGGATGACGTAGAAGGCGCGCAGCGTCGCGCCCTTGGGCACGAGCGCGAGCGAGGTCGAGTAGAGCTGGTCGGACGGCCGGAGCGACACGGTGACGATCTGGAGGATCGGATAGAGCGTCGCGAAGGAGAACAGGATGAGCAGCGCGTGCGACATGAGCGTCAACGGACGCAGGCGCCGGCGGCGGGGAGCGGTCACGAGCGCGCCTCCAGCGGGGCGGCCCGCCGCAGCACCAGCAGCACGAAGCCGAGCAGGATCAGGAACACGATGACGGAGAATGCGGCGGCGTAGGAGTAGCGGTAGTAGGTGAACGCCACCTTGTAGATGTAGGTCACCATGATGTGGGTCTGATCCGCGGGCTGCCCGCCGCGCGACACCAGCCAGATGACCACCATGTTGTTGAAGGTCCAGATCGTGCCGAGCAGCACCGCCGGGGTGAGCACCGGCAGGATCTGCGGCCACGTGATGTTGCGGAACTTGTGCCAGACGTTGGCCCCGTCGAGGTCGGCCGCCTCGTACAGCTCGTGCGGGATCGCCGAGAGCGCCCCCAGAGCCACCACCATCATGAACGGGAAGCCGAGCCAGATGTTCACGATGATCGGCGCGACGAACGCCCAGAACGGATCGGTGAGCCACGGCACCGCCGGCAGGTGGAGGAGCCTCGTGAGGATGAGATTCACCGCGCCGTACTCGTAGTTGAACATCCCCCGCCAGGTGAGGGCGGAGATGTACTGCGGCATCGCCCACGGCAGGATCAGCAGCGTGCGATAGAACGCCCGGCCCCGCACCGGGCCGGCGAGCACCACCGCCAGAAACAGCCCGACCGCGACGTGAAAGAGCACGTTGACCACGGTCCATGCCACCGATTTCCCGAGCAGCACGTAGAGCGCGGGCTCGGTGAGCAGGGTGCGGAACTGCTCGAACCCCACGAACCGGTGGTCCGTGAAGTGGTAGAGGCTCATGTTCCGAAAGGCGAGGTAGAAGTTGTAGAGGAGCGGAAACAGCACCACCGCGAGCATCACCACGATCGCGGGCAGCAGCAGCTGGTAGGGGAACCAGCGCGGCGAACGAAGCATCGGCGGGCTACTTCTTCATGTCGGCGAGCTGCTGGACCGACGTCCGCTGCATCTCCTCGGCGGCCGCCTCGGGAGCCCGGGCCCCATTCATCACGTTCTGCAGGCTGGGGCGCATGGTGTCCCAGAGGACGCGCATCTCGGGCACCACCGGCATTCGCCGCCCCTTCTCGAAGGCCTCCTGCGAGATCCGCAGGAACGGATCGTTGAGGATGGCGCTGTCGCGGTAGGCCGCGCGGTGGCTGGGCAGGATCCCCAACTCGGTCGCCGAGCGCAGCTGTGCTTCCGGCGAGGTGAGGAAGGTGACCAGCTCGATGACCAGCGGCAGCTCGTCCTTCCTCACGTTGGTATTGATGGAGTAGCCCTTGCTCGCGGTCATCGGCCGCGCCCACTGGCCGTTCGGCATCTTGAAGATGGGCGCGATGCCGAGATCGATGCCGGCCTTCCGATAGCCCGACCACGACCACGGGCCGTTGACGATCATCGCCGCCTGGCCCTCCTTGAACAGCGTCTCCGCGACCTGGTAGTCGCTCTCGCGCGGCATCACCGCGTACTTGTAGTTGAGGTCGCGCAGGTAGGAGAGCGCCTGGACCATCGCGGGGGTGTCGAGGGTGGGCTCGCGGCGCCCGTCCATCACCCAGCCGCCGAAGCCGGTGAAGAACGGGATCAGCCAGTACGGCTCGGTGGCGTTGAGGGCGAATCCATAGTGCGAAGGCTGGCCGCCCCGGGCCGGCGTGGTCAGCTTGCGCGCCAGGGCGATGAACTCGTTGGAGCCTTCCGGCGCCTTCTTCACCAGCGCCTTGTTGAAGCACAGGACCAGGTGGTTGCCGACCTGGTCGGGCGCGGCCCAGAGGTGGCCGTCGAGCGTGTCGAGCGCGGCGGGTATGAAGCGCTCGAAGAAGCCGGCGGGCAGCGTCGTGTCCAGCGGCTTGATGAGCCGGAGCAGGGAAAGCGGACCGACCTGGTCGGAGGGCCCGAAGACCAGTTGGGGGCCGCCGCCGGCCGCGGCGGCGGTCTGGAACTGGTTGCGCAGCTGCTCGGTGTCGTAGGGAAGGTGGCGGATCTCGATGCCGGGGTGCCGCTCGCGGAACACGTCGAGGTTCTGCTCGAATCGCGCGCGCTCGTCCGGGTCCATCTGCTCCCAGATGACGATGGCCTTCGGGGTCGACTTGGACGGGGCGCACCCCGGGACCAAGAACGCGACCACGCATCCCCAGGCCAGCCAGCCGCGGCGGGTCCGCCTCATCGCTTCGACCTCCCTCGGTAGGTGCCACCCGTTCAGCCACGCGTTCGTGCCGCCATGCGCTCGCATCGGGACGCGCCTGAGGTCCCGCGCGGCGGCCCGCGCCGCGTGCCGGGCGACCGGAAATCCACGGACGCCGACCCGCGCGGCCGGCGAAGCCTCAAGGCGCGAGAACCAGCCGCCTCACGTTCCGCTGCGCGCCGCGCGAAATCTGCACGAAGTAGAGCCCGGGCGCAAGATGGCCGCCGCGGTCGTCGCGCCCGTCGAAGCGCACGCGGTAGACCCCGGAGGTCTGCGTCGTCGAGACCAGGGTGCGCAGCCGCCGTCCGCCAAGGTCGAAGACCGCGAGCGAGACCGGCGCCGCGGCGCCGTCCTCGGGGATCGTGTACTCGATCACCGCCGGCCCGGAGGCGGGATTGGGATAGGGCGGCGCCAGCTCCAGCCGGCGGCCCGCGCGGCGCCCCGGCTCGACCGACACCGCCGGACCGACGAACGAAGCGCTGGTCTGCGCGGCCGCGTTGTGGAAGCAGGAGGTGTCCTGGAGGCCGGCGGCCACCACCGTGTAGTTGACGTAGCCCATCGGCGACACCAACAGGTCCACGGTGACCAGGCCGGTACGCAGCGTCGCGCTCCGCACCGCCAGCGACGCCCCGGGGTTCGCGGTCTCGTACACGGTGTAGCGTGTGGCCTGGTTGGCGGTGGACGCCGTCAGCGGCTCGCTGAATTGCAGCGTGATGACGGAATCGGAGCCCGCGGCCACCGCCGAGAGCAGCACGGGTGGCGTGCGGTCGATGGTGTCGGGAATGCCGTCGCCGTTCTGATCGATCGCGACCAGCACCCGGGCGTTCAGCGTCGGCGGCAGCACCCCGCCGGTGTTGCTGGGCGCCTGGTCGCCTCCCGCCTCGCCGTTGGGCTCGGGGTCCCAGCACAGGGTCGCGACCAAACCGAGCTGCGCCCCCGCGGGAACGCGACCCGGCCCCAGGCCGTAGAGCACGCCCCAGGGGACGGCGATCTCGCTGCCGCCGCGGAGGCCGTTGGCGTGGTTGGGATCGAAGGCCGCGAGCATGGAGTCGGTGTAGGCCACGCTGGTCGTGGGGCCGGTGAGCTTGAACAGGGACTGACCGTCGAACGCGCCCTGGTGCTGGTAAGCGCCGAATTCCCAGTCGGCCT
>Ga0154739_1066_pt1 | contig 106004 bp, 84 predicted proteins | sample Rifle2008BG16ft_FD_105747 | JGI IMG/M metagenome (GOLD analysis project Ga0154739, IMG submission 105747) | Candidatus Eisenbacteria bacterium RBG_16_71_46 | reverse complement strand
CCAGAAGCATCCACTTGGTCCCCTTGCCCTTCTTGGTCTTGCCGACTCCGGCGCCCCCTCTTTCGCGGGGGCAAAGCTCCAATCGCCGAAGCACTCGTCCCAGCGCACCTTCAGAGCATCGTTCAAGTCCGCCACAAAGGCGCGCCAGAGCGCGAGCAGCGTGCCGCCCTCATCCCACTGGCGCAGCCGCCGCCAGCAGGTGCTCGAACTGCCATACTGGCGCGGCAGCGCTCTCCAAGGCGCCCCGGTCCGCAGGATCCACAGAATGCCTTCGAAGCACTTGCGGGGGTCGGCCGGAGGCCGTCCTCCATGCGGCTGGCCCTTGCGACGCGGCAGATGTGGGGCGATCCGTGCCCACTGCGCATCGCTCACTCGTCCACTGAACGCCATGGTTCACCTCCGTGTGAGTGACCATGGCTTCAGCTCACCCCGCGTTACGGGGTCGTGAAACGAGTTCTAGCGCCCCTGCGGCAGCGGTCGGGGCTCGACCCCCGCGTTCTTCGCCGCCCGGGCGATGGCGTCCATCAGCGGCTGGCGCATGCTCTCGGGCGGACTGCTCTGCAGGGCGCGGTGGAAGTAGGAGAGCGCCCCCTTGTCGTCCTTGCGCCGCTCGTGGACGATTCCCAGGTTGAAGAGCGCCACCGGTTGGTGCGGATCGTGCCTGAGCGCGCGCTCGAACAGCTGCTCGGCGACGACCGGATCGCCGAGGTTGTAGTAGCACACGCCGAGGTCGACGATCGCCGTCACGCGGCTCGTATCGCGGCGCAGCACCGCGCGATACTGGATGATGGCGTCGGGCCAGTTGCCGGTGTCGAACAGCAGGTCGGCGAGAGCGACCCGCGCCTCCACGTCGGTCGAGTCCTTGGCGAGCGCCGCCATGATCTGATCCGCCTGCTGCTGCTGGTCGGTGCTCGCCCCTTCCACGGGGACCGAGGCGCGCTCGACGTTGGCCTGGATGGCGATGTAGATCACCATGACCGCGAGGATCGCGCCGAAGGCGAGCCACAGCGTGAGCGCCTGGTTCTGCCCCGGCCGCGGCCGGCGCGGACGGATCGGGCGCGGCGGGCGCGACCGCACCGGCGGCGCGGCGGGCTCGGGGGCCGGGGGCGCCTCGGGCACGACCGCCGGCGGCGGCGGCGCGGGGCGGAGCGGGAAGTTGCAGGCGGAGCAACTCTCGCTGCCCGCCGGGTTCTCGTGCCCGCAGTCGGGGCAGCGGTTGGGATCGGACATCGGTTCCTCTCTTCGCAGGGGGGTCCGCCGACACTATAAGGACCCGCGCGCGACCGCGGCAAGCCGCCCGCGCAGGCCGATGCATCCCGGTGCGGGGCGATTGACCCGCGAATCGGGCCGGTGCTAGCGTCGTCCCCTCGATGAAGCCCGCCCGCCTCGCCCTGGTGCTGCCGCTGATCCTCGCCCTCCACGGGATCGCCGCGGCCGAAGAGGCCCGTTTCACGATCCTCCACACCACCGACCTCCACGGCGCCCTCACCGATTACGACTACCTCGCGGACCGGTCCGCGGACCGCGGGCTGACGCGGATCGCCACCCTGGTGGCGCGCGTGCGCGCCGAGGGGCCGCCGGTGCTGTTGCTCGACGACGGCGACTGCATCCAGGGCGGGCCGCTGGTGAGCGTCTACCAGCGCGATCCCGGCGGGCTGCCCGAGCCGATGATGGCGGCGATGAGCCGCATGGGCTACGACGCCATGGCGGTCGGCAACCACGAATTCGGCTTCGGCCTCGAAACGATGGCCGCGGCGCGCGGCGCGGCGCGCTTCCCGTGGCTCGCCGCCAACGTGGTGCGGGCCTCCGACGGTAGCCCCGCTTTCGCGCCGTCGCTGGTCAAGACCCTGGACGGGGTGCGGGTCGGGGTGGTCGGGCTCTGCACCCCCGCGGTGCCCGCCTTCGAGGACTCCGCCCACTACGCCGGGCTGCGCTTCGTCTCGCCGGTCGAGGCCGCCCGCGACGAGGTCGCGCGCCTGCGCGGTGCGGAACGTTGTGACGTCGTCGTGCTGCTGGCCCACACCGGGCTCGAGCGGGACCCGCTCAGCGGCGTGGCGCGGCCCGGCGACACGCCGGACGAGAACTGGGGCTACCGCCTGGCGCGCGAGGTGCCGGGCGTGGACGTGGTGATCCTCGGCCACACCCACGTCGTGGTGCCGGCGATCGAGACCAGCGGCGCCCTGGTCACCCAGGCGGGCGCGCGCGGCGAGCAGCTCGGGCGCGTGGATCTCACCCTGGCGCGCGGCGGCGCGGGCGCGCCGTGGACGCTGCGCACCCGCTCCGCGCGGGTGATGGCGATCCCCGACAGCGTGCCCGCCGATTCGGCGCTCGCCGCCCTGGCGCGCCCCTACCACGAGCGGACCCAGGCCGCGCTCGGCCGTGTGATCGGCGTCGCCACCCGGGACATTGGGGCGCCGCGCGGGCGCTTCGCTCCGGGGCCGCTGTGGGCGCTCATCCACCGCGTGCAACTCGAGGCGGGCGAAGCCGACGTCTCGCTCGCGGCCCTGCCGGACGCCGACGCCGCGATCCGCCGCGGCCCGGTGACGCTGCGCGACGTCGCGCGGATCTACCCGTTCGACAACACGCTCGGCGTGGTCGAGATGACCGGCGCGGGGCTCAAGCGGACGCTCGAGCAGTCCGCCCTCTACCTCGCGGCCTACACCTTCGAGCGCGACCGCCCGCTCGCCGAGCCGGACCTGCCGGCCTACAACTTCGACAGCGCGGAGGGCGTGGGCTACGAGATCGACCTGACGCGTCCGGCCGGAGACCGGATCTCCCATCTCACGTTCCGCGGGCGGGCGCTCGATCCGGCCCAGCGCCTGCGCGTGGCCGTGAACAGCTACCGGCTGAACGGGGGCGGCGGCTTCGACGCGGTGGCACGCGCGCCGCGCCTGTCGCACACCACGCGCGAGGTGCGCGACCTGCTGGTCGAGCACGTGCGCCGAACCGGCAAGCTGGACGGCGCCTTCGACCCGGGCTGGCGCATCCTCCCGGACTACGCCGCGAGCCCCGAACGTCCGTTGATCGACCTGCTGGTGCGCCAGGGCGTGGCCCCGATCGGGGAGGTGTTGCGCCTGGAGCCGGAGGCCCCGGCCCTGCGCGGCGATCTCGCGTACTGGCTTGGCCGCGCGTTCGGCTGGCGCGCCAAGCGGCTCTCGGGTGCCTTCGCCGACGTGCCCGACTCGCTCGAGCCCTGGGTGGACGGGGCCCTGCAACACGGCATCCTGGGGCGCGCCGCGAGCAACGAGTTCCTGATCCCCTTCGGCCCCGTGACGGCGCGGGAGGCGCTCGACTGGTGCGAGAATGCCGCACGGGTCTCCGGATACGCGATTCCCCCGGGTCCGGATGACGCGGCGTTCCGGCGCGGGCTGCTCACCGGAGTGAGCGACAACGCGGATTCCCTGGCGCCGGCCGTCCTCGGCTACCCCGGCGGGCGGCTCACGCGCGCGCAGCTCTTGGGGCTCGTCGCCAACACCCGCTTCCCGACGCTGCGCGTGCTCGAGACCACGGATTTTCACGGCGCCATCCTGTCGCGTGCCACCGATCGGGACAGCCGGCGCTCGATCGGCGGCTCCGCGGTGCTCGCCGCCTGGATCGAGCGGCTGCGCGCGGAGAATCCCGAGGGGACGGTGCTGCTCGACGGCGGCGACTGCTTCCAGGGAACGATGATCTCGAACCTCCAGTTCGGCCGCCCGGTGGTGGAGCAGATGAACGCGCTGCGCTACGCGGCCGCCGCGGTCGGCAACCACGAGTTCGACTGGGGGGTGGACACCCTCGTGGAACGCGCCCACGAAATGCGTTTCGCGGCACTCGGCGCGAACATGATCGAGCGCCGCGGCGGCCGGATCCCGCGCTGGGCGCGCGCCGACACCCTGGTGGTGCGCCGCGGGGTGCGGGTCGGCGTCCTCGGCCTGTGCTACCGGCGGACCCCCACGGTGACGCTGGCCGCGAACGTCGCCCACCTGCGCTTCGAGGACGACTCGGCGACCGTGGCGCGCGCCGTGCCGCGGCTGCGGCGACGCGACAAGGCCGAGGTCGTGCTGGTGGTGGGACACACGCCCGCCGAGTCCGACTCGCTGCGCCGCGCGGTCTCCGGCGACCTGGCGCGCCTGGCCCAGGGCGTGCGGGGCGTGGACGCATGGTTCGGCGGCCACAGCCACAATCGGGTCGAGGACGAGATCGGCGGCGCGCCCGTGATGATCGCGGGGTCGCACGGCCAGGTGGTGGCGGTCTGCGACCTGGTGGTGGACCCGGTGCGCGATCGGGTGGTGGAGCACGGCGCCCGCCTGCAGCTCACGTTCGCGGACGCGGTCACGCCCGATTCGGCGATGGCGGCACGGGTGGAGCGCTGGAGTCAGACCGTGGCCCCGCTGGCCGCGGTGGTCATCGGGCGCAACGCGCGCCGGCTCGGGCGCGGCGGCCCCGAGTCCGCGGTCGGCGACTTCGTGGCCGACGCCATGCGCGAGGGCGTGCATGCCGACGTCGCGATGCAGAACACCGGGGGCCTGCGCGCCGACCTCCGCGAGGGCCCGATCACGCGCGGCGACATCTACGAGGTGATGCCGTTCGACAACACCATCTACACGCTGGAATTGAGCGGGCGCGAGGTCGAGCAGGCGCTGGAAGACGGGCTCGCCACCAACCGGGTGACGCAGGTCAGCGGCCTCCGCTACGGGTTCGATCCCGACGCGCCGGCAGGCGAGCGGGTGACCTCCCTCACGCTGGCCGACGGCTCGCCGCTGCCGCTCGAGCGCGTCTACCGGGTGGCCACCAACAACTTCATGGCCACCGGCGGCGACAGCTACGCGACGCTGGGTGGGGGCCGCAACCGCCTGGACACCGGGATGCTGGTGCGGGAGGCCATGGAGGCCTACGTCACGGCCCGCTGCCGGGGAGGTGCTGCGCTCGAGGTGTCCCTCGACGGGCGCATCCGCCGCGAGCGCGCGGCCGTGCCCGTCGGCGGGGAGTGAACCCGGCGCCGCGGGCGCCGCGGGCGGCGCGGCTCAGCGGCCGAGGGCCTGCCCGGTGCGGCCGCCGCCATCGAGCAGACCGATCCCGGCCCGCTGGAAGTAGTACTTCACCCCGGTCGCGAGCTGCCCGCTCATCTGGCGCTGGAACGCCGGGCTACGGAGCAGGCGCGCCTCCACCGGGTTGTTGATGAAGGCCAGCTCCACCAGCACCGACGGGAACTCGACCGACTTCAGCACCACGAAGCCGGCCTGCTTGACCCCGCGCGATTCGAGGCGGCGGTCCCTCGCCACCTGATCGAGCAGGGATTCCGCCAGCAGCTCGCTCTGCTTCAGTGCGGAGCTGCGCTTGACGTCGTAGAGGATGCTCACCAGATCGTCCTCGGACTGGGCCGGGACGCCGCCCACCAGGTCGGCCGCGTTTTCGAGGTCGGCGAGATCGGCGTCGGCCTGGTCGCTGGCCCCGCGCAGGGACAGGAAGTAGACCTCGCTGCCGCTGCCCGACCCCCGCCGGCGAGACGAATTGGCGTGGATGCTGATGAACACGTCGGCGCGCATCTTCTCGGCGAGCCGATAGCGGTCGCGGAGTGGGATGAAGTAGTCGCGGTCGCGGGTGAGCACCGCCTTCACGCCGGGAATACCGTTCAGCTCGTCCACCAGCATCCGGCCGACGGCGAGGGTCACGTTCTTCTCGAGCACTCCGCCCGGCCCGCGCGCGCCGCTGTCCTCGCCGCCATGGCCGGGATCGACGACCACGATCCGCATTCGCTCCCGGCGCTTGACGGCGGCGATGCCCTCGAGGCGCTGGTCCTCGGCCGCCTCGGCGCCCGGGCGCGCGACATCGATCACGAGTCGGAACGGCTTGTCGTCCTCGGCCATGAGCCGGAACACGCGGAAGGAGATCGAGTCGGCGAGGAAGAGCTGGAACCGGGCACCGCCGTCGACGCGGGTGACCACCACCGAATCGACGACGCTGTCGCCCACGGCCATCACCGCGGGGACCCCCGCGGCCCGCACCACCGTTTCACCGGGGATGCTGAGGACGAGCTGGCGGGTGACGCCCGAGTCCGGGGTGACCGGGTTCACCGGAGCGGTGAAGTCGAGGACCACGCGGGTGTTCGCGGGAGCCGACCACGATCGCATCGCGGTGAGCGTGACCGTATCGGCCGCGGCCACGCCTGAGACGGCGACCAGGACCAGCAACGCCGTGGCCAGCGTCGCAGCCCGGCGCGGAAGAAGAGCCGTGTTCATCATCTGCGCGGGATCGCCCTCCCTGGCGGAGGCCGGAGGCGGCGGGCGCCGCCTCCGGCTCTTCGTCGGATCTGCTACTCGCGGACGCGCAGGGGAACGAATGCCACGTCTCCGTTCCGGTTGCGCAGCAGGACCGCGAAGTTGCCGCGGGTCCTGGCGTCGCGCACCAGCTTGGTGAAGTCGCCGACGCTCGCCACGGATTTGCCGCCGACCTCCTCGATCACGTCGCCCGCCCGCAGTCCGGCGTCATTCGCGGCGCTGCCGTCCTCGACGTCGGTGATCACCACCCCGGTCTTGACCGACAGCTCGGACTTCTCGCTGCCGGTGAGATCCCGGACCTGCAGCCCGGCCAGCGTCGGCCTCTCGGTCGGCTGGGGTTGGGGCCGCGCCTGGGCCAACGCCTCGGTGCTGCGCTCGGCCAGAGTGACGTTCAGGGTGACGCGCTTGCCCTCGCGAAGCACGGCCAGCGGGACGCGCTTGCCCACCGGGGTATCGGCCACCTTGAGGCGGAACTTCTGCAGATCGCCCACCGGAACCCCGTCGAATTCGACGATGACGTCGTTGCGCTTGATGCCGGCCTTCTCAGCGGCCGAGCCGGGATTCACGCTCTGGATCAGGACGCCTTCCTGCGTCGCGGCGATGCCGAAGCCCTCGGCCAGCTCGGGCGTCAGCGGAGCGAGGTAGACCCCGAGCATGGCGCGCTTCACGGTGCCGGTCGCCACGAGTTGCTCGGCCACGTGACCGGCGAGGTTGATGGGAATGGCGAAGCCGATGCCCTGCCCGCCGGGGTTGATCGCGGTGTTGATACCGATCGCCTCGCCCCGGATGTTGCAGAGCGGGCCGCCCGAGTTGCCGAAGTTGATCGACGCGTCGGTCTGGATGAAGTCCTGGAACCCGGGGGTCCCTCCCCAGATGTTCAGGTTGGAGCGTCCCTGGGCGCTGATGATGCCCATGGTCACCGAGCCCTTGAGCTCGCCCAGCGGATTGCCGATCGCGATGGCGTAGTCACCCACGCGCAGCTTGTCCGAATCACCCAGCGGGATCACCGGCAGGTTACGGCCCTCGATCTTGATGACCGCAACGTCGGTCTCCGGATCGGTGCCGATCACCGTGGCCTTGAAGCTGCGGCCGTCGTTGAGCGTGACATTGATGTCATCGGCATTCGAAACCACGTGGTTGTTGGTCAGGATGTAGCCCGACGGATCGATGATGAAGCCCGACCCCGAGGTGGGCCGCACCATCCGACGCTGCGGGTTGTCGCCGAAGAAGCGGCGGAAGAGATCGGAATGCGGATCGTCGCCGTCGGCGGCGGCGACCTTCTTCTTGACGTCGACGAAGACCACGGCGGGCAGCGCCCGCTCGACCACCGAGACGAACGGGCTCTCGGGCAGGTCCGCGGGGTTGGTCGACAGTTGGAGGCCGTTTCGGGCCGCCGTCGAGACGCGCTGAAGGTCGAACCCGGCGCTCAGACCCAGGCCGATCAACAGTCCGATCAGGATCAGGGCGGCGGCGGCCAAGTAGTAGTTGCGCGGGCGGGTGAATTCGCGTGTTACGCGGGTCATGGATCTCCTCCGTTTGGACCGTGGGCGCGTCGGTGAGCGCGCTCGCAGCGACGGGCGTCAGGGCCCCTCGGCTGAATGCTCCCATGAGGTTACCGTCGGAGGCGGCGAGCCTGTCATAGACCGGCAAAAAGTCAACGGCGAGGCGCCCTCCGACGGCATCACACGCCGTTAGACGATCGAACCGCCCGGAGGGTTCCCCGTAGCCTCTTCGCGGCGCCTCGTCGCCGGGCACCGGCCGGTCGAGCCGTCAGGACTTCGTCAATCTCCCCTGGCGGGCGGCTGGTCGCGGCGCCGCCTACGGCGCCTCCGTGGGCTCGAGCGGGACCCCCCGCTCGGCCAGGACGCGGGCGATCCTCGCCCGCTCCGCCGAGTCGGTCCGCGCCGCGGCGTAGATCCTCCAGTCGGCCCTGGCACCCGCCAGGTCCCCGGCCTGCGCGCGGGCCTCGGCGCGCAGACCGCGCGCCGAGGCGAGATCGGGGGCGAGCGCCAGCGCCCGATCGAGGTCGGGGAGCGCGCCCTTCGCCTCTCCCATCTGCAGCTCCGCGTCGGCGACGTTCTTGAACAGAAAGGCCTCGCCCGGAAAGCGCTTCACTCCCCGGCGCAGGACCGCGACCGCGGCGGCGAGCTGCTGGTTCCGGATCAGCGCGTAGCCCAGGTTGTTGTAGGCGTTCGCCGACGAGGAATCCAGCGCGAAGGCCCGCTCGAGATCCTGGACCGCCGCGGACCACGCGAGCTCGCGCATGCGGATCTCCGCCAGGCTGGCGTGGGCGGCGGCCTGCAGCACCGGGTCGCGCGGCGTGTGGCGGAGCATCGCCCGCAGCAGCGAGTCGGCGGTCGTGAGCCGTCCCCGGTCCATGTAGATCAGCGCCAGATTGCCCAGCGCTCCGGCGTTCTTCGGGTTTCTCCGCAGCGCCTGCTGGTAGAGCGACTGCGCCTCATCGATGCGGCCCTCCTGGTGCGCCGTCTTGCCGCGGGTCTGAAGGTCCAGCGCCGCCACGGCGTTCCTCCGGTCGCGCTCGCGCCACCCGAAGCCGGCCAGCACCGCCACCACGACCAGGACGGCGGCGACCAGGGCGCGCGCGCGCCATGACCGGCGGCGCGCGGGGAACACGCCTTCGACCTTCGCCGGAACCGACGGCGGGACCCGCTCGATTTCGAGCTCGAGCGTCGTGGCCTCGAGCCCGGCCGCGCGCACCCCGGTGAGCACCCCCAGCTCGTGCGCCAGGGTCGCGGCGTCGGGGCGCTGCTCCGGGTCCTTCTCGAGGACGCGCAGCACCAGCGCCTCGACCGCCTCGGGAGTCTCGGGGCGCACCTCGCGCAGCGGCCGGGCCGGCATGTTCGAGATCGAGTACATCAGCGCCAGCGGGTTATCCCCCTTGAACGGCAGCTCGCCGGCGAGCATCTCGTGCAGCACCGCGCCGAGCGCGAAGACGTCGGCCGGCATCCCCGGCTCGCCGCGGATCGCCTCGGGCGCCATGTAGCCGGCGGTGCCGAGGGTGGTGCCGGTCATGGTCAAACGCGAGGCCTGCGTCGCGCGCGCGAGACCGAAATCCATGACCTTGATCGCGCCGTGCTCGTCGAGCATCAGGTTCTCGGGCTTGATGTCCCGGTGCACGATGCCGCGCCGGTGGGCGGCGGCCAGCGCCGAGGCCACGTCGCGCGCGATCCCCAGCGCCTCGGCGATCGGGAGTGGCCCGGCGCCGATCTTGGCGCGCAGGCTCGCCCCGGTGATGAGCTCCATGGCGATGAAGGGGCGCGGGCCGTCGCGCACGAACTCGTAGAGCGTCGCGATGTGCGGATGCGTGAGCGCGGCCGCCGAGCGCGCTTCGCGCTCGAAGCGGCGCAGGCTCTCGGGATCGGCCGCGAGCTCGGGGGCGATGAACTTGAGGGCGACGCGGCGATCGAGGTTGAGGTCCACCGCCTCGTAGACCTCGCCCATCCCACCGCGCCCGAGCATCCGCCCGAGCTGGTAGTGCGAGACCTGTTGGGATTCCATGGCGCGGCGCGGACCGTATCAGCGGCGCGGGGCGGTCACAAGGTCCGCCCGCGTGGACCGGCCGCCCCGGGCGTGCGGTCTCCGCCGCTCCGTCCGGGAAGCCCGCGCTCCGGCGCGCGGCCGCCGCGCGACCGTGTCGGTTGCCCGCCTCGAATGTGCGGGCCGGTCTGGCGGCCGGGCGAGTCGAGCCTCGAGTACGCCTCGGAGGTGCGCCTCACCAAGACCGCGACCGACATCGCGCTCGTCGCGCAGGCCCACGCGCCGGGGTCAGGTCGGACGAGGCTCCAATCCGGTTGCACGCAGATCATCCGGGCAGCAAGTCTGCGGGAGTCGGGCCTCCCTACCTCGATCGACACCGTCAGGAGGCAGGGAGGGCGTCGGCGCCTCCATCGCGGGGCGTGGCTCCATCCCCTGGCGAACGACAGCCCTACGTGTAGCCGAGGTTCGGGTAGTACTTGCTCCATTCAGGGAAATCCAGTGTGTCTGCACCGGAGGGGTTTACAGACCAGGAAGGCGTACCGTGCATCGCCCATGGATCACCCGTTGACCCTCGTCGCGCCTCACCCTTCCAGTTCCACGCCAGCACCCCCAGCGGAACCCAGAGACTGCCGGCGGCCGACGACTGGTACATCACGAAGATCTTGAATGCATCTTCCCCCGTGTTCGTGAGCGCTGCCGGGAAGGCACTCAGAGGATTCGATGGGCTGTCGTTGGAGGTCAGCGTTGCCGTGCCACCAGACAGCGATTCGGTCTGTTGCGCGTAGAAGATCTTCGACTTACCGGCGGCTCCGTCGAGCACGAACACGCCACCCGAGCTCCACTTCTTCCCCGGCACCCAGACCCGGTGGGGTTTGATTTGCTGAATGAATGCGATCAACCCAGCGCGGGCCCCGTTGGGCGACACCTTGGCGGTCCAGGTGATGCCGGGGCCGAGAAGGCCCATCTTGTCGCCGTCGATCTTCACACTCCCGGTCGCCGACGTATACGAGTCCAGCTTCGGGCGCTTGACGTCGAAAGTCGCGGAAACGGTCTTGTTCACGTCCTTCCCGGAGGCCGTGAACACGCACTTGGCCTCGACCACGCGGCCGTCCGCCCCGTCCACCCAGTGAAATTCGGCCGCGAACTTGCCCGGGCCCGGGGGGGCAAACACCTCGAGCTTGCCCTGCGCGAAGTTGCACGTGTAATTCTTGATCACCTTCCCGGGGATGGACCAGTCGACGCTCTTGAGCACGCCCCATTCCTTGGTGAACTTGACCCCGAGCGTGATCTTCTCGCCAACGCTGACCTGAGTTGTGGCGCCCGTGATCTCGACGGCCATCACACCCTCTGGGAGAGACCGAAAGCGGAGGCCTCCTTCACTCGCGCTCCGAGACCTCGAGCTTCAGCACGTTGGAGCTGGCAGTCGCGGAACGCCCTTGCGAGACGATGACGCGCGAGACCTGTGCCCGGTAGCTCTTCGCGACCGTCAGGTCGTAGACCCGGCTGAGCAGCAGCTCGTAGACGACGTCCTGTCCGGGGGCCAGCGTCTCGACGGCCGAAGAGGAGACTCCCGCAGAATCGCGAAGTAGCCGGCCATAGGCCGTCATCTCGGCCGACTCGCCCTCTGCGGCGAACACCTTGTAATCGATCCCGGGCGCGAAGGGATAAGGCTCGTATTGGACGGGCTTGTCCGAAACATTTCGGAGTACCACCGTTACGGTGATCTTCTCTCCCGCCACGGACGATGAGCGGTCGGCTGACAAGGAGACGCGGCACCACTCCGTGACAGGGCCCCATTCTAGGTCGGACATCCTGGGTTCCTCTTGGATCGTTTCGACTGGGTGGGTGCAGCCGCAGACGACGCAGACGGCGACCAACGCACTGATGAACGAGGAGCGCACTCGGCGAGAATAGACCACGCTGTTCAAGACCGTCCATCGCTATTCGCATGCAAGCTCGGCCGACCCGACCGAGTCGAAGCGCAACGCGGCACCCCAGGGCTCCCGAGAGCCCACGGAGAATCGGCAGCCCTCCCCGAGGAGTCCGCGCAGGGCCGGCTGCGCGGGTTCTCGCGCTCCGCCCTGAATCGTCGGTGACTCGAGCCCGGTCTGCGCCCTCCTCCGGCTCCGTTTCCACTCACTCCCGCGGCGCCAGCGCCGGGCTTCGGGGTTCCGCACTCCTGGGTGAACTTGACGCCAAGGTCGATCCCCTCGCCCACCGTCACGGTCGCTTGATTGGCGGTGATCTCAACGGCCATGTGGATCCGCGTGGCTCGTCCCCAACGCCTCGATGACGCAGGCTCCCCGCAGGCCGTCGTCGGATGAACACCATGCGAGGGCGGTCCTCCATTCGGCCGGGTCCTTCTTCGACGACCAGGCCGCCAGGCCCAGCAGTACGCCGCCGCTGGCCGCCCCGACGTCACCGATGCAGTCCGCAGGGTGCACCAAGGGGGGCACTTTGACCTCCTGAAACGCCTTCGGAACGGCGTAGGCCCACTCGCTCGCTCGATAGCTCTCGCCGTTCAGATCGCAGACGACGACGTCTGGGCCCCGGCTCCGCCCGATCGGATCGGCCAGCACCGTCTTCAAGCAACGCGCCAAGCCTTCGCCGGTGCAGGGCTGGTCGGTCCAGATCGTGTTCTTCTCTTCGTCGAGCGCCACGCCACCGCAGACCGCGTATGGCAGTTTCTTCCTCGCCCGGCACTGCTCCTCGCGCTCCACGACGACGAACGCGGCCGCTTCTCCTGGAATGAATCCATCGATCGTGCTGTCGCTCTTCAAGCGCCTCGCCTCGTCCAGCCAGGCCAGCGTCTCCGGGTCGAGCCACGAGTCGACGCCACCCACGATGCAGTACCTGCAGGTCCCAGCGTTCAACAACCGCCGGGCGCGATGCAACGCCTCGAAGCAGCCGGCCGAGCCGACGCAGTAGTACTGCTTCCCTGCAAACGGAATCCTCGCCACCCTCTGGGCCAGCCGGGGAACCAGGACCGTGGCGATCCTCGTGCCCGGGATGCGAGAAGGCATCTGGCTTCCCGCTACGAGAAGACTCGTGGAGCCGATGTCCGTCTCGGACAGCTTTGCATCGAAGATCGCCTCCTTCAGCGCGGGGGTGGCCAGCGCGAGCAGTCGCTCGACGCCTTCGAGCCCATCCGTGAGTTCGGTCACCGGCGATGCCACGACGCTCTCCGGAAAGAAGAGGGCGGGATCGCGGACCAGGGGCTCGTAAGCCGGGTACTCCTGCAAGCGCACGATCCCGGCGCGCAGCGACGTGAACGCTTCCTCGGCGCGGTGCCCCACCGACGTCACCAGGCCGATTCCCGTGATGACGATCCGATCGAGGGGCTGTTGGCTCGCAGTGATCGGGCTCAGGAGACGGTCCTCGTCCGGGCCCCGGCGACGAGCTTGATCTTGCGATGACACCGGACTTTCGTACGCCACGTCAACACGACCTGTCCTTCGTCGGGCTCCAGGAGCACCGTGTCGAGGTCGCACCTCTGCGAAACCACCGCCCCGTCGATGAAGAACTCGGTGGCGACCTTGACGATGGGCAGCCGCAAGGTCAGCGTTCCGTCCTTGGACGCGTTCGTCAGGCGCACGAGCTCACCACCTTGAAGAAACCCGTCGCTCACGAGATCCGGCGCAGCGGCATTGTAGAAACGCGGGTCAAAGTCCGCCGGCAGTAACGGACAACGGCCGGTCTTCCAGCCGTCGTCGTAGGTCCCGGCATACCGTCTCCTCGGCTCCCAGCTCGGCGCGACGAATCCGAAGCACGCCGGTGGGGGGCGGGAGGAGTGCTTCGTCAGACGATGCAGCGGATCCTCCAGATTGGGGAGCAACACCTGGCGAAGGTCCTTCCGCCTGGGATTCGAGACCAGGCCTCGACCCACCGGATTACGCGCTTCGTGCGCCCACTTGCCGGGCTTCTTCCGACTCTTGTCCTCGCCGCCAAAGGCGCGTTCATAGACCAACGGCATCGTGGCGAAGGGTTCCGGCCTGGAAGGGAATGAAAAGAAGAGGAATCTCCGCCAACGACGATCGCCGATGACCCGAACGGTCTTGCGTAGAGGGCCCACTTCCAGGGTGACGTCGACCTGCGTGGCTCGGCCTCGAGGGGCATGCGCGGTGCCGACCAGCACGACGTCCGTGCCACGCTTCTCGGGCACGAGATCGCTCGCATAGCGCAAGCTCGACATCGCGGGCTCCCCCCAGAACTCGTCCGCCATGACGAATGCCCGCTGCTGGGGCGCCAGTTCGAGCGGTCCGCCGCTCCGGATCTCATAGGTCGCCTTGACGATCGTCAGCAAAGCATCGCTGCCATCCGGTTCGAGGGTCGGCAGCAGAATCGCGGCAAAGGGCGTCTGGTTCTGCAACTCAAGCACTCGTCACCTCGAGCAGCTCCGCAGGGCGGTCCAACGCCCGGTTGGGCTGGAGTTCCGGGCACTCGTCGCGCATACGAGGACCGGAGAGGCCCATGCCAGATCGATCCGCGGGACGCGCATCGCCCGGGTGCCACAGCGGCCGGGGCACGTTACTGTTTGCGGTCGAACATGCCGACATCGGGCTTCTTTTCAGGATCCTCACTCATGATGCTCGGCAGCACGACGAGTGGCGGCTGAATCTCGGGGAATGGCGGTGTGTTCGGGGTTGATAGCTTGTTCAGCAGCATGATGTCGCTGAGGCGACAGACGTTCTTGCCATCGAATTTGACATCGAACGAGTACAGCGCGAATTCAGCCTTCCCCTTGGTGGTGGCCGAAACCACGCCCCCCCCGGCCGAGCCGGCTTCGTCCCCCGAACTGGTCGCGAATACCGAGTCCTTCAGCATGATGGGATTGCCGTCGACGGTCACAGTCTGACTGCCCTGCGAGGTATCGGCTGATTGGGCAATGTTGGGGTACGGAATGGGGATTGGCCCCGCGGGGGACGGCGTCAGGCACACATCCGGGAAGCCCACCACCATTCCGGAGCTTCCGGCATGCACGACGGTCAGAAAATTCACGTTCAGCGTTGCTGGCATGATCCCCTCGCTTGTATGACGGCGGCGGCGCTTCCGCGGCGAACTCCCAGCTAATTGATCGCCACGCTCCCTCCCTTGATTCGCTGCGTGCCCTTCGCGCGGCTCAGGATGTGCTCGCCGCGGATCACGATCTTGCCGTCGCGGCGGATCTTGATCGAGGCCTCGCCACACCGGAGCGTCAACTCCTCACCGGCTTCGATCACGATGTCGCGATGGACGAGGCGCATGGGCTCGCTGGCGGGAGCGGCGGCAGCGCCTGGAGCGTCCGCGACCGCCTCCGCCGACCCCACGGTGCCCAGGATCACGCCCGGTCTTCCCGGCTCCTCCGGGCATGCGACCAACACATCGCTGCCGACGGTCAGCCGCGCCGCAGCCGTCGTGCCCGTTTGCAGCACCTCGCAGGGAACATCCGGTCCGCGTCCGGCACCGATGCGGACCCGCACCCTGCCGTCGGACTCGATCGCGACAACGCGCCCCCGTGAAAGCCCCAGTTCCCCCGCCAGGGCGCGCTTGAACACATCGGTGATCGCCATGATCGCTCCTCCTATGCGGTGACCGCGCGCTGACGGGCCACGGGTGCATCCAATTCGAGTTTCGGGAAGAGGGCCGGCTCCTGCATCCAGAGACGGGTGAGCTCCTCGCGCCTCGTCAAGAGATCGCCGAGATAGGGCGCCTGCTTCCAGCGCCCGGTCTCGAGCGGCTCGCCGTCGCGCCAGCGAATGTGCGCGTCGAAGCCCGCTCGCCGCTCGCGCCATAGCGCCCGCGTGGCTCCGGCATCTGGAATCGGGCGCAGATCCTCGAAGGTGGCGTCCTCGATCTCGAGCCCGCTCGATTGTTCCGCGATCACCGGCGGCTCCAATCCGGTAATCCTCTTGAACGCCCGTCCCGCGGCACGGGCCAGACGCGCGTCTCCCACGACCTCCATCAGCGCGTCGACGCATCCGGTGTAACCAAGCGTCCCGAGACCGGCAACGGCCGCGTCGCCAAGTTCGTGTCGGTGAGCGCAGGTCCTGAGAAGCTCGATGTCTGAGCGATCGCCGAGGCACGCGAGCAGTCGGAGTGATTCGGGAGAGACCCGCTCGCCATCCCCACAGACCAGGCGGAGTTTCCGGTGCGCCCACGGCAGCCCGCATCGCGCCGCGGCCTGAAGCGCCAAGTCCCTCACCGCCTGGTCGTCGTCCCCGACGAGCCATTGCGCCCAGTCGGCCCTGCCCCCCATGCGGCCGATCGCGCGCGCCGCGGCTCGCCGCGTTTCGCGATCCCCGCCAGGCACGGCTAGCGCGAGATTCCCGTCAGGAAGGCATCGGTGGAAGCTCAGAACCTCGATCGCGGCGGGATCGAGCCCCGCGCTCCGCTCGAGCTGGATCTCCAGCGCCGCGCGTGTGTCGTCCTTGAGGGGCATGTGGCAGAGCGCTTCCGTGATCCCGCGGCGCGCCGGCGGCAACGACACGGCGAGCGCCTGTCGGACGCCCTGCCTCGCCCCTGGATCGCGGGTCGTGAGCAGGGCCGCGGCCGCTGCGAAGGCTCGATCCGTATCGCAGCCCGTGAGCGCGGCCTCGAGCGACTCGCGCGATTCCCGCGCGCCCAGCGCCAGACCCTCGAGATGCGCGCTCAGGCGCGCCTCGAGAGCTGCCAGCCCGCGCAGGTCGAGGTTCGGAGAGCGCATGGTGATCCGTCGGCTCGACCACAGGATCTCGGTTTCTTCCAGGTGTTCTTCGAGGATGTCGAGAAGCACGTCCGCCTCAGTTCTGCGCGATCTTCGATCCCTTGAGGGTCAGGTCTCCCGACGCCTTGACGCTTACCTTGCCGCCGGAAATCACGACATCGCCACTCTTCTTGAGCGTGATGCTCGCCGATCCGGTCTTCAGGGTGATCTCATCTCCGGCCTGGATCGTCAGCTTCTTGCCGACATCGATCGTGGCATCCTTGCCAACGCTCTGGCTGTACTTCTCGCCGATCGAAACACCCTCGTCCTTCGCCACCATCAGTTCGCGATTGCCGGAAATCGTGATCGATTCGTCCTTGGCCACGGTTTCGGTACGACCGCCACCGATGGCAATGCTCTCGTCCTTACTCACCGACTCCTTCCGGCCACCGCTGATCGTGATCGATTCGTCCTTGGCCACGGTCTCGGTCCGGTTCGCGCCGATAGCAATCGTCTCGTCCTTCGCGACGTTCTCCGTCCGACTCCCGCCGATCGTGATGCTCTCCTCCTTGTCCACGGTCTCGGTGCGGTTGTTCTTGACGTGGGTCGTCTCGTCGTGGTCGATGGTCTTGGTGCGGTCGTGGCCCACCGAGTGGGTCTCGTCGTTCTCGACCTCGATGTCCTGGTTCTTCTCGGCGTGGATGAAGAGCTGCTCCTCGCCCTTCTTGTCCTCGAAGCGGATCTCGTTGAAGTTGTCGGGGCCGCCTTCCTTGGTGCTGCGGGACTTGATCCCGCTCTGCGTCTGGTGGTCGGGCAGCTTGTAGGGAGGCTTGTTCTGCCCGTTGTAGACGCTGCCGGTGATGATCGGCCGGTCGGGGTCGCCCTCGAGGAATTCGACCACCACCTCGTGGCCGATGCGCGGAATGTGCACGATGCCCCAGCTCTTGCCGGCCCACGGGTGCGCCACCCTCACCCAGCACGAGCTGCTCTCGTCGTGGCCGCCCTTGCGGTCCCAGTGAAACTGGACCTTCACCCGCCCGTGCACGTCGGTCCAGATCTCCTCGCCGGACTTGCCGACGACGGTCCCGGTCTGCGGCCCGGGAATGCTCGGCTTGGGCGTGATGCGTCGCGTCCGAAACGGCACCTTGCTCGGGACGGCGCTGAACCGGCAGCGGTAGAGCGTCTCTTTCGAGCCCGCGTCGAAGCCCTCGTAACCGCCGACCTGGACCTCGAGCTCGCTCGCGACCACGAGGTGGTCGCGGTTCTGATCCTCACGATGGAAATCCGTGAGCTTGAACACACCTCCCACCGCCAGTCCGCGCACGTTGCCGCCGCCGTGGATCTGCTCGTAGTCGGTCTGGGCCTCCTCGATCCGCGTGCGCGCGAAGTGCTGGCCACGATCGAGAGCGTCCTTGTCTCCCTGGGTCCCCTCGCCGCGCGCGCTGTAGGCGCCGACGTAGAAGCCCGGGTAATCGTAGATCTCCAGCTTGGCGTGGGCGTGGCCGCGCGGCACCGACGCCCGGACGCTGAGGTCCGCGCGCGACACCTCGAAATCGTAGTCGTCGAGCACGGCCGAGCCGCTCTGTAGCTCGTGGACGAGCTGCCAGTCCGAGATGTGATCGACCCGCGCCGCGCTCTCGACCGTCGCCGCCATGAAGGGGACCTTCTCGCAGCCCGGGATCGGATCGTGCGACGTGCTCGAGTCGGCCAGCACGACGAAGTGCTTTCCGTCCTCGTGCTCGAGGTAGTAATAGATTCCCTCCTCCTCCATCAGCCGGCTCACGAAGTTGAAATCGGTCTCCCGATACTGGACGCAGTACTCGCGCGGCTTGTAGGTCCCGTGGAGCCGTTCCTTGAAGTCCGAGAAGCCGTTCTTGCGGAACACGTCCTTCAGGATCTCGGGAATGGTCTTCGACTCGGCTTCCTTCGGATCGGGAAAGATGCGGCAGTCGGCGGTGCGAGTGAGGAGCCACAGCCAGGGGCGCAGGGTGGCGTGGTAGCGCGAGTAGCGCCCGATCCGTCCGGATTGCGAGAAGCGCGTCACCAGGCCGTTGAAGTAGCGCGGCTTGCCGGCGGGACGCTCGAGCTCGAGCGTCACGCTCTTTCCGAGCAGGTCCTCGAGCTTGACCTCGTGATTCTCGCTGAGGAGCTCCAGCTCGAACAGCGAAAGGCGTCCCAGCTCCTCGCTGGCCTTCAAGTGGAGGAGCAGCAGGACATCCTTACCCAGTGGGCTCTTCACCGCGATCGGCCTGGTGCTCATCATCACCCTCCCCTTGCGCTCGAGGCATGGTGGGGTCCACGATATCGTGTGCGCGGGGAAGATTACACCATGGGAGGCGGTCGGTGACAGGTCCGATGCGATTCGAATTCCGTTTCGGCGGAGACGATCGGAGCCCGCGCCCCGCGCCCCGCGCGGGGGCTCCGATGCGCGTCCTCGTCCTCGCGGACCTCGGTGGCCGCGGCCAGCGGCAGCCCGACGCGGCACAGCCGTTGGCCGAGCGGCCGCAGATGGCCCTGAGCCACGAGACCCTCGAAACGACCTTCGCGCGCCTCGCACCCGGGCTCCGGCTGCGGCTCGACCCCTCGGGGCCCGAGCTGGCGATCGAATTCGGCGGCATCGGCGAATTCCATCCCGACGAGCTATTCCAGCGCCTCGGTCTGTTCGAGGCGCTGCGCGAGACCCGGCGCCGGCTCCAGGATCCCGCCACGTTCGAGACCACCGCGGCGGAATTGGGCGGCGCGGAGGCCGCGACGCCGCGCGCGACCATCGTGGCGGAGGAGGACGCGGAGACCATCGGCCGTCTGCTCGGCAGCGCTCCCCGCGACCTCGGGGGCGTCCGCGTCGAGGGCCGGCTGCGCGAGGACGTGCGGCGCATGGTGAAGGGGATGATCGCCGCCGACGTCGTGCCGCAGGCGGATCCGCGCCAGGCGGAGTGGATCGCGTCGGTCGATCGCACGATCAGCCGGCAGACGCGCGCCCTGCTGCATCATCCCGCCTTCCAGGCGCTCGAATCCACGTGGCGCTCGATCGAGGGCCTGCTCTCGCAGATCGAGATCGGTGAGGAGATCCAGGTCTCGCTCCTCGACGTCACGCGGCAGGAGCTGGCCGCGGACCTGGTCGCGTCGGGCGGAGAACTCGAGCGGAGTGCCACCTACCGGCAACTGGTCGAGCGCGGCGCCGGCACTCCCGGAGCCGGTCCCTGGTCGGTGATCGTCGGCGGCTACGCGTTCGGGAGTAACCCCGAGGACGTGGTACTGCTCGGTGCGTTGGGGGCGATCGCCTCCCGCGCGGGAGGACCGTTCCTGGCCGCAGCGACGCCGGCGATCCTCGGATGCGGCTCGCTGGCCGCGGCACCGGATCCGCGGGCGTGGCGCCCGTTCGAGGCGGGGGAAGAGGAGCGCTGGGCGGCGCTGCGGAGCAGCGCATGGGCACGCTGGATCGGCCTCGCGATGCCGCGCGTGCTCTCGCGCCTGCCCTACGGCCCACGCACCGACGCCACCGAGCGGTTCGCATTCGAGGAGCTGCCGCCGGAACGCGACCACGAGGCTTACCTGTGGGGCAATCCCGCCTTCGCGTGCGCGACGCTGCTGGCGAACTCCTTTCTGGAGAGCGGTTGGTCGATGGACCCCGGCGACCATCTCGAGCTCGGGAGCCTCCCGGCCCATACCTACCGTCTCGACGGGGAGTCGCGGCTCCAGCCGTGCGCCGAGGTCGTGCTCACCGAGCGGGCGCTGGAGGCGATCCTGGGGCGAGGCATCATGCCCTTCATGAGCTTTCCCGATCGCAATGCGGTGCGCCTGGTCCGGTTCCAGTCGCTCGCCGATCCCGCCGCCGCGCTGGCCGGTCCCTGGAGTTGAGGTGGCGGACGTCCGCCGCATGACGGATCCCGACGACCTGCCGCCTCCCGGTGAGCCCGGGGTGCCGGCGCCCCGGGAGGATCCGCCCCCCCGCGGCGAGATCCCGCCGGGGCCGGTGATGGACACCTACCTGCTCGAGAAGGCCAAGGCCCTCCAGGCGGGAGGACACTTCGAGCAGGCCGAGAGGTGCTACCGGCAGCTGCTCGAACGCGACCCGAAATCCGTCAGGGCCCTCAACAACCTCGGCGTCCTCTACGAGACCCAGAAGCGGATGACCGAAGCCGAGTGGGCCTACCGCCGGGCGATCGAGGTCAACCCGACTCTGGCGCCGGCCCACTACAACCTCGGGCACGCGCTGCAGGTGGACGGGCGCCTGGATCAGGCCGAGCAGTGCTACCGCCGGGTGCTCTCGCTCGATCCGTGGTCGTTCGCGGCCCACTTCAATCTGGGCCGGCTGTTCGAGGACCAGGGGCGCCTCGGCGAGGCCGAGTCGCACTTCCGGCGCGCGGTCGAGATCGTCCCGGAATCCCCCGCGGCCCACAGCTGCCTGGGCGAGGCCCTCTATCGGCTCGGCCGCTTCGAGGACGCCCTGGCCTCGTTCGAGCGCTCGATCGCGATCGAGCCGCTCGCCGCCTCCGAGCACTTCAGGGCCGGCAAGACGCTGGACGCCCTGGGACGCCTCGCCGACGCGGCAGTGGCGTATCGCCGTTCGATCGAGATCGAGCCGAATTCCCCGGTCGCGAACGAGAACCTGGTGCGGGCGCTCGAGCGGCTGGGACGCTTTGGCGAGGCGGTCCAGGCGCTCGCGGAGTGGCAGTCACGCGCGCCCGAGGACCCCCTCGCGGCGCACCTCTTCGCGGCCCTCACCGGGGCCGACGTGCCGGAGCGCGCGAGCGACGACTGCGTGCGCGAGACCTTCGACCGCTTCGCCTCCGACTACGACGCGACGCTCGAGCGGCTCGGCTACCGCGGACCGGCGCTGATCGGGATCGCGCTGGCGAAGGACGGGCTCGAGGCGGCGGGCGCGCTCGAGGTGCTCGACGCGGGCTGCGGCACCGGCCTGTGCGCCGAGGTGCTCCGCCCCCACGCCCTCCGCCTGGTCGGAGTCGATCTCTCGGCCGCGATGCTGTCCTACGCGCGAAGGCGCGGGGCCTACGACGAGCTGGTCGAGCGGGAGCTGGTCGCCTACCTGGACGAGCACCCGGACGCCTTCGACCTCGTCGCCGGCGGGGACACGCTGATCTACTTCGGGGCGCTCGAGCCGGTGCTGGCGGCGGCCGCCCGCGCGCTGCGCCCGGGCGGGCGGCTGGTCTTCACGCTCGAGCAGCTTCCGGAGGGCGAATCCGTCGCCCACCGGATCGCGCCCAGCGGACGCTACCAGCACTCCGAGACCTACGTGCGGGGCGCGCTCCAGGCCGGGGGCCTCACCCCGCGGCTGATCCTGCACGCAGCGCTGCGCCACGAAGGCGGCTCGCCGGTCCCGGGGCTCGTCGTCCTCGCCGGAGCCGCCGAGTAGCGCGCGCGGCACCGCCGAATCAGTCGTGGATGCCGAGCGTCCCGCTCGCGCCCTGGCCGACGATGCTGTCGAGCATGGCGGTGAAGGAGTGCATTCCACCGAAGGACACCGTGACCTTGTTCTTGACGTGATAGAAGGGCTTCGAGAAGTCGGTGTCCTTGGCAAGCGCGCCCGCGGCGACACTCCCGGTGTTGCCCTTCTGGATGTGATGCTCGATGACCGCGTCCCGACGCCCGCTCGTGATCCCGATCCTCCCCATGACGGTCTTTTCGGAGGCGGCGGCGCGCTGTTGGTCGGTCAGCGCCTTGTAGTCCGCGACGTAGTTCTTCTTGGCCGAGTGCCGCTGCCCGAAGGTCACCGGGTCGTTCCGTTGATCGAAGCGGAAACTCCGGCTGAACGCTCCCCCGTCGGTCCGGGAGGTGTAGGCCCGGCTGGCGAGCCATCGGTTGCAATCCCTCGCGAAGGCCTCGTTGCCGGCCCGGGGCGCGTTGAAGGAGAGACAAACGACTGGCGCGAAATCCACGACCTTGCTGAGATCGTAGGCGCACAGGGTCGCGAGCGCGCCCCCCAGGCTATGGCCGGTGACGATGATCTCGTCCGCGCGCATCGCCGCGCCCGCCACCAGGGCATAGGCGCGCACGGTCTGGCGCAGACTGCCGTAGATCGAGAGGAAGCCGCGATGCACCATCACGTTGCCATCCCCCGAGCCATGAGGCCACCTGACCTGCGCGTCGTCGAAGTTCGCCGTCCAGTCGACGTTTTCCGGCCGCTCGCCCGGCTTCGCGGGCGTCCATCCGGCTCCCATCGCGTTCTCGGCGCCCTGGGGGGTCCCCCGCGAGCCGCGAAAGACGATGAAGAGCTGGTTCGACCGGCCCTTCCAGCCATTCATCGCCACATAGATGATGGCCAATCCCGGCCGGGTATCGGTGAGCACCAGGCCCTTGCCCTGGTTGTACGAATAGGTTCGCTGCGCCATCTTCAACACTCTCGATCTGATGACGCGCTCGGTCGAACCGCTCTTCAGGAACAGGTAATCGTCGATGGTGGGGAGCGCGAAATCGCCACCGTCCGTGGCGACGTTGTAGATCTTGGCCGCGTAGCAGATCGCTCGCCGCGTCGTATTCGCGGGGTACTTCAGGTTGCTGTCCGACTCCAGTTCGGTCCGGGTCGACCACTCGCTCTTGAGTGCTTTCACGGCATCCAGCGCCATCGGAGTACCTCCCTTGATCCTCGAACCGACCGCACGACCTCCGGGCCCGGACGGCAAAAGCATCGCCGGGACCGCGACCCCCTGCGAGCCCCCGCGGTCCTCGGCAGGACCGGGCGACCGCGTCCACGTTCCGCTCAGTCGAATCCGTACGCGAATTCGCCGTTCTCGACCTTGACCTCCACGCGCGCGATCGGCTTCCCCTCCATCATGCGCCGGAGGAACTCCTCGCTGATCACGGGCAGCACGGTGTTCGTCAGGATCGCGTCGATCATGCGCCCGCCGCTCTCGAGCTCGGTGCAGCGGCTGACGATGAGCTGAATGACCTGGTCGTCGTAGCTGAACGGCACCTTGTGATTCTGCACGATGCGCTTCTCGATCCGCTTGAGCTGGAGCCGCGCGATCGCCCCGATCATCTCGTCGCTCAGCGGGTAGTAGGGGATCGCGACCAGGCGGCCGAGCAGGGCGGCCGGGAACACCTTGAGCAGCGGCTCGCGCAGCGCCTTGGCGATGCCCTCGGCATTCGGCATCAGCTCCGGGTCCTTGCAGAGGTTCATGATCAGCTCGCTGCCGACGTTGGTCGTGAGCAGGATGAGGGTGTTCTTGAAGTCGATCAGCCGTCCCTCGCCGTCCTCCATCCAGCCCTTGTCGAACACCTGGAAGAAGATCTCGTGCACGTCGGGATGGGCCTTCTCGACCTCGTCGAGCAGCACGATGCTGTAGGGCCGCCGCCGCACCGCCTCGGTGAGGATGCCGCCTTCACCGTAGCCGACGTAGCCGGGGGGCGCGCCCTTGAGGGTGGAGACGGTGTGGGCTTCCTGGAACTCGCTCATATTGATCGTGATCACGTTCTGCTCGCCGCCGTAGAGCGCCTCGGCGAGCGCCAGCGCGGTCTCGGTCTTCCCCACCCCCGAGGGACCGGCGAGCATGAACACGCCGATCGGCTTGCCCGGATTGTCGAGGCTCGCGCGCGAGGTCTGCACGCGCCGGGCGATCATCTCCATCGCGTGGTTCTGGCCGATCACCCGCTGATTGAGCGTCCCGGCGAGGTTGAGTACGGTCTCGATCTCGTCCTTGACCATCCGCCCGACCGGAATGCCGGTCCAGTCCCCGACCACCGAGGCGACCGCCTGCTCGTCGACGCTCGGCAGGATGAGCGGCTGCTCGCCCTGCAGCGTGGCGAGCTCGGCCTGGAGGCCCTTGAGCTGGGCGAGCACGCGCTCGCGCTCCTCGGCCGTGAGCGCCCCGTTCCCTTCGTGACCCGGATGGGGGCCGGTCTCGACCGCCACGGCGGTCGCGGCCGTATCCGCCGCCTTCTCGAGCTTGCTCGCGGTGCCCTCGACCTTGCCGATCACGCCCCGCAGCTTGCCGCGCAGGTCGAGGATCCCGTCCACCAGATCCTTCTCGGCCTTCCAGCGCTCCTCCAGCCCTCCCAGGCGCGTGTGCTCGGCCTCGAGCTTCTCCCGCGCGTCGGCCTCGCGACGCGTGGTGTCCACGCCCACCGCCTTCTCGCGCCCGATGATCGCCAGCTCGGTCTCGAGCGCCTCGATGCGGCGCCGCGAATCATCCACCTCGGCGGGCACCGCGTGCTGGCTGATCGCGACGCGCGCGCAGGCGGTGTCGAGCAGGCTCACGGACTTGTCGGGCAGCTGGCGCGCCGGGATGTAGCGATGCGAGAGCCGCACCGAGGCTTCGAGCGCCTCGTCGAGCACCTGGACCCGGTGGTGCTTCTCGAGCGTGGACGCCATGCCGCGCATCATGAGGATCGCCTTCTCCTCGCTCGGCTCCGACACCTGGACCACCTGGAAGCGGCGCGTCAGCGCCGGGTCCTTCTCGATGTGCTTCTTGTACTCCGACCAGGTCGTCGCGGCGACGGTGCGGAGCGTGCCGCGCGCCAGCGCGGGCTTGAGCAGATTCGCGGCGTCTCCGGTGCCCGCGGCGCCGCCGGCGCCGATCAGCGTGTGGGCTTCGTCCACGAACAGGATGATGGGCTTGGGCGACGACTGGACTTCTTCGATGACCTGACGCAGCCGGTTCTCGAACTCGCCCTTCATGCTCGCGCCCGCCTGGAGCAGGCCGATATCGAGCGAGCGCAGCGACACGTCCTTGAGCGGCGGCGGCACGTCACCCGAGGCGATCCGCAGCGCGAATCCCTCGACCACCGCGGTCTTTCCCACGCCGGCCTCGCCGGTCAGGATCGGGTTGTTCTGGCGACGTCGCATGAGGATGTCGACGATCTGCCGGATCTCCTCGTCGCGCCCGACGATCGGATCGAGCTCCCCCTTGCGCGCCCGCTCGGTGAGGTCGACCGAGAACTGCCGCAGCGCGTCCTGCTTGCCCATCGCGGCCGGGGCGATCGCACCGCTCGCCTCCCCCGGCTCGGCTCCCCCCCCGACCTGGAAGCCGTCGCGCGCCGTCATCGCGTCCTCCGGCGATCCGGCCACGACCTCCTGGAAGCGGTCGGTGAGCGTCTCGAGCTTGATCTTGTCGAACTCCTTGGAGATCGCGAGCAGCTCGTTCCGCAGCCCGCGCTGCTTGAGGATGCCGACCATCAAGTAGCCGGTCCGTACCTGGGCCTCGCCGAACATGAGCGTGGCGTAGACCCAGCCGCGCTCCACCGCCTCTTCCACGTGCGACGAGAGGTCCGAGATCGATGTGGACCCCCGCGGCAGCCGGTCGAGCGACTCCGTGATGTCCTTCGCCAAATGGCCGGGCTCCAGGTTGAACTGACGGACGATATGGTGCAGGTCGGAGTCCTGGAGCTGGAGGATCTGGTGGATCCAGTGGATCAGCTCGACGTACGGATTGCCCCGCATCTTGCAGAACACGGTGGCCGCTTCGATCGCCCGGTAGGCGACGGGATTCAGCTTCCCGAACAGTGCGACTCGCTTGATTTCCGTCATGAATCAACCCCCGCTGCAGAAGCGATGTGAGACTCCGGATCCCGTCGTCATGCCGCCCGCCCCGCCGGATCGAGCACCAGCTCGCCGGCGTCCTCGCGGGCCGGCCGGCCGAGCAGCCAGGTCGTCCAGCCCAGCCGCGCCGGCCCGCCCAGGCGGAGCGGCGGAACCTCTTCCTTCCTGAGAATGACGTTCACGTCCCAGAACAGCTCCTCTCCGGCGTAGCTGCGCACCAGCACCGCGAGCCGCTCGAGGCTCTCGCCACCCGGGAGCAGCCGGCTATAGCCGGTGAAGTCGATCGGCCCGATGGCGATGCGGAATTTGTGCTGGCAGTCCCACACTCGCTCTCCGACGGTGGTGGTGCGGCCGAGCGCCGCGTTGCCGAGGCCGCTGCCGAGCCGGCACGGCGCGTCCGCCGGCAGCTCGATCCAGTGGCCGACGAAGCTCCGGATCTCGACGCGTGTGCGGAAAACGTCGGCCAGCATGCTGCTCAGGCCCTCGGCATGGTGCGTCGGAACTGCGAGATCGCCGGCGTGGTGGAGCAGGACGCGGTCCTGCCACGAGCCACGCCGGCGCAGGACGGGCGAGCCCATGCCGAGGAAGGCCCCGATGAACAGCGCGTAGCGGTCGGATTCCGGGCGGTCGTATTGGACGGCCGGCTGGGCGGTCGCCCAGGCGCGGTAGAAGAGGGCGAGCAGTCGATGGTGAAAGACGTCGACGAAGCGCGAAAACGTATGGTCGTGCTCGTTGGCCTGCCGCTCGCGGGCGAACTCGGTCAAATGGAGCGGCAGCGGTCCGTTGGGACCGAACAGCCCCGGGTAGTGCACGCGCAGCCGTCCCGCGCCGCCGTTTTCGCGGCGCTCGAACGACGCCAGGGCGGAGGGCGCGAAGGCCAGCGAGGGCTCCTGTCCGAGACGCGTGGGATCGTCCCGCACATGGCGGGACTCGCCCCAGCGTGGCCGGTCGGGGAAGGCGCACTCGAGCCGCCGCAGCGCCTGGAACAGGTCGAAGCGGTAGGGCTCCGCCGCGAGCCGCCGGAGCAGGGCGGCTAGAGGAGCGGCCTCTGTCCCACTCGCGATGGCCATCGGACGATTTCTCCCCGGTCGAGCGTGCGCACGACCGTCTCGGTGAAGGAATTGATCGACACGTAGCGGGCGAGGAACTGCTCCAGCACCGCGCCCAGCAGGAACACGCCGGTCCCACGGAACGCGGCTTCGTCGAAGGTGACGTCGAGCTCGAGGCCCCGCCCGAAGGCGATCGGTCCGCCGCTCGGCATCCGGCGCAGGACCGGTTTGGCCCGGACGGTCTTGAGACCCTCGATCTGCTTGAGCACCGGGGCGTCCCCCGGGTCGGCATAGAGCGCGAGGATCTCCCGGAGCGCGGCGGCCCCCACCCGATGGTCGGAGTCCAGCAGCGACAGGTAGTTGAGCGACAGGTGGCTGATGAGCCGCCATGCGGCGGCCCCCTCGGCGAGCGGAGGCCGCGGCTTGGTCGGCGCGCCCAGGCAGCGCACGGCGCGGACCGGCGCGCCCGACGTCATGGTGAAGTCGGTGCGCCCGCCTCCGAGGGACATCGTGAGCGAGAGGTCCCGGTTCGTGCACAGCGCCTCGACCCCGAGCTGGCGCAACCCGTTCGTCCACGGCGCCTCGTTGGCGTCCACCAGCGAGAGGAAGACCTCGTTCCCCAGGTAGCTCGAGCGCGGCTCCGCGGCGCCGCCCGATTCCGGGCGCCGGCGCTGGGCGCGGCGCACCGCGAAGTACGCGCCACGGTCCCGCTCCGGGGTGCGATCGGTCGTTCCGTAGAAAGGCAGGAATTCGCGCTCGCGCTCCCCCGCCGCGCCGTAGCCGACGACTTCCGAGATCTCGAAGACTTCGAAGTCGAGCGGTCGGGTGCGGTCGACCACGACGTGATACTCGTGAAACCGATCCGCGAGGTCGATGCGGTCCGTGCGCCGGGGGAACAGGTTGATCGCGGGCGAGCAGAAGAGCGCGAAATTGGAATCGCTCACGCCGCTCTCGAGCGCGGGCTCGCTGCGGTCGAGCAGGACGACGAGGTCCATCTCCGCCGCGTCGCAGCGGCGCGCGGCGGGTGCCAAGCCGGCGAGCTCGACGAACAGGAACCGGGCGGGGAAGGCGAAATACTCGGTGAGCAGGCGATGGCCGCTGAAGCCGCGCGTCCCCACGGGGAGCATGGCCTGGTCGTCGTCGAACCCGACGCCGCGGACGTGCGAGCGGTCGAGCACCTCCATCCACGGCGCCGGGACCTTGGCCGGCCGGGCGACGAGCGCCACCGCGTTGGCGAGCAGTTGCTCGTAGAGCTGCATCGGCGTCTCTTTGCTGCCGCGCAGGTGGAGGGTCAGGCGGTCGAGGGCGAGCTGGTCGAAGCGCATGCCGCCCGTGGTCCCGAGCCGCAGCCGGAGGCCGGCTTTGACGCCCGGGAGCGCGGGGATGCCGAGTGCCGCCGCGGCGCCGGCATAGCGGAAATACTCGACCTCCTTGATCTCGAGCGGCCAGAGCGTCACGTCGTGCGCGGTCCGGTACTCGCAGGCGGTCTGCTCGCCCTTGCCGATGACGCTGCGCAGCGCGCTGCCGTGAGGCACGGTGACGCCCGCCGCCAGCGAGCCCTCGGAGGGGTCGGGCTGGAGCTGGACCATCGTCATCGAGGGAATCGGCGCGGTGTAGCCGGGGTAGATGGTTTCGAGCAGATGCTGGGTGAAGCGTGGGAACTCCGCGTCGATCTTGAGCTGGACGCGCGCGGCGAGGAAGGCGAAGCCCTCGAGCAGGCGCTCGACGTAGGGGTCCGCGCATTCGAAGCCCTCGAGGTCCAGGCGCCCGGCGATCTTCGGGAACTCGCGGGCGAACTCCGCGCCGACCTCGCGCACGTGCTGGAGCTCGTGGCTGTAGTAGTCGAGAAGTCGCCGGTCCATGATCTCTCAGCTCTGGGCGGAACGCCCGGTCAGGCGACTCGCGATTCGGCGGCCTCGGTCACCGTGACCTCGCCGCTCTCGATGTCGACCTCGGTCTTGAGCAACACCCGCATCGGCACGGGGTCGGCCCACAATTCCCCTTCGATCTCGAAGCTCAGGGCATTGCGGTCCATCGCTTCGTCGTCCATCACCGCGCGCACATGGAGCGCGTGCGGGAGAATGCGCGGCTCGAAATTCAGGATGGCCTGCCGAACTTCGTTCTCGTATTCGGCGACCAGCCCCTTCGACAGCGTCACCCCGGCGAGGTCCCGCAGCCCGAAATTGACGGTCGATGACTCGACCATCGGGAACTCGTCGAGGCTCATGGTCTGCGCGAGATTGTCCGCGTTCAGGAGCCAGGTCAGGTCGCGCAGCACGCACTCGCGTAGCCGGCGCATCGAGAGCACGCGCCGATCGCGCGCCTCGGTCTTCTGGTCGGGCTCGTCATCCGTCAGCCGGTCGAGCAGCGAGGGCTGGAGCCGCTCCTTGGGCGCGATATCAGCCATGGCCCTCGCCCACGTCCGGAGACGCACCCTCTTCCGCGGCGGAGCCCTCGAGGTCGATCCGGCGCAGGTCCATGAGCGCGTACTCGGCGACGTCTGTCGCGATCATGCGCTGGCCCAGACCGGTGTAGGTCTCGGCGGTCCGCCCGACCCAGTCGGTCTTGCGGGCGAGTCGGATCGCGTCGTCATCGGAAGCCTCCGCGCCCGGGTAGCGGGTGGGGATCAGCCCCACGCTCTCGCCCCCGTTGGCCCACTGGAACTGGGCCGGCGTCCACACCAGATCGCGCAGGTCCGCCGGCTTCTCGACCAGGATGGTGCGGATGTTGCAGAACGGGATCCAGTAGTAACGCCCGTTGACGATCGCCTCGAGGACGGGCCCGAGCCGCGAGTCGCCGTCGGCGATCCACTCGAAGCGGCGGGCGGGCGGCTCCTCCGCCTGCGCTCCGGACATCGCCGCGCCCTCGGCGTCGCTGCGGAGCGTTCCGGGCGTGGCCGCGGCGGCTTCGTACGCCGAATGACGCAGCTCCTCGGCCTGGGCATCACGCCCGTCTGCCGTGAGTCGCAGCGCCTCGATCAGGAGCGCCACCCATTGCTCGGGCCGGCCGAAGACGAGCGGCGAGCGCTGGCCCCCGAACACCTCCGCGCGCAGCACCTCGCAGCGCAGCGCCTCGCGATAGGTTTGGACCATGGCGAGCGCCGCCGGGCTCAGCTCACCGGCAACGTTGAGCTGGGTCAGGGCGCGATCCCACTGGCCCAGCACCGAGAGCAGCTCGAACAGGAAGATCCGATGTCTGGCGTCCGACGGGTCGCTCCGCACCCGATCCTGCAGCTCGGCGAGGGTCTCGGCCAGTTTTCCGTCACGGAGGGTCAGGAGAGGAGACACGGCGTCACCCGCCGGCGGGCGCAGTGCTGCACGGCCGCCCGTTGGAACCGATGGGCCACGGTGGGTCAGCGCCCGGCCGTGACCCTCCCGGTCATCAGTAGGTCTTGTTCGCGACCAGATCCCACTTCTTCTCGATCTCGGCACCCACCTTGGAGCCCGAGAACGCGATGTACTTCTTGCTGATCTTGACGAAGTTGAGCGAGAACGACTCGCTGGGACGGTCTCCGCCGCTGCTGATCGAGTAGGAGCTGACGATCGGATCGCCCAGCTCGTAGCTCAGGTAGATCTGCTCCGGCTTGTCGGAGCCCGCGGTCTGGGTGAAGTGGATGGTCGCCTTGCCGAGGCTCTTGCCGCACACGGACTGCATGAACAGCTCGGGGGAGGCCTTGTCGGTCGAGCGGGCGAAGGTCGCCTCGGAGAACGACGGATTGCTGGTGTCGCGATCCCCGCCGCGGCCCGACGACGTGATCGACCGGCCCACGCCGAGCTGGAAGCTGTCGACGCTGATCCAGCCCTCGTGCCCCGGGACCTGCGACTCACCCTTAATCTCGGTGTCGAACTTCAGAAGAATCACGGGCGGCTCCTTTCTTCTGCCCCGGCCGCGGTCATGCGGTGGGCACTGGCCTGTGGAAGGCCGGAACGGGCGGAAGCCCCGCGACGGGGCTCCTACCCTTCCGTGCCTGTGAGATTCGCCGTACCTGGGACTACTTCTTGGCCGACGGCAGCCGCGAAACCAGGCGCAGCGAGACGGTGAGACCCTCGAGCTGATAGTGGGGCCTCAGGAAGAACGTCGAACTGTAGTAGCCGGGGTTCCCCTCGATTTCCTTGACCTGGACCTCCGCGCCGGCGAGGGGCTTTCTCGCCTTCTCCGCTTCGGTGGCCACCGAGGGATTCGCCAGCACGTATTGCACGATCCAGTTGTTGAGCCAGGTTTCCATGTCCGCGCGTTCCTTGAAGGACCCGATCTTGTCGCGGACGATGCACTTGAGATAGTGCGCGAACCGGCAGGTCGCGAACAGGTACGGCAGCCGGGCCGCCAGCCGTGCGTTCGCGGCCGCATCCGCGTCCGCGTACTCGGCGGGCTTCTGGAGCGACTGCGCCGCGACGAACGTCGCGACGTCCTGGCCCTTGCGATGGGTCAGCGGCATCATGCCGAGGTCGTCCAGCTCCTTGCTGCGGCGGTCGGTGATCGCGATCTCGGTCGGGCACTTCATGTCCACGCCGCCGTCGTCGCTGGGGAAGGTGTGGACCGGCAGGCCCTCCACCGTTCCGCCCGATTCGACGCCGCGAATCCGCGAGCACCAGCCGAACTCCTTGAACGACTTGTTGATGTTGACGGCCATCGCGTAGGCCGAATTCGCCCACGTGTAGTTGTCGTGCTTGGCGCCCTCGGTGTCTTCCTCGAAATCGAACTCCTCGACCGGGCTGGTCTTGGCCCCGTAGGGGAGCCGGGCGAGGAAGCGCGGCATCGCGAGCCCGATGTAGCGCGAGTCTTCCGAGTCGCGCAGCGAGCGCCACGCGGCATACTCGGGAGTGCTCTGGATCTTGGCGAGGTCGCGCGGATTGCTCAGCTCCTGCCACGACTCGAAGCCCATCAGGCCGGGAGCCGCGCCGGTGATGAACGGCGCGTGCGATGCGGCCGCGACCTTGGCCATCTCGCCCAGCAGCTCGACGTCCTGCGGGCCGTGGTCGAAGTGGAAGTCACCGACCAGGCAGCCAAAGGGCTCGCCGCCCAGCACGCCGTAGCCGTCTTCATAGATCTGCTTGAAGATCGGGCTCTGGTCCCAGTTCGTGCCCTTGAACTTCGCGAGGGTCTTGTGCAGGTCCTTCTTCGAGACGTTGAAGACCCGGATCTTGAGCATCTCGTCGGTTTCGGTGTTGCTGACCAGATGATAGAGGCCCCGCCACGCCCCCTCGAGCTTCTGGAATTCGGCTTGGTGGAGGATGACGGTCACCTGCTCGGTGAGCAGGCGGTCGATCTCGGCCTTGATGGCGTCGATGGACTTGATCGCGTCGTCCGAGATGACCGTGCTGTACTTCATCGCCCACTCGGCCAGCGTCTTGACGCCGTCGAGCACGGCCTCCTTGGTCTTCTCGGCCTTGTACTCCTTGCCGAGCAGGGATTCGAACTCGCCGGGCTCGAGCGTCTTGACGCCGGCCTGCGCCTGGGCCTGTTCGGCCGCCTTCCCGTCAGCCATTGGTCTTCTCCTCGCCGGCGGCGCTCTCGTCGCCTGGATTGGGAGCCGACGACAGCGCCTGCAGCAGCGTCGGATCGTTGAGGGCCTTCGCGACCAGATCCTCGGCGCGAGTCTTGCCGTCCAGGTAGGTCGCCAGGTTGGCGAGCTGGGTGCGCGCCTCGAGCAGCTTGCTCAGCGCTCCCACCTTGCGCGCCACCGCGGCGGGCGAGAAGTCGTCCATGCTCTCGAACGTGATGTCCACGCTGAGATTCCCCTCGCCGGTGAGCTTGTTGGGAACGGCAAAGGCGACGCGCGGCTTCATGGCCTTGAGTCGCTGGTCGAAATTGTCCACATCGATCTGCAGGGCCTTCCGGTCGGCGACCGCCGGCAGCGCTTCGGCGGGATTGCCGGAGAGATCCGCCAGGACTCCCATGACGAAGGGCAGCTGGACCTTCTTTTCCGCGTTCCCGATCTCGACGTCGTACTCGATCTGAACGCGCGGCGCCCGATTGCGGGCGATGAACTTCTGTGCGCTGGACTTCGAAGCCATGCGGCACCTCCTGACGGCGGTATGCGATCGGCGGGCGGCTCGGGGGGAGCGGCGTGGATCGCGGGAACACGTGCGAGAATCAGCCATGCGCCTTCCCGGGCGCTATTCTTCCCTCTCAACTCCTCCGATGGACTGGACCTCTGAAAGCCCGCCCGGGGCGATATCCTTCACGATTTCGAGGAAATCCTTGGAGACCAGGCGCTTGGCTCTCTGGAGCAGGAGCGGAATCGGGCTCGATGGCTCGTGGCGCCGGTAGTATTCGCAGGCCTTGTCGAGCAGCCGGATCACGTCCTCGCGGCTCGAGACCTCTCCGGACAGCCCGCCCGACCTTCCCGCGCCACCCGGCGCGCCATTGCCCGCGGCAGCAGGACTGCGCCGCGCGATCTGCTCGCTCAGCACGCGGTCGATGGCCTTGAGAGTGTCCGAGAGGCGGCTCAGGTCGACCGACCCCGCCGACCCGGCCTTGTCGGAAACCACGGACTGGATCTTCGCCAGGCTCGCCACCGAGCTGCGGGCGCTCACGGCCAGGGCTTCGAGCGCGGCGTCGTCCAGTTCGTCGAAGGCGATGTCGATCGCCGCGACGTCGAGCGGCGTCGTGTCCTCGTCCTCGCCGGACGCGGGGGCGCTGCCGTTCGCCCGCTCGACATCGCGCAGGCTCACCCGTCCCAGCACCCTCGAGCTGACCAGCGGCAGCTCGCGCAGCGCACGGACCTGGGCATCCCAGTCGGCCAGGTTGGCGAGCGTATTGAGGCGCAGCGTCGGGTCGTTCCCGTCCTCGGGGTCGAGCTGCGGGTGGACGCTGTCCCAGTACCGCTCGACCAGGCCGCTGACGATGGAGAGTCCGTCGCTCAGTCCGCCGATTCCGTCGGTTCGCAGCAGCGAGTGCGTCAGCTGGACGGCGACGCGGAGATCCTTGGTACGACGGAGCAACTCCAGCGCGCGGTCCTTGACGTCCGGCCAGGTCGGGTCCTGGCCGGGTATGACGCTCTCGCCAATACTCTGCTCGGGTTTCCCGGCGGCGGCCAGCTCGAGTTCACGGAACGCGGAGTCGTATTGGAGGTTGGGCCCGCACGGGGCGTCGGAGGAAACCTCCTGCAGCAATTGGCCGACGTCGATTGGGCTCATTGCGGAAAAACTCGCACTCCCCGGCTGGGGACCAGTTCACGAGGCGACACAGGTGATGTTTGGTCGTCGAACGGCGGGTGGGGTTGGAACTTGGCGCTCCGTACCGCGATATTCTGGGCCGTCTTGGCCCGTTCCGCAGCCTTCCGCGCGCATCAGCTTAGGGCAGGAAGCGCATGAATTTCAAGCGAAGTTTGCCGCGATGAATCGGAGCAGGCCGCTCCCGCCCCTGAAGCACGCGGGCAACCTAGCCGAATCCGCCCCCCAATGCCGACGGAGGTCCCGCCCTCCGGCACGGCGCCGGGCGCAGCCCCCGCGCGCCCTTCCGGGCTTCCGCGCGGGGCAAGCCCCCCCGGTTCAGAGGCTGCCGGGCAGGCTAAAGCTCAACGAACCCCGGCGGAAGGGGTGCCGGGCCGATCCGGGGCGGATGTCGTAGGAGATGCGGATCCGGCTCTGGCCGGCGATGAGCTGCCAGGTGACCTGGGGCTCGCTTCCCCCGCTGAGCGCACCCATGTCGAGCAGCCGGAAGAGCCCCCACGGCCCGGGGGCCCGGAGCGCCTGCGGCTGCGCCTGATCCGTCTCCGCGCGCAGGGAAGCGCCCACCGCGGGATCGGGTCCCGGCCATTCCAGGTGCATCGGCCGCTTGGGCCCCATGAAGTAGACCGCCGACTGCCCCCCCAGATCGAGGAACACCTTGCGGGGATTGATCGGAGGACCTTCGACGCTCGGCGTTCCGGTGCTGATGGTGAACTCGAGCCACGGGGTGTCGGGTTTGACCGAGAAGAGCGCCTCGCGGATCTCGTAGGCCCGGCGCACCACGCCCGGAAGGCCTCCGGTGAACGGCACCCCGGCCTGCGCCGCCGGAGTGGGCGTGCCGTCCTCGTTGACGTAGTCCTTGAGATACTGCTGGTGGAAGCTCCAGAAGGCGCCACCGGGCTTGAAGAAGCCGGCGAAGTCCTGCAGCGTCGCCTCCGCGCTCCGGCCCGGCGAGAGCGGGTACCTGCCGGCGAGCGTGCTCTGGAACTGGCCGACGAGGCCCGACCACGCGGCGGCCATCTCCGGGGTGGGCGGGATCGGCGGGCCGAAGCCCCCCACCTTCGTGGGGCTGCCGCGCACCGACTCCTGGCATTTCTTCATCGGCAGCCGCAACACCCGGGCGACCGGCTCGGTCCCCTTGGCACCGCCGAAATCGCCGGCCACGAAGTCCACCCACTGGAGACTCCTGCACACCGCGCTCTCCGCGGTGCCGGCGCCGACGCAGAGGATGGCCTGCTTGAGGACCGGGCTGCCCGACTGGGCCGCGGCGGTGACCTGCTCCTGGACCTTGCCCAGCTCCTGGAGGTAGAGGGCGCTCGCCGACTGCCCCGCGCCGGATGCGCCGCCCGCCGAGCCCCCGGCGCCGAAGCGTTGCGCGACCCGCTGGAACAGCGAGCCCTGGGAGCCGGCCCCCCCGCTGCTCACGAACTGGTGGAGCAACGCGAAGTCCTTGTCCACCTGGCCGAGGGCGAGCGCGGGATCCACCCCGAGCGTGGTCTGCTCGGCCACCGCCTTGAGCCCGAGCACGATCGGGGAGTCGGGCTCCTTGAGCTTGGCCATCATCTCCACGGCGCCGTTGAGATCGGACCGCATGTCGATCTCGATCCCGTCGAGCAGCGCCACCCAGTGCGCGGTGTAGTCGCGAGCGTAGCGCGTCGCCATCTCCGCTTCGAGCCCGGCCGGCGTGCCGTCCCCGGCGAAGACCTCGCGCACGATCCAGTCGTTGCGCATCCGCTCGCCCCGCCGCGCGAGCTCCGGCCGCACGCGGTCGTTCCACCCGCTGCGCGTGAAGGGCCCGCCCACCACCACCGCGTCGGTCACCAGCGTCGCCTTGCCCATCAGGCCGGGGAGCGAAGCCTCCGGGATCGTGGGCTCGATCTCGCGGATCATGCGGCGGTAGAACTGGGAAGGGTCCCAGGTGTCCCGCACCCGCGTGGAGGCCCGGGCCACCAGCTCCAGGTTCTCGGGACCCAGCGCCTTGGGCCCGAGGCTGCTGAGCCAATAGGGATGCGTCGCGAGGAATTCGATCTGCGCGTCGAGCAGGCTCCGCTTGCGCCGGCGATCCTCGTCGGGGCCGGTGGCGATCTGCGAGGCGAGCATCCGGCGCATGACTCGCGCCAGGGTGGGGGCGTCGTCCGCGACCAGCTTGTCCGCATTGTGCAGGAGCCGCACCGCCCGGAAGAGGTCGAAGTAGTCGATGAACGCGCCGGCGCCCGTGGCGGTCTGCGCGCTGAGGCTGTCGACCATGCGGTCCGCCGCCGGCCGGATGACGGCGGCGAGCGCGGCCTGGGTGTAGAGCTTGAGCGCCGGGTCGATCACCGCATCGCCCGAGTAGGCCCCCATCTTCCGCCACGTCGGCCTTCCCTCGGCCAGCGAATCCAGCACGACCAGCCGGGCCCTGAGGCCGTCGAGGGACTCGAGGTTGGCGTCCAGCGGGCTTTGGACCTTCACCGTCTGCGCGACCCTGCGTGCCGCGTCCCGCGTCCTGTCGATCACCCGCCGGTTGGCGCACGAGAACGACGAGAGCAGCACCGCCACCAGCACGAAGCTGGCGGCCAGGCTGCCGGCGATGATGACCCGGCGCAGCCGCTGGCGGGCCTTCTCGGCGCGCGCCAGCCCGGCCAAGCCCGCCTCGCCGGAGAGCACGCGCGAGAACAGGTCGCGCACGAAGAAGGTGCCGGACGTCGCCGGCTTGGCGCCGCCCGCGGGTGCGCCGCCGACCGCCGCCAGCGCCGGCGCCGCGACCAGATCGATCGGTGCCCCTTCCTGGGCCGCGCTCGTGAAGTAGACGCCACGGAACACCGGTGAGTCACCGCTCGGATCCGGCTGGAAGACTCCGCCGACGAAGCGGATCATCGGGTCGCGCAGGCGCTCGAGCTGCAGGGGGAATCCGAACGCGCGGGCGCGGGCGGCGTCCCCCGAGAGCGCCGCCACCCGCCGGAGCCGCCGCTCGCCCAGCACTCCGGCGAGCGCCTGGAACTCCCGGTCGAATTCCTGCTCCACCTCCTCGGCGCTGCGCTGCCGGTACTTGAGCGTCGCGCCCCAGATCTGGCCGCGCTCGGGATCGCCGAGGTCGGCGAAGAACTCCGAGAAACCGACGAGGCGGTCCATCTGCGTGACGACGGCGTAGACCGGGAACACCACGCCGAGGTGGTGCACCAGCTCCTGCAGGCGCTCGCGGACCCGGCCCGCGAGCTTGTCGAGCTCGGTCGTGGGGTGGCCGGCGAGCTGCTCGACGCCCACCACCAGCAGCACGCCGTTGATCGGCTTGCCGCGTCGCTGCCGGGCGAGCGTGCGCAGGAAGGCGATCCAGTCCTCGTTGTCCTCGAACTGGGCGGAGGTCCCGAGGGCCCGGCCCGCCATGTCGAGCACCACGGCGTCCTGGCTCAGCCACCAGTCGAATCGCCGGGTTCCGCCGATTCCGGCCACCGGGCGCCCGCCCCGTGTCTCGTCGTCGCCCGCAAACCTCAGCTCGGAACGGAGGACGAGGGTGCTCTTGCCGGCATCCGTCGGCCCCATCACCAGGTACCAGGGAATGGTCGAGAACCCGCCACGCCCCACCCGCTGCCTGAGATCCTGGATGGCCTCGAGCAGCTGGGCCTTCATGTCCTTGGCCTCGTCCACCTTGGCGGCGACCGAGCGCTCGATGTCCTGGTCGGCCTGGCGGGTGATGGTGCGCTCGATCTCCTCCGTCGCGCGCTCGGCCTGGTAGCGCCGCCACAGCATGACGATGACCACGACCAGCCCGACCATGAGGAGGATCATGAAGACGAGCAGGGCCACCCAGCCGATCACGCTCCACAGGGCGGCGGTCCCCGCGGCCACGGCGACGACGACGGCGCCGATCGCGACCCGGGGGCGGAAGAAGCGGCGCAGGAGATCCATCGCTCAGCCGGCGAGCCGCTCGATCGCGCGGGCGGCGCTCGCCGCGTCGTGCCGGGAGAGCAGGAAGATGACGAGCCAGGTCAGTCCGACCACGACCACGAAGGCCGCGACCGCGAGCCACGAGGGGACGCTCTCGGCGACCACCATCGCCAGTTCCTCGCGGCGCACCGCGCGGGGGGACAGGCTACCCGGCGCGATGCCGCGCACCGCGGCGACGTCGCGCTCGACCTCACCGGTGAGATTCGCGAGCGTCTCGAGCGACTCGAGCCGGTACTTCCCGGCGAAGCCGAGCGCCAGGCACGCGAAGCACACCTCGAGGGCCTCGATCCGCGCTTCGCGTTCGCGCCGCATGCGGTCGAGTCGGTCGAAGAAATCCTGGCCGGCGGTGTAGATGCCGAACAGCTCGAGCTGCAGCGGTCGCGCCATCCACGTGTCGCGCGCCGTGCCACCGGAGGAGAGCACCGTCTCGTCGAGGAAGGCGACGATCGCGAACGTGGCGGCCTCGATGTCGGCCGCGGCGAAACCCGCCGCGCGCGCCTCCAGGGCGAACCGATCGCGCAGCTCGAGCGCCCGGGTGCGCAGCGCCGCCGCGTCGATGGAGCCGGAGGCGCCGCGGAGCGCCGCGACCAGGCTGAGCCAGTCGCCGCAGAGGTCGACCAGGCGGGGGCCGGTCGCGGCGGCCCGGCCGGAGCCCTCCTCGTCACGGCTCCAGGCTTCGTCGGCTCCCGGTCGGTCCCCCGGCGGGCCGGGCGACTTTCCCGCGCGGGGCGCCGCACGCGAACGGGGGCGCGAGCCGCTCACGCTAGGCTCGCTTCCCCAGGAGTTCCATGCTCAGGCTGGGATAGTCGGCGGCGATGAAGAGGGCGAGGTTCTGGGCCTTGCGCACGTCTGCCCACTCGCTGCTGGCGGGATCGAGCTGGAAGTAGACCATGTTCGACTTGACCGGCAGCCCCGCGGGGGTCACCCGCAGGTACTGAAGCCCGATTCCCGGGGCCAGGGCCGCGATCAGGGCATCGAGTCGATTGAGCGAGGCGAGCTTGCTCTTGGCCGGGAAGTCCCGGATGAGCGTCCCCTCCTCGACCTCGGCCCTCACGCCGAGGAAGAAGCTGGCACTCGGCTCGAGCAGACGGGGATCCTGGAGCCGGCCGATGTGGCGGCCACGCTCGTCCTTCTCGAGGGGGATCACGGTCACCTTCACCTGGCCGCCGACCAGCTCGATCAGCTGCGTCAAAGTCTCGTTGAGCGGCCCGAAGGTCGAGAAGGGCGCGCCGTGGTCGTAGCGCGGCAGCTCGGTGGCGCGGGGGCGCGGGGCGAACGCGCACAGCGCTGCGGCGAGCGACACGAGCTGCAGGTAGACGTCCTCGGGATGGGCGCGGCCGTGCTCGATGACGTGCGCCAGGGCCGGGATCGCGGCGTTGACGAGCTGCAGGCCCAGCAGGTCGGCGGTCTCCATGCCGGCCAGGTTGACGACCCCGCCGGGACTGGGGCGCTCGTTCGTGAGCCGCGTGCTCTTCGAGTTGAGCTTGTTGTGCAGTCCGCGCAGGATCTGCATCAGCCACTCGGAGGCCGCGACCGACAGACAGGGAGGCACGAAGGTCTCGCGCAGGACGTAGCCGGAGCCGGGGTCCCGAACGACCTCCGCCACCTGGAGCGTGTCGTGATCGCCCAGCGCATCGTCCGGGAACAGGATCGCGAAGTTGCGCCGCGCCACGGTCACGCGGCGAGGATCCCCGCCGGAGTTCGCGTCCTCGAGGTCCTCGTCGTGCGGAGAGAAGCGAGGCCGCGGCAGTCCCGATGCGGCCCCGTCGCCGAGCTGGGGTCGTCCCGGCCGCGCGGCGGGCAGTCCGAGATGCACCGCAAGCACGTCCTGCTTCGCGTCGAAATGGCCCTCGATCGCGCGGGCGGACGGCGGCGCATCCCCATCCGGAATGGCGAAGGGGGTCCCATCGGGCAGAACGCCGCTTGCCGCGAGCAGGGCGATACGGCCGTTGCGCAGCGATTCGCGATCGAGCTTCAGCTCGGTGAAGCCCCACTCGAAGGCGCGCAGGGCCCGGAAGCGATCGTCGACGAGATGATGGAGGTAGCGATCCCACTGCTGGAGGTGCTGCGGGGCCAGCAGCATCCCCTCGTGCCAGACCACCGGCTGATGCCGCGACATGAGAGAGTCCTGTGGAAGATCAGCGCTTTATCGAGGTGACGCAGGAGGACCCGAGAGCCAGGCTGACCTTCTGGCCGCCCGTCTTCTTCAGCGGCGACGTGTAGTACCAGCAGGCGTTCTGGGACTGGCAGTAGTTGCCCAGAAAGATCACGTACTTCGCCTTCGGGTTCCGCTCGACCGCGATCACCTTGGACTTGCCCGGATCGACAAAATCCTCATAGAAGGACTTCTGCTGCGCGTCCTTGAGCAGCGCGTCACCGAATATCTGGTCCTCGCGAGTCCACACCTGCTCCGGCGTGGTCCCGGTGAGGAGCGAGGCGTCCGTCACTTGCACGACGTGGAAGAACAGCGGGAGCCCCCGGTCCTGGCCGCACGAATTGAGCATCGGATCGGCGACGAGCGTGAACTCGAGGCTCGGAGGTTCGTTCGAGAGAAACGGCATCGAGCTGCATCCGCCGAGCAGCAGGAGCAGCGCCGCGCACGCGGCGCCCTTGGGATGGGCGAACGTTCTTCGGCACACTTGGTTAGGGAGCATGACCAATCACAGTAGCGAGGTTTACGTGCGGACGTCAAGGCGATCGCGCCGCGGACCCGGCTCGCACCGCCCCTGAGGGCCGCCCGGTGGCGCCTTGGGACGGCGTGCGGTCGCCCGGCGCGCCTCACGTGGCGCCCGGGAGCGCCGCGCCGCCGAGCGCAGCTTGCTCCCTTACTCCTTCTTGAGCCTGAACCGGATTTCCGAGGTTTCCTTCGCCTTCACCGTCACGACCTGCGAGTCCGGGCGGAAGCCCTGGGCCACGACCTTGAGGGTGTAGCTGGCGGGCTTGAGGTTCTCGATGGTGCACGGGGCCCTCGCCGGCTGCTCCTGCCCGTTGAGGTAGACCGCAGCCTTGGTCCGGCCGGTGTCGATCTTGATCGCACCCGGAACCGTGGGCGTGAAGACGTGCTCGAGGGTCACCGACGCGCCCGCCCTCACCTCGACGGTCCAGTCGTGGAAGTCGGACTGGCTGATCCCGGCGCGAATGACGTGGGTGCCGGGCTTGAGGTGCAGCTGGAGCGTCTGGTAGCTGCCCGGCAGCAGGGTGCTGCCGATGTAGAAGCGGGCCGCGGGCTGCACGCGGATGTCGACGCCGCCCTCGCCCGGGCCCGGGGCCCCGATGAATTCGTCCACCGGCGTGAGGTTGACGAGCAGCGATCGCTTCTCGCCCCGCCGGAGCTTGCCGGCCTCCTCGAGGGTTCGCGGCGAGTAGCCGGTCTTTCGCACTTCGACCCGGGCCCCGGGAGGAACGGCGTAGCTCGAGTTGGTGAGCTTGCCCTGCGCCCGGCCGTTGATCAGCACCGTCGCACCGGGCGGGTCGGTGGCGAGCGCCAGCCACGCCAGCGTGTCCGGGGCGCCCGTCTGGCCGGCGGCGGGGGTCGGCGTCGCCACCTGGCCGGCGGCGGTCTCGTTGGGTAGCGGCATCGCGGAGATGTCGGGTATCGGCTCCTGCTGCTCCGGAACGGGCTCGGTCGCCACCGGAGGGATCACGGGCTGGCTCGGCGTCTCCACGGCGGCGCGGCCCGATTCCCCGGCCTTCTTGCTCTGGCATTGGAGACCGACGGTAATGGTCACTGCGACCACCACCAGCAGCGCCAGGGCGCCGACCGAGGCGAACAGGAGCTTGCGAAGCGTATCGGCCTTCGACCTGCCGGAGTCCGGCTTGCCGGCGGGACGGGACGGCCCGGGACGGCGCACCGAGGGTCCCTGGGCCCGGGGCTCCGGGGCGCCCACCGCCCGGCCCGCGGCGCTCGCCGGGGCCGGCGGGGCGGGTGCCGGCGGCGCGGGCGCGCGCGGGGCCGCCGCCCGCATGGCCTCCGCCTTCGCGGCGGCCTCGGCCTGTGCAGTGGCCCGCGCCTCGGCGTCCGCGCGGGCACGATCGAGCTTCTTCCGCTGCTCGATCGCCTCGGCGTTGTGCGGCTCGAGGTAGAGCGCCTTCACGAATTCCTGCAGCGCCTCGTCGATCTTGTCCGGTCCCGCCGCCGCCAGGACGCGGCCGCGATCGAGCGCCAGGCGGAGCTGCTTCTCGCGCAGCGACTCGGTCACCTCCCGCGGATGCTGGGCGTACTCGCGCAACAGATCCTTGGCCCGCAGCAGACCCATGCGCTCGATCACGGTCTCGAGATCGGCGCGGGCCTGCGACAGCTTCTGGTAGCGCGCCTCGGGCTCCTTCTGCAGCATCTTCTGGACCAGGGCTTCGAGCTCCGGAGGCGCGAGGGGATTGACCTCGCGCAGCCGCGGCGGCTGCACCGAGAGGATCGCGTTGAGCACCCCGGCGTAGGAGCTGCCGTCGAACGGGCGGCCGCCGCCGAGCAGCTCGTACGCCACCACGCCCGCGGAGAAGATGTCGCTGCGCTCGTCCACCCGCTCGCTCTTCGCCTGCTCCGGCGACATGTAGGCCGGGGTCCCGAGCAGCGAGCCCATCACCGTGAGGCCCTTGGAATCGGAGTCGCGGCGCGCGAGCCCGAAGTCCATCAGCTTGACCGTGCCCTCGGTGGCGAGCATCACGTTCGCGGGCTTGATGTCGCGATGCACGATGCCGTTCTGGTGCGCGTGCTCGAGCCCGCGGAACATCTCGCGCAGGATCAGCACCGCCATCTCCAGGGGCAGCGCGCCCGTGGCCTCCAGCCACTGCTTGAGGTCCTTGCCGTCCACGAACTCCATCGCGATGTACGAGACGTCCTCGTGGCGCCCGCAATCGATGATCTGGATGATGTTCTCGTGGTGCAGCCGCGCCGCGGCGCGCGCCTCGCGCTCGAATCGCGCCACCAGGTTCGCGTCCTCGGCCAAGTGCGGGAACAGGATCTTGAGCACGACCTTGCGATCCAGGGCCTTCTGGACCGCCAGGTAGACCGAGGCCATTCCGCCGCGGCCGATGCGCTCGAGGATCTCGAAGTTGCCGAAGTCCTTGGGCTCGCTCATGTCGATGTTCCGCCTGTGTGATGGACGTCCGGAGCCGCCCCGAGCATTCGCTTGGGGTGGAGCAATCGACTGGCCAGCAGGCCGATCGCCGTCAGCGCGAGGAGCAGCACGATCGAGGCGCCGACGATGAGCAACATCGTCGCCTTGCTCGACCGCGAGCGCCGGGGGCGCGCCGTCGCAGGCGCCGGGCGCGCGCGCACCGCGCCGTCCGCGGACTCGACCCGCGCGAGGACGACCGTGATGTTGTCGGGGCCGCCCCGCTCGCGCGCGAGCGAGATCAGCGTGCGGCACCCCGAATCCGGATCCGGCTCCGACGCCCCGACGCGCAGCTCTTCGTCGCTCACCAGACCGTGGAGGCCGTCGGTACAGAGGATGAGGGTGTCCCCCGGCGCCAGCTTCTCGCCCGCGCCCTCGACGTCGATCTCGACCTGGGGCCCGACCCCGACGCTGCGCGTGACCACGTTGCGGCGCGGGTCGGTGCGCGCCTGCGCGGCGGTGATCTGGCGCTCCCGCACGAGCTGCCCGACCAGCGAGTGGTCGTGGGTGAGCTGGCGAATGCGGCCGCCGCGCACGAGGTAGGCGCGGCTGTCACCGACATGGGCGACGGCCAGCTCGCCGTCCCTCAGGACGGCGGCGGTGCAGGTGGTGCCCATGCCCGCCAGCTCGGGACGGGACTCGCTCTCGCCGTGGATCCTGAGGTTGGCCGCCGCCAGAGCCGCGCGCAGCTCGCCCGCGAGGTTGGCGCCGTCGGACTGGCGCCACGCCGAGCCGATGGTCTCGATCGCCAGCCGGCTGGCGACCTGGCCCCCGCGCGCGCCGCCCATGCCGTCCGCCACGGCCAGGAGGAGTCCGCGGCGCCGGCCGTCCTCGGGATCCTCGGGCAGCCAGCAGCCGAAGCTGTCCTCGTTCTGCGCGCGCTTCAGCCCCGGATCGCTCGCCGCCCCGACCCTGACGTGAAATCGATCGATGCGAATGGTCTTCAGAGCTTGGCTCATGGGTCGAGCTACCCGCGCTGTGGATGGAGTCGCCCCGCAGGTGTCCGCTGGAGGCTCGGTCGGGTTCGGCGCGGGTCGGCGCGCGCAAATCCGCATCGCCAACCAGCAGCCGGACGACTGTAGGAAGTCGCGCCCCGCGCTGTCAACCGCCGCGAGCGGGCCCACCCTCGATCGCGCCGGGATAGCCGAACAGCTTCCGCTCGCGGATCACCCCGGCGACCTCGGCCGGCACCATGTCCTCCCAGCCCGGTCGCCCGAGCTGGATCAGCTCCAGCACCTCGTCGGTCGTGATCCGCAGGTCCTCTTCCTTGGAGTCGCGGATCGGCACCACGTAGCCGTGCTCCCGCAGGTGCGCGTAGAGGTGGCGCAGCTTCATCGGCACCTCCACGGTCTCGGCGGTGATCACCGAGCCGTCCTCGGGCTTGCGCATGGGATACACGAAGAGCTTGAGGTCGCTCTTGAACAGGCGCCCGATCGACTCGAGCAGCCCGCCGTCGAGGTCGGCGTAGTACTGCTCGTCCAGCAGGTCGAGCAGGCTCGGCACGCCCATCACGATGCCGATGCGTCCGCGCGTGTGGCGCGAGAGGTAGGAGGCGAGCTTGTAGTACTCGAAATAGCCGCTGATCAACACCATCCAGCCGAGCGCGCCGAGCAGGTCCACGCGCGCCAGAAAGTCCTGATGGTCGATGTCCTCCCCGTGAGCGAGATCCTGCAGGGTCATCTCCATGAGCACGACCGGCGCCGGGTCCCCGGCCGACGCTCCGTCGCGGAACTGGGCGAGGGCGTACGAGAGCATGTCGTGCGTCACTCTCGTCACCGGGCGGAAGCGGCCGCGCTCCACCAGCACCGCCTGCTTGTAGAGCACCTCGGAGGCCTGAACCACCTCGCCGCCGGCGCTGAACATCGCCGCTTCGGCCATGCCGTGCTGCACCAGCAGCAGGCTCATCAGCCGGTTGTCCACCCCCTCGAACGCCGGGCCCGAGAACTTGATCATGTCGACCGCGACGCGCTTGCTGCTCAGCCCATCGAGCAGGGACCCGATCACGCTGTGGGGATCCCCGTGATGGAAGAGCGCGGCGTGGACCAGATTGACGCCCAGGATCCCGAGCGCCTCCTGCTGCTGGAGGTTCTCGCGGTCGAGCATCAGCACGTGGGCGATGATCTCGGACGGAGCCGCGCGGGGCGCGGCCTGGAAGCGAATGCCCAGCCAGCCGTTGGAGTCCAGCGGGTGGCTGTAGCTGCGCGCCGCGACGGTGTCGGCGAAGACAAAGAAGGTGGTGCCTGCGCCCCGCTCGGCGTCGAGCCGCTCGAGCAGCAGCTCGTACTCGTACTTGAGCATCGTCGTCAGCCGCTCGCGGCTGACGTAGCGCTTGGACGAACCGTAGATCGCGTCGCTCACGCGCATGTCGTAGGCCGAGATGGTCTTGGCCACCGTGCCGGCGGCGCCGCCCACGCGGAAGAACCAGCGGGCGACTTCCTGCCCGGCCCCGATCTCGGCGAAGGTCCCGTACTTCTGCCCATCGAGATTGACCTGCGCCGCCTTCTGATGGGTGTCGGGCGCAGCGGGTAGCGGCGGAGCCGCGCGCGGCTCGCCGGCGCCGGGATCGGCGGGTTCGCGGGTCATGGTGTCGCGGGGCCGCCGCTCCCCGGGGCGCGCGGGCTCCGCGACCCGCCGACCTGCAGGTCCAGCGATTCGGCGATGCGGCGCCCGACCTCGGTGTTGTCGAGCACGCCGCGGAAACGGTCGCTGCCGGGACCGAAGGCGTAGAGCCCGACGTCGATGGCGGTGTGGCCCCAGGTGCTCCACCCGAGCGCCGCGTGCCGGCTCTCGATCTCCCCAATGGCCTCCGCGAGTCGGCGACCCGGGAGCGCGCGGTCGAGCATCCCCGCCTCCTCCAAGGTGAGGTGCAGGCCGGTCTCACGCTCCACCAGCTCCCGCGCCGGGTGACCGGCGCGGATCGAATCGGCCATGCGCTCGGCCGAACAGCGCACCGCCATCAGGGATTCGGGGTACACGCCCTCGAGCGGGGTGTCGCCCACGCGCCTCCCCAGCGACAGGCCGCCGGTCTCGTGATCGGCCGCCCCCACGACCAGGGTGCGGCCGTCGCGGCGGGCGAAGGCGAGGACCTCGCGCACGGTGTCGTCGAACTCGAGCGCTTCGCGGACGTGGCTCGCCGGATCGTTGGCGTGGGCGGCGTGGTCGATACGGCTGCCCTCGATCACGAGCAGGAACCCGCCCGGCTCGCGGGCGAGCAGGGGCAGCCCCCGGCGGACCATCTCGACCAGGCCCGGCGCCTGCTTCGGATCGCGGTCGATCTCGTAGGGCAGCTCGGCCGGCGCGAACAGCGCGAGCAGGGGAAGGCGCAGGTCGCCGTCGAACTCCGCGCGGTCGAGCACGACCTGGTCACCGCGGCCGCGGGCCTCGGCCACGAGATCCCGCCCGTCGGCGCGCCTGCCTCCCGCGGGCTCGGGCAGGAACCGGTCCAGCCCGCCGCCCATGATGAGGTTCACGCGATGGGCGAGTTCCTGCACCGCGATCTCGTCTTCCTGCGAGCGTCGGCGCACGTGCGCGACGAACGCGGCGGGCGTCGCGTCCGTTACCCTGCTCTTGACGATGAAACCCGTCGCCATGCCGCGCGACGCCGCGGCCTCCATCAGGGTCTCGACCGGGTTCCCGGCCGGATCCATCCCCACCACGCGATTGGCGGTCTTCACGCCTGAAGCGTAGGCGGTGGCACCCGCCGCGGAGTCGGTGATGCGCGAGCTGGACGATCCGGTCTCGACGGCGCCCACGAGGATGCTGTCGAGCGAGAGCGGCCGTCCTCGCGCGAGCCGGGCGAGGACCAGGGTGGCGGGCCCGCAGCCGTCCGGAATCATGATCACCACGTTTTCCGGGCGCGGCCCCGCGGGTGGAGCGGCCCCGCGCGCGAGCGGCGGGGCCAGTATCGTGAGCGCCAGCGCCAGCGCCACGCCGGCGCGATTTCGGTGGCTCGGCCCCGGGCTGGGTGCCGTCCGAGAAGCCCGGGCGCCGGGCGAGTGGCGGCGACAGCCGAGCGGTGACCGCGGGAGAATTCGCAGCCGAAACCGACCGAGCCCCTCGAGAATCGGGCGTCTCGGGCGGAACCTAGCGCCTGGCGAGCAGAGCATCCAGCCTCGCCTGCAGGCCGCTCAGGTCCTCCGGTTTCATTCCCTTGAGGACATCCGCGTGGGCGCTGCGGGCGTGAGCCAGCAGCTTCTGCTTGACCTCTTCGGCGTCCTTGCCCGTCGCGCTGAAGTTACAGCCGCTCATCCCCATCTGTTTGCACGTGAGACTGACCATCGTCCTGCTCCCTTCATTGGAAGCCAGCAAGCTCCGCGACCGATCATCGTGGCCGGCAATCCGGACGGCGCGCGGAACCGGCGCTCGAACATGCCACGATGACTGTCGGCTGCGGGAGGCGCGCGGTCAAGCGGGATCGGGCCTGCCGGCGTGCTCCGCCGCCGGCTGTGTGGCGCGGCCGCGGACGCGTTGCTAGACTGCGCCGCCATGCTCACGCCGGTCGCCTTCTTCATCTCCGATGCCCACCTGGGCGCGGAGCCCGCGGGGAAGGAGGCGGCCCGCGTGCGGCGGCTCCACCGCTTCCTGGCCTCGCTCCCCGGGCGCGCCGCCTCGCTCTACGTCGTCGGCGACCTGTTCGACTTCTGGTACGAGTACCGTACCGCGATTCCACGCCGCTATTTCCATACGCTCGCGGCACTCCGGCGCGTTCGGGAGGCGGGCGTCGACATCACCTGCATGACCGGGAACCACGATTTCTGGCTCGGTCGGTTCCTCGCCGAGGAGATCGGGCTGCGCACGCTCGAGGGGCCGCTCCCGGTCGAGCTTCAGGGCCGACGCATCTGGCTCCATCATGGCGACGGGCTGCTGGGCGGAGACGTCGGTTACAAGCTGCTCAAGCGCGTCGTGCGCAGCCGGCTCGCGATCGGGCTCTACGGCCTGCTCCACCCGGACCTGGGGCTTCCCCTGGCGCACTGGTTTTCCAACCTCTCCCGCCATTCGCGAGCCGAGAGCCAGCTCGAGGGCGAGCGGATGTGGCGAGAGGTCGCGCTGCCGCGGTTCGCCGAGGGCTTCGACGCGGTGATGATCGGCCACTTCCATCACGCCTACGAGCGGCACGAAGACGGCCGCGACTTCTTCGTGCTCGGCGACTGGATCGATCAGTTCACCTACGTCGTGCTGGAGGAGGGACGCTTCCGGCTGGAATCCTGGCCGGAAGGCTGACGCCGGTCGGGCCGGCCTCGCGCGGCGCCCCGCCGGGCCGCGGGCGCGACTCCCGCGAGGGCGCCAGCCACCGCCGGTGTCAGAACTGCGCGGAGAACGAGAACCGGTGCGTGTCGCCGACGTCGAGCCGCATCGGGACGAACGCGTAGTCGAGGCGCATGGCCTCGAGCGCGTAGCCCGCGCCCAGGCTCAGGGTCGAGGCGTCGTCGTTCACGCGCACGCCCAGTCGCACCGCGGCTCCGCCGGCATTGGCCAGTTCGCCGCCGATCATCGCCACACCGCCGCGCCCGCGGGTGAAGCGGCTTTCCAGCGCACCGCGCATCTGGAGTCCGTGGGCCGCGGCGACTCCGAAGGACACGCCCGTCTGGACGGCCGACGGCAGCGGCACCGCAGCACCCTGCGCCCCATCGATGGTGAACGCGGCCGCCGGTCCCAGGTTGTGGGCGCTCAGGCTCAGGCGCACGCCCGGCAGCGGCGCCGGCTCCCAGGAGCCCCCGAACCCGAAGGCGTAGGTCGTGGCCGCGCTGTTGGCGATGCGCTCGCGCACGATCTGCGCCAGCCCGCCGAGCGCGACCCCCGGAGCGACCCCCCGGCCGTAGCCGATCGCGAGTTCGAGATCGTTCGAGCCGAACGTGCCGATCAGGTTCCCCAGCTCGTCGCGCTCGTCGATCGGCTCGGTGTAGAGCGCGCGCAGCGAGGCGCTCACGCCTCCCCCCCACAGCCGGCCCGCAGCGGCGAACTGGTCGTGCCTCAGCTTTTCGAAGAACTCGTAGTGCGACCCCGCGACCTGAAGTCCCGACACCTCGTCGAGGCCGGCCGGATTCCAGAACGCCGCTTCCACGCCCCGCGCGAGGGACGCGTAGGCCCCGCCGAGCGCCGAGGCACGGGCTCCGGCGGGAACCTCGAGGAAGGCGAAGCCGGGCGGTCCGGCCACCGCCGGCGAAACGCCGAGGCCGAGGACGGCCAGAAGGACCAGCGGGAGGATGGGCGTGGCGCGAGTCATGGGGCTCCAGCATACACGAGGCGGGGCCCACGTGGGCCCCGCCTTCGCAGCAACGTCACGACGTTCGAGGGTCAGCGATTCTTACCCCTCTTCTCCCGCGCCGGTTCCCGCTGAGGCCGCTCGCGCGGTGCGCGGTCGATTTGCTCCCGCGCGGGCTGCGGGTCGGGCGCCCTGTGCTCCGGGGATCGCTCGACGCGCGGAGACTCCTGGCGCGGCGCCGGACGCCCCTCGGGCGCGCGTTGCACCCTCGGCGGCGGCGCGCGCTCGACGCGGGGTGCCGGCGAGGCCGGCTGGCGCCGGACCTCATCGCGCTGGCGGCCGGCATCGCCGACCCGGTGGCCGGCACCGTCGTCGCGGCGCACTTCGCGCACCGGCATGCGCTCGGGCGCGTCACGGCGCAGCACCGGGCTCGCGCGCTCGCGGCGCGGAGGATCGGAGCCTTCGTCACGGACACGGCGGTTGGCACCGATCGGCACTGACGTCTGCATCCCGTAGCGCGTCCGGGTCACGGTGCGGTCGAGGAAGCCGGGCGGCCGGCCGCCGCCTTCGCGCACCTTGCCGCCGGGGCCTCGATCCGCGGGCGGCCGGTAGCCGGGCGGGGGCGGCGACTTGTAGCGCACCAGCGGACCTCCCCAAAGCTTGTTCCAGCGGCCCCAACCGTCCCACGACGAGTACCAGCCCCTGTTCCAGGCCCAGTGGCGGTACCTCGGCCCAAGACCCGCTCGGGGCGAGTAGCAGTAGTACGGCACGAAGCCGACCCAGTAGGGCCGGCCCCAGGACCAGGCCCAGTTCACCCGCAGGTCCACGACCGAGCAGGTGGCGTAGTAGGGATCGAAGCCGTCCCACCACGCCCAATGGCTCGGGCGGTGGCAGTCGTAGCAGACGTAGCGGGGATAGCGCACCTCGTGATGGACGTAGTAGGACGTGTAGGCCGTGGCGAACGCTTCGGTGTCGTCCGAGCGCTCGACCGCGCGCCGGCGGATGCGCTCCATGGCGACGAAGGGATCGCCGACGATGCGGCCCTCGGCGGTGATGCCATCCTCCTCCTCGGGCTGCCCGACGTAGCCCAGCGCCTCGCCCTTGGGATCGTAGGGCCGCAGGTACCACGGCAGCGACCTGAACGGTTCCGCCGAGGCGATGGCCACGATGTAGCCCTCGCCCACCGGGCCCTGCACCACCAGGTCGACGCCGGCGTCATCGCTCGGGATGCGGTAGGTGTGCCGCCCCTCCACCAGCGCCGGCCGGCTCTCGTAGGGGAACAGCACGTGCACCGCCCCCTCGGCGTCGATCTCGTACACCAGCAGGTAGGCGTCGTGCGAGGCGCGCGCCTTGATCTGCATCGCGTCCCCCGGCTGGTAGACCGCATCGTTGCCGCGATCGGTCCAGACCTCGACCGAGAGATCGCCCGCGTGCGCCGGAACCGGCGCCGTGAGGGCGAGCCCGGCCGCCAGCGCCACCACCCACAACCTTCGTGCGCTCATGATTGAACTCCTTGCTGCAGGAAACCGCGCGACCCGTCGTCGCGGGGTTTCCTGCGCTCGCGGCGCTTGTCCTCTTTCCCAGTCGGCTCCTTGCGGTCCCGCTCCTTCTCTCTTCGCGATTCGATGCGCGGGGCCTTGCCGCCGTCCCTGACTTTCTCCCTCTCCCTGACCGTGCCCTGATGTTGCCGGCTCCGCCAGCCGTCGTAGTCCTGCGGCTTCCGATAAGTATCCCACCGTCGGTAATTCCGCGGGTAGCGGTAGCGGCCGTACTCGGGGTGCTTCTCGCGGATGCCGACGTAGCGCTGGCGGTAGATCGCGATCACGCGCGGGTGACTCGACCAGCCGTAGCGGAAGCCCAGCCCGGCGCACCAGTCGTAGTAGGGATCGAAGTACCGGTAGCCGTGACAATCATAGCAGTAATAGCTGGCATCGGGCCGCGACGACGCGCTGTAGGCGACCTCCGCCCGGGTCATCCCGTAGCCGTAGGCGCAGCCCGACACCGCCAGCAGGCCCGCGCCCATGCCGCTCCAGCGCGTCCAGCTCACCGGGGCACTCCTCCCGGCGCCCCGGCCAGGGGCCGCCGCACCCGGCCCTCGGCGCCCGGCGCCGGCCGCGCGCGCAGCTCGCGATTGCCGGGGTCCACCTGATAGGCCCAGTCCACGATCACGCGACCGGGGGTGACGCTCGTGACCCGGAACTTGGCGTAGTGGTCGTCGTACGTCCAGACCACGTAGCAGTGGCCGGCGATCGCCTCGACCGCGCCGGTGGGCGACCAGCCCGAGCCGGGCGCGAAGTCGACCGCGTCCAGGCTCGAGGCGTAGCCGGCGTCCTGGATGTCGGTGTCGGTGAAGGGGGTGCGGATCTGCGACACGCGTCCGTCGTCGTCGAAGAAGATGTCGGTGAGCTCGTCGTCCCAGGGACGGACGGTGAAGTCCGAGAAGTCGTACCCGCTGCGCGACGGATCGTCGTTGTAGTTCGTGAGCAGCAGCCCGGTGCCCGCCGGACGCGGCGTGTCGAACACATCCTCGTAGGAGAGATCGCTCTCGTTGCCGTAGCGGTCGTAGGCCGCCACCGCGAAGTAGCGGGTCGTGCCGTTGACGAGACTGGTCACGGCGAACGAGGTGCCGGTGGTGACGCCGACCCGGGTGTAGGGGCACTGGTCGCCGCTCGCGCAGGGGGACGCGTAGATCCGGTAGCCCTCGACGTCCGCTTCGGTGTTGTCGAGCCAGTAGAGGCGGACCCCCCGGTCCCCGGTCACGCTGTAGAGCCCGCGGGGTGCGGCGGGCGGGGTCAGGTCGCGCGGTGAGGTGTTGTGATCTTCGCAGCCCGCCAGCAGCAGCAGGCCGCAAGCAAGGGGTAGCCAGAGCTTGAGCATCCGAGGAGACCTCCATCGGGGGACGGCGTCTTGAAAACCCTGTCCGCGCACGGGGGCAACCCCCGTGCCACGCACGATCGGCCCCCAGCCGATCCGCCTCGACCCAGTCTATCCCCCTCGCCCGCATGGACTAAACGAATAAAGCCGCCCCCGGGGAACTCTCCGGGAGCGGCTGGAGGGTGTGCAGCGGCGTCGCGGTTGTGCGGTACGCGCTACACCCTCAAAACGAGGACACCGGCCGAAGCATCACGAGACAAGAGCCTCGACATCCCCCAGTGTTGGCCCACGTCGCGTTTCGAGCCGGTGTCCTACACCCAAGTGCGCTGTGTTCCGGGTCTGTAACCTACTGGACCGGGATTGCTTACGCGGTCCCAACCACTCGAACGGGCCGCTCCCCGGGAATCGGATTCACTCCAAGCTAGCCGGACCGAGAGGACGGTGCGTTGTCTCAAGACCGGGGCTCGTACCCTCGACCGGATCCTCCGCGGAACCGGCTAGCCCAGATGGTGGTCCAACCGCCGAAGCGGCTGAACGGTTTGGAGGTCCCCCCCCTCCGCTGGGTGATCATGAGCACCCGGCGTGCCAGAGACACGCGAGACCGCGATGAATCGCGCAACAGATTGCTCTGCACGTTCTTGAGGGAGCGAATCGTGGTCCGGTGGGAGACCGCGGCGGGGGTCCGCGGGGACACATTCTCGTAACCGAATTACGAATCCCGACGCCTTCGGGCTAAGTCGGCCCCCGGGAAGGGATTGGTTGTTAAGGAGTTTTACAGGAGGATTGGAAAGGATCCAGCGTGTCCTACGCCGGACGGCGCCGCTCGATCTTGAAGCTGCGGATTCTCGAGAGCAGCGTGGGATAGCTGAGGCCGAGCTCGCGCGCGGTGCGCGCCTTGTTCCAGCGATTGCGATCGAGCGCCTCGGCGATCATGCGGCGCTCGAGCTGCGTGACGTTGGAGCGCAGGGTCCTGCCGCCCGCGGCGGGCGCCGGCTCCGCGGCCGTCGTGGCCTCGCGGGTCTCGGCCGGCAGCAGCTCGACGTCGAGCAGCCCGCCGTCGTCGGCGAGGACGATCATACGCTTGACGGTCTTCTCGAGCTCGCGCACGTTGCCGCGCCACTCGTGCTCGAGGAATACGCGCATGACCTCGGGCGAGAAGCCCCGCAGCTCCTTCTCCATCTGTCGCGAGTACACCGCGAGGAAGTGCTGGGCCAGCACCGGGATGTCCTCGCGCCGCTCGCGCAAGGTCGGCACCCGCACGGTGATGTCGTTGAGGCGATAGTAGAGGTCCTCGAGGAACCGCCCCTCCTTGATGCGGTCGCGAAGGTCGCAGCCGGTGGCGCAGATGACCCGCGTGTTGACCTTGCGGCTGCGGGTCGAGCCCACCGGGCGGATCTCGCTGCGATCGAGCACGTGGAGCAGCTTGGCCTGGACCGACTCGGGCACCTTCTCGATCTCGTCGAGGAAGATCGTCCCGCCTTCGGCCTCCTCGAAGAGGCCGGTCTTGTCGCGCGTGGCGCCGGTGAAGGCGCCCTGCACGTGACCGAACAGCTCGCTCTCGAGCAGTTGCTCGGGGATCGCCGCACAGTTCACCTGCACCAGGGCCCGGTCGCGGCGGTTGGAGATCTCGTGCACGACCTGCGCGAGCAGTCCCTTGCCGGTGCCGGTCTCGCCCATGAAGAGCACGGTGGCGTTGCTGTCGCCGACCTTCGCCAGCAGGTTCATGATGTTGGCCATCTCGCGCGACTGCCCGACCACGCGCTGGACGGCGGGGCTCGGCCGCAGCCGGTCGCGCAGCTCACGGTTCTCCATCAGCAACAGCGAGCGCTGCGCCTCGACGATCGCGACCGCGGCGCTGTTGGCGAGCACCGCGAGCAGGTTGAGCTCGCGCTGCTTGAACGCGCCGAGAAGGTTGTCGTTGAGCCGGTCCACGTACACCAGTCCGATGGCCTGGGACGGGAAGTTGAGCGGGACGCACACCAGCGACCCCACCCCCTCGAGCGCGTCGGTGAGCGCCGAGGCGAAGCGCGAATCGGCCGTCACGCGGCTCGAGAACAGCGGGCCGTTCTCGACCAGGCGGCTGCCGCCGACGCTTTCGATCGCGCGCATCATGCGGCGGGCGCGATCACGCCCGAGCCCGTGCTGGGCCACCACGTCGAGCCGGTTGCCGTTCGAGCTGAAGGCCACGAACCCGCGGTCGCCGCCGCTCTGCTCGACCGCGAGCTTCACGGTCTGGGCGAGCAGTCCGTTCATGTCGGCGGTTTCGCGGAACAGTCGGTTGGCGTCCTCCAGCGCGCGGAATTCGTTGCAGGTCGAGAGCGACACCGCCACGTACTGCTGCTCGATCTGGCGCCGCAGCTCGATCGCGCGCTCCGCCGCCTCGGGCGAGCCGCCGTCGGCGGGCGCCGCGTCGGCGAGCCATTCCTCGGCCCGCTCCAGCAGCGACAGCGCCTGGTCGTAGTGCTCGCGTTCGGCTTCGAGCCGCGCCAGCGTCAGCAGCGCCTCGGCGGCGTGCGCGGTCAGGCCCAGCCGGCGGAACAGTGCGGAACCGCGGCGGTTGGAGTCGATCACCGCGTCGAGCGGGAGCCGCATCCGCGTGCTGGAGGGCAGCAGCAGCAGGTATTCGCCCCAGGCGGCGAGCGTGGTGGCGAGCTCGTAGGTCTCGCTCAGCAGCTCGAAGCTGTGGGCCGCCGCCCGGATGCGGGCCTCGAGGCCGACGGCGTTGCCGCGCATCGCCTCGAGGCGCGCCAGCCCGCGCTCGGCCACCGCCTGCTCGATGCGGTCGCCGATCTGCTCGGCCACCGCCGCACCCCGCAGCAGATGGATCTCGGCGGCGTCGCGCGCGGAGTCGGCCAGCAAGGCGAGCCCGAGGCGGATCTCGATCTCGGCCACCAGGTCGCCCTCCGGCGCCAGCTCGATCGCCTCCTGCAGCGCGGGCTCGAGCAGCTCCCTGGCACCCTGCGCGTGACCGCGGTCGAGCTCGATCTCGGCGAGGAACTCGCGCGCGAGCAGCGACTCGCGCTGGGCGCCCACCTGCACGGCGAGCGCGAGCGAGCGGCGGAAGTTCTCCTCGGCGCGCTCGAGCTGCCGGCGGCGGCGGAACAGCATGCCCAGCGCCAGCAGGGCGACGGACTCGCCCTGCAGGTGGCCGGTCTCACGCGAGATCTTGAGCGACTGGTGGAAGTTCTCTTCCGCGAGATCCCACTGGCCGAGGCGGAAGCGGATCAGGCCGAGGTTTTGGTTGTGGCCGCGCATCCGCGCGTAGAGTCCCGCACGCTCGTCGAGACGCAGCGCCTGCTCGAGGAAGCGCGTGGCCTCGCGCCACTCCCGCAGGTTCTTGTACACCAGGCCGAGGTTGTTGAGCGCCGTCACCAGCCCGTCCACGTCGTCGATGCGGCGGAAGGTGGCGGCGGCGTTCTGGAGCCACTCGATCGCCTCGTTCGCTCGCCCGAGACGCACCGCGCACAACCCGAGGGCCACCGCCACCTGGCCGACCGTGCGGTGCTCGTCGGTGTCGCGCAAGGCGGCGTAGGCGTACAGCGCGTAGCGCCGGCTGTGCCGGTACTCGCCCTGCTCGATCAGGGCGTCGGCGATGCGCGCGGCGATGCGGGCATTGAGCCGCGGGTCGTGGAGCAGTCGGGAGAGGCCGCGCGCCTCGCGCAGCGCGCGCAGGGCGGCCTCATAGTCGCCGCGGCGGGTTTGCGCCTCGGCCAGGCGGAGCAGCACGCGGGTGCGGTCGGTGGGCTGCCCGGGGCCGGCATCCCGGAGCGCCGCGGTGTAGGCCTCCACCGCGCCCGGAAAGTTGTCTGCTGCCAGATGCAGGTCGCCGATCGCTTCGCGCTGTTCGGCACCTTCCTTCGAGGGAAGATGGGCAGGCGTCAGATCGGGGGGGATCGCTCGCTGCACGTTTGATTCCTCGATTTACATTCTCATCACGCGAGTATGCTCCGGCGAATCGGACCGGCGCATAGGACACGAGACTGCCGGGATTTCGGGCTCCGCGTGGTGACGGAGAGCTACAACCTGATTCCCGGGAAACGCGTCGCCCACAGCCACCCTCTCCACGCGAACAGCACGCTTCGCGCTCGGTCCGGCTGCCGCAGCTCGCCCGCGTGCGTCCGCGATCCGATCTCCGGGGTCTTGATCGGCGTCGCGGTCTGACCCACGTCGGGTTCGCCGCTGTTGCCACCGATGCCGGGCTGGCGGGCATCCGCGTAACTGTTCGTGATCACGCCCAGATGAACCCTCGCGGCGTGCGCGCTCGGCGCGCCCGCGGCGACGGCCACTGCGATTACCAGGGCCAGGGTGACCACGAGCTTCCTGAGTACGTTCATGCGCTACCTGCTCCTCCGCGTTAGCGGTGAGAGAAAACGACGTCCCGCGGCGTGGTCCGGAGGAAGACCAGCGGGACTTGCTTCTGAAGCGGGGACCTCAGGTTCGTCTTTTCCTGTGTCGAGCCTGCGTCAAGTATCCGCCCGCCCCGGCAAGGCGTCAACGCCTCATTCGCTCCGGATTACGGCGACGCCCCCCCGTCCAGCGCCTCCTGCGCGGCCAGCCGCGCGAGCCCGTAACGAAGGCCCTGGGTCGAGCAGAACAGCCCCTCCGAGGGGAACCGCTCCGCGAGCAACCCGACCACCAGGGCCCCGGCCACCACGATGTCGGCCCGCCCCTCGCTCATCGCCGGCCAGCCCCGGCGCTCGTCCTGGCTCGAGCGGAGCAGGCGCCCGATCAGCGCCTCGAGCCGCCCGCGCCGGATGCACCAGCCCTCCAGCAGTCCCGGATCGTAGCTCGACAGCTCGCGGTCGAGCAGGCCCAGCACCGTGATGGTGCCTCCCACCCCCGCGAACAGCGGGGAACGCTCTGGCATATATGCACATTGATGCATAATTGAAGAGCGGACCTCGGCGCGGAGTGCGGCGACTTCGGCGTCCGTGATCGGGTTCGACGTCAGGTGGCGCTCGGTGAGGCTCACGGCACCGAACGGCAGGCTGGTCCAGCGTCCCGTCCGCTCCCCCGCCCCGCTCACCACCTCGGTGCTGCCGCCGCCGATGTCGAACACCACGCACGAGCTCTCCCGGGCGGTGGGACCGAGCCCCAGCACCACGGCGCGATAGACCATGCGGGCTTCCTCGTCGCCGCTCAGCACCCGCACCGGGATCCCGGCACGCCCGCCGATCGCGGCCGCCACCTCGCCGCCGTTCTCGGCCTCGCGCAGCGCGGCCGTGGCGCCGATCAGGATCGTCGCGGCTCCGAGCCCCCGCGCCCGCCTGGCGAACTCGGCCGCCAGGACCGCCGCGCGCTCGGCGGTCCCGGGCTCGATCCTCCCCGTGCGGCCGAGACCCCGGCCCAGCCGGCAGGCTTCGCCGGCCCGCGCCACCGTGATCACCTCCCGGCTCCAGGGGCCGTCGGGGAACTCCGCCACCAGCAGGCGAACCGAATTCGAGCCGATATCAATTGCACCGACACGCATATGATTCGCGGGCCTCACAGGAGGTAGTCCTCGAGCTCGGTGAACTGCCGCGCCGGGGCCGAGGCCGGATCCGCGACGTCGGGGGCAGGCTCCGGCGCGGCGGGCGGCCCCGGCGGATCATGCGGGGCCCGCGCGCCCGGGGATGCGTCCCCCACGGGGGCAGCGCCGGGGCCCCCCGGGCGGCTCGCCTCGGAGGCCTTAGGGGTGCGCCCGCCCTCGGAGGCGGACCTCCGGGGAGCGATCGCGGGGGGCCCACCGCGGTCCCTGCGGCCCGGGGCCTCCACCGCCCGCGACCGGGGAGGGCGCCGGTCTCCCGCGGGTCGCGGGCCGGCGGACGCGGCCCGGCGCTCGGGGGTCCTCGCGGGGCGGCGCGCCGCGCGTCCGCGCTCGCTCATCGCCCACGCGAGCAGCTGGCGCGCCTCGGGGTCGTCGTCTCGCAGGCGGTAGACCACCCGCTTGCCCAGGCGCGCGCTCCGCGCCAGTCCCTCGCGGCGCAGCGCCTGGAGGTGACGCGTGGTGCACGACTGCGACAGGCCGACCTGCGCGGCGATCTCGGTGACGCAGCGCGGACCGGCGGCAAGCCGCACGACGATGCGGAAGCGCGAGGCATCCCCGAGACAGGCGAGCAGGTGGCGGGTGCGGTCCGTGGCGCGCATGTGCATGACCATGCATATCATTCGCGGGCGTTGACCGCAACTCCCGGGCTCTGATAGCGTGCTTCGCGCGTCTTCCCGTCCCGGAACCATCCCATGTCCAGCCTATCCGCCCACGCCAGCGGCGATCCCGCGGCGCCGAGCTTTTTCGGACTCGGTCGCGCCGCGCTCGCCGAGCGCTTCCTCGAACGCGGCGAGCCCGCCTATCGCGCCGGCCAGCTGTTCTCGTGGGTCTACCGCAAGCGCCAGCGCGGCGCCGACGGGATGACCGACCTGCCCGGGGCCCTGCGCCGTGATCTGTCGCGCTACTGCGACCTCGCGCTGCCGCCGGTCGCCAGCCTCCACGCCAGCCCCGACGGCCGGACCCACAAATTCGTGCTCGAGCTCTCGGACGGCGCGCGCGTCGAGTGCGTGGCCATGCGCACGCCGCGGCGCCTGACCTTCTGCATCTCGAGCCAGGTGGGATGCGCGCTCAAGTGCTCGTTCTGCGCCACGGGCCTGATGGGGTTGCGCCGCAACCTGCGCCCGGAGGAGATCGTGGCCCAGGTCGTGATCATGGGCGACCACACCGCCTGGTCCGACGAGCGCTTCAACCTGGTCTTCATGGGCATGGGCGAGCCGCTCGCGAACTACCGCGCGGTGGTGGACGCCATCCGCATCCTGCACGACGCGCGGGGTCTCAACCTCGGGGCGCGCCGCCTCACGGTCTCCACCAGCGGCCTGGCACCCCAAATCCGACAGCTGGCGGAGGAAGACCTCGCGGTCGGGCTCGCGCTGTCGCTGCACGCCACCACCGACGCGTTGCGCGACGAGCTGGTGCCGGTCAACCGCCGCTGGCCGCTGGACGTGGTGCTGGCCGCGGCGCGCGACTACGGCCGCCGCAGCGGACGGCGCGTCACGCTCGAGTACACGCTGCTCGCGGGCGTCAACGACCGCCCCGAGGACGCCGAGCGTCTGGGGGCGATCGCCCGCGACCTGCCGAGCAAGGTCAACCTCATCCCGTATAACCCGGTCCCCGGCCTCCCCTACCTCCGCCCGAGCCCCGAGGCGGTCGAGGCGTTCGCGTTGAGCCTCTACCCGCGCGCCCCGGCGGTCATGGTGCGGCAGACGCTCGGAGGCGAGATCTGGGCCGCCTGTGGCCAGCTCGGGGGCCTGAGCGCGGGGGCATGAGCACCACCCGGGTTTCGGCGTCACCGTGAGCCTGCGCGCGCGACTCCTGCTGTCGCTGCTGGCCCTCGCGCTGCTCCCGACCCTCGTCTTCACCCTCTTCACGCTCGACCAGCTCGGGCGATCCGCGGAGCGCTGGTTCCGCCCCGGCGTCCACCGCGCCCTGGAGGAGGCCGTCGAGGTCTCGAAGCACGGCTTGATCCGCATGGAGAGCACGGTCCTGGCGCTGGCGGACGAGCTCGCGAGCCGCGTGGGGCGCACGGGAGGCCCCGCGCGCGACGCGGAGCGGCGCACGCTCGCCGAGGGCCTGCTGCGCGCGTCCGGGACGGACGTGGTGCAGTTCTATCGCCGCAAGACGGGCGGCTGGACGTTGACCCAGCAGGTCGTCGCACCCGGGATCCTCCTCCCCGAGCCGCCCGACTTCTCGGCGGAGATCGCGAGCGTGCTGCACAGCACCCGCGTCATTCACGACGACCGGGGAGCGCTGGCGGGGGTGAGTCCGCTGGGCGAGGACGAGGCCGTGGCCGCCGCGATGTGGGCTCCGCCCGGGTACTTCGCGCAGCTGGACAGCATCGGCGTCGCCCTCGGCTACTACCGCCGCCTGGGCGTCGTCGTGGACGTCCAGCGACGGTCGATCTGGCTGCTGGTCGCGCTGCTGGTGCTCGGCGTGGCGGCGCTGGCGCTCGCGGTCGCCCACGTGCTCGCACGCGCGATCGCGCGGCCGCTGCGCGATCTTGCAGGCGCGCTCGAGCAGGTGGCCGCCGGCGACCTCGCCGTGCGGGTGAACCCGCGCGGCGCGCGCGAGATGCGCACCCTGGGCACGGCATTCAACGCCATGACGGGACGCCTGGCCGACGCGCGCGACGCGCTGCGCGAAGCGGAGCGCGACGCGGCATGGCGCGAGGTCGCGCGCCGCCTCGCGCACGAGTTCAAGAACATCCTCACCCCGATGTCGCTCTCGCTGCACCGGCTGCGGCGGCGTACCGATGCGGTGGCGGAGGACCAGCGCGACGTGGTGCGCAGCGGCATCGGGGCGCTCGACGGGGGCGTCGAGCAGCTCGCGCGGCTGGCCCAGCAGTTCTCCGAGTACGCGCGCCTGCCCGACCCCCGCTTCGAGACCCTCGACCTGACGGACGTGGCCCGCGCGGCGGTGGAACTGCACGAGCACGAAGGGATCGAGGTCACCCTGCGCGCCGGGTCGCGGCTGCCCGTGCGGGGCGATTCTCTGCTACTTTCCCGTGCGATCCACAACTTGGTGCTGAACGCCTGCGAGGCCAGTCCGCGGGGCGGACAGGTCGAGGTGCGGACCAGCGCCGAAGGCGGCAACGCCGTGCTCGAAGTGCTGGACCAGGGGCCGGGCGTGCCCCCCGATCTCGTCGGGCGCGTCTTCGAGCCCTACGTCAGCACCAAGAAGCGCGGCAGCGGGCTGGGGCTTTCCCTGGTGCGCGACATCGCCATCCAACACGAGGGCACCGTGACGATCGAAAACCGCGTCGATGGGGCGCTCGCGCGCCTTCTCCTGCCGCTCGTGGCCGCGGACGGCGGGGAGGTGACGACGTGAACCGGACGGGTGCGCTCGAGATCCTGGTGGTCGACGACGACGAGACCATCCGGCGCCAGCTGCGCGGGGTGCTGGAGGACGAGGGCCACCGGGTCTCGGAGGCCGAGAGCGGCGACCGCGCCGTCGAGCTGCTGGCGGAGAAGCAGGCGGACGCCGTGCTGCTCGATCTCAACATGCGCGGCATGCACGGGCTGGACGCGCTGACCCGCATCCGCGAGATGGCGCCGGACACCGCGGTGATCGTCGTCACCGGCGAGAAGACGACGGAGAACGCGTTCAAGGCCGCCCAGCGGGGCGCGTTCGATTTCATCGAGAAGCCGGTCGGCGACGTCGTGCACCTGCTCGAGGTCGTGATCGAGGCGGTGCGGGTGACCCGGCTGCGGCGCAGCGTGCCGCAACCGGGGGACGCGGATCTCGGCATCGTCGGCCGCAGCCCCGCGGTCGAGGCGCTGATCGCCGAGATCCGACGCGTGGCCCCGTCGCAGGGACGGGTGCTGATCAGCGGCGAGAACGGCTCCGGCAAGGAGCTGGTCGCGGCGGCGATCCACCGCCTGTCGAAGCGCGCCCTCGGGCCGTTCGCCAAGATCAACTGCGCGGCGATCCCCCGCGACCTGGTCGAGAGCGAGTTGTTCGGCTACGAGCGCGGGGCCTTCACCGGAGCGGTGCAGGGCAAGAAGGGACGCCTCGAGGCGGCGGACGGCGGCACGCTCTTCCTCGACGAGATCGGCGACCTGTCGCTCGAGGCGCAAGCCAAGCTGCTGCGGGCGATCGAGTCCGGCGAGCTCGAGCGGGTCGGGGCCACGCGCACGCTCAGCTTCGACGTGCGCATCGTCTCGGCCACCAACAAGGACCTCGCGGCGGCGATCGAGGGCGGAGACTTCCGTGAGGACCTGTTCTACCGGCTGAACGTCGTGCCGTTGCGGGTGCCGGCGCTGCGCGAGCGCCGGGGCGACGTCGCGCTGCTGGCCAGGCACTTCCTCGCGCAGTTCTGCGCGGCCGAGGGCAAACCGCCCAAGCAGCTCTCGGACGAGGCGCTGGTACTGCTCGAGGACTACCCCTGGCCGGGAAACGTGCGCGAGCTGCGCAACCTCATGGAACGCGCCGCGATCCTGGTCGAGGGCGACGCGGTGCGGGCCGAGGATCTCGCCACCTGGCTCGAGAGCGCGACGGCGCGCGACGGCGGCGCGGGGCTCCGCGGCGAGATCGAGCGGCGCGAGGCGGAGGCGATTCGCCGCGCGCTCGAGCAGGCCAAGCACAACGTCACGCAGGCGGCGGCGAACCTGGGCATCGACCGCACCAACCTGCATCGCAAGATGCGCAAGTACGGCATCGAACGGCATTGAGCGCGCCCGCGCGCGAGGTCGGCGCGCTCCGGAGGACCGCAGCGGCGCGGCCGCCGCCGTGGGGCGGGCGCCACACCCGCCGTCGCCGGCGACCCGCAACGCCGCGCGACCGGGAAGGCGGCCGGGGGAGGTCTGAGGCATGGTACGCGGCTTGCGACCCGCCGGGAGCGCACCCCGTCAATCCCCTGCGAGAGGAGGCACCGTGAGATCCCGCACGCACTCGCCGGCGCCGCGCGTCACCCGGGCGCTGGCCCTCGCCCTCGCGCTCGTGGCGGCGGCCGCGGGCGCGCACCCCGCCGCCGCGACGGCGCCGGTCCTGGCCGCCGCCGTGGCGGCGGACTCCGCGCGCGGCCCGCTCCAGTTCGCGCCGCATCCGGGCGAAGATGACCGCGACGATCCCGGCGCCGGATCGGACTTCGAGGGAACCGGCCGCGACGAGTGGCTGCGCGCCCGCTTCGGCGACCCGCTGCTCACCGATCCCGAGGAATGGCGGGCGAGCGCCCAGGGTTTCGGGGCGTCCTCGCCGCGCCTCGACTACAACCGCGTCGATCGCCTGCGGCTCGGCCTGGGCTACCAGATCCAGCCCGCCCAGCCGATGGTCCCGCGCGTGGGCGCGCGTCTCGAATTCGCGTTCGACCGCAAGCGCGTGCTCTACGGACTCCAGATCGAGCAGCCGCTGGCCCGCTCCGGGCGGCTGGCGGTCGGAGCCTCGCTGGTGCGCGGCACCGATCACAGCGAGCTCCAGCAGGTCGACGACCTCGAGAGTTCCATCGCTCTGCTGTTCGGGCGTCAGGACTATCGCGATTACTTCGAGCGCGAAGGCATGGGCGCCTACGTCGCCTGGAGGGTGCCCGACTTCTCCACCGTCGGGCTGTATCTGCGCCGCGACACCTACCGCTCGTTGCCGCTCAATTCCCGGACGCGCTCCTGGTTCGCGCGCGACCGCGCGCTGCGGGACAACCCGGCGATCGACGAGGGCGAGGTCCACGCCGCCGCCCTGCGGCTGGAACGTGCCGCCCACCGCAGCGACCGGACCCGCGCCGGGGTGTACCACTGGATCGAGCTGGAGCGCGCCGGCGATCGCCTGGGCGGGGATTTCACCTACGCGCGGATCCTGGCCGACGTGCGCAGCGTGGTCCGCCTGTCACCGGCCACGACGCTCGCGCTGCGCGCGCTGGGCGGACACACCTTCGACGGCGCGCTGCCGTTTCAGAAGCAGTTCGTGGTCGGCGGGGTGGACGGCCTGCGCGCCCACGCGTTCGGCGAGTTCCGTGGCGACCAGGTGCTCCTGGCGCAGGCGGAGTATCAGCTCGACGTCTGGCCGTTACGCGGCAGCGCGGTGCACGGTGGACTGTGCGCGATCGCGTTCATCGACGCCGGACGTGCCTGGTTCGATCGCGCCGGGCGCTACGACCTGGGCCGCCAGCGGCTGGCGGCGGATGGCGGCGTGGGGATCGGGCTCTCCGACAACCGGCTGCGCGTCTACTTCGCGCGGGACCTGCAGGAGTCCGATGCGCACTTCCTGGTCAGCGTGAGGCTGCAGCGCCCCTTCTAGGGCCCGGAACCCGCGTGCGCCTTCCGCTCCCCGCTCCTCGCCTCCGGATCCGGCCCCCGCGCTGGGGCGTGGCCGCGTTGCTGGTCGTCGCACTGCTCGGCGCCGCCGGGAGCGCGCGGGCGATCGAGATCTCGCTCGATCCCCCGTCCGAGCGCGGCGGCTACGTCTGGGTGGACGTCACGCTCGACGACGTCTTCTCCACGCGGGTCGCGGAGAGCCTGTCGCGCGGCATGCCGGCGACGCTCGAGATCCATGCCGAGCTGTGGCGCCGGCGAACCGCCTGGTTCGACCGCCTCGAAAACACCTTCCACGGCTCGGTGCGCGTCCGCTTCGACGTGTGGAAGGACACCTTTCGCGTGGAGCGCTCCGGCGCGCCGCCGGTGACCTACGGCACCCTCGACTCGGTGCGCCTCGCGCTGTCACGCGCCTTCGCGATCCCGGTCGGTCGGGTGGGGGATCTGCAGCCGGCCTCGCGCTACTACGTGGTGGCCTCGGCGGTGCTCCGGCCGTTGACCGTGGAGGACGTCGAGGAGGCCGAGGGATGGCTCTCGGGCGAAGTGGAGAGCAAGCGTCGCTCGGGTCTGGGCATCATCACGCAACTGCCCCACGCCATCTTCGACGCCGCGCGCAATCTCGCCGGCTTCGGCGACCAGCGCGCGCGTGCCGGCACGGCGGATTTCAGACTCGAGGACCTGTTCCCGGGCGGCCGCCAGCCCTGACCGCGGCGGGGGCGGGGTGCGACCGGCGACGCGATCCGCGTCAGGGCAGCAGCGTGATCCGCGCGACCCGACCGCCGCCGTCGCGCGCCCGCGCGAGCAGCACGCCCGGCCCGACCGGTCGGCCGAAGCGGTCGCGGCGGTCCCAGCTCCAGCTCACGCTCCCGCCTCCCGCCTGCGGCTCGAGCGTGGCGATGCGCCGGCCGGCGAGATCGAAGAGGTCCACCGGGGTCGTCGCACCGCCCGCCCGCGCCAGGGTGAGGCTGCCCCGACTGGGATTGGGAAAGGCCGCGAGATCGGACGGCCCCGCGGCGAGCTGCGAGAGCTTCACCATGAACGCAGCCAGCTCCGGGACGTGGCTCGGCGGCGTGAGCGCCGAGTTCTCGATCGAACCGGAGTAGTTCGCGAGCGCGTCGCCGAACAGCGCGCGGAAGTCCTCGGCGAAGATCTCGTGGGGGCGAAAGGCGTGGGCGCTGGCCGCCGAATAGACCTGCTCGTCCTCGATGCCGCGCAAGCGCCGGTAGGCGCTCCAGCCCGTGCGGTCGCCGTCCGGCAGGTGCTCGAAGTGGACGATGTGGCCGATCTCGTGCGCCACCTCGGCGTGCTGGTGCCCGGGGATCAGCGGCCGAACGCCGGGCGAGAGCAGGATCAGCCGCGGGCCGGTCGCGGACGTCAGGCCGTTCCGGCGCGGGTAGGGCAGGACATAGATGTCCGCCCGCAGCCCGTCGAGGGGATAGCGCAGGCCGGCGAGCGCCGCGCGCACCTCGCCGGGGTCGAAGGGATGGAAGGCCCCGTCGCCGGGATTCGCGATCGCGGGGTCCGCGGTCGAGGTCACGAGCTCGAAGCGCGCCCCGCCGGGAAGCACCAGCCACAGCCGGTTGGCGGCATCCCGCCGGCAGTAGTCGCGCAGGGTCTCAGCGGCCGAGTGGAGCACGATGCCGCCGGCGCGTCCGGTGGCGGAGAGCTCGTCCGCGCGCGCGCCGGCGGGGGCGCCGGCGAGTACGATCGCGGTGGCGAGGAGCGCGGCCAGCAGCGGGCGGATGCGAGAGCGGGATCCCATCACCATGCGCAAACGCCACATCCGTGCCATGCGCGGTGCAGCGACGAGGCCGCGGCCGGGCGCCGGGCGCGGGGTGCAACGCGTTGAATCGCAGGGCGTTCAGCTTCCGACTGGGTGACCGCGCGCGCTCGGGCGCCGAAGCGCGATCGAACGCATTTGCCGGCGGCCGGGGTAAAGCTCCCAAAGATCGCGTCCGGTCTGGGCGGACGCACCCAGGCGCGGGCGGCTGCCGGGTGTCGGGTCATGGCCCGAGTATAACGGCGCGCGGCCGCCGCCTCCGGGCGCGTTCAGCGCCTCGGCGGCGCCCGCGGCACGGGTGTGGCCTTCGCGGCGGCGCGCGGGGGGCCCGGCCCGCGGGCCAGCGCGACGCGGCCGGCAGACGCCGGGATCGGCGCTCTCACCCCCCCTAGGGCGTCACGGCGCCGGGCGCGGGCGGTGGTCCGACCGGGGCCGGCTGCGGCGGGTTGAGGCCCACGTCCGTGGGCCTGCCGCCGAAGCGCGAGATGACGAACGCCCCGCTGCCGATCGTGGCCAGTCCGACGCAGAGCAGCACGCCGAGTAGCGAGAAGAACAGCGCCAGCGACCGGACGAGCCCGGGAGGGCCCCCGATCAGCACTCCCGCCACGAAGAACGCCGTCACGAAGAGCTGACCGACGAGCAACGGGAGCATGAATCCGCCCTCCCCGAGCGGTCGCCGCAGCACCTTGCTGCCGAGCACGTAGGACGCGGCGATGTGGCCGCCCCACAGCACCAGCCCGTAGAGGACGGGCAGCAGCAGGCCGAGCGGCAGCCCGATCACGGTGACCATCAGCAGCAGGCCGGAGAACGTGACGAGCGCGGGCAGGATCAGCCCGAGCCCCAACGATGCGCCGGTGCGCCGCGAGCAGGTGACGGCGACGCGCAGCATGCGCTCGGGCATGATGAGCTGCAGCAGCCAGCCCAGCAGCAGGGTGAGCACCAGGCCCGAGAGCAGCATGAGGAGCATCAGGGAGACGCCGGGCAGCCCGAAGCTGATGGGCAGGAACCCCACCGAGACGGTCTGCCCGCCGACCTTCGCGCTGTCGGCTTGCTGCAGCAGGCCGCCGACCGCGACGGCGTCGCCCCGCACGGAGGCCCGCGGGCCGAGCTTGACCGAGCCGAACACGGCGACCACGTCCCCGGCGACCTCGCCGTCCACTTCGGCGGAGCCGAAGACCGCGACGACATCGCCCGCCACCCGCTCGTCCTCCCGGACGTGCACATCGGCGAACACCCGGACGACGTCCGAGCCATCGCCGTCCACGCTCACGACCGGCCCGTGGACCCTCACCCCGGCGCGGTCACGCACCGACTCGACCACCGAGTCGACCACCGAGCCGGCCACCTTGACCACGACGCCGCGCTGCCGGACCTCGACCGTCGCGGGCGCGCGGGAGGCGCGGCGTTCCGCGCTCGTCTGGGGCCGGCCGTCGATCAGGATGCCGGAGTCGGTGACGCGGATCTCCCGCACGGTGCGCGAGGAGTCGGCGGCGCGCGACGCGGCGGCGTGCGCGGACCCCGCCACGACCGGCAGCGCGAGGATGCCGGCGGCGCACAGCGACCACCACGAGCGCGCCATCGCGCGCCTAGAAACCGAGAATGTCGACATGTTGGACCTCGGGTCCACGCGCTTCGCGCGAACGCATCCACCACAGCACCAGGGCGCTGGCGGCCGCCGCGGCCGCCAACATGGTCAGGATCGCCGGGCTCGAGAACACCACCAGGAACGTGCGCGCGAGCGGCGCGAGCACGTCGCCGATGGACCGCGCCAGGCCCCAGACGCCGGCCACGCTCAGCACCGCCGCCGCGAGCCAGTGGAGCAGGAAGACGAACGTCAGCGCCAGCTGGCGCGACACCTCGGCCGAAAGACCCTGGAGCGCCAGGCGCGAGCCCGGCAGCACCGCCCAGGCCACCACGGCGAACGCGCTCGCGGCCAGCACGGCCGCGTAGCCCACCCCGAGGCGGCGGGCCCAGCGCTGCCGCACCAGGGACGGGACCACGCGCGCCAGCACGCGATCGGTGAGGCGCGGCCCGGGATCGTGCAGCGGCAGGGCCTCGAGGGCCGCCACCACCCGCCGGAAGCGCGCAATCCGCGCGGCACACACCCGGCACCCGGCGGCGTGCGTGCCGAAATCGGCCGCCTCCGCCGAGGAAAGATCCCCCTCCAGCAGCCGCTGGAGGCGGGTGGCGTCGGGACAGCCGGTCATGACGCGTCTCCCTCGATGCGGCGCATGAGCAGGGCGCGGGCGCGGTGGATCCGCGCTTTGACCGTGCCGAGCGGCAGGTCGAGCGCCGAGGCGATCTCTTCGTAGGACAGGTCCTGTTGATGACGCAACATCACGACGATCCGATAGTGTGGCGGCAGCGAGTCGATCAGCTCCTGCGCGCGCCGCTCCTCTTCACGATGCGAGAACTGTACGTCGGGCCCGAGCGCCGGGTCCTCGATCTCGATCGTGTACTCCTCGGTGCTTCCCGCCTCCCGCTGCGACAGTGAAATCGGTCTCACGCGACGGCGGCGGATGTGGTCGATACAGAGCCGGGTGACGATGGTGTACAGCCAGGCGGCGAATGGCCGGGCGGGGTCGTAGCGATCGAGCGCCCGGAACACCCGTACGAACGATTCCTGCGTCAGATCCTCCGCGTCCTCCGCGCGGCGCACCATGCGCATGGCGATGGAGTAGACCTGGCGCTGGTACCGTTCGACCAGCTTGCGGTAGGCCCGTTCATCCCCTTCTCGGCACCTTCGGAGAAGCTCGGCGTCCTCACCGCTCACCGTGTCGGCACCTTCAGCCCCTCCTACGCGGCCCCCAGGCCGGAAGTTTCATGGCGCCGCACCTTAGGCGGGGCTCGTAGGACGGTCAAGACGGCCTCCGGCTTGCACTTTGCAACACCGTCGATCTTGACTCGCGGGCGTCCGATCCTTAGCCTGCCGGCGTCATGACCACCATCGGTGAGTTGGCTGCCAGAGAAATCCTGGACTCCCGGGGCAACCCCACGATCGAGGTGGACTGCCGCCTCGACGGCGGGGCCTTCGGGCGGGCGGCGGTTCCTTCCGGCGCCTCCACCGGCGAGCACGAGGCCCTGGAGCTGCGCGACGGCGACCCTGCACGCTTCGGCGGCAAAGGGGTGCTCAAGGCGGTGCGCAACGTCCACGAAATCATCGCCCCGCGGCTGCTCGGGCTCGACGCGCTCGAGCAGGTGCGGGTCGACCACGAGATCCTCGCCCTCGACGGCACCCCCAACAAGGGCAAGCTCGGCGCCAATGCCATGCTCGGGGTTTCGCTGGCGGTCGCGCACGCCGCCGCCGACGCGCTCGAGTTGCCGCTCTACCGCTACCTCGGCGGGGTCCACGCCCGCACGCTACCGGTCCCGCTCATGAACGTCCTCAACGGTGGGAAGCACGCGGACAACAACGTGGACCTGCAGGAGTTCATGATCGTGCCGCTCGGGGCCCCGAGCTTCCGCGAGGCCCTGCGCTGGGCGACGGAGATCTTCCACACCCTGGCCGGCGTGCTCAAGAAGCAGGGCCTTTCGACCGCGGTGGGCGACGAGGGCGGTTTCGCGCCGAGCCTCCAGTCGAACGAGGACGCCCTGCGGGTGCTGGTCGAGGCGATCGAGCGCGCCGGCTACCAGCCGGGCGAACAGGTCGCCCTGGCGCTCGATCCGGCCGCGAGCGAGTTCTTCCAGAAGGGAGCTTACGTGCTGGCGGGAGAGGGCGGGCGAAGGCTGAGCTCCCAGGAGATGGTCGAGTACTACGCCGGACTCTGTGACCGCTACCCCATCGTCAGCATCGAGGACGGCCTCGCCGAGGACGACTGGGACGGCTGGGCCGCGCTCACCCGGCGGCTCGGGTCGCGCATCCAGCTCGTCGGCGACGATCTCTTCGTCACCAACGTCGAGCGCCTCACGCGCGGCATCAGGGGCGGGGTCGCCAACTCGATCCTGATCAAGGTCAACCAGATCGGCACGCTCACCGAGACGCTGGCGGCCATCGAGACCGCCCACCGCGCGGGCTACGGCGCGGTGATCTCCCATCGCTCCGGGGAGACCGAGGACGTCACCATCGCCGACCTCGCCGTCGGCACGAATGCCGGGCAGATCAAGACCGGCTCGCTGTGTCGCACCGACCGCGTCGCGAAGTACAATCAGCTCCTGCGCCTGGAAGAACAGCTCGGCGCCAGCGCCCGCTACCCGGGCCGCTCCGCCTTCCGCGCGGGCGCTTTCGCCGCGGTCGCCGCGCAGGGGGCCTAGGGCGCGCGCCGCCGCGGCACCCGCCGTCGCTGGCGTGGCCGCGTCGCCGGCAGGATGCCGGCGGGAAGGAAGAATACGGGGACGTCATGCGCGACATCGGCAACCGCATCCGGCGCTACCGGCTCTCCCGCTACGCCCCTCCGGACGACCCGGTGCGCCGTGGCCTGCGTTGGGTGTGGGCGTTCGGCGTGCTCTGGTTGCTGTGGGCCGGCGTCATCAGCGACCACAGCTTCTTCAGGATCTGGCGCCTGGCACAGGACAACGCGCATGCGGAACGCGATCTGGAGCAGAGCCGGAGGGACAACGCGAGGATCGACTCCGAGCTTGGCGACCCGAAGGCCGGCCGTGAACGCGCCGAGCGCGTGCTCCGCGAGCGGAACGGAATGGCGAAGCGCGGCGAGATCATCTACCGCGTGGAAGGCGACACGCCCGACAGCCTGGCCCGCTGAGCGGCCAGGCCCGCGGGCAAGGCGTCGCGGTCGAGCGACGAGCGGAGTCGTGGCCCTGGGCCACGCCGGAGCGAGGAGCCGACCGCGCAACGCATCCCGCGGGCGTTTGCGAACGGAGCCCTAGAAGCCGATCGCGAGCGACATCCTCGCGCCAATGCCGCTCATGTCGAAGTCGAGCGGCTTGCCGTCGACCATGACGGGCACTCCGGTCTCGCGGTCGAGCATGTCCCGGATCTTCGCGTCGCGGTAGAACGCGCCGATCATCGCGGAGACGCGCGAGGCGAAGAACATGTGCACCCCGCTCTCGAGGTAGTAGCCGGGCGCGTCCCGGGTGGCGGTCTGGACGAAACTGCCGCCCAGGGTGGTCTGGGGATCGGTGTTGACTTCGGTCTGCTGAAGCTGGGCCTTATTGCCGACCAGGCTCAGCAGCCCGCCACCCATGAAGAAGCGCGCCTGGAAATCCCCCTGATTGTAGGGCTGCAAGTAGTAGTCGGCCCCCAGGTGGATCGGCACCGAGAGCACCTCCCCACGGATCAAGATGTCCTGCTGGATCAGCGGAAGGAACTCGCGCTTCGTCTGCGCCTTGATCTGGCCCACGCCGACGTTCAGCGTGACATTGTGGCGGACGAAGTAACGCAGCTCGGCGTCGAACCACCAGCCCGACGAGATCCGCTCGAGCCCCTCCCGCCCGCTGGGCTCGATCACCCGCCGGTTGTAGAGATCGAGCACATCGTTGAATCCGCCCGCCGTGATCGAGGTCGGGTTGGCCGAGAGCACCAGGCTGAGCCGATGCACTTCCGCGGCCGCGTGGGCGTCGCCCGCGCGCGAGGCGAGCGCGACGAGAACGACGAGGACGACGAGGACGATCAGCGCGACGGGCCGCATTCGTTTCAACGGAAACCTCCCCGCATGAGGGGTCGACACTGGCACGGTCGGTCACTTCATCCCGGTCGGGAGCGCGGAGAATAGCCACGGGTCGCGGGCGGCGCAACCCGCGAGTCGGACGAGGCTTGGATGAACGACCGGACGCCGGCTCGCCGGCCGGTCCGCGCTCCCGCTCTCCGCGCGCCCTCCCCGCGCCGCGCGCCCACGCCGCCTGCAGGGCGCGGGGAGCGGGAGCGCAGCTTGACACGCTCCGGCGGGGACGGCTAGAGTGCCTGCAATTGATGCGGGGTGGAGCAGCCTGGTAGCTCGTCGGGCTCATAACCCGAAGGTCGCTGGTTCAAATCCAGCCCCCGCTACCACTTGAGCCTCGGGAGGACTTCCTCCCGGGGCTCGACCCTTTTCCGCCGCCTGCCGGCTCCGCCCCCCCCCGAGGCCCCGCCCGACCGCCCGCGCGGAGCCAACCACGCGACCGCCGCGGCGCATTCGCCGCGGCGGTCGTCCGGCCCGCCCGCACCCCGCGCCGCTCGGCGCGCTCCGCCTCAGTGCCCGAAGAGGCGCATCAGCGCGATGATCACCAGGGTGGCGATGATCATCGGCACCACGAACAGCCACGAGAACAGCCGGGCGTCGAACTTGAGGTGCATGTAGAACATCGCCACCAGACAGAATTTCAGCGCCGAGAGGGTCAGCAGCGTGGGTACCAGCACCGGGTGCATCGCGGGGATGTAGAACACCGCGACCTCGACCGCCGTGATGAGGGTGAGGATCACGGCGATGCCGACGTATTCCTTGGCCCCCGGGTGCGCGCGCTCCCGGGGCCGGGCCTGGCCTTCCAGCGGTTCCGCCATGCTCGTCCCCCCTACTGAATCAGGTACACCAGGGTGAAGATCGCGATCCAGACGACGTCCACGAAGTGCCAGTAGAGGCCCGCGATCTCCACGTCCAGGGCGCGCTCCCGGGGAAGCCTACCCTGCATGGCCATCACGAACAACGTCCACAGCCAGATCACCCCGACGGTGACGTGCGTGCCATGAAAGCCGGTGAGCACGAAGAAGGTGGTGCCGAAGAGGTTGGTCTGGAGTGCGAGCCCTTCGAAGTAGAACTGGGTGAATTCGTAGCACTGGCCGGCGAGGAACGTCATGCCGAGCAGGGCCGTGGCGGCGAGCCAGATGCGCGTGCCACGGACGTTGCCGTGCTGCACCGCCGCCAGCGCCAGCACCATCGTCAGGCTGCTCATCAGCAGGACGAAGGCGCTCACCGAGGTGAACGGGATGTTGAGGATCTCGTGCGGGTGCGGCCCCACCTGATCGCGGCCGCGGTAGACCAGGTAGGTGGCGATCAGGGACCCGAAGAACATGCATTCGGAGCCGAGGAAGGCCCAGAACAGCATCTTGCGGCTGTTCAGGCCGGTGCTGGTGGGGTGCGCCTCGTGAGCCGCGACGGTTGCGGTGGCGACGGCCAAGTCAGTGTCCTCCTCGAGCGCGTCTCACGCGATCAGGTGCAGGGCTCGAACGCCCACGAGTAGATGCCGTACAGCGTGATCAGGACGCCGGGGATGCCCAGCCACCAGCCGAACACCATCCCCGAGAGCAGCAGCGTGATGCCGAGCGCGCTCGCCATCGGCCAGTGGGAGCCGGGCGGCATGTGGATCGGGCCTCCGATCCGGTTCGCGGTCTTCACCAGCTCGGGCCCCTCCCTGTGCCACAGCGGGTCGAGGCTGTGCACCGTGGGAATGGTGCCGAAGTTGTGCGCCGGCGGCGGCGAGGGGATCGCCCACTCGAGCGTGGCGCCGCCCCACGGATCGGGGCCGGCGACCTCGCCGTGACGCAGGCTGCGGGAGACGTTCCACATGAAGACCAGCACCGCGGCGATGATTCCGAACACCCCAGCCGTGGACAGCAGGTTCATCCAATCGAAGCCCATGTGCGGGGCGTAGGTGTAGATGCGCCGCGGCATGCCGAGCAGGCCCACGAAGTGCATCGGAAAGAAGGTGACGTTGAGCGCGACGAAGTTGAGCCAGAAGTGGAGCTGGCCGAGGCCCTCGCCGAGCTTGCGGCCGGTGATCTTCGGGAACCAGTAGTAGATCCCGGCGAAGATGCCCATGATCGCTCCGCCATACAGCACGTAGTGGATGTGCGCGACGACGAAGTAGGTGTCGGTCTGCTGGAGATCCGCGGGCGGAGAGGCGTGCATGAAACCGGAGAGCCCGCCCATCGTGAACATGGCGATGAACCCGAGCGCGAAGAGCATCGCGGTCTTGAACTCGATCCGCCCGCCCCAGATGGTGCCGAGCCAGTTGAAGATCTTCACCCCGGTGGGTATCGCGATGAGCATCGTCGTGAGGGCGAAGAACGAATCGGCGAGCGGTCCCAGACCGACCGCGAACATGTGGTGACTCCATACGCCCCATCCCATGAAGCCGATGAAGATGCCCGAGTACACCACCACCGGGTAGCCGAACAGCGGCTTGCGCGAAAAGGTGGGCAGCACCTCCGAGATGATGCCCATCGCCGGCAGGATCAGGATGTACACCTCGGGATGGCCGAACAGCCAGAACAGGTGCTGCCACAGCACCGGATCGGCGCCCGCCGCGGGCACGTAGAAGTTGGTCCCGGTGAAGCGGTCGAACAGCAGGAACACCAGCGCCACCGTGATCACCGGAAACGCCAGGATGATGAGGAACGAGGTGACGAGCGTCATCCACACGAACAGCGGCATGCGCATGAGCTTCATGCCCGGGGCTCGCATGTTGACGATCGTGACGATGAAGTTGAACCCGGCCGCGAGCGAGGCGATGCCGAGGATCTGGAGGCCCACCGCCCAGAAGTCGACGCCATGCCCCGGGGAGAATTGCTTGGAGGTGAGGTTGGAGTAGCCGAACCATCCGACGTCCGGCGCGCCGCCGAAGAAGAAGCTCAGGTTGAGGAAGATCGCGCCGAACAGGAAGATCCAGTAGCTGAAGGCGTTGAGGCGCGGAAACGCCACGTCGCGGGCCCCGATCATCAGCGGGATCAGGAAGTTGAAGAAACTCGCGGACAGCGGCATCACGGCCAGGAAGATCATCGTCGTCCCGTGCATGGTGAAGAGCTCGTTGTAGAAATCGGGGCTGACGAGGGTGTTGTCCGGCCGCATGAGCTGGAGGCGCATGATCGTCGCCTCGAGCCCGCCGATCAGGAAGAAGACGAACGCCGTGGTGCCGTAGAGGATGCCGATGCGCTTGTGGTCGACCGTGGTGATCCAACTCCACAGTCCCGATTCGGCCTGGACGGGAGCGTGGATCGCGGCGGTGGTGGTGGCCATGGTTCTTCCTTTCGACCGGCTCTACTTGAGGCTCTGCAGATACGCCACGATCGCCGGGACCTGCTCGGGCGACATCGCCATGTCCTTGAGACTGAGCATCTTCGCCCCCGGCTTGCGCGCGGGAGCGTTGATGATCCACTTGCCGAGGTCGGCCGCGTCGTTCGGGAAGATCCCACCCGCGATGGTCGTACGGCTCCCGACGTGGGTCAGGTTGGGACCGATCACGCCGGCGGAGACGCCCTGTATCATGTGGCAGACGATGCACTGCCCCTGGGTGAAGTACTGCTTGCCCTGGGCGGCCAGCGTGCCCGCCTCGGGCTCGATCGGCGGCAGCTGCTGCGCCGCCACCCAGGCCTGGAACTCTTCCGGAGCCTGGACCATCAATGCCATCCGCATGTTGGCGTGGGAGGTCCCGCACAGCTCCGCGCACTGCCCCGGGTACTGGCCGATGTCCGAGGGCGTGAACCACAGGCGGTTGGTGCGGCCCGGGATGACGTCCCGCTTCCCCCCCATGGCGGGGAACCAGAAGCTGTGGATGACGTCGGCGGTCTCGAGGCTGATGTTCACCGGCACGCCCACCGGCACGTGCAGCTCGCTCGCGGTGGTGATGCCGAGATCCGGATACTGGAATTCCCACCACCACTGGTGGCCGACGACCCGGACCTGGAGCGCATCCTCCGGGGGCGGGGCCTGGCTCTTGAAGATGGTGAGCACGGTCGGCACCGCCACCAGCGTGAGGATCAGCGCCGGGGCGATCGTCCACCCGATCTCGAGCGCGGTGTTCCCGTGGATCGGCTTGGGATCCGGCGCCCCCGGGCGGCTACGGAAGCGGATCGCCGCGTAGATCAGCAGCGCCTGCACCACGACGAAGATGATGACGACCCAGAACGTGAGCTGCTCGAGCAGGGTCTGGATCCACTGCGCGTAGTTCGAGTGCGGATGGAGGCTGCTCTGCGGGTAGTCCTGCATCGAGCAGCCGGCGACGAACGCCAGCGGCAGGACCACGAGTAGCGCCGCCATCAGGCGCCGGAACATCATCGGATGCGTGCGAAACCTCATGCGCTCCCCTATCGTGAAACTGCGGTACGCGCCGGGGACGCGTGCCGCAGAGAAAAACCGCGCGGGACCGTACCATGCGCGCGCGCCGGAGTGAAGCGCGCCGATCGGGCCGCCCGGGTCGCCGCCGGCGGGCTCACGCGCGCAGGCTGCGGACGACGGCGTCGACGGTCAGCATCAGGTACAAGCCGAAGAGGTACAGGATCGAGAATCGGAACAACCCCACCGCCCGCGGGGCGCTCGGCTCGCGGAGCAGAGCGAAGGCCTTGCGGACGAACAGAAACCCCAGCAGCGCGGCCGCAACCAGGTAGACCGGCCCCGCCAGCCCCAGCGGGACCAGGGACAGGGTCAGCGGCACCAGCACCAGGGTGTAGCCGAAGATGCGGCGGCGCGTTTCGGGCTCGCCGTGCGTGACCGGGAGCATCGGGATGCCGGCGCGGGCGTAGTCCTCGCACCGGTTGAGCGCCAGCGACCAGAAGTGCGGCGGTGTCCAGAGAAAGACCACCAACGCGAGCAACACCGCCGGCATGCTCAAGCCGCCGGTCACCGCCGCCCAGGCGATCAGCGGCGCCGAGGCCCCGGCGGCGCCGCCGATGACGATGTTCTGGGGCGTGCGCCGCTTGAGCCAGACGGAGTAGATCACCGCGTAATAGACGATCGAGAGCATGCCGATCAGCGCCGCGGGCAGATTGGCGAAGGTGAGCAACGTGACCCACGAGAAGCCGGCGAGCACGAAACCGAGGCCGAGCGCGCTCGACGGCGGCAGCGCCCCGGACGGCAGTGGACGGCGCGCGGTCCGGAGCATCAGGCCGTCGATGTCGCGATCGACGTAGTGGTTGAAGGAGGCGGCCGAGGCCGCGGCGAGCGCGATGCCGGCGAGCGTTCCCCAGAACAGGGCGGGGGGCGGGAATCCGCGTGCGGCGATCAGCAGCGCGGGCACTCCGGTGAGGAGGACGAGCGTCACGATGCGCGGCTTGGTCAATTCGAGATAGGCAAGAGCCGTCCGCCTGGCCGAGATCCCGGGAAGCGCCAGACTCAAGACGCCTCCGCGGTCGCCAGCCGGGCGACCGCCGCCGGCAGCGCCGCCGCGCGGAGGGTCACCGTCACCATCACCGCCAGGATCGCGGCCGCGGTCGCGATGTGGGCCGCGGACAGCCACGGCGGCGTGCCGAGCAGCACGTTGCATACGCCGAGCACCGCCTGGCTCAGCGTCAGCCACAGCGCCATGGCGGCGCCCGCGCGCACCGCGGGCTCGGGCGCCGAGCGCGAGCGCGCCGCGGCGAAGAACATGACACCGGTCAGCAGGTAGGCGCCGTAGCGGTGCAACACCTGCAGGCCCGTCAGCCCTTCGAGCGGCGGGAACCACTGGCCATTGCAGGTCGGCCAGTCGGGGCAGGCCAGCCCGGCGTGATGCGTGCTGACGACGCCACCGAGAACCGCCTGCACGTAGACCAGCACGGTCGCCACGCCCACCGTGGGGAATAGCCCGGGCGGGCGTAGAACGGTGGGAACTGTCGCGGCGGGTCCCTCCGCCTCGCTGCGGGCGATCAGCGTCAGAGCGACCATGATCGCGAAGAGCAGGAGCGCCACCGCGAGGTGCCCGCCGACCACCGATGGGTCCAGCAGCTTCCACACGGTGAGCGCCCCGAGCAGCACCTGTGCGGCGAGCAGCACCAGCGCCAGGACGGTCAGCCCGCCGAGTCGCGAGCGCAGCGTCCCGCGCGCCAGCACCCACGCCGCCGTGGCCACCAGCAGGACGCTCACGCCCAGGGCCAGTAGGCGGTGGAACCACTCGACGAGGACGTGAAACTCGAACGGCGGGATGAGCCGCCCCTGACACAGCGGCCAGTCGGGGCAGGCCAGCCCCGAGCCGGTCGTGCGCACCACCGAGCCCACGACGATCAGGCCGAACATGGAGAGCGTGGTCGCCACGCCGAGCCTTGCGGCGATCGAGAACTGGCGGGTGGAAGTCATCCGAGCCTCATGAAGCGGAATCGGCAGCCGGGAGCAGGGTGCGAAGCTTCGGACTCCGCGCGCTGCGATGCGATCGGCGGGAGTGCAGCCGCCGGGCGGCGCGGACCGGGGCCCGCCGGGCGCGACCCACGGACGGAATGACCATGGATCGGCCGCGGAAGCTAGCACATGACGCGCGGGCTTGAAAGCGGAGCGCTGGAGGATCGCCGGCCAAGCACCGGGCTCCGGGGTCCGCGGGGGGACCGGGTCCCGGCGCTACTTGACCGGGTGGACGTCCTGCACGGCGCTGGGCGGAATGCGATCCTCGCCGATCAGAAACAGGGCGTCGCTCGGCGGGATGTCCACCTGGCTCACCTGCAGGCCGTCGTTCACCAGCGGGGCGACGGTGCCCCGGATCTTGGTGTACGCGCGCTCCAGCGGCACGCGCTGCGTCGAGGAACTCGGGTTGACGAGAACGACGCCGTTCTGAAAGTCCCGCCGGTGGACCATGGTGACGCCGGACTGAAAGTGCACGTCATCGAGCCACACGTCCCCGGCCTCGCCCGCAAGGTAGAACCGGAGGTCCGAGGATCCCGACTGTTGGGGCAAGAGGGTCACCTGGTACCGGCGCCAGTCGGTCGTCAGCTGCACGGACCGCGAGGCGAAGGACCCCGCCTGGATGCCGCGCCCCGCGACCACCCAGATCGAGCGAGGGACGGCGGCCTTCGCCCAGAACGTGGCCGAGTACTGCGCGCCGGCCACGAGCGAGAGCGTTCCGGTGCTTTGCAAGGCGATGCCCCAGCTCACGGCGGCCGCCGAGGGCACGGTGACGTGCGCGGAGGCCGATCCCTCGGCCGCGGTGGAGGCGTCGCGCGTCAGACTGGACGGAACGCCGTGCACGAAGAGCCAGCCGGTCGAGACGTCGGTCTCGAAGTCCGGATTGACCACGGCGTCAGGGCCGCTCCCCGCCCAGATCATCTGGGTGGCGGGACCCAGCGCCTCGCCGAGCCAGCCGGTGTGTTGCAGCAGGGGCGAGGCGCGTCCGGTGGTGAGGTCCACGGCGTACTCGTCGTACCACCACTCGTGGTAGGGCGCGGTCCGCACGTCGCGATCCCCGGGCCCGAAGACGCCGAAGCCGTCGCCGAGGGCGGCGCTGCCGAGGCCGAAGCGCACGCGGCGGGCGTTTTCCGCGGAGTAGGGGTCGCCGGCGTTCAACACCGGGCTGAAGATGTAGTTGCTGCGCGGCGCGCGGAAGAGCCGCTCGTCGGTGAAGTAGCCGCCGGGCTCGCGATACATGTTCTCGTACCAGGTCCCGCCGTTCTGCAGCGGGAACCCCTCCCGCATCCAGCCATTGAAGCTCTGGTACTTCGTGCCCTGCCCGCAGTTGCCCACCAGGAGGTAGTCGGGACCGCAGAGGCGGCGCAGGCGGCTCGCCAGCGTGTCGGTGCCGGCCTTGAAGGCGTCGCGGAACGCCTGCATCGACCCGTATCCGGCGCGTTGCACGTCGATGGTCCCGAATTCGGGCTCGGTCCAGGCGATGTCGTCGCAGTAGACGTCGATGAAGATGCCATCCCACATGCCGGTGCGGAGGATCGCGTCGTAAAACAGGTCGGCGAGGCCCTCGGCCACGACGAACCGGCCGCCCGTTTGCTTCGCCAGATTGGCGTTGTAGAGGCCGTGCAGGCTGCCGTCGGTGTTGTAGAGCCAGCCGTCGAGGTCGTCGATCAGCCTCCGTTCGCGCATGCGGATCGTCGTCGTATCCGGATCGTTGACGAGCCAGGTGTTCTCGCCGGCGACAATCGCGAGCAGCACGATGTCGGGGCGCCGCTGGCGCAGGGCGGCGAGGGCATCCGGGCGGTTGGGGGTGATGGGGTAGGCCTCCACCGCCACCTCGTGGTAGCGCGCGATCTCGTCGAGCACCTGCCCGTCGAGCACGCCGCTCGCGTCCCACAGCGGATAGCCGGTGGCGCGTTGGGAGCCGTAGAGTCCCAGCCGCGGGTACGCCAGCGGCGCGGCGGTCGCGGCCGCCTCGAGCAGGCAAGCCGCGAGCGTCGCGCCGAGGGCGGCGAGCAGGGGAATCGAAAGCGTGCGATGCAGCATGGGACCCGCCCGGGTTATCGGCTTCGGCGCGGCCGGAATTGAGCCCGATGCTACGGCGAGGGTAGTGCTTCGCGGCGGCCGATGCTAGTCTGACCTGGACCATGCGAGCCGAGTCCGTGCGCGAAGATCGAGGCTACTGCCGTCGCGTGCTGCCCCACGTTTCCCGCACCTTCGCGATCAACATCCGGCTGCTGTCCGGCTCTCTGCGGGACGCGGTGGAGGTGGGCTACCTGCTGTGCCGGACGGCGGACGCCCTCGAGGACTCGTGGCCCGGCGAGCCGTCGGCCGTCGAGGGGCGTTTCGACCTGCTCCAGGCCGCGATCGGCGGCGACGAGGCTGCGGCCCGCGCGCTGGCCGCCCGCGCCGAGCCGCTCGCCGCGGAGCGAGCGGACCTCGCGCTGGTGGCGAGCCTGCCGCGGGTGTGGCGGGCGTGGCGGGCGCTTCCTTCCCCCGACCGGGAGTGCGTCGGCGAGGGGGTGGCGACGATGACGGAGGGGATGCGCCGCTACGCGGGGCGGGCCGCGGGCCGACCCCCGGGCCTTCCCTACCTCGACACCGAAGCCGAACTCCACGAGTACTGTTTCGTCGTCGCCGGCTGCGTCGGCGTCATGCTCACCCGCCTGGCCGCGCGCCGCGCGCCGGCGGCGGCGGCGGTGGAGGCCCGGCGTCTCGCGCTCGCCCCGCGGGTGGGCGAGGCCCTCCAGCTCACCAACATCCTGCTCGACTGGCCGAGCGACGTGCGCCGCGGCCGATGCCACCTTCCGGCGGAGTGGCTGGCGCAGTGGGGACTGGCGCCGGAGGCGCTGGTCGACCGGGACCACCCGGGCGTGCGCGCCCTCGCGGAGCGGCTCGAGGGCATGGCCCGCGGCGCCCTCGCGGCGGTGCCGGACTACCTCGACCTCTTCCCGGTCCGCATGGCCCGCTACCGGCTGTTCTGCCTGTGGCCCGCGCTGTGGGCGCTGGGATCGCTGCGCCACGCGCACCACGATCCCGAGTTCCCGTGGGGCCTGCGCCGCCCGCGGCTGCCGCGAGCCGAGCTGTGGCGCGTAGCACTCACCTCCCTGCTGGTCGCGCACCACGGCGCGACGCTGCGGCGCCTGTACGCGGCCGCGGCCTGAGCGGAGCGGGGGCCCCGAAGTCGAGGCGCCGGGAAACGGAGCCTACCCCAGTTTTTCGGTGAGCACCGGCTCGGTGGGCCGCGCCGCTTCGCGGGCGGCGAGCACCCGCAACCGGAAGAACACGTAGATCGCCCCCCCGAGCAGAACCAATGCCGAGAGGCTGGTGGCGATGGGCGCGCCCATCACCTGCGCCACCCAGCCGGAAATCAACGCCCCGGCGGGGGCGGTCCCGATGAACATCAGCGTGTAGAGGCTCATGACGCGGCCGCGGAAGCGGTCCTCGGTGGTCAGCTGCAGCAGGGTGTTGGTGCTGGTCACGTAGAGGATCAGCCCGAGCCCGATGCAGAAACCCATCGCCAGCGTGAGCGGCAGCGACCGCGACCAGGCGAATGCCGCCATCCCGAGGCCCGAGATGGAGAGCCCGAATCGCAGATTGCGCCGCAGATCCCAGCGGTCGAGCCTGCGGGTCATGACCACGGCGGCGGCGAGCGACCCCAGGCCGAATGCCGAGACCATGAGCCCGTAGCCCTCGGCGCCGGTGTGGAGGATGTCGCGCGCGTAGACCGGCAGCAGGACCATGTACTGGAATCCGATCCCCGCGGTGAATCCGAGCAGCAGCAGCAGGTTGCGCAGCGGCCGCACGCTCCAGGCGTAGCGCACGCCCTCCATCACGTGCGTGCGCGTCCCGCCGCCGGCGGCCCCGGCCGCGCGCGGCGCGATTCGGATGCGGGCCAGGCTCCAGATCACCGCGAGATAGGACACGGCGTTGAACCAGAAGCAGGCCGCCACGCCCATGCCGGCCACCAGCAGGCCCGCGACGGCCGGCCCGATCACCCGCGCGGTGTTGAAGGCCGCCGAATTGAGGGCGATGCCGTTCGAGATGTCGTCCTTGCCCACCATCTCGATCAGGAACGCCTGGCGGGTGGGCAGGTCGAAGGCGTTGAACACGCCGAAGACCAGGGCCAGTGCGAGCACCATCCACGGCTGCACCACGTGGGCGCTGACCACGGTGGCGAGGGCGGCGGCCTGGAGCAGGGCCAGGCTCTGGGTGAGGAGCAGCATGCGGCGCTTGTCGACGCGATCGGCCACCACCCCCGCCCACAGCGAGAGCAGCAGCACCGGCAGGAACTGGAGGAATCCCAGGAGGCCGAGCATGAACGCCGAGTCGGTGAGCTCGTGCATCAGCCAGCCCTGGGCCACGCTCTGCATCCAGGTGCCGACCAGCGAGACCAGCTGGCCGCTCCAGAACAGCCGGAAATTGCGGTGACGCAGGGCGCGGAAGCGGAACGCCATCGCCGCGCGGACAGCCGGTACGATCATGGAGGGGCGACGCTATCACGCGTCCGGTGCGGGGTCACGGCGCTCCCGCCGCGCCGCCGAGCCGCGGCAGCGCGAACTCCGCGATCGCGCGCGCGAACCACTCGGGATGCGAGAGCGGATGCAGGTGCCCGGCGCCCGGCGACACGCGCCGCTCGGCGCCGGGGATGAGCCGCTCGAGTTCCGCGGCGGCCGCGAGGGCCGGCGCGCTCTCGCGCTCGCCCACCAGGATCAGCGCCGGCGCGGCGAGCCGCGGCAGCTCGGCGCGCCCGTCGTACTCGAAGGCCAGCCGCACGCGGTCGAGGGCGAGCCGCAGCGAGACGTGGCGGATGCCGTGCCGCATCAGCGCCAGCACCGGCCCCTCGCAGCGCGGATCGAGGACCCAGCCTCCGCGCGCGGCGAGGCGGCGGCCGAGTGCCAGGGCGGCGCCCGCGGGCAACCAGCGCAGGCCGGCCAGCACCAGCGGCTGCTCGACGTAGCGCGCCCAGCGATGCCCGCGCGCCGCGGGCACGCGCGCGAACGAGCTCGAGAGCACCAGCGCGCGCACGCGCCCCGGGTGCCGCGCCGCCCAGCGCTGGGCCAGGGCCCCGCCCAGCGAGTGGCCGACCACGCCTGCCGCTCCCGGCGCCCAGGCGGCGGCCACGCGGTCGAGATCGTCGAGCAGCGCCGCCCATCGCGCCCGGCCGTCGAAGCGCGCGCGCAGATCGAACGTCACCACCCGAAAGCGCGCCGCCAGCGGCCGCGCACAGGCCAGGTAGGCCTCCTTGAAGCCGGGCAGCGGCGGCACCAGGAGCAGCGGCGCCCCGGCGCCCATCGCCACCACCTCGGTCGTGCCGCCGGCGAGCTCGAAGCGCCGCGGCTCCCAGCCCGCGAGCCATGCGGGGTCGGCATGCTCCTGCCAGCCCGGCCCGAGGTGCGCGCCCACCGATCCCATGCCGGACCATGATACGCTGCGTGGAGCGCGCCGTGCGGGATCGGGCCGGCGGCGGATGCGCGGCCCTTTCGGGAGGAGACGTTCATGGCCAAGACTCCCTCCGTCCTGGGATGTCCCTCGGCGCCGGCGGTGCGGGCGTCGATCGAGCACGACTCGGCTCGCGCCGGCCGCTGACCCGCTCCGCATGACGGCCGTGCCGCGCCGCTTTCCCGACGGATTCCGCTGGGGCGCGGCCACCTCCGCGCACCAGGTCGAGGGCGGCAATCACGCCAACGACTGGTGGCGGTTCGAAGAGCGTCCGGGCGCGATCCGCGACGGCGCGCGCAGCGGCGACGCCTGCCTCCACTACCAGCGCTTCGAGCGGGACTTCGCGCTCGCCGCGGCGGATGCGCACACCGCCCACCGCCTGTCGTTCGAGTGGAGCCGGATCGAGCCCGCGCCGGGGCGATTCGATGTCGCGGCGGTCGCGCACTACCACGAGGTGCTGGCGGCGCTACGCCGCCACGGCCTGCAGCCGCTCGTCACGCTCCACCACTTCACCAACCCGCTGTGGATCGCCGACCGCGGAGGCTGGGAAAGCCGCGACACCGTGGACCGCTTCGTGGAGTTCGCGCGCTTCTGCGCCCGCGAATTCGGCGGCGAGGTGGACTGGTGGTGCACGGTGAACGAGCCCGAGGTCTTCGCCTTCCGCGGCTGGTCGGAGGGCGTCTGGCCCCCCGGCACGCGCGACGACGGACTCGCGCTCCGGGTGATGGCGCATCAGCTCGAGGCGCACGGCCGGGCCTACCGCGCGCTCCACGAGGAGGACACCCGCGACGCCGATGGCGACGGACGCGCCGCGATGGTGGGGTTCGCCAAGCACCTGCCCCAGCTCGAGCCGGAGCGGGCGTGGTTCCCGCCCGACGTGGTGCGCGCCTGGTTCGAGAACCGGGTGTTCAACGACGCGGTGCTGGAGGCGGCCGTGACCGGCGAGATCCGGCTCTCGATTCCCGGTGCGCCCGCCGTGCGACGCCGCGTGCCGGAATTGGAGCGCAGCCTCGACTACGTCGGCCTCAACTACTACACGCGCTGGAAGGTGCGCGCGCTCGGACCCGAGCCGCACGTCGCCCGCCGCGGCGCCGCGCTCACCGATCTCGGCTGGGAGATCTACCCCGGCGGCCTCGAGGAGTCCCTGGTGCGGGTCGGCCGCCTGGGGTTGCCGGTGCTGGTGACCGAGCACGGCTTCGCCGACGCGCGCGACGCGTTCCGTCCTCGGGCGCTGGTGGAGTCGCTGCTCCACCTCGCCCGGGCGATCGAGCGCGGCGTGGACGTGCGCGGGTACTTCCACTGGTCGCTGATGGACAATTTCGAGTGGGCGGACGGCTACCACGGGCGGTTCGGGCTCTACCGCGTGGACTTCACGCGCCCCGACCGCCCGCGCGAGCGCACGCGCAGCGCGGGGATCTACGCGCGCATCGCCGCGGCGAACGCGATCGAGCCCGAGGTGGCGGCGCGCGCCGGCCTCGCCCTGTAGCGGCGCGGGCGGCCCGCCGGGGCGCCAGGCCCGCGCCGGAGCGCGTCCCGCGGTGCAGGCGGCGCGGGCGCCGTCCCCGGTGGGCGCCGGCGGCCCCGCGCTGGGGGATCGGCCGCTCCCGGCGCGAACGGGAGCGCGGCGCCTCATCGGCTTGCCCCGAGCGGTGAAGGCGTCTAGCCTGGACTATTCATGAACCGCCAGCCGAGACCGCGAGCTGTGCGACAGCCGCAAGGAGTTCCACCGGCCGCGAGGGGCACCCGCGAAGCGGGTCCCGTGTCGCTCACGTCGAGGAAGCGGCCGGTGGAGCGACGCCGCGGATGGCGCGCAGATCGCGGTCGCAGGCGGCGGGTTCATGAATGGTCCAGGCTAGCATGCGAGCCGCTTGCGGGCGGCGGCGCCCGGGCTTCGCACTCCGCCGCGGGAGGCTTCGGCGTCATGTGTCCGTTGTGCAGGGAGCACGAGGGTAAGGGCTGCGAGATCGTCGAGCGGTCCAACGGGCGGCTGGTCTGCACCTGCGGGCGGCATTCGTGGCCGAACGCGGGCGCGCTGCTCGAGAGCTGCCGGCGGCAGAGCCTGACGGTGGAGCGCACGCTCCACACCTGGACCCAGGGCCAGTGAACGGCGGCCGGGAGCGCCGGGCGGTTGCCGGCGATTCCCGGACTGCGCTAGGCTCAATGCACCCGTGGCCGGACAGTGGAGCATCGCCATGACGCGCCGAAGCGACCCCCTCGAAGACCTGCAGCGAGAAGTCGAGCGTCTGTTCCACGACCTGGTGTACCAGCGACACCCGGCCTCGCACTTCAGCGAACCGTCGTGGGCGCCGCCCGCCGACGTCCTGGTCCTTCCGGGAGGCGCCCGCATCCTCTTCGAGCTGGCGGGCGTGCCGCGTGAGAGCGTCCGGGTGCTGCTGCGCGGCCGGGTGCTCGAAGTGAGCGGCCGGCGCGAGCCTCCCAAGGAGGTGCGCGGAGCGCGCTACCACCGCGCGGAGATCTTCTTCGGCGGCTTCCGGCGCCTCGTCGAGTTGCCCTGGGAAGCCGACCCGGAACGGGTCGAGGCGCACTTCCGGGACGGCATGCTCGAAGTCCGGCTGGTCCCGGTGCCCTCGGGGCAGCCGGCGGACGTCGCCGTCGAGCGGAAGTGACCCTTCCGGGGCGAGCCGCACGAGGCGAGACCCCGCGGTAGAGGACCCGATGCCCGGACGGCGAAAGAAGGTCCCGATCGAGACCCCCCCGGAGCCCACGGGCGCGCCGGAGCCCAAGGTCTTCCCCACCGAGGTGCCGGTGCTGCCGGTGCGGCACACGGTGCTGTTCCCGCTCGCCCTGCTCCCGCTCAACATCGGCCGCGACAAGAGCGTCACGCTGCTCAACGACGTCATGGCGGGGGATCGGACCATCGCCATCTTCACCCAGCGCCAGGGTGAGACCGACGACCCCGGGCCCGACGATCTGTACGAGGTCGGAACCGTCGGCACGGTGCTGCGCATGATCCGGTTCGGCGACAACCGGCTTTCGATCCTGGTGCAGGGTATGAGCCGGGTGCGCCGGGTCGAGACGCTCGCGACCGATCCCTACCTCAAGGTGCGCGTGGAGTCGCTCGAGGAGACGGTGACCGATGACCTCGAGACCCAGGCCTTGGTCAAGACCGTCGGCGACCAGTTCCAGCGCGTGGTCTCGCTCTCGCCGCTGGTTCCGGACGAGGCGGTGCCCGCCGCGCGCAACCAGCCCGGCCCCGGGCGGCTCGCCGACTTCATCGGATCGCTGCTGGACCTGCCCGGCGAGGACAAGCAGCGCCTGCTCGAGATCCTCGACGTCAAGCAGCGGCTTACGTCCGTGAGCGAGATGCTGATGCGCGAGTTGCAGGTGCTCGAGGTCGGCCAGCAGATCCAGGAGTCGGTCCGCGAGTCGATCGACCAGCACCAGAAGGAGTTCCTCCTCCGCCAGCAGATGGAGGCGATCCGCAAGGAACTGGGAGAGGGCGACGAGACCCGGCGCGAGATCGAGGAGCTGCAGGCGCGCATCGAGAAGGCGCAGATGCCACCCGAGGTGCGCAAGGAGGCGGACCGCGAGCTGTCGCGGCTCTCGCGCATGCCGCCGCAGGCCGCCGAGTACACGGTATCGCGCACCTACCTCGAGTGGCTGTGCGACATGCCGTGGGCGGTGACCACCGACGACGACCTCGATCCCAAGCACGCGCGCGAGGTGCTCGACGAGGATCACTACGGGCTCGAGAAGATCAAGGAGCGCATCATCGAGTACCTCGTCGTGCGCCGCTACAAGACCGACGCGCGCACGCCGATCCTGTGCTTCGTGGGTCCGCCCGGCACCGGCAAGACCTCGCTCGGCCGCTCGATCGCGCGCGCGCTGGGGCGCAAGTTCGTGCGCCAATCGCTCGGGGGCGTGCGCGACGAGGCTGAGATCCGCGGGCACCGCCGTACTTACATCGGCGCCCTCCCCGGGAACATCATCCGCGGCATCCGCCGCGCCGGCTCGCGCAACCCGGTCTTCATGCTCGACGAGATCGACAAGCTCGGCACCGACTTCCGCGGCGACCCTGCCAGCGCGATGCTCGAGGTGCTCGACCCGGAGCAGAACACCGCGTTCATGGACCACTACCTCGACGTGCCGTTCGACCTCTCGCAGGTGATGTTCATCACCACCGCCAACTATCTCGACCCGGTGCCGCCGGCCCTGCGCGACCGCATGGAGGTGATCGAGCTCGCCGGCTACACCGACAACGAGAAGCTCGCGATCGCCCGCCGCCACCTGATCCCGAAGGTGGTGCGCGAGAACGGCCTGGAGTCGCTGGGCATCACGTTCACCGACGACGCGATCCTCCGGGTGGCCCACGAGTACACGCGCGAGGCGGGGCTGCGGAACCTGGAGCGCGATCTCGCCAACCTGCTGCGCAAGACCGCCAAGCGGATCGCCGAGAACGCGGACCCGCCGCGCGAGATCACCGCCGAGCGGGTGCGCGAGCTGCTGGGCCCCGAGCGCTTCCAGGAGGACAAGGTCTCGCTCCTGGACTCCCCCGGCGCGGCACTCGGCCTGGCGTGGACACCGTCCGGGGGCCAGGTGCTCACCATCGAGTGCACGCTGATGCCGGGCTCGAAGCAGCTCATTCTCACCGGACAGCTCGGCGACGTGATGAAGGAATCGGCCACCGCCGCCCTCTCCTACGTCCGCTCGCGGGCGGAGGAACTCGGCATCGACCCGGAATTCTTCGAGCGCTCGGACCTCCACGTCCACCTCCCGGCGGGCGCGATTCCGAAGGACGGGCCGTCGGCCGGCATCACGCTGTGCGCCGCCATGGTGAGCCTGCTCGCACGCCGCAAGGCGCGCCCGGGGATCGCCATGACCGGCGAGATCACGCTGAGGGGCATGGTGCTCAAGGTGGGCGGGATCAAGGAGAAGATGCTCGGCGCCTACCGCGCGGGCATCAAGACGGTGATCCTGCCGGCGGACAACCAGGGCGACCTCGAGGAGGTCCCGGTCGAGGTGCGCACCCACATGATCTTCGCCCCGGTCGAGCGCATGGACCAGGTGCTGCAGCTGGCTTTGGAGCCGGAGGCCGTGGGGAGCCCGCGCAAGGTCGCCGCCGGCGCACCCTCTCCGAGCCCGATCACCACCGAGACGGTCACCGCCACCCGGCGCGGGAGCCGGAACTAGTGTCCTGTCCCAGGAGTAGCTTGACCACAAAGGCGCCCGCGGCGCCCGGCGGGCAAGGCGCGACGACGACATCGTATCAAGGAGATACGTCGAGGAGGAGCAACGCCGCCCGCCGGGATGCAGCGGTCGCCGACTGGCAAGCTACTCCTGGGACAGGACACTAGGCTCTGACGGAGATTGCAGGCGGCTCAGGCCGGAGTGGTCGCGAAGAGCCGCCTGAGCTCCGCCGCCACGTCGTCGAGGTCCACGAGGTCGGGGGCGACGCCGTGCGCCCGATGCTCGAGCGCGTAGCGCACGCCATCGGCGAGCGGCACGATCCCGCCGGCCCGCAGCTCGCGCGCGATCACCGGGATCTCGGTAGTGCGCAACTCCTCGAGCAGCTCGGCCGGGCTCGGCTTCATCATCAAGCCGACCGGGTTGACCGGCCCGAGTACGAGATCGGGGCGCACCTCCCACTCGCGCAGTCGCCGCAGCAGCAGGCCGAGGTTGCGCGACTCGAAGCCCGCCCCCGCCCGGAAGCGCCGTCGCATCGAACGGGTCAGACGCTGGAAGAAGCGCCGGTTGCCGGCCGCGAGCGCCAGATCGGTGAGCGGGGCGCTGAGGATCACGGCCCGCAGATCGCGGACCCGGAGCGCGGCGGCCTCGAGCTCGAGCAGCACCGGGACCCGGGACACGAAGTCCCCGTGGCCGGGCGGCGGGATGCGCATCAGGCTCTCCAGACTCAGGCGCATGCGCAGGGGAAGCGCGGCGCGGCGCCAGCGTCGCTCGAGCAGGTCCTCGGCGCCGAGCCCCAGCTCGTGGCGCTCGAAGTCCGGGATGCCGGGCAGCAGGGCGAAGATCGGGACCGGGCGCTTGAGCTCCGCGAGCGCGGCGCTCAATGCCGGCGAGGGCCCGGCGAGCACCCCCTCGGCGCCGGCGTCGAGCGCCTTCGACATGGTCACGGCGAGCGACTCCGGCTCGCGGTAGCGCGCCATGACCTCGAGGGCCCGATCGCGGGAGGCGCGCACCAGGCCGTTGAGGGACTCGGCGCCGAGCAGCAGCCGGGGCGCCTGGAAGCCGCGCTTCACGCGCCCACCGGAACGGTCGCTCCGCCCTGGCGCGCCGAGGCGTAGAGCGCTTCGACCGTGCGCTGGACGCGCAGTGCCGCCGCGCCGGTGTTGGGGGGCTCCGATCCTCCGGTCGCCCACTCGAGGAACGCGGCATCCATCAGGTACGGCGACTCGCCATCGAGGTCGAAACGCGCGAGCTGCGGAAGCTCGGCGTCGCGCACCCGCGTGTGCCCCGCGGGCCATCCGCCGCGCGGCCCGACCAGGTCCAGCTCCAAAGCGTCGTTGGAGACCAGCAGCTTGCCGTTGTCTCCCTCCAACTCGACGACCGTGGCGGGCTGCGGGTAGCCGGGAACGCTCCACGAGGAGTCGAAGCCCACTTCGAGGCCGCTGGCGAGCGTCATCATCCCGTGCAGCTCGTCCTCCACGCCGCCGTAGATCCGGTTCCAGGTCGCGCGCACCTGCAACGGCTGGCCGAAGCTCCACAGCAGCAGGAAGAGCAGGTCGGAGGCCATCTGCGACACCACGCCCCCGCTCACCAGGGCGGGGTCGAATCGGGCGCTCTGCTGCGCGCTGAAGACGCGCGAGGCGAACATCGACGAGCGCACGTGGCGCGGCGCGCCCACCGCCCCCGCCGCGATCGCCGCGTGCGCGCGGACGAACACCGGCTCGAACGCGAGCGCGTGGGCGCCCGCGAGCTTGAGCCCACGCTCGGCCGCCAGGTCCGCCAGTCCCGCCGCCTCCTCCGCGGTGCGGGCCATGGGCCGCTCCGCCAGCACCGAGGCGCCCGCTTCGAGCGCCAGGCGCGCCATCGGACCGCGCGCGGCCTCCGCGCTCGAGACGATCACCACGTCGGGGTGGGTGCGGGCGAGCAGCTTGGGCAGATCCGCGAATCCCGGAGCGAGGTGGCCGATGCCGCGCAGGCTGGTGCGCGCCGCGCGCCGCGGATCGCAGAAGCCCACCAACTCGCAGTCCGGGATCGCGGACAGCACCGAGACGTGGGCGACCCCGAGCCGGTCGAGGCCCGCGACCGCCGCCCGCACCGGGCGCAGGGGCGCGGGGGCGCGCGAAGCGGAGGCCTCGTCGCGGGCGGAGGAAGCGGCCAGATCGGTCATCGGATTCAAGACGGTGCCCCCGGGGAGAACACGCCGCGAGTCCATCGGTCCGGTCCGACCCGATGCGCGCGCGAGCGTGAGGTGCGGCGCGCAAGGCTACACGCGCCCACCCCGTGAGGGCAATGGCGGTGCCGCGGCCGCGCGGAGGCCCCCGGTCCGGAGGCCGGGGGCCGAAAGGGCCGTGGGCACGCGGTTCAGCCCGCCAGCGAGAAACGGATCTCCACGTCCTGGCGATCGGCGCTGTCGATCTTGAACAGCTCCTCCCGCGTGAACGCCAGCCAGTTGGCGACCACGACGTCCGGGATCTGCTGGATGCGGGTGTTGAAGGTGGTCACGGTGTCGTTGTAGAACTCGCGCCGGTCCGCGATCTGGTTCTCCAGCTCGCTGATGCGGCTCTGCAGCTGGAGGAACGAGGCGTCCGCCTTGAGGTCCGGGTAGGCCTCGGCCACGGCGAAGAACTGGCCGAGGGCCTTGGTCAGCATGTTCTCGGCCTCCGCCCGCTGCGGCACCGTGTGCGCCTTGAGCAGCGCCCCGCGCGCCTCGCTCAGACGGTTGAACACGTCGCGCTCGTGCTGCATGTACCCCTCGCAGGTCTTGACCAGCTTCGGCAGCTCGTCGTGACGCTGCTTGAGCAGCACGTCGATGTTGGCCCACGAACGCCCGATGTTGTTCTTCAGCGCGATGAGGCTGTTGTAGATGGACATCAGGTAGCCGGCCGAGCCGATCAGCAGGAACCCGACCGCGACCGTGACGAGGATTTCACCGACGTGCATGGACATCGCCTCCGATTGGATTGGGAACTGCGGCCGTTTCCGGCCGTGACTAGCGGAATAGATGACCCGACGCCAGCGCGTGGAGCCAGTAGCCGAGCCCGGCGGTGGTCAGCGCCGGTCCGCCCACCAGCTTCAGCATCGCGTTGAGACCCAAGCCTGTCGTCAGATCGCGCTCCGACTGCTGGCTGATGATGAAGGTGGGATCGTTCTCGCCCCGGCGGATCACGCCCGTGGCGTCCTCGATCAGCCCCTGCACCCGCCCGGCGGCCCAGCCGCCGGTCCCGGTCGCGGCCAGCGGCTCGCCCTCCGACACGGTGAGGACCCGCCCGCGCGGGACCGCGGTGCCCAGCACGTACACGCAAAAGCCCTCCTCGAGGATCCGCTCGCGGAACCGCATCGTCCCCAGCCGCCAGACGTGCCGCATCGCCAGGTCCTGCTCGGACATGTACTGCGCGTAGCACTCGGGCAGCGTCAGCCCCACGCACTCCTCGGTGACGCCGAAGCCGATGCGGCAGTCGGCGCCCTGCGGATAGACCATCGCCACCCCGGTGTCGTCACGGACGAAGAACGGGTGGCCCGACCGGTTGCGGTGGACGATGGACCAGCCGCGCCGGCCGGTCAGGGTGGCGATGTCCAGCTCCCAGTAGGCGCACGGCCGCGCCGAGAACGGTGCCGTCTGCGTGCTGCGCGCCACCACCTGGCCGCAGATCTCGACCAGCCCCATCGCCATCGAGCGGATCTTGGCGGTGGGCGTGTTCTGGATCAGGCGCCGGACCCGCAGATCGCGAAAGCCGCGGTGGAACAGCACCGGGCCCGCGCCCAGCGCGAGCGTGGCGTAGAGCGGCAGCTCGAACCCCGCCATGTCGCCCCCTAGTGCTCCGTACCGGAAATCATGCACATGCCCCGCGGGTCCTCGCGGTCGCCCGCCGCGTTGCTCCTCCTCGACGTCTCTTCCGATACGACTTCGTCGTCGCGCCTTCTGGGCGACCACGATGCCTCCGCGCGGACGCGCACATGACCTCCGGTACGGAACACTAGAACCCGGCGCTCGAGGCCAGGGAATCGGCCGCGGCGGCCAGGTAGAGTAGCCCCACGAGCGTCAGCGCCGGACCGACCACCACTCCGAGCGCCCGCAGCGCGCCGACCGGCGCACGCGCCGGATCGGGGGCATGGTCCGAGATGATCAGGTGCGCGAGCTGGTCGCCGGGTCCGATCCGCATCTCCGGCCCGGGGGCGGCCTCCGCGAGGGCCGCGATCGCGCGGTCGTCGGTGCCGGTGCGCATCCACTCCACCTCGCCCGCCCGTTCGAATCCGCGCGCCCGGCTCGCGTAGCCGATGACGTGGCACACCGCCCCGGCGGGCAGCGCGCGCTCCACCAGGCGCATCGGTGCCCCGCTCATGCGGAGCCAGACCGCCTCGGGCAGCTCCCGGATCAGGGCCTCGAGGTTCTCGCTCAGCGCCTCACCCGACTCGACGCGGCGCTCGCCGCTCACCGCCAGGTCCCAGCGCCCCTCCGGCCCCGCGACCACGGCGTGGGCCCCGTCCCCGATCAGCCGGAACGAGCGCGCGACGTCGAGTGAGGCCACCACCGCGTCGTCCGCGGAGCGCACTTCAAGGCGATAGCCGGCACACGGGCAGGCCGTGAGCGGCGAGAACAGCGGGCTCTCGAGAGCGACCCGGCCGTGCGCGCACACCAGGCCCTCGCCGGCGTCCGCGAGCGGTTGCAGCCGCAGTCCCCGGTAGCGGCGGCGCAGCCGCAGGGCGCGCAGGCCGTCGCTGAACAGCGGTCCACCGCCCACCACGGCGGCGGCCGCGAAGACCACCCCCGCCATGGTGGGCTGGAAATCGATAGGCAGGCTCATGCGTGCAGGTTATCGGCGCGAGCGGCGGCGCTCCGCAGCCGGAAATGGGCGACTACCCCCGGGGGCCGGCGCACGCGCGCTGCGGCGGGGCGTCGCCCCCTGGACCGGCGCGCGCGATGACGCTAACTTGGCGGACTATGCGATCGTGGCAGGCTCTCATCCCGCTCGTGGCAGCCGCCGCGCTGGCCGCATCGATCCCGTCGGGGTGCGTTCCGGGCATCGGCCCCGCCGGGCAGGGCGCGTTCGAGCCCGATTCGGTGCCCGATGCCTACGCCCGGCCCACCGCCGCGCTGATGTGGCCCGACGCCACCCGCGCCTTCCAGGTGACCCCCGCGGGCGATCTCTACAATGGAGCCTGGACCGTCGCGATTCGCCCATCGGCCGACGGCGAGCCCGCCGCGGGCCCGCGCGTGATCGCCTACGAGCGGCGCTGGATGCCGGTGGCGGTCTGGACCCGCCGCGGCGGGGACCTCGAGTGGCGTTTCTCTGCGGTGGCGCTCCCCGAGCCCGCGCCGCGCGACTCGGGACTGCTGGTCTCGCTCCGGATCGAAGTCGCGAACCGCGGCGCCATCGAGCGCTCGGCACGCTTGAGTCTCGAGCTGGGCCCACCGCCCGACGATCCGGTCTTCGTCGCCTTCGATGCTCCCGAAGCCGCCGCCCCGCGGTTGCGCTGGGGCACGGGCGCGGGTCGCGACACGGTCGAGGGCTGGTGCCAGGAGACGCCGGGCGGTGCGGTGTGCGAGCGGACGTGGAAGCTCCCGCCGCGCGCGACGCGCTCGCTGCGGGTAGTGCTCCCCGCCTATCCGACACCGGAGGGCTCGCTCGCCCGTTGGGCGCGCGTCCCCCACGTCGCGCGGCTCGCCGAGGCCCGCGCGCACTGGACCGCCGAGATCGAGCGCTCGACGCGCTTCGATCTCGGCGACCCCGAGGTGGAGGACGCGCTGCGCGCGGCGGAGGTCGTCCTCCTCTGCTGCCGGGAGCGGCGCGGCGATCGATGGGTCCCGATCGGAGGCCCGTTCCAGTACCGCGACGTCTGGCTGCGCGACGGCGCGCGACTGATCCACGCGCTGGGCCTGCTCGGGCGCACCGACGAGGCACGGGAACTGGCCGAGGGCCTCGCCGCGTTCCAGTGGCCGCAGGGGCCGTTCCTCAGCCAGCGCGGCCAGCTCGACGGCACCGGCCAGGCGCTGTGGGCGTTCGAGCAGGCGTACCTGCGGCCGGGCGCGGGCCCCGACGCGGCGCCTGTCACCGACGCCGCGCGGCGCGCGTGGCGCTGGTGCGAGGAGCAGCGGCGCGTCGGGAGCGCCTCCGGCATGCGCTTCGGCCCGATGCTGCCCTTCGGCGAGCCGCGCGACGGCGAGCTGGTGCGGGCGCAACTGGTGGGCAACGACGCCTGGGCGATCGCGGGCTACCGCGCCGCCGCGCGCCTGCTGCGCGCCGGCGGTCGCGTCGACAGCGCGATCGCGGTCGAGCGCGCCCGGAGCGCCTACCTCGGCGACTTCGAGCGCGCGCTGGGGCGCACCCGAAGCCGCGATCTGCCGCCGTCGTGGCAGGAGATCGGGCTGGATTGGGGCAACCTCGCGGTGGCGTGGCCGTGTGACGCGCTTCCGGCATCGGACCCGCGCTGCGCGGCGCTGGCGCGGCGCGTCTGGGCGGTGGTCGGGGGCGCGGGGCTATGCTCTTACGCGACCCCGGATTCGCTGCACTATTACCTCGGCGCCGATCTCGGCACCTGGGCGCTGCTCGCCGGTCGGCGCGCCGCGGCCGACAGCGTGCTCGCCGCCATGCTCCACTGGCGCTCGGCGAGCGGGGCGGCGGGGGAGATCTTCTCCGCGCGCAGCCGTGACTACGGGCGCAACCTTCCCCCGCACCCGACCAGCGCCGCGGCGCTCGTGACGCTGGTGCGCCACGCCCTGATCTTCGACGAAGGCGACACGCTGCGGCTCACCCTCGGCGCGCGCGAGCGCTGGTGGCGGGGGGCGAAGGTGCGGGGCGCTCCGACCCGCTGGGGCACGATCGATCTCGAGTTCGGAATGAAGGGGGACCGGGCCGAGTGGCGCTGGACCCCGGTGCGCGCGTGGACCGCGCTCACGCTCCCGCCGGGAGCGATCGCGGCCGGCGCGCCGCCGGCGCCGTTGGTGGCGGGTGGAGCACCCGGCGTCGTGCTCGCGCCCCCCGGCGTCTCCTCGGCGGCCGTGACGCTGCGCGCCGCCCCGGGAGCCGAGCCATGAAGCGCCGCCCGCGGGGCACGCTCAGCTCCCGCTATCGCCACCGTGGCCGGGACCCCGGCGCGGGACACCGCTGGTGGATCCTGCTCGCCCTCGTGGCGATCGCGATCGTCGGCTTCCTCGGGCTGCGGCGCTGGGGCGGGCGTGCCGCCGCGCCGCGCCCGGCGGCGACGGCGCCGGCGCCGCCCGCGACCCCGGCGATCCCCGATTCGATCGTGGCTCTCGACCTCGAGGCCGCCTCGCGTCGCGTCTTCGAGCTGGTGCGGGCCAAGCGTTGGTTCGAGAGCCTCCCCTACTACCGTCACATCGTCGCGCAGCCCGGGGCCAACTGGCTCGCCCATTTCGATTACGGCACGGTGCTGCACAACGCCTCGGTCGAGACCCGCCCGCGCTCCGGCCTGCTCTCACCGCTCACGCGCTCGAGCTTCGAGCGGGTGGCGATGATGCGCGACGCCCTGGAGCACTACGACCGGGCGCTGGCGCTCGCGCCGGAGTCCGCCGACCGCGCCGTGATCCTCGCGGGGCGCGCGCACGACCTCAACGCCTGGGGCTTTCCCTGGGACGCGATGACCGACTACCGCCGGGCCGCCGCACTCGACCCCCAGTGGCGCGAGCATGCCGCGTACTACGAGAGGGTGCTGCGGAATCCGACGATGAAGTTCCGCTAGGCTTCGTTCGCAAACGCCCGCGGGCTGCGTTGCGCGGCCGGCTCCTCGCTCCGACGTGGCCAAGAGGCCATGACTGCGCTCGTCGCTCGACCGCGACGCCTTGCCCGCGGGCGTTTGCGAACGAAGCCTGGTGCCTGTTCCAGAGTCAGAGGGCCGCGTTGCGCGGCCGGCTCCTCGCGCCCCAGGGCGCTCTCAGCGCGCGCTGGCGAGCGCGCGGCCGCCGTCGATCGAGTAGGTAGCGCCGGTGATCCAGGCCGCCTCGTCGCTGAGCAGGAACAGCACCAGCGCCGCGACTTCCTCCGGCTGCCCCACGCGTCCGAGCGGGTGCGTGCCCTTCGAGCGCTCGAGGAAGGCCGGGTAGTCGGGCACCGCGTGGCTCACGGTGTGCAGCTCGGTCACCACCACTCCGGGATTGACGGCGTTGACCCGCACGCCCCGCGGAGCGAGGTCCAGTGCTGCGCAGCGGGTGAACATGTCCACGCCCGCCTTGCTCACGCAATAGGCCAGCAGGCCGGCGTAGGGCCGGAGTCCGGCCACCGAGGAGATGTTGACCACGCTGCCGCGCCGCGCGATCAACTGCGGGGTCGCCGCGCGGGTGAGCAGATGCATCGAGCGGAGGTTGGAGTCCATCATCCGGTCCCACTCCTCCGGTCCGGTCTCGAGCAGGCCGCCGCTGCCGATGACGCCGGCGGCGTTGACCAGGCCGTCGAGCCCTCCGAAGGTCGAAATGGCCTGCTCGACCCAGGTGCGGCACACCGCCTCGTCGCGCACGTCGCCGGTGACGGCCAGCGCCCGGCCCCCGGCGGCCTCGATCGCGCCCACCGTGCGGTCGAGCCGCTCGCGCCGGCGCCCGGCGGCAACCACGTGCCCGCCCTCGGCGCCCAGCGCGCGGGCGCAGGCCTCGCCGATCCCGCTGCTGGCGCCGGTGACCAGATAGACCCGTCCGTCGAAGCGCTTTCCCTCAGCCATCCGAAGCACCGCCTCTCGATGGGGCCGCAAGTCCATACTCCGCTTGCCCGCATCGGGTTGCGGGCATCGGAGCACCCTACGCCAGGTGCCGCCGCATGTCCATGTCCACATTTTGAACAATGTTTGTTACATGTTCTGTGAAACGTTTGCACAATCATAGTATCGAATGGAGGGTGAGATTCGCCCCGCCGCGGGACCTCCCGCGCCAGGACCCGCACCCCGGAGGATGACCTTGCCTCGTCCCGCTCGCTTCACGATTCGCGCCGCCAGCGCGCTCACGGGAATCAACCCCAATACCCTGCGCGCCTGGGAGCGCCGCCACGGGCTGGTGCGGCCGGAGCGCACGCCCAAGGGGTACCGGCTCTATACCGGCGAGGACATCGAGCGCCTGCGAGCGATCTGCCGCGCGATGCAGCAGGGCATCTCGGTGGGCCGGGTGCGCGAGCATCTCGAGGACGCCGAGGGCCCGCTCGGCGCCGAGCTCGAGCCGAGCGCTCCTCGCCTCTCGGGGGGGCCGAGCGCGACGCGCGTGATCGAGGTCTCGCTCGCCAACGCGGGCCTCGCGGGCACCGCCTCGATCCGCGTGCCGGTGCAGGGTGGTGCGGCCACCGCCACGCAGACGCTGCACGATCTCTCGGTGCAGATCGAGCAGGCGGCGCTCCGCTTCGACCGCGCCGCGATCGAGCGCGCCTTCGGCCGGGCGGTCGGACTCTACTCGCTGCGGCAGGCCTTCGCCCTGACGCTTGCGCCCGCGCTCCGACGGGTCGGCGAGCGTTACCTCGAGGGCCTCGGCAATGTCGCGGAGGAGCATGTCCTCGCCGCGTTCGCGCGCGAGCGGCTGATCGCCGCACTCGCCGGCCTGCGACCGCTTCACCAGCCGCCGCGCGTGCTGTGCGCCTGCGTTCCGGGCGAGCAGCACGAGATCATGCTCATGGTGCTGGCGCTCGAGGTGGGCCTCGAGGGCGTGAGCACCCTCTACCTTGGAGCCGACACGCCGATCGAGGCGATCGCGCACACCGTCGAGAACTCGGGCACGCAGGTCGTGGCGTTGTCCGCCACGCTCGCCCTGCCGCAGGAACCGATCCTGACGCTGCAGCAGCTCGTCGCGGACCGCCGGCGCAAGCCCACCCTGATGATCGGCGGCCCGGCGGCGGCGCGGAACCGCGATTGGCTTCTCGCCAACGGCATCGAGCCGCTCGCCGAGGATCCCCTGGAGGCCGGGCGGCAGGTGGTCGCGCGCGTGATGCGCGACTGAGCGCGGCCGGCATGCGCCGAGCCCGTGAGGTCCGCTCGCGCCGCAGACGCGCGCACGCGGCGTGCGCCGGCGCCGGTGACATGCCCCCGTGCCGCCCGCTCGCGCCCGCGGCGGGCGCGGGCGGCTTGCGCCCGCGCGGGCGACGCGCGCCCGCGCCAGGACCGAATCTTGACCCTCCGCCGGGCGCTCTGATTTAATCCGCGGTGGTTTCGCGCGCCAGTGCCGCGACCGCCGGACGCGGTCGCTCCGCCGTGGATCAGCATCCACCCACCAGGGACGGGCCATGCCGCTCGCCGTGATCGACGGCGCCCTACTCGCCGCCGCGGTTTGGGGCCTCGGCCTCGCCGCGCTCCTCGCCGCGCTTCCATCGCCGCGCGCGCGCGGCGGATCGCTCGCCGCCCTCCTCCCCTCCGCGGCGCGCGGCACCGCGATCGTCGCCTCGCTGGCGCTGGCGGCGGTCGGAGCGCTGCGCTTGGCGGGACTCGAGACGCCGCCGCTGACCTGGGACGCCGGGCTCCCCGGCGGTCGCTTCGCGCTCGGCGTGGACGCGCTCGCCGCGCCCTTCGTGCTGCTGCTCGGCGTGGTCGCCGCGATCTCGTTCGCGGCGCGTCCGGCGGCCGCGCCCGGCGGCGCGTCGCGCGGGGAGCGTGCCGGAATGGCGCTCCACGCCGCCTTCGCCCTGGCGCTCGCCGCGGTCTTCACCGCGCGCCACGCGCTGCTCTTCCTGCTCGCCTGGGAGGGCATGACGCTGCTCTCCGCCGCCCTGGTGGCGAGCGACACGCGCAGTGCCCGGGCCCGCTCGGCGTGCTTCGTCTACCTGGCGATCTCGCACGTCGGCGCGGCACTGCTCGGGTTCGGGCTGCTGAGCCTGGCGGCGCGCGCCGGATCCTTCGACTTCGCCGACCTCGCCGCCGCCCTTGCCCGCCTTCCCGCGGCGGAGGCCTCCCCGCTGGTGTGGCTCATCAGCGCGGGGCTGGTGGTCAAGCTCGGCCTGGTGCCGGTGCACGTCTGGCTTCCGCTCGCGCACCCCGAAGCGCCGGGCCCGATCTCGGCCCTGCTCTCCGGCGCGATGGTCAAGGCCGGGCTCTACGGCCTGCTGCGGTTCGCCTGGCAGATGCCGGGGCTGCCGATCGCGGGCTGGGGCATGACGCTGGTGGCCCTGGGCACGATCACCGCGCTGATCGGCGCGCTCTACGCGGTCGTGGAACCCGACGCCAAGCGCCTCCTCGCCCACTCGACGGTCAAGCACGCCGGCCTGCTGGCACTGGCGCTGGGGCTGGCAGGAGCGCTCGCCCGCAACGGGCAGACCGCGCTCGCCGGCGTGGCGCTGGCGGCTTGCCTCTACCACGCGGTGGGCCACGGGTTGTCCAAGGCGCTCGCCTTCCTGTCGGTGGCCGAGGCGACGCACGCGGGCGGCAGCCGCGACCTCGAACGCCTGGGCGGCCTGGCGCGGCGGCTGCCGCGGCTCTCCGCGGGCGCCCTGGTCGCCGTGCTGTCGCTCTCCGGCCTGCCGCTGCTGAGCTGCTTCGCCGGCGAGTGGTTGATGTTCCAGGCGCTGATCCGCGGCTACTCCGAGGGTCCCCCGCCGCTGCGCCTGCTGGCGCCCTTCGCCGGCGCCGGCCTGGCGCTGGCGACCGCGCTGGCCGCCGCCGCGATGGTCAAGCTCTACGGCATCGGCTTCCTCGGCCGCCCGCGCACCCCCGCGGCGGCGGCGGCGCGGCCGGTGGCGCCCGGCATCGAGAACGCGCTGCTGCTCCTCGGCGGCCTGGTGGCCGCGTGGGGCCTGCTCGCGACCTGGGCGATGACGGCACTCGGCGCCCCGCTGGGTGCCATGCTCGGGCCCGCCTTCGACCCCACCGCTCTGGTCACGGCCGGGGGGCTGGCGCTCGCGCCGCCGCCAGCGACGAGCGCCAGCATCTCGCCGCTCGCGATCGCGTTGCTGCTCGCGGTCTTCCTCGCCGTGCCGTTCGCCTGGGCGCGGGCGAGCGGCGGGCGCGCCGAGGTGCGGCGCGCGCCGTCGTGGGCCTGCGGCATCCGCCTCGATCCGCGCATGCAGTACTCCGCGCTCGGTCTCACCAAGCCGCTGCGGCTGATCTTCGGGCGCCTGCTCCAGGTCGAGCGCGAGGTCGAGGTCCTGAGCCAGGGCTCGCCCTACTTCGGGCGCGCGCTCCGCTTCCGCTCCGGCATCCCGCCGCTCGCCGAGCGGATGTTCTACCAGCCCCTGGTGCAGGCGGTGCTGTGGGCCTCGGACCAGGCGCGAAGGCTGCAGGCCGGGAACCTGCATCTCTATCTCGGCTACCTGCTCGCGACGCTGGTGGCGCTGCTGGTGTGGGCGCGCTGAGATGACCGCGCTGCTGGTGCTGCTGCAGACCGCCCTGCTGGTCGCACTGGCGCCGCTGTTCAACGGCGTGGTGGGAGCGCTCAAGGCGCGCCTGCAGATGCGCCGGGGAGCGCCGGTGTGGCAGCGCTACGCCGATCTCGCGCGGCTGATGGGCAAGGAGTCGGTGATCTCCGAGGACGCCTCGTGGCTGGCGCGCGCGGTGCCCTACCTCACCCTCGCCGCGATCCTGGTGGCGGCGAGCTGGACGCCGGTGCTGCTGGCGCGGAGCGGCATGTCGTTCGCCGGCGACCTGGTGATGACCGTGGCCCTGCTCGCCGCCGCCCGCGTGCTGCAGGCGCTCGCGGCGCTCGAGGCGGGCACCACCTTCGGCGGCATGGGGGCGAGCCGGCACCTGGCACTCTCGGGCCTGGCGGAGCCGGCGCTGATGCTCGCGGTGTTCACGCTCGCGATCGGCGCGCACAGCACCGACCTCTCCACCATCAGCCGCGCGGTCGCGACCGCCCCGCTCGGCTGGCTCTCGCCATCGCACCTGCTGGCACTCGCCGCGATCTGGCTGGTGGTGGTGTCCGAGACCGGGCGCGTGCCGGTGGACAATCCGGTGACCCACCTCGAGTTGACCATGATCCACGAGGCGCTGGTGCTCGAGTATTCCGGCCGTCACCTGGCTCTGCTCGAGTGGGCCGGAGCGGTGCGGCAGATGGTGCTGCTCACGCTGGTGGCGAGCCTGTTCCTGCCCTGGGGCATCGCGCTCGAGCCCGGCTCCGTGGCGCTGTGGCGCGGGCTGGCGGCGTGGCTCGGCAAGCTGCTCGCCTTCGCGGTGGTGATCGCGGTGAGCGAGTCGGTCACCGCCAAGATGCGACTGTTCCGCGTGCCGGAGTTCCTCGGCATGGCGTTCCTGCTGTCGCTGCTGGCCCTCGCTTCGGCCTCGTTGCTGCGATGACCGGCGCTCCGCTGATCGACTGGCTGCCGCGCAGCAACGCGATCAACCTCCTGGCCGGCGTGTTCCTGCTGAGCGCGCTCTACGCGGTCACCCAGCGCCGCACCGCCGCGTGCATCACCGCCTACACCTGGAATTCGCTCAGTCTCGCGGCGATCGCGATGTTGGTGGCGCTGCTCACCGGGGCGCGCCACATCGGGGTGGCGGCGGCGCTGGTGCTGGTGAGCAAGGGCTTCCTCATCCCGCGCCTGCTGCGTCGCGCGCTGGCCCGCTCGCGCTCCCGCGCCGAGGCCGAGCCCTATGTGAGCATCCAGCTCTCGGCGCTGCTGTGCGGCGCGCTGGTGGTCATCGCCTTCAGCCAGACCCGCGTGCTGTTCGGAGAAGGCGTGTCGATCCTCGCCTCCTGCCTGCCGGTCTCGATCGCGACCACGCTGGTCGGACTGTTCCTGATGGTCAGCCGCAAGCAGGCGCTCGCCATGGTCGTCGGCCTGGTCATCCTGGAGAACGCGATCTTCCTCGCCGCGGTCTCGCTCACCTACGGCATGCCGCTGGTGGTGGAGATGGGCGTCCTGCTCGACCTGCTGGTCGGCACCGCGCTGCTCGGCATGATGGTCGGCCGGATCGAGGAATCGTTCGCGACCGACGACGCCACCCGCCTCACCTCGCTCCGGGGCTGAGATCGTGGGCTGGATGCTTCCGCTGGCCGTCGCCGCCCCGCTCACCGCACTGCTGTGCCTGCCGCTGGCGCGCACGCGCTGGGCGCGCCCGGTCTCGATCGCGGGCTCGGCGGCGGTGCTGGCGCTGGCGCTGGCGCTGGCGTGGCGGGTGACGGCCGGCGGTCCGCTGGTGGCGGCCCGGGGCTGGCTGCAGGCCGACGCGCTCTCGGCGCTGCTGGCCTGCATCATCGGCGCGGTGGGACTCGCCAGCGCCTGGTACGCGCACTTCTACATGGCCCGGCAGGAGGAGGGTCACGACGCCGCGAGCTGGACCGGGGGGCGCTACGACGCGCTTTTTCACGGCCTGGTCGGCTCGCTCATCGTGGCGGCGCTGGCCAACAACCTCGGCCTGCTGTGGGTGGCGATCGAGGGCAGCACGCTGACCTCGGCGCTGCTGGTGGGCTACTACCGCCGCCCCGGGGCGGTCGAGGCGGCCTGGAAGTACCTGATGTTGTGCTCGGTCGGCATCGCGCTCGGCCTGCTCGCCACCGTGCTCATCTACTACTCGGCCGTGCCGCTGGTCGGCGAGGGCAGCGTCGGCCTGCAGTGGACGGTGCTGGCGGCGGCAGCACCCGCCCTCCAGCCCCACTTCGTCAAGCTCGCGTTCGTCCTGGCGCTGGTGGGCTACGGCACCAAGGCCGGGCTCGCGCCGATGCACACCTGGCTGCCCGACGCCCACAGCCAGGCCCCGACACCGGTGAGCGCGTTGCTCTCGGCGGCGCTGCTCGCCACCGCGCTCACCGCCGTGCTGCGCTTCCACGCCATCGCCGCGCGCTGCCTCGGGCCGGACTTCTCGGGCGGGCTGCTGGTGTTCTTCGGGCTGCTCTCGATGGCGGTCGCGGCTCCATTCATGCTCATCCAGGGCGACTACAAGCGCCTGCTCGCCTACTCCAGCGTCGAGCACACCGGGCTGGTGGCGCTGGCGGTCGGGCTCGGCCACCCGTTGGCGATCCTTGGCGGGCTGTTCCACCTGGTGAGCCACGCGCTGGCCAAGACGCTCGCGTTCCTGGTCGGCGGCTCGCTCGCGAGCGCCACCGGCGCGCGCCGGCTCGACCACTGGAGCGGCGTGGTCCAGGCCGCGCCCGCGCTCGGGGCGCTGTTCGTGATCGCCGGCGTCGGGCTCGCCGGGCTGCCGCCGGGAGCGCTGTTCCTCTCGGAGTGGCTCACGCTCGCCGGCGGCCTCGCCGCCGGCCGCCCCGGCGTGGTTGCCGCGGCGATCGCGCTGCTCGCGATCGTCTTCGCCGGACTGGCCTTCCACTGGACGCGGGTGGCGCTCGGTCACCCCTCGAAGCACTTCCACGATTCGCTGCCGGCCGCCTCACGCCGGCCGCTATGGCTGCTGGCGGCGGCCCTGCTGCTGCTCGGCGTCTACTTGCCCCCGCCACTGCGCCACCTGCTCGAGCAGGCGGCGCGGGTCATCCGCCCATGACGCTCGCCCGGCCCGAGGAGCGGTTCCCGCTGGAGCGCGCGCTGCGCGGCATCCGCGAGCGCTTCGCCGACGCGGTGATCGACGCCGACCGCATGAGCCTGCGCGAGCATCTGGTGGTGGTGCCCGCGGCGCGGCTGCCCGAGGTCGCGGGAGCGATCCCGCGCGAGTGGGGCGGCGCGCTGATCGCGGCCTTCGCACTCGACGAGCGCGAGCCGCACGGCCGCTTCCGACTGCACTACCAGTTCTCGATGGCGCCCGAGGACGCCGTGCTCACCCTGATCGCCGCGGTCCCCGGCGAGGCACCGGCGTTCCCGTCCGTCACCCCCGCGGTGCCCGCCGCGCACTGGCTCGAGCGCGAGATGCGCGACCTGCTCGGGGTGATTCCCGAAGGACATCCCGACCCGCGTCCGTTGGTGGCGCACGACGGGTGGCCGGAGGGCGCCTATCCGCTGCGCAAGGACTTCGCGCCGCCGCACACCTGGTCGTGGGCGCCGCGCTTCGCCTTCTCACCGGTCGAGGGCGAGGGCGTCTTCGAGATCCCCGTCGGTCCCACCCACGCCGGCATCATCGAGTCCGGGCACTTCCGCTTCTCGAGCGTGGGCGAGGCGATCCTCAAGCTCGAGGTGCGCCTCGGCTGGAAGTACCGCGGGCTCGAGACGCTGGTCCAGGGCCAGCCGCTCTCGCGCGGGCTCGAGATCGCCGAGCGCGCCTGCGGCATGTGCGCGTTCTCGCACGCGCTCGCGTTCTCGATCGCGGTGGAGGAGCTGTCGGGCGCGCTGCCGCCGCCGCGCGCGCGCGCGATCCGCTCGCTCGCCGGCGAGCTCGAGCGGCTCGTCAACCACGTCGGCGACATCGCCGGCATGCTCACCGACGTCGCCTACGTGGCGGGGGCGGCGGAGGGGCTGCGCATCAAGGAGGTGCTCCAGCAGGCCGGCGACGTGCTGTTCGGGCAGCGCTTCCTGCGCGGCGTGTGCGTGCCGGGCGGCGTGCGCCGCGACCTCGACGAGGCGCAGCAGCGGTGGCTGCGCGACGTGCTGAGCGCGGTGCGCGCCGACGTGGAGGACCTGGTGCGCTCATGCCTGGCGAACGCCGCGGTGCTCGACCGCCTGCAGGGCACCGGCCGGCTGGCGCGCGAGGTCGCGGCGGATCTCGGCGTGACGGGCCCGGCGGCACGCGCCAGCGGCATCCCGCGCGATGCCCGGCGCGACCACCCCTACGCCGCCTACCGCGAACTCGACTTCCAGGTGCCGGTGCGCGAGGGCGGCGACGTGCTGGCGCGGCTCGAGGTGCGGGCCGACGAGATCCACGAGTCGCTCAACATCATCGACCAGCTCCTGCTGCGACTGCCCGGCGGCCCGCTGGTGCAGCGTCTCGGCGGCCTCACGCCGGGGCGCTGGGGGCTCGGCCTGGTGGAGTCGCCGCGCGGACTGCTGGTGCACTGGCTGCGCCCGGGCCCCGGTGGTTCCGTCGCCGATTGGCGCGTGCGCTCGCCGTCGCACGCCAACTGGCCGGCGGTGGCCCACGCCGTGCTCGACGACATCGTTCCCGACTTCCCGCTGATCAACAAATCGTTCAATCTCTGCTATGCCTGCGTCGACCGCTGAAGCGAGGAGGCGCGGCGGGACCGTGGCGCGCGGCGCGAAGCGCGTGGCCCGGTCCGATGCGAGGCGCGCGGCCGGCTTCGATGCCGGGCGGGCGGGCAGATCGGGGACGCATGTAGGAGGCCGGCGATGTGGGACATCCTGAGACGCTCGCTGCAGCGCGGCGTGCGCACGGCGCGTCCCGCCCTGGTGCTGCCCGCCGGCGTGACCCCCGTGCCGCGGGAGCCCGACGCCGAGATCGAGGTCCTGGGCCAGGCGCTCAGGGTCGAGGTGCAGCGCCTGTTCCGCCGTTCGCTGCGACTCCGCCACGTGGACGCCGGCTCGTGCAATGCCTGCGAGAGCGAGTTGCAGGCGCTGATGAACCCGTTCTACGACCTGCAGCGCTTCGGGATCGACGTCGTCGCCTCGCCGCGCCATGCCGACGCGCTGGTCGTGACCGGCCCGCCGGCGCGCCACATGGAGGAGCCGCTGCTCCTCGCCGCCGAGGCCACGCCAGCCCCGAGGCTCGTCATCGCCCTTGGAGACTGCGCCTGCACCGGCGGATTCTGCGCCGGATCGTTCGCGACGCGCGGTGGCGTGCACGAGGTGCTCGACGTGGACCTGCGCATTCCCGGCTGCCCGCCGCGCCCGAACGAGATCCTGCGCGGCCTGCTCGGCGCGGTGGGGAGGCTCGCGGGTCCGCGCCGGGCGCCCGCCGGATTCCGTTCCGCGACCGACGGACGGCGCCCTCGCTAGC
>Ga0154739_1023_pt1 | contig 110892 bp, 82 predicted proteins | sample Rifle2008BG16ft_FD_105747 | JGI IMG/M metagenome (GOLD analysis project Ga0154739, IMG submission 105747) | Candidatus Eisenbacteria bacterium RBG_16_71_46 | reverse complement strand
AGTTATGGCGGTGGCCGCCGCCGTCGGCCGGCCGCCGGGGCGCCACGACGGCTACTCGCGGCGCCCGAGCGCGTGCCTGAGCTCGCGCACCTCGCTCGCGAGGATGCCGAGATCCTGGGTGAGGCTCTTGTTCTGCTCCCGCAGGCTCGAGATGACCGTGGAAAAGTGGAACTGGAGCGCGAACACTACGAGGATGGCGATGAGGAACAGGAACGCCGGCGGGTAGTAGATGCCGACCAGGTGCGCGACCTGGTCCACCGCCCGGATGAAGACGGCGCTCAGCAGCAGCACCGTCGCCGAGAGGATCCACAGCAGGGAGTACTGCTCGCGGAGCTGCTTCTTGCGTACCAGGTTCAGGATGAACAGCAACATCGCGATACCGATCGCGATGACGAGCAGCTGGCTGCGGAGCGTGATGCCGGTGTAGAAGGGTTGCATGGCGTGGACCTCTCCTAGGCGGCCGAGGCGGGCGCGAGATGCCCGGCATGTTCCAGGATCTCGCGCATGGGAACGGAGCGATAGCGGGTGAGCAGGCGGTCGAGCTTGGGGCCGACGGTATCGAGACGGTGGTAGGTGATGAACGCGTCCGTCGCCGGCAACCGCACGCGCGGCAGCCCGGAGACGCACTCCCACGGATGGAGGTAGAGCGCGAACGGACGGCGGCGGGCGATGCCGTCGAGCGCGGCGACCAGCAGCGCCAGCGGAAACGCGCGCAGGTAGAAGCCGCCCCCCACCGGCAGGCGGATCCCGGCGATGTCCGCGACCGCCACCGGGAATTCGACCAGCGGCCCGTCGGGATCGTGACGCGCGGGATCGTCCGGCGCGGGGCGGTAGATGCCGAGGGGGGCCCCGGGGACGCCGTAGAGTCGCACCCGCATCGGGAACACGCTCGAGTCGTAGGCAAAGCCCTCGTCGCGCAACACCGCCAGCGCCCACGCGGTCGAACGGTCGAGGCTGAAGGTCGGCGCCCGGTAGCCGATGACCGGGTCGCTTCCGAGCGCGCCGTGCACCGCCGCGCGGAACGCGCGCAGCTCGCTCCGGAACGACTCGGGATCGAGCACCCACAGGGGCCGGTGGGTCATGCCGTGGCAGGCGATCTCGTGCCCCTCGTCCGCGATGCGGCGCAGCAGGTCGGGATGGCGCGCGGCGACGTGGCCGACCACGAAGAAGGTGGCCTGGACCCGGTGGCGGCGGAGCCGATCGAGAATCGCCCCGGTGCCCTCGAGCACCACCGTGCGCGGGTCGCCCGCGGACACGCGGTCGCGCAGCAGCTCGGGGTGGTACCAGTCCTCGACGTCGAAGCTGAACGCGGCGGGATGCGCGGGGGGCGCGGGCATCAGTCCTTCGCTCTCAGCATCTTGCGGCGCAGCAGCACCATGACGATCGCCAGCATCATCTTGGACACGTAGTAGAAGGCCCGGAGATTGGAGTGCATGGACTGTCCCGCGGTGCGCGCCCGCATGACGACCGGGACCTCGCGCACACGAAACCCCGCGAGCACGAGCAGGATGATGGTGTCGGCGTCCGGAAAGTCGCTGGGGTAGTTGTCGCGGGCGAAGAACTCCATCACGCGTCGGTTGAGCGCCTGGTATCCCGAGGTCGGATCCGAGAAACGCCGCCGGGTGACGAAGGTCACGATGACGCCGAAGACCCGCATCCCGAGGCGCCGCAGTGCCGGGATCGGATAACGCACGGACCCGAGAAAGCGCGACCCGATGACGACGTCGGCCTCGTCCGCCAGCACCGGGGCCACCAGATCCCGCACCGAGGCCGGGTCGTGCTGGCCGTCGGCGTCCATCTGCACGACCACGTCGTAGCCGTGGGCGAGGGCGTACTTGAAGCCGGTCTGCACCGCCCCCCCGTAGCCGAGGTTGCAGGGCAGCTCGACGACCCGCGCGCCGGCCTCCTCGGCGACCGCGGTGGTGCGGTCCGCCGAGCAGTCGTTGACGACCAGAAGATCGGCGTCGTGCATCGCCGAGCGGATGCTCGCGAGCGTGGCCCCGATGCTGGCCTCCTCGTTGAACGCGGGCATCACGACCAGGACCCGGGCGGGTGACGTCCCGTGCCGGGCGGCCGCCGGCGTGACGGCGGATGCGGGCTCGGATGCGGGCACGGTCATGGCGAGTGCTCTCCGGGGGACGGCGAAGACACCGAGTTCAGATGATAGACGAGGAAGCCGTCGTGGTCATAGACGCGCGTGAAGTCCGCCGGCGCGCGGTCGAGCGTCGGCTCGAGGTCGCCGCCGGGAGGGAAGTCCCGTGAGCGGATGAGGACGTAGACCGGCCTGCGAAGCCCGCGCAGCAGCGTGAGATCGCGTCCAAGGCTGTCGCGGCCACCGTAGAGATCGGCCATGACCGCACGCCGCTCCAGGATCTGGCCCGCGGGAAACGCCGCCATCTCGGGACCCGACCGCGTGCCGATCAGCAGCTGGCGCCGGCCCCACACCATGATGGTGGGGCGGAAATCGTTGTCCAGGAACACGGCGTCCGCGGGGGTCTGGTCTCGGATCCAGCGGTAGAGGGCCGACTCTCCGGGAGCCAGGTTCATCTCCGGCGCCGTGCGCCCTGAGCGGTCCGCCAGGTAGCCCGTGACGGTGAGCGCGGGTGGGGCGGCGAACACCAGTGCCACCAGCGCCAGCGTCAGCGGCTTCCCCCGGCGCCGCGTCCACTCCCTCAGCTCGGGCTCGAGTGCCACGCCGCCGAGCATCGCCAGCGGGACGAATATCTCGTAGGCGAACTTGACGTGGTTCCAAAGCGGCAGCGACACGACCGCGGCGAACAGTCCCATGCCGAGGGCGAAGAAGACGAGCAGGGCCGCATCCGGGCGCCGCTCGGCGAACGCCCGCCGGATCGGGCGCCGCGCGAACCACAGCGCCACGGCGAGCGTCGTGGCGAGCGTCCACAGCATCCAGGGATCGATCCGGAAGTACGAGTGGCGGAGCCCGGAGCGCGCCGCAGACCAGCCGCGCGAGATCGCGAGCGTGTAGGGCGTGGCGAGGAGCGCGCCGCCGAGCGTCGCGAGGGCGAAACCGGCGAGCCGGCCGCGGGAGGGGAGCCAGGTCCAGCGCGGGCGGGCGAGTGCGGCGAGCGCCAGCGCGCCCAGCATCACCGGAATGACCGAAAGGCCGACCACCCCATGGAACAACAGCATCCCGGCCGCGGCCGAGGCCGCCCACACCAGCGCCGCGCGGCCGCCCGCCCGGGTCCACTCGACCAGCGCCCACAGGTAGAGGGTCATGAGCAGGTAGGCGTAGCTCACGGCGGTGCCGACCAGGAACTTGTCGAGAAAGCTCGCCATATAGGCGAACGGCGCGGTGAGCGCGAAGATCACGCGGGTGTCGAAGTAGTGAAGCTGGCCGAAGAGCCGCACGACCTCCGCCCAGCCGCGGTCGCGTCCCAGCGCGGCATTGATCAGCTTGAGCGGAACGAGCAGCCACGCCCCGGCGTTGAACCCCACGCCGAGCAGGATCATGCAGCCGGCCGCGGCACGGGTCCCCCAGAGGCGCCGTCCCAGCGCCCAGCCGACCGCCATGGTGACCGCGAGGTTGACGCTGTTGAAGATCGCCATGACGGTGAACGGATCGCCCTTGCCGAGCCGCGTCGCCAGGGCGATGAACAGGTTGAAGAACCAGACGTAATTGAGGACCAGCCCGGCGAACCGCGGGTCCTGCGGAGGGATGCCGCGCTCCACGATCTCCCAGACGATTCCGGCGTGCGTCCAGGCGTCGCTGTACACGCGCAACCAGGGATTGAGGAACAGCGGCAGCGCCACCACCAGCGCCGCGCCGACCGCCCAGAGCGCGGCGAAGCGCACGCCCGGCTCGGGTGCGGCGGTCCCCGCGGCATCGCGCCACGCCAGGGCGGCCCAGACCGTCCAGCCTGCTGCGGCCACCAGCCGCGCGGCTGCGGCAAGCGGCACGCCCGCGGCGCACAGCGTCCACCCCGCGGTGGCGCTCACCAGCGGCGCCGCGGCGAGCCCGAGCGCGAGCCGCGCGAAAGGGGTGCGCTCGAGCGGCAGCAGGCGGGCGGCCGCGAGCCCCGGGAAGACCCCGAGCAGGGGATAGAGCGCCCACGCGCCGGCGACGTCCGGCAGCAGGGCGCCGGCGAGCGGAAGGGCGGCACTCATCACCACGAGCAGCCGGAGTCGCGCGGGTCGCGTCAATCCACGTCCTTCACCACGCGCGCCGGAATGCCCACCACGACCTTGCCCCGCGGGACATCGCGCGTCACCACCGAGCCGGCCCCCACCACGGAGCGCTCGCCGACGGTGATGCCGGGCAGCAGCAGGCACCCGGCGCCCAGGTAGCAGCCGCGCTCGAGGATGACCGGCGCGACGGTACCCTCGAGTTGTCCGGGGGAGACGCGGTCCATCCGGCGCGCGTCGTCGTGCACACAGATCGTGACCCGGAAGGAGATCGTGACGTCGTCCGCGATCCGGATGAGCTCCGGGAACTGGTCGTCGAGGTAGCTGTCGAGGCCGATGAACACGTGGCGCCCGACCGACACGCCCATCATGCGGTAGAGCACGATCCGCAAGCCCCCGTGAATGCAGAAGCGGGCGAGGATGTGCAGCGTCTTCTGGAGCAGGATGCGCAGCAGGCCGCGCGGCGCGATGCGCCGCTCGTATTCCTTCCGGTCCGTGCGCCGGGTGATCCGCAGGTTCACGGGCGACCTCCGTAGCACAGCGCCGGCACGCCGCGTCTCACAGCGCCTCCGGAAACAGCCGCCGCACCAGCGGACCCAGGACGCCGGCCACCGGGATCGGCAGCAGCCGCCACAGGCGCACCGCGAGGTCGAACGAGCGCTTCTGTGCTTCGAGCGTGGGCGGAGCCTGGGCGCGCCCCAGCACATACTGATAGTAGAGCCTGACCGGCCGCGCACCCCACTGTTCCTTGAACCGGTAGGTGCCCGAGTCGGGCTGGCTGCGGCCGAAATCGAAGCGCTTGAAGCCCCGCGCGATGGCGTGACGGATCGCCTCCCAATAGAGGAGTTGGTTGGGGCAGCGGTCGAAGAAGCGCCGCAGCGACGACGCCCAGGGATCCGAGAACGTGTCGCCGTGCGCGACCAGGAACATCGCGCCGACCGGCCGACCCTCGACGTCGACGACGAGGATCTCGGCCTCGGGCGCCAGCCGCTCCAGCGCGCGTTGAAAATAGTCGGGGCCGAGGATCGGGGTTCCGAGGTCGCGCATGTTTTCGAGCAGCACGTGGTGGAAGTCCGCCAGGCCCTCCGGTCCCCAGCGGGCCGTGACGCCGGACTTCTGTCCCTTGCGAATCTGGTTGCGCAGCTTGGCGCCGAAGCCCTGCCACTGCCGCTCCGCGTCTGGCTCGAGGGCCAGCTCCATCGTGACGTGCTCCTCGACCGTGGCCAGGTCGGGCCAGCGGTGGCGCTGGTCGCGCAGCTCGATCAGATCCCAGCGCTCGCGCCGCAACAGTTCCACGGCGGGCGCCAGCAACGCCTGCGCCGTCGGCTCGTCCTCCGCGAGGAGGCCGCCCGGCGGCGAAAACAGACTGCGCCCCGACCCCGGCCCACGCTTCTCGAACAGCGGCAGCACCCCGCGGACGTCGCCTCCGTCCTCCGCGATCCAGTAGTGGCTCCGGCAACCGTAGCTCTCCTCGACCAGCCGCTTCCACCCGGTCCGATGAGCGAAATGCGAGTTGGGGGTTCGGGCGACGTAGCCGTCCCAGCGTTCCCGATCGGACTCCGCGAACCGGCGCACGCTGATCATCGGCTCATCCGCCTACGCGCTGAAGGCGCCGGCATCCCGCGGCGGACGACGCGGCCCGCGCCGGGTCCGGGGGCGACACGTGTGGCTCCCAGCCTGGGCCTCCTCGCCGCTGCGGACGCGGCCGGCGATCGCCGGCGTCGGCGCCAAACGCGGCGGCATGCGCGCCGCCCCGCGTTGGACCGTCATGAGCCCGCCCCGGCCGCGAGCCGCGCGGGCGGGACGTAGGCCGCGGGGCGGGCGGGCGAGCGGTCGATGAACATCCGGTGCCACAGCTCGAGCGTGAGCAGCGTCCACAGCTCGCGGCTGCGGTCGCGCCGGCCGGATACATGGTCGTCCACGTAGGCGCGCAGGCGGACCGGGTCGTAGTAGCCGCGGGACAGGCAGGCCGGCGACAGCAGGGTGTCGGCCAGGAGCCCGCGCAGGGGTCCGCGGAACCACGGCGCAAGCGGCACCGTGAACCCCACCTTGGGACGGTCCACCACCTCGCGCGGCACCAGCGTCCGCGCGAGCTGCTTGAGCAGCACCTTGCCGTGGAGGCCGTCGAGCTTGCAGCGGTCGGGGAGCGTCGCCGCCCACTCGACCAGCGGATGATCGAGCAGCGGCACTCGGGCTTCGACCGAGGCCGCCATGCTCATCTTGTCCATCTTCATCAACAGGTCGTCCGGCAGCCATAGCCGGAGGTCGGCGTCGAGCATGCGGTCGAGCGGGCGGCGCGCCGCGCTCTCGGCGAGGACGCGGCCGAAGGCGCTCGCCCCCGCGGCGGCGTGCTCGCGCAACGCCGGTCCGAGCAGGAGGTCGCGCTCCTCGCCGGCGAATCCGGCGAACCAGGCGGCGAATCGCTCGGACTCGAGACGGAAGCGCGCGCTGCGGGCGACCACCTGCAGCTTGCGGAATCGGAAGGGCAGGCGGTCGGCGCCGTGCTTGAGCAAGGCGTCGCGCGGTCCTGCGGGAAGCGCGGCGAGGAGGCGCGCGAGGGGATCCACGGCATACTTGGGATATCCGGCGAACAGCTCGTCGCCCCCCTCGCCGGTGAGCACCACCGTCACCGTCTCGCGCGCGAGCTGCGACACCAGATAGGTGGGGATCGCCGCGGGCTCGGAGACCGGCTCGTCCTGATGCCAGACCAGCGAGGGCAGCTCGCGTTCGAGATCGGCGGCGCCGACGACGATCTCCCGGTGCTCGGTGCCGAGTGCTCCAGCCACCCGCCGGGCGAAGGGCAGCTCGCTGTAGGGGCCGGGGGCGTCGAAACCGACGGCGAAGGTCTGGACCGGGCGCGCGAGCAGGCGGCTCATCAGCGCGACGACCACGCTCGAGTCCACCCCGCCCGAGAGCAGCGCGCCGAGCGGCACCTCGCTCATCAGCCGCATGCGCACCGATTCGGTGAGGCGCCGCTCCAGCTCGCCGAGCGCCTCGGTGCCGTCGATCCGCTGCTTGGGCTCGTAGGCCACCTGCCAGTAGCGGCGCGGCGCGGCGCCGCGGTCCCCGACCGCGAGATGGTGCGCGGGGAGCAGCTTCTCGACGCCCTCGAACAAGGTGTGAGGCCCGGCCGAGTAGCGCAGCGAGAGGTGCTCGACCACCCCCGGCAGCCGCACCGCGCGCCGCACGCCGGGGAACTCGAACAGTGCCTTGATCTCGGACGCGCAGACGAAGGCGCCGTTCGCCCGGGTGTGGTAGAGGGGCTTGATGCCGATCCGGTCGCGCGCGCAGAACAGGCGGCCGCGCGGGCGGTCCCACAACGCGAAGGCGAACATGCCGCGCAGGCGCAGGACGCAGTCCTCGCCCCACTGCTCGTAACCGTGGACGATGCACTCGGTGTCGCTCTCGGTGCGGAACCGATGACCCGAGGGGGCCAGCTCGCGGCGCAGCTCGGCGTGGTTGTAGACCTCGCCGTTGTAGACGATCCCGATCGTGCCGTCCTCGTTCCACAGCGGCTGTGAGCCATGGGCGACGTCGACGATCGACAGTCGCCGGAAGGCGAACCCCAGGCCCGGCTCGACGTGCACCCGGGCCTCATCCGGCCCGCGGTGGGCGAGGGCGGACGCCGCCGCCTCGAGCCAGGCGGCTTCGGGCGGGAGCCCCCCGGGGTGGAAGTACGCGGCGAACCCGCACATCAGCGGGGAGCCCTCGTGGGCGTGGGCGATCGCGCGTCGATGGCGCCGAGCCCGGGCCGGCCGCGGTTCACGGCGCCGCCGGCACGCGCGCCGCCCGCTCGTTCCGTGCCACCTGGTGGGCGGCGACGATCGAGGCGAACAGGATCCAGACCTCGAACTGGTAGATCTCGTTGCGCAGGAAGTCGATCTTCGACTGGTCGATGATGAACAGGATGAGCTGCGCGTGGGCAATGGTCAGGAACGACTTGGCGTAGCTGGGGTCGTTGAGCCCGTCCACCAGCGGCCTCGAAACCAGCCACAGCTTGCCGATGATCCACAAGTAGAAGGCCAGGCCCACCGAGCCGACCAGATTGGCGATGTAGAGGTAGCCGTTGTGCGGCCAAAACCACGTGCGGACACCGGTCTGCGACGAGTAGAAGGGCCCGTGTCCGATGATCGGATGCTGGAGGAAGCGCTCCCAGCCGTCGGCCCAGGCCCGGCTGCGGCCCTCCGGCACGATCCCCTTGACCTCCGTGGCGAGCAGCCGCCCGATCAAGTCTCCCGACTGCGTGTAGGTGGCGACGAAGTAGTTCATCAACAGGAACAGCCCCACGACGGACGCCGCGATGCCGGTGAACGGAATCAGCCGGATCCGCCGTCTCAACGCCCAGATCAGGTAGCCCATGGCCACCGCCAAGGAGACGATCGAGCCGCGTGTCACGGTGGCGAACAACACGAAAGTGTTCAGCAGGAAGATCGACGAGAGCAGCACGCGGCGCGTTGCGGAGCGGGCGCGCACGAGCAGGAAGGCGACCAGAAGCAGGCTGATGGCGCAGAACTCGGAGAGCAACTCGTAGTCGAAGAAGGGCCCCCCCACGCGAGTGCCGTGAACCGTGACGCCCTCGCTGCTCACCTCCCCGGGAAAGTGGATCCACCCCGGGATGACCGTCGCGCCCGGGTGGCCGACCTCGTAGATCGCCAGCAGGCAGATGGTGACGAGGGACGCCACCTGAAACATGTGAAAGCGCCTCAGATTCCGCTCGGAGCGGACGGTGTTGACGATGAGGTAGTAGAAGAAGATGCCCGCGACCACGAGCTGCAGGTTCTGGAACGCGAAGTTGAGGTCGTGGGCGTTCTGGACGTTGTAGAACGACACGATGTAGGCGATCAGCAGCCCGACCAACGGGACGTCGAGCGGTGTTCGCTGCGGTAGCGCGGCCTGCCGCTGGGAGACGCGAAGCAGCCAGATGACCAGCAGCAGCAGGATGATCGCGACGTTGCTGTTGCCGAACACGGTGCCGCGGGGATACGGAATGGAGAGCACCAGCAGGCCCAATCCCCATATGATGTCGACGCGCCAGGCGATGCCGAACACCAGCGCGGCGAACATGACCGCGAGCATCCGCTTGTCCGGCAGGAGGTACTGCCTGCCGATCACGACGCCGACGCCGATGATGACCAGGGCGCCGATCAGGGAGTCCCACGGCAGGCCCCGGAGCCGGGCCCACGGGCGCGCGGACGATGCGGGCACGCTCATACCCAGCCGAAGCGCTTGCGCACCAGGAACTGGAGGTTACTCCAACCGTCCCGCCACTTCTGGAGCTTCACCTCTCCGATCCGCGCGCCGTAGGGGATATGCGCCTCGCCGAAGCGATAGCCCCGCAGCAAGGCCTCGATCTTGATCTCCTCGCTGAAGGCCATGCCGTCGGAGGTCAGGTGCAGGCGCTCGAGCAGCGGCCGCCGGAACACCCACATCCCGGACTGGCTGTCCCGGATGCGCCGGAAGAACAGCAACGCCGTCCCCGCGGTCAGCACCCAGTTGCCCAGACGGTTGGTGAAGCTCATCGCCCGGGAATCGGTCAGCGGAAAGCGGCACGCCGAGAGGAAGTCCCAATTCCGGTCGAGGAGGGTGTCGACCAGCTGCTCGATCCGCTCCGGCGGGTAGGTGCCGTCGCCGTCCAGCGTGATGATGACATCCCCGGTCGCGGCGCGCAGACCCGCCTTGTAGGCGGCCCCGTACCCGGGGGTGCGCTCCTCGACCACGCGCGCGCCCAATGCGCGCGCGACCTCGGCGGTCCGGTCGGTGCAGTTGTTGTCCACGACCACCACCTCGTCCACGGAGGCGGGCATGCGGCCGATGACCTCGCGAACGCCATCCTCCTCGTTGTAACAGGGGATGACGACGCTCAGCCTGAGATTTCGATGCATCGCGCGGGTTCGATGGGCCACAGGCGCTCGAGGGACGGGCGGCGGAGAGGATGGCAGTCGCATGAGTCTAACAGCGGCCCTCTCGCAGCGGCAAGCCTCAACCCCCCCCCGCTGCCTCGGCGCCGCGGAGGCGACCCTTGCCCCGGCCACGAGGTGCCGGGCCCCGACGGCGCTGTCGGGAGCACGGGCGCCGGATCGGTGCATTTCGCATGGCCGCCTGCGGAGAGAACTCCGGCGGGCGCCGGCGTGCCGGCCCGGCCTCTTGCCGCTGGGGCGAGCGGGATGGTAGCGTCATGAGTCTCAGCGGGCGCCACGACACCGTCCGACCGGCCACCGCGCGGCGCGCGGTCCGGTCCGGAGACATCTCCGCGCGGCCCCGAACCGGACCCTCCCCGGCGCGCGCCGGGCTCCGAGCGACGCACGCCAGATCACGGGCCAGGACCCACCCCAAAAACCGACGTGAGCAGCCCGATGGATCAGTTGTCGCGCTGGATCGCGAGCCGTGCGCCGCTCGCCGCCTGGCTGCTCGTCGCCGCCGTGGGCCTGGCGGCCGCGGGGTTCTTTCATTCCTACTTCGTCCGCTCGGTCCGCGACGGGATGAACGACGAATATGACGACATCGCGGTGAACCTGGTGGTCCACGGCCGATTCAGCGCCAACCTCGACCACTGGGACCGCCCCACTGTGACCCGGGGACCGGTCTATCCGATCTACCTGGCGGGGTTGTTCAGGCTCTGCGGCCTGCGCAACACACGCGCGTCCACGCCGGTGGACATGCTGCTGCACGCCACCGCCGCCGCGCTGCTGGTGGCGGCGCTCGGCCGCCTGGTGGCGCCCCTCGCCGCGCTCGCGGGGGGGCTCGCCTTCGCCTTCTGGCCCACGACGTTCTATTACGCGGCGAAGGGCAGCTCGGAGACCATGCTCAACCTGCTGCTCGCCACATCGCTGCTCCTGCTCGTGCGCCTCCGCGCGCGACCGCACGTCGCCCCGGCGGCCGTGCTCGGCGCGGTGCTCGCTCTGGCGTGCCTCACCCGCGGCTCGGCCGTGATCCTGCTGGCGATCGTCGCGGTGTGGGCGCTCGCCTCGATGGGTCGGCGGCGCCTCCCGGCGCAGGTGGTGCTGGCGCTGGCGATCGCCTGGGCGGCGGTCATGAGCCCGTGGTGGCTGCGCAACGCGCGGGTGAGCGGCGCCTTCGTGCCCTTCCACACCCTCACCTGGTACAACGCCTTCCACGACGACGTGTTCGATCACGCGCGGCAGTGGCTGGCCGGGCACGGCATGAGCCGCACGGACTGGGGCGCGGTCCCGATGGAGCGATACCCGGCGACGGTGGAACGCCACCCGCCCGGCGCCACCTATCCGCCCATGCTCGATGCCCATGCCGATCTCGCGCAGGAGCGCCGCTACCGCGAGATCATGCTCGCCAAGTTCCGCTCGCCCGGCTATCTGGTCGAGAAGATGCTGCGCAACGCGGTGGACTTCTGGGCGGCCTCGGCCTCGGCTTCGAGGACCCGGGTGCTGCTCGCCACCAGCGTAGCCTGGCTGGGCCTGTTCGGCTTCGGGCTTGCGCGCGCCTGGCGCGACCCGGCCCTGCGCTGGCTCGTCACGATCTGCTTCGCCGCCGTCTTCCTCACCTGGGCGATGTACTTGCCGCTGCTGGCCCTGTTCCGGCACAGCATTCCCACCGCGCCCTTCGTCGCCGCGGCGATCGGGCTCGGCCTCGGAGCCCGGCATCCGCGGGCGGCGGTTTCGCCGCGATGATCGGTCCGTCTGCAGCGCCCTCGGATGCCGCCGCTGCGGCCGCCACCCGCCCCGCGCACCCCGCCCGCCTCGCGGGCGGGGTCACGGTGATCACCGGGGCAAAGGTGTGGTTCGTCCTCTCCGGCTACGCGCTCTACTTCGGTCTCACCCGGCTGCTGGGACCGGAGCGCTTCGGGCTCTACTCGGTCGTGATCTCGATCGTGTCGGTGCTCAACAACGTGCTCATCGGCGCCAGCCTCAGCACCGTGTCCCGCTTCGTCGCGCGCGACCCGGACCGGGCGGGGTCGGTGCTGCGCGGGGCGCGAAGGGTGCAGTTGGCACTAGGGTTCGGGTTGTCCCTCGCGCTCGCATCGGCGGCGCCCCTCGTCGGGCGGGGCTTTCGCGACCCCGGCCTGGTGACGCCGCTGCAGGTGGCGGCGGGGATCGTGTTCGCCTACGCCCTCTACGCCGCCAACGTCGGCTTCCTCAACGGAGGCCGGCGTTTCGGTCGGCAGGCGGCGCTCGATTCCACGTTCTCGACCCTCAAGCTCGCGCTCGTGCTCGGCGCGGTCGGACTCGGCCTCGGCGTGGTCGGCGCCGCCGCCGGGTTCACGCTCGCCGCGTTCCTCATCCTCGGCATCTCGTTCTTCGCCGTGCGCGGCGCCCCGCGCGGCGCGGACGGCTTCTCGGCGCGCGCCTACCTCGGGTTTGGCGGCTGGTTGGTGGCCCTCACCCTGGTGGCGAACCTGGTGCTGAGCGCGGACCTGTGGATCGTCAAGCGGATGTCGGATCCGGCGATCGCCAACCAGCAGGCGGGTCTCTACCGTGCGGCGATCACGCTGGCGCAGCTCCTCTACCAGCTGCTGATCCCGATCACGCTCGTGGTCTTTCCCCACCTCGCCCGCCTCGGCGACGCGCCCGACCCGGCCGAAGGACGCCGCATCCTGCGCGGCGCCCTTCGCTATCTGGCGGTGACGGTGATCCCCGGCGCCGCACTGCTCGGGATCGCCGGGCCAAATCTCGTGGCGCTGCTCTACGGAGCGGCGTATCGGGGCGGCGGAGGCTGGCTCGCGCTGCTCGGACCGGCCTACGCACTGTGGACGGGAGCCTTCCTGGTCGCCACCGCGCTCGCCGGTGCCGGCCGGCCGCGCGCCGGAGTGATCCTGCTCGGCGCGGGCTTCGCCGGACAGGTGATCGCGGGCGTGGCGTTCTTCCCGCTGCTGGGCCCGGCCGGCGCCGCGCTCGGCGACCTCGTCGGGATGGGACTCGGTTTTGCTCTTGGACTCGGCGTCGTGCGTCGCGCCTTCGGACCCGTGATGCCGTGGGCGAGTGTCGCTCGCGGCGTCTTCCTCGCCCTGCTCCTCGGTGGGGTCGCCTGGTGGTGGCGGCCCGCAGGCGCCCTGCTGGTGCTGGAGCTGGCCCTGCTTGCGGTGGCCGGCCTGGTGTTCCTGGTCGCGAGCGGCGAGATCGCGCTGCCCCGGGGCCACCGGCCGGGCGGCGCGGGAGGGGCCGCGGCGTGAGGGCTCTGGTGCTGACGACCTCGTACCCGGCGCGCATCGGCCTGCTCAGCGGGCGCTTTCTCGCCACCCTGCTCGAGGGCCTCGCGGGGCGCGGCTGGGACTTCGACGTGGTGACGCCGGCCCCGGCGGGCGGTGGCGTGGGCGGGGCGGAGCGGCCAATCCGCGTGATTCCGGTGTCCTATCCCGGCGGGCATGCGGGCGGCGGTCTCGCGCACGCCGCCGGCATTCCGGAAGAGCTGGCGCGGCGGCCATTGAAGTGGCTGCTGGTGCCCGGCATGCTCCACGGACTCCTCGCGGAGGCCGACCGGCGACTGGCGTCGGGCGGCTACGACCTGATCTGGAGCCACTGGCTGCTGCCGAGCGGGGCGCTCGGCGCCGGGCTCGCCCGCCGCCACTCGCTCGGGCACCTCGCGACCGCGCACGGCGCGGACGTGCACGTCCTCGAGCGGCTGGCGCGCCTCCCCGGGGCCCGCGGCCGCCTCGCCGCGCTCTTCGCTCGCACCACGCTGATTGCGCCCGCGGAGCACACGGCGCAGCGCGTCGCGCACGCGCTGGGCGGCGCGCGCGTCGCGTGCGTGCCTCTACCCGTCGCCTCCGCCGCCGGGCGGGGCGCGCCGACCGGTGGTCCCTTGCGGCTCTTGTTCCTCGGCAGGTTCGAGCCGATCAAGGGCCCCGATCTCCTGCTCGAGGCAGCCGCACGGCTCGATCCGGGATGCGCGGGAGACCTGACCTTCGCCGGGGCCGGAACGCTCGAGGCGGCACTGCGCGCGCGCGCAGCGGCGCTGGCCATCCCGGTGCGATTCCCCGGCGTGCTCGACGGGCCGGCGAAGGAGGCCGCGATCGACGCCGCGCACCTCGTGGTGCTGAGCTCGCGGCGTCTCGCGGACGGGCGCGGCGAGGGGCTGCCGCATGCCGCGGCGGAAGCGCTGGCGCGGGGAGTGCCGGTGGTGGCGCCGCGCGAGGGTGCGCTGGGCGAGCTGCTGGCCAGGAGCGGGGCCGGAATCGTGTACGACGCCCGCGACGACGGCGCCCGCATCGGCGCGCTGGCGGCCGCGCTCACGGCCGCTGCCGACCCCGAGCGCCTCGGGGCGCTGCGGGTGCGCGCGGCCCGCGCCGGCCAGCGTTTTGCATCCGACCTGGTGCTGCCTCGCTGGGACCAGTGGCTCCGCCGCGCGCAGGAGGAGGCGGCGTGACGGACGGCGCCCGTGTGGCAGTGGTGATCCCCGCCCGTGACGAGGAACGATTGCTACCGCGCGTGCTCGCGGCGGTTCCGCCCTGGGTGTCGAGCGTGGTCCCGGTGGATGACGGAAGCCGCGACCGCACCTGGGACGTCATCCGCGCCTGGCATGACCCGCGCGCGCTCCCGATGCGCCTGTCGCCCGGACGCGGCGTCGGTGCCGCGATCGTGGCCGGATACGCCAGGGCGCTCGACATCGGGGCGGAGGTGGTGGCGGTGGTGGCGGCCGACGCCCAGATGGACCTTGCGGAGCTCGAAACGCTGGTCCGGCCGATCGCGCGCGGCGCGGCCGACTACGTCCAGGGCAACCGGTTTCGGTGCGGGCGCCCGAATGGGCGGATGCCGCTCGCGCGCCACTGGGGCAATGCCCTGCTCAGCGCCTCCTGTTCGTGGGCCGCCGGCGCTCGGGTGGGCGACAGCCAGTGCGGATTCACCGCCGCGGGCGCCGACTTTCTCGGGCGGCTCGACCGCCGGCGGCTGCCGCCGGGCTACGGGTTCCCCGCCTTCCTGCGTCTCGAAGCGCAGCGCATGCGGGCGCGGGTGGTCGAGGTCCCGGTGCGGGCCCTCTACGGGGACGAGGTATCGGGCATCCGCCCGCTGCTCGACCCGCCCTGGATCTGCGCTCGCATCCTGTGGCGGGGGATCGAGCGGCGCCTCGAGCACTCGGTCGTGCGGCGGCCGCCGGTCCACGCGCCGGCCTTCGGCTCCAAGCGCATCGGCGAGGCGGGATGAGGGTGCTGCTCGTCACCAAGCCACTCGTGCCGCCGTGGAACGACAGCGCCAAGCTGGTTCCGCGCGATCTGGCGCGTGCGGCGAGCGGGCGACACGAACTGCACGTGCTGGTGACGCCGGAGGGCCGCGCCGAGTGGCCCGCGCGCGTGCGTGCGCACCCGCTCTATCGGGGCGCCGGCGACTATCGGCCGGGGCCGCTCCAGCAGCTCCGCCTGCTCGCCGCGGTGTGGCGCCTGCGCGGCGCGGTCGACGCCCTGCACTTCTTCTTCCAGCCTCATCCCGCCGCCAGCCGCGTGGCGCGCGCCCTGGCCCGTGCCTGCCGCCGCCCGACGATCCACACCGTGCTCAGCGCCCCCCGGGCCGGGGCCGATCCCGCACGGCTGCTCTTCGCCGACCGCACCGTGACCCTGTCGTTGCACACCGCGCGCGCACTCGGCATGGACATGGATGCAGCCATGGTCATCCCGCCGGGGCTCGCGGAGGACGCGCCGGTGGGCGCCGCGCGGGCGGCGGCCGCCTGCCGCGCGGCCGGTATCGAGCCGCCGTTCATGCTCTACCCCGGCGACTACGAGTTCTCCGGGGGACACGCGCTGCTGCTCGACATCTGGAATCGGAGTCCGGAGCTGCCGATGTTGGTGCTGGCGGGGCGGGCGAAGACCCCGCGCGCGGAGGCCCATCGCCGGATCGTGGAAGCGCGCGCTCTTTCTCTCGGGCTCGAGCCGCGCCTTCGCGCCCTCGGCACGGTTCCCGACCTGCCGGCGCTGGTCGCCGCCTGCGAGGCCGTTCTCTTCCCGGCGGAATCGCTGTACGGCAAGACCGACCTGCCGCTGGTGATCCTCGAAGCATGGCGCGAGTCCCGCCCGCTGCTCGCGAGCGATCTCCCGCCGCTGGCGGAAGCGGTGGCCGGGGCGGGGGCGGTGCTGCCCGCCGCCGCCGACGCGTGGCAGTCCGCGCTGCGCTCTCTGCCGGAGCGGGGCCGGGCCTGGGGCGAGGCGGGGCGGCGGCGCTTCCTCGAGCGCCACACGGCACTTGGGGTCGCGCGCGCCTACGAGGCGATCTACGACGGGATCGAGGCCGGGAGCCGGCAACGGGATCGAGAGGAGCGATGAAGGATCCGCGGAGCTATTACGACGACTTCAGCCGCAACTACGACGATGCGCGCTCGCGCGGCTACCATGCGCACATCGACGATCTGGAGGCCGACTGCGTCCGCCATTGGCTGCCGGGCCCGCGGGTCCTGGAGGTGGGCTGCGGCACCGGACAGATCCTGTGGCGGGTGCGCGACTTCGCACCCGCCGCCGTGGGCGTGGACCTCTCGGGCGGCATGCTCGCCCACGCCCGCCGCCGCGGGCTCCCGGTGGGGCAGGCCTCCGCCACCCACCTGCCCTTTCGCGACCGCAGCTTCGACCTGGTGTACTCGTTCAAGGTGCTGCCGCACGTGCCCGATCTCGAGGTCGCGCTCGCGGAGATCGTCCGCGTGCTGGACCAGGGCGGGGTGGCGCTGCTCGAGTTCTACAATCCCCGCAGCCTGCGTGGCCTGTGGAAGCGATTGCGTTGGTGGTCGGTGCGCGTGGGGCAGGCCTCGCACGACCGCGAGGTCTTCACCGCGTATCACACGCCGGAGCGGGTTCGCGCCCTCCTGCCGCCCGGGACGCGGACCATCGGGGCGGGCGGCATCGTCATCCTGACCCCGCACCCGCTCCTGCACCGCGTGCCGCTGGCGGGGGCCGCGCTGCGGGCGGCCGAGCGCGCCCTATGCCGCGGACCGCTCGCTCGCTTCGGCGGCTTCTACATCGTGGCCGCGCGGAAGGGCGCGTGAGCGACGCGGGCGGCGGCACACTGTCCGGGCGCGGGAGTGCGGGCCTGGCGCTGCCGCTGCGAGCGGCGGCGCTCGGCCTGCTCACCGGGCTCGTGCTCGGCGCCTTCGAGGGTATCGAGCGCGGGGTCGGGCTGCGCGCCTTTCTCGGTGGCGCGGGCGGCGCCGCGCGCTACCTCCTGCTCACGGTGGGCTACGACGCGCTCGCGGGATGCGCGCTGGGGCTCGCCGCCGGTTGCGCGCTCGCCGCGGGGCGCGCGCTCGAGCGCCGCATCGGCCTCGCCGGGGCGCCGCGGCGCGCGCTGCGCGGGGCCCTGGCCGGGCTGATCGGTGCGGGCTGGACGCTCTACGCCCTGACCTTCACGGTGCGCTTCGACCCACTGCTGGCCCGCGCGCCGCTGGCCCTGGCCACGGCGGTGGCGGCCGGCGCCGCCGCGGGATTGGCCTGGTCCGGGATCCGCCCGCTGCTGGCCCCGGGCGCGCGGCGGCCCTGGAACAGGCTCACCGCCGCCGCGCTCGGAATGGGACTCCTCGCCCTCTACGCGGTGGACGTCCACTTCGCGCCCCAGTCGAGCTACGGGGTGCACATGTTGCTCGACACCGCCCTGTTCGGGGGCGTCGCGCTCATCCTCCTGCTCCTGCCGCGGCCGCGGGGCCGCCACGCGATCGTGGGCGGCGTGGCTGCGCTGGCGCTCACGTGGGCGACCGACCACGTGGCGCGCACGAGCCCCGAGGTGACGGCGCTGCTCAAGTTCCGGGGCGTCACGGCCCGCAGGTCGGTGAACCTGCTGGGGCGCGGGCTCGACTGGGACCGAGACGGCTGGACTCCTCGCCCGCTGGTCGCGGGCTGGGACACCGCGCCGCTCGATCCGCGGGTGCCGCCGCCGGTGCTGCCGCCGATGGCCGCGGTGGACCGGGACCCCGCGCTCGCGGACACCGGGCGGGACGCGCCGCGCTTCGCGACGCGCCCGAACCTCCTGCTCGTGACGCTCGACGCCTGCCGGCTCGACGTGCTCGACCGCGGCGCGCACACCGATTCCCCGCTCGGCGACCTGCAGCCCGCCACACCCACCCTCGACTCGCTCGCCCGCCACGCCGCGGTGTTCGAGGCCTGCTACTCGCACGCCGCGGGAACACTGGACAGCTTCAACAGCCTGTTCGCGGGCGACTACCTGCCCGCGCTGCTGCGCGGCGTCGAGCCGGGTCGCTATCTGCCGGAGCGCCTCGCGCACGCCGGCTACGCACTCCGCGCGCGGGCCAATTACGACTCGTTCGCCGACAGCGCCTATGGCTGGCCGCAGATCGTGCATGGCGAAGGCGATACGCCGGAGCTGATCCGCCAGGCGGTGGCGGGGCTCGCGGCACCGGGAGAGGGTCCGCCCGGGTTCGTCTGGTTTCACTTCCTCGACATCCATTCCGGGGTGCTCAATCCGTTCCGCCCCGCCTCCTACCGGCGCCGCAGCCAAATCCAGCGCTACGCGCAGGGATTGGCAAAGGTGGACGCGCTGTCGGGCCTCCTCTTCGCCGAGTTGCGCGCCCGGGGGCTCGAGCGCAGCACGATCGTGGTGGTCAGCGCCGATCACGGGGAGGAGCTGGGTGAGCACGGGCATTTCAACCACAACCTGACCCTCTACGAGCCGGCGGTGCGCGTGCCGCTGATGGTGAGCGGCCCCGGGGTGGTCCCGGGGCCGCGTCCCGGCACCGTGGCGCAGGTGGACCTGTACCCCACCCTGCTGCTCGCGGCGGGAATCGCCCCGGGGCCGGGCCCCGGGCGATCGCTGTGGCCGGTCCTGGCCGATCCGCTCCGGCGACCCGAAGCGCGCCGGATCTACCTGTTCCATCCCCGGCGCGGTTTCTCGCGGCGCTTCGCGGCGCTGCCTCCCGATCGCGGGCAAGTCGCGCTGGTGGATCCGGTCGCGCGCCGCAAGATCATCCTCGGACTCGACCGCGAGACGGTCGAGGTCTTCGACCTCGCCGCCGATCCGGGGGAGCGGGTGAACCGCGTCGGCATGCGGGACCCGTGGATCGCGCCGCTGCGCGCCGTGCTCGATTCGACGCTCGCGCGCTACGCGGCTCCCCAGCGCGGGATCGAACCCTGACGCCTTGCCCGCGGGCGTTTGCGAACGGAGCCTACCCCGGCCCCGCGGGGCGATCGTCGAGGCGCGGGAGGGGACGGGTGCGGATGCGCCTGGCCATCGCGAAGTAGCGCGCGATCGTCCGCAGGACCTTCATCTTGCTCGCGCCCTGTTTGAGGTCGTAGCGCAGCACGAGCGGGACCTCGGCCACCCGCGCCCCGCCGCGCCCGAGCTTGAGGAGCACCTCGGCCATGCAGGTGAAGCCCGCCTCCTCGATCAACCGGTCGCCCCAGGCCGCGGCGGCGCGGCGCAGCAGGCTCGCGCGATAGAGCCTGAAGCCGCAGGTGTAGTCTCGCGCTCCCCGCACCGGGGCCACCCATGACAGCAGGAAGCTCGCGCCCCGCGACAGCACGCGGCGCAGCGCCGTGAGGCCCACTTCGCGACCTCCCGGAGCGTACCGGGAAGCGATGACCACGTCCGCCGGCGCGCGCTCGAGCCGCTCCCACATCGCCTGGAGCAGGGCGGGATCGTGGGTGTTGTCGGCATCCATGGTGGCGACCGCGTCGCCATCGGCGGCACGCGCGAGCGCCGTCGTGAGGCCGGTACGAAGCGCCGCGCCCAGGTTCCGGTTCACCCCGTGCGGCACCACCTCGAGCGCGACGCGCCCGGCGAACCCCTGTGCCGCGGCAACCGTCCCGTCGGTGCTCCCGTCGTCGACGACGATGACCGCCAACCGTCCCCCGCCGGCTTCGAGGGCACGAGCGACCGGCACGCAGCGCTCGAGCAGGGGCGGCAACGAGCGTTCCTCGTTGAATGCGGGCAGGGCGAGCCAAATCGTAGCCAGACTGGACCTCCCGGGTTCAGGGGATTGGCGGCGTGGGCGCCGATGGTAGCCGAACCCGGGGGGACGATGAAGCCCCCGGCCGGAAAAAATCCCCTTTGAGGGTTCCCGGCGCCCTCCCGGGCCGCCCGCGGCGGCCTGGGAGGGCCCCCAGTGCGGCGCTTCCGCCAGGGGCGAGGGGGACGGAACCGGGCGATTCGCACGACCCGGCTCGGCCGCCCAGGGATGGACTGTCGTTTCGCGCTTGATGAAGGTGTCAGGGACTTGATAGTCTAGTGGGTGTCGTCGGTGAGACGCGAGGATCCCAATCTCACAGGAGGCTCCTAGAGGACGCATTGATAACTGGGTTCGTAGTTTAGGCGCGAGCCAACAGAACCGGGTTGTTGCGAAACATCCCGGCTTCCCGGCAGCCGCCGGGAAGTGCATCCGAGGATCTGACAGCTTGCTGTATCCCCCGTCGCTCGTACTCAGCACGTACCGGACCCGGTTCAGCCGGTTCAGCCGAGGATTTTAGACCGAGGGGACGATTGTCTCCCTCGGTTTTCTTGCGGGCGGCACAACAAGAGAGCGGCATCATGGAGCCCGACATCCTCGCGACCCAGACCGATGCGACCGCACGAGTCACCGACACTCCCGTGGTGAGCGGAGATCCTGTGAGCTGCACTCACCTCGAGAGACGCCACGTGGCGGGCGCCGCCGGCGTGCATGCGACCTGGACCGTCACCACGCCCCACGAGATGACGCATCCGCCGGCGATGGTGACCGAATTCCGATACACGAACGGCAACGGCGAGGCGGTGGCCGCATGGCCGTCGCTTCCCGGCGTTGCCCCCGCGTCCGGAGCCGAGGGCTTCGCGAGTGCGTTTCCCCATGCCGGCGCGGCCCCGGTAGAGGGGATTTACCTCCGGATCGGCAAGCGCGTGATCGACGTCGCCGGCGCTGCCATCGCGCTGCTGCTCGCGAGCCCGCTGCTGCTGTTCGCGGCGATCCTCATCAAGCTCGAGTCGCGCGGGCCCGTCCTCTACCGCTCCACCCGGATCGGTCGCGACGGCCGGGAGTTCACCTTCCTGAAGCTGCGCTCGATGGTGAATGGGGCCGACCGCCACCGGCACCATCTCTCCCACCTCAACGAGTGTGACGGGCCGGTCTTCAAGATCAGCAACGACCCGCGCGTGACGCGCGTCGGACGGTTCCTGCGACGCTCCAGCATCGACGAGATTCCGCAGTTCTGGAACGTGTTGCGCGGCGAGATGAGCCTGGTCGGCCCGCGTCCTCCGATTCCCGAGGAAGTGGCGCAGTACGAGCCGTGGCAGCTCCGGCGGCTCTCGGTGCGGCCCGGGCTCACCTGTCTGTGGCAGATCAGCGGGCGCAGCCGGATCGGCTTCGATGAGTGGATGCGGCTCGACCTCGAGTACATCAAGCACCAGTCGCTCGGGTTGGACCTCAAGATCCTCTGCCGCACGATCCCCGCGGTGCTCTCCCGGGAGGGTGCCTACTGACGGCAGCGCATGCGAGGCCATTGAATCCCTCACGCGCCCGGCCGATTCCAGCTTCGTCGTCTCCCACCCCCGCCGCCGATTCGGCCCTCGTCCTGAACCTCGCCGCCGCCCTGCTGGCGGCGGCGCTTCTGCGCTTTTTCCGGCTCGGGGCGCAGAATCTCTGGATCGACGAGGTGTTCACGTGGCGCAGCGCCGACATCGGCTCCCCGCTCGGCTGGCCGCGCCTGGTTGAGAACATGCACGGCCCGTTGCTGAGCGTGATCCTGCACACCTGGTGCGGGTGGGTCGGGGAGTCGGAGTGGGCGCTGAGGCTACCCTCGGCCGTCTTCGGCGTGGCGCTGGTGCCGGTGGTCGCGTGGCTGGGCGCCCGCTGGGTCGGCCGCGAGACCGTGATTCCCGCGGCATGGCTGGCGGCGTGCTCGCCGTTCCTGGTCTGGTACTCGCAGGAGGCACGCAATTACTCGCTGCTCATGCTGTGCGCCTGCCTTTCCCTGCTCGCCCTGCTGCGGCTGCGCGAGCGCTTCTCCGCCGGCCGCCTCGCCGGGTTCCTGGCGGCGACCGCCGCCGGGCTGCTGTCCAACTTCTCCTTCGCCCTGATCGCGCCGCTCCAGCTCAAGTGGTGGTTCACCCGTCCGGTCTCGGCGCGGCGGCGGCTGGCCGAGGCCGGTCTGGCCGCGGCGATTCTGGTGCTGGTGATGACGCCCTGGCTGGTGCAGGCGACGCGCGTGCTGGACTGGAGCCGGCTGCGCCCGGCGCGCGAGGCGAGGGCGGACGAGCCCCCGCTGCGCGGGCCGAACACGTTCCACCTCGCGGGCGTTCCGTTCGCGGCGCACGCCTTCTCGGTTGGATACACCCTCGGGCCCTCGCTGCGCGAGCTGCGCGCGGATCCCTCGCTCCGCCCGGTGGCGCGTCACGCGGGGGAGCTCGCCGTCACCGCCCTGGTCTTCGGTGCGCTCGTCGCGCTCGGCCTGCGCGCGCTCGCGCGGCGGCGCCGCCTCGGCGACGGCCTGCTCTGGCTGTTGGCGCCGGCGCTGCTCGTGAGTTACATGGCCTTGCACAATTTCAAGGTCTTTCACCCGCGTTATCTGGCGGTCGCGGCACCGGGGTTCATCCTGCTGCTGGCCGCCGCCTTCGCCGACCTGCGCCCGCGGGGCCGCTGGGTGGCGGGGCTGGCGGTCGGGGCGTTGTGGTCGGTGTCACTGGTGCAGCATTACGTCTCGCCCCGCTACGCCAGGGAGGACTACCGTACGGTGGCCGCGCGCATCGTGGCCGAGGCCCGGCCGGGGGAGCTGATTCTCGCCGCCAATACGGCCGACCTCATGTTCTACTACTATCGGGGATCGCTGCCGGTGCGGAGCTTCTGGCTCGGCTTCGCCGCCGACTCGGCGCGGCTGGAAGACAAGCTCGACGAGGCGATGTCCGGGACGCGCGGCGTGTGGGTGGTGATGAGCCGCCCCGAGGACCTCGATCCGCGCGGAGCATTCGTGCGCGCGATGGCGCGGCGCCATCCGGGCGCGACGGCGCACGCCCGCCAGGGCGTGACCTGGTGGCATGTGACGGAGTCTGATCTGAAGCCGGCCTCGGGGGTCCGCCGAGGACCCTGAACCCGAACACCGGCCGGGGCCCGCGGGCGCCGGACCGCAAGGAGTCGACATGCGCGTGGTGGTGGTTGGACTCGGCTACGTGGGAACCGTGTGCTCGGCGTGTCTGGCGAGCCGCGGCCACCAGATCGTGGGCGTGGACACCAGCGAGTTCAAGGTGTCCTGCATCGAACGCGGGGAGAGCCCGATCGTCGAGAACGGGCTCGCCGAATTGATCGCCGAGGGCCGGCGCGCCGGTCGACTGCGGGCCACCACGCGCATCGCCGAGGCCATGCCTGGCGCCGATATCGTGCTGCTGTGTGTCGGCACCCCGAGCGCCGAGGATGGAAGCCTCAACCTCGAGCACGTCAAGCGCGCCGCGGCCGAGGTGGGCGCGGGACTGCCCCATTCGGGCGTCTACACCACCGTCGTCATGCGCAGCACGATGCTCCCGGGCAGCGTCGAGGGCGAGTTGCAGCCGGTGCTCGAGCGCGCCTCCGGTCGCTCGGCGGGGAGCGATTTCGGGGTGGCCTACAATCCCGAGTTCCTGCGTGAGGGCACCGCGGTCGGGGACTTCTTCGGCGCCGAGATCACCGTGATCGGGGCCGCCGAGCCGCGCGGTGCGGACGCCGTGCGCCGCCTCTACGACGGCATCGGAGGCGAGATCGTGGTCACCTCGATCCGCAGCGCCGAGATGCTCAAGTACGTCAACAACACCTTCCACGCGCTCAAGGTCTCGTTCGCCAACGAAATCGGACGCCTGTGCAAGCGCGAGCGAATCGACAGCTACGAAGTGATGGAGCTGTTCTGCCGCGACACCCGCCTCAACCTCGGCCGCAACTACCTGATGCCCGGCTTCGCCTTCGGCGGCTCCTGCCTGCCCAAGGACCTCCGCGCGCTGAACTCCCGGGGACGGGCGCACGGCCTGGATCTCCCGGTGATCGCGGCCGTGATGCGCTCCAACCAGCAGCACGTCGACGAGGCCATTCACCTCATCGAGCGGCTGCGCCGGCGACGCGTGGGAGTACTCGGCCTCTCGTTCAAGGCCGGGACCGACGACCTGCGCGAGAGCCCGATCCTGCGCGTCGTGGGCACGCTGGTGGGGAAGGGGTATTCGGTGCTGCTGCACGATCCCCACATCGACCTCGACCGCCTGCTGGGCGCGAACCGGCGCTTCGTGGAGGACGAGGTGTCCTACCTGCCCGAGCGGCTGCGCGCGGAGATGCGCGACGTCGTGGAGCAGAGCGAGATCGTGGTCGTCGGCAACCGCTCCAAGGAGTATCGCGCGGTGGGCGCGCTGCTCCAGCCCGGGCAGGTGCTGGTGGACCTGGTCCACGGCGTGGATCGCGCGAGCCTGGTCCACGGGGAGTATCATGGCCTCGCGTGGTAGGATTCTCCACCTCTCGGAAAACCTCCCCCTTCCGTTCGACCGCCGCGTCTGGATGGAGCTCGGCGCGCTTCGCGCCGGCGGATACCAGGTGTCGGCGATCTGCCCGATGGGCGAGTCCTACGCGGCGCCGTTCGAGGTGATCGACGGCATCCACATCTGGCGGTACCCCGCGCCCCCCCCGACGCGCGGCTTCCTGTCCTACGCCTGGGAGTTCACCTACTGCTGGCTGCAGACCGCACGGCTGTCGCTGGTGGTGCTGGCGCGGCGCGGGTTCGACGTCATCCACGCCGCGAACCCGCCCGACACCTTCTGGCTCATCGGGCTGTTCTACAAGCTGCTGGGCAAGCGCTACGTGTTCGACCACCACGATCTGTGTCCCGAGCTCTACGTCGCCCGCTTCGGTCCCGAGAAGCAGGGCGACCTGCTCTACCGCGCGCTCCGGCTGCTCGAGTGGGCGCAATTCCGCACCGCGGACCTCGTCATCTCGACCAACGAATCGTACCGCCAGGTGGCGATCGAGCGCGGCGGGATGGCCCCCGACCGCGTCCGGGTGGTGCGCAGCGGGCCGAGCCGCGAGCGCTTCGCCACCGTGCGCCCGGTGGATGCCTCGTTGCGGCGCGGACGCCAGCACCTGGTGGCCTACCTCGGCGTGATGGCGCCGCAGGACGGCGTCGACCACCTGCTGCGCGCCGCCCATCTGCTGGTCCACGAGCGCGGCCGCCACGACGTCTGCTTCACGCTGGTGGGTGCGGGCGATTCGTTCGATGACCTGCGCGCGCTCGCGCGCGAGCTTCGGCTCGAGGATTGGGTGGAGTTCACCGGACGCATTCCGGACGAAACGGTCGAGCGCATCCTCGCCACGGCGGACGTGTGCGTCTGCCCCGATCCGCTCAACCCGCTCAACGACGTCTCGACCATGAACAAGGTGCTCGAGTACATGGCGGTCGGGCGTCCGATCGTCGCCTACGACCTGCGCGAGCACCGCTTCTCCGCCGCCGCCGGGGCGCTCTACGCGGAGCCCAACCGCGAGGACGACCTCGCGACCAAGATCGCCGAGCTGCTCGACGACCCCGAGCGCCGCGACCGCATGGGAACCTACAACCGCCGGCGTTTCCTCGAGCGCATGGCCTGGGAGTACAGCGCCGGCGAGCTGCTGCGCGCCTACGAGCTGGTATGCGGACACCGGAAGAACGCGTGAGCGTCGTCCTGGCCGAAAGCGGCCACGCGATCGGGGGCACCGAGCGTGTGGTGTGGGAGCTGGCCACGCGCCTGCCCGGGCACCGCTTCGAGGTGCGCGTGTGGCTGTCGGAGTCGCCCGGGGTGAACGACCTCGCCGCGGCGCTGGAGGACAAGGGCGTGCCGGTGGACCGCGTCCCCGAGGTGGACTCGCGCTGGGACTGGAGGGGCCTGCTCGACACCTGGCGGCGGCTGCGTCGCGCGCGGCCGCGCCTGCTCCACGTCCACCACGTGTGGCCCGCGGCGGACCGTTACCTCACCGGGTTGGCGGAGCTGGCGGCGATCCCCCACCTGGTGATCACCGAGCACATCGAGGGGCGTTCGCACTCCCCGGCGCAACGGGCGCTCAAGCGCCGCGAGCTGGCGCGCGCCGACGCGGTGACCGCGGTGTGCGGCGCGGTGGCCGACAGCCTGGTGCGCGACTACGGGGTCGATCGCGCGCGCCTGCGGGTCGTCGGCAACGGGGCGGACCTGCCGGACGCCGCGGAGTCCGAGGCCGCGCGGCTCCTGCGCGTCGAGCTTGGCGCCGGGCCGCAACGGCCGCTGTGGGTGTGCGCGGCGCGGCTCGAGGAGCAGAAGGGACACGCGGTGCTGCTCGACGCGCTCGCGGACCTCGCGCGGCGCGGCCAGGACTTCCGCATGGCGCTGGCGGGCGAGGGGGCGCGGCGCGCAGCGCTCGAGGCGCGCGCCGCCGAGCTCGGGCTGGACGGTCGTGTCCGCTTCCTCGGCCAGGTCGACGAGATCGGACCGTTGCTCGCCTGCGCCGACGCCATCGTGATGCCGTCGTTGTGGGAGGGTCTTCCGCTCACGCTGCTCGAGGCGCTCGTCCGGGCGCGCCCGCTGGTGGCGAGCGCCGTGGGGGGGATCCCCGAGGTCGTGACCCACGGCGAATCCGGGTGGCTGGTGCCGGCGGGCGACCCGGTCGCGATCGCCGATGCCCTCGAAACGCTCCACCGCCGCCCCGATCTCGCGCTCCAGCTGGGCCGGGAGGGCGCCCGCCGCGTGCGCGAGGACTACACGTGGCCGCGGGTGGTCGAGCGCTTCGAGGCGGTCTACGACGAGGTGCTCGGACTCGCCAGTTTCGTGCCCGCGAGCGGCGCGCGCCGGGGGAGGGCCACGTGAGGCTCGGCGTGGTGGTGCCCTGCCACCGCCAGGAGCGCTTCCTGCCGCGCACCGTGGCGGCGCTCGAGCGCGCGCTCGCGGGCCATGACTGGCGCGGCGTGCTGGTGCTGAGCGCGCCGGGGCCGGAGCCCCGGCCGGCGCTCTCGGCGCGCTGGCAGGTGATCGCGCCGCCGGTCTCACGCCCGCTGACGCCGGGGGCGGCGCGCATGCTGGGGTTCGCGGCCTGCGGCGGGCGATGGGTGCTGTTCCCCGACGCCGACATCGAGGTCGAGCCGGCGTGGCTGGAGCGGGCGGTGGCGACCGCGAGCGCCGAGCCGGCGCTGGCCGGGATCGGCGGTCGGATCGACGAGTGGTACGTGGATCGCGCGGGGGAACGGCCCGGCAGCCCGGACATGCATCGGGCGGGGAGGCACGAGCGGCGCGTCGATCACCTCGCCGGTCTGGCGTTCTACCGGCGCGAGGCCCTGCTCGCGGCCGGCGGCTACGATGCGCGGTTGCGCTCGGAGGAGGACTTCGAGCTGGGATTGCGACTGCGCGGGCTGGGGCTGGAGCTGCGCTCGCTCGGCATCCTCGCGGCGCGGCACTGGAGCGCCCCGCGCCCGAACCTGGCGGAGCTGGGGCGGCGCTGGCGCGCCGGGCTCTGCTTCGGGCAGGGGCAGGTGCTGCGGCTCTACCTGGGGCGTCCGGGCTTCGGCCGGCTGGTCCGGCGCCAGGCGCTCTACATCGCCACCCTCGGGCTGTGGGCGCTGGGTGTCGCGGCGCTCGCGCGGTGGCTCACCGCCGGCGATCCGCTGCCGCTCGCCGCGTGGGGCGTGGCGGCGCTCGGCGGGCTGGCGCTGATGGGCGCGCGCAAGCGGAGCCTGAGGCTCGGCCTCTACTCGCTGCTCACGTGGACGCTCAACGGCCTCGGCATGCTGGTGGGCCTGTGGCGGCCGCTCGACGCGGGTGATGGCGGGGCGGCGCGGGAGGGGGCGTGCTGATCCACGGCGCCACGGACAAGGACATCCATCCGCCGCTTTTCGGCGCGGCGCAGCGCGCCTTCGGGCTCTACCGCGGCCTCGCGCAGCGGCACCAGGTCCACGTGCTGTGCATGGTGCCTTATCGCAGCGGCGGGGCGCACGAGGAGCGCGCGGCGGGCGTGCACCTGTCGCGCCGCCGCGCCTGGTACACGAGCGCGGCCTGGAGGCTGGAGCGTCTGGGGCTCGCCCCGCTCACGCTCGCGGCCCACGGGCACCGCGCGGCCGCCCGGCGCCTGTCGTCCCTGCTGGGCGGCCGGGCGGATGCGCTGCTGGTGGACCTCCAGCTCAGCGGGCTGTTCGAGCACAGCACCGCGGCGCTCAAGGTCTATCTGTCGCACAACGTCGAGGCCGACCTGTTCGCGGCCCTGGCGCCCCGGATGGTGGCCCGTGGCGCGTGGGTGTCTTGGGTGCGGGCGCTCGAGGCGAAGGCGGCGGCGCGCGCCGACCTGGTCGTGGCGGTGAGCGACGAGGATGCCACGCGATTCGGCGCGCTCTACGGCGTCCCGCCCGAGCGGCTGGCCGTGATCCCCAACGGCTACGACGAGACCGTGGTGCGTCCCCCGTCGCCGGACGAGCGGGCACGGGCGCGCGCCGCGCTCGGCATCGGCGAGGGCGACTACGCCTGCGTGTTCGTGGGCTCCGACTTCGCGCCCAACCTCGCGGCGCTGTCGCGGCTCCTCGTCGCGTTCCCGGCGCTGGCGTCGAAGGGGTTCCGGCTCATCGCGGCGGGGCGCGCGACCCGCGTGCTCGCCGGCCGCGCCGAGCCGTGGCTCATCGTCGGTCCCGAGGTGGACGATCTCACGCCGTTTCTGCACGCCGCCGACGCCGGGCTCAATCCGGTCGCCAGCGGCGGCGGAAGCAACGTCAAGCTTCCGACCTACCTCGCCGCCGGACTCGCCGTGCTCACCACGCGCTTCGGGCTGCGCGGTTACCCCGACCTCGAGCCCCTGGTGGGCGTCGTGGACGCCGATCCGACCCGCCTGGCCGCCGCCCTGGCGCGCCGCCCCGCGGGTTGGCGCGCGCGCGGCCTCCCGGTTCCGCCCGCGCTCGAGGCCTACGCGTGGGGCCAGCTCGGGGCGCGGCTCGGCGAGATCCTGGCATCGCACCCGGCGCTGGCGCGCGGCGCGCCCGCGCCGACCGCGGTGGCGGGGAGGGCGCAGGCATGAGAATCGCGATGATCGGCCAGAAGGGCGTGCCCGCGACCTACGGCGGCATCGAAAAGCACGTCGAGGAGATCGCGCGCCGGCTCGTCGCCCGGGGTCACGAGGTGACGGTGTTCTGCCGCCTCTATTACACGCCGGCGGGGGCCCGCTACCACGGCGTGCGGCTGCTGCGGCGTCCGAGCATTCACACCAAGCACCTCGACACCGTCTCCCACGTCGCCTGGAGCACGCTCGAGGCGATGGTGCGGCGCTTCGACATCGTGCACTATCACGCGCTGGGGCCCTCGCTGTTCGCCGCCGTGCCCCGCTTCACGGGCGCGCGCACCGTGGTGTCCGTACATGGGCTGGACTGGCAGCGCGAGAAGTGGGGCCGGGTGGCGTCGTGGGTGCTGCGGCGGTGCGAGGGGCCGGCCGCGCGCTTTCCCAACCGCACGATCGTCGTCTCGAAGACGCTGCGCGACTACTTCCGCGATCATCACCACCGCACCCCGGCGTTCATCCCCAACGGCACCAACCTGCCCAGCCCGCGTCCCGCGCGGCGCATCCTGCAGCTCGGTCTCACCCCGGGGAAGTACGTGCTGTTCGTGGGTCGGCTGGTGCCGGAGAAGGGCGTGCACTTCCTGTGCGAGGCATTCAGCCAGATCGACACCGACCTCAAGCTCGCCCTGGTCGGAGGGCTCTCGTTCTCGAAGGACTACGTGCAGCAGCTGCGAGCGTACGAGAGCGACCGCATCCGCCTGCTCGACTACGTGTTCGGGGAGAGCCTCGAGGAGCTGTGGAGCAACGCCTACCTGGTGGTGCAGCCGTCGACCATGGAGGGTCTGTCCATCGCCCTGCTCGAGGCGCTGTCCTATGGGCGCTGCGTGCTGCTCTCCGACATCCCCGAGAACGTCGAGGTGGCGGAGGATTGCGCGGTGACGTTCCGCAGCCGCGACGTCGGCGACCTGCGCGAGAAGCTCGAGATGCTCCTCCAGCGCCCCGAGCTGGTGCGGGAATTCGAGGGCAAGGCACGCGGTCACATCCGCGAGCACTACTCGTGGGAGAAGGTGGCCGAGAACACCGAGACGGTGTACCGCGAAGTGCTCGAGGGCCGCTGAGTCGCGGGCGCGACGGGCCCGCGCGCGCCGGCGACCCGGCGCCCGACGCGCGTCGCGCGGGCGATCGACTGCGCCCGGCGCGTCGCCGGCGCTTGCCGCCCCCCGCACCCTGTGCTAGTCCTTCCGCTCCGGAGCCCGTGACGAGGAGTGCCGATGCCTGATCGGTTCGTGCTGGTGCTGGCCGGAGGCCGCGGCGAGCGCTTCTGGCCTTGGAGCCGTCCCGACCGGCCGAAGCAGCTCCTGCCGCTGGCGCGCGGCGGCCGCTCCCTGCTGGCCGCGACCCTCGAGCGCGCCGTGGCCCTCGCCGCCCCCGAGCGGATCGTGGTGCTCACCGCGCTCGACCTGGCGGCCGCGGTCGCGCGTGAATGCCCGCGCGGGGTGCGGGTGATCGGCGAGAGCGTCCCGCGCAACACCGCCCCGGCGATCGCAGCCGCCGCGCGGCTGTTCGCGGCCGAGGCCGGGGACCCGGCGTTCGCGGTGTTGCCCGCCGACCAGGCGATCGACGACGGCGCGGCGTTCGCGGCGGATCTCGCGCTCGGGTTCGAGCGCGCCGAGCGCGAACCGGTGCTGCTCACCTTCGGCATCCCGCCCCGCGGACCCGAGACCAGCTTCGGTTACGTGCGCCGCGGGGCGCGCCTGGCCGACCGGCTGTTCCGGGTCGCGGCCTTCACCGAGAAGCCCGACCTGGCCCGGGCCCAGGCCTGGGTCGCGAGCGGCGAGTACCTCTGGAACAGCGGCATCTTCGTCTGGCGCTGCACCACCCTGCTCGACGCGCTCGAGGCGTCGCGCCCCGCGCTCGCCGCCCCGCTGCGGGGGCTGGCCTGGCAGGGCGGCGACCGCGGGTTCGAGCGCGCCCTGGCCGCGGTCTTTCCGCCGCTGGAGTCGATCTCGATCGACTTCGCCGTGCTCGAGCGCGCGCCCAACGCGCTGATGCTCGAGGCCGCGTTCGACTGGGACGACCTCGGCTCGTGGCGGGCGTGGGCCCGGCGGCAGGAGCGCGACGCGCGCGGGAACGTGGTGTTCGGCGAGGCGCTCGCGCTCGAATGCGACCGCTGCGTGGTGGTGGGCGACGGCGGCCTCGCCGCCGCGATCGGGCTGCAGGACATGGTGGTGGTGCACGCGGAAGGGAACACGCTGGCCTGCCGCCTCGACGACGGCGAGGGGGTGCGCCGCGTCAGCGAGGCGCTGCGCTCGAGGGCCGCGCGGTGAGCCCCTCCCGGCCCGGGTGGCGCGCGACGCCGCGTGTCGGGGCGACCGCGCTGGTGCTCGCCGCGCTCGCGGGCTGCGCGCTGCCGCCGCCCGCCCCGGCGCCGCCACCCGCGCCCCGGGCGGCGGCGACCGTCGCGGCACCGGCCGGCCGCGACACCCTTCCGCGCGGCGCGACCCCGGTGGGAACCACCGCCTCGGGCGGCACCATCGGCGCGCGCGCCGCACCCGCCGTGGTGGACAGCGGCCCCTCGGCGGCCGCGCTCGAAGTGTTGCGCGGGATTCCCGAGCCGCTCGCGGCGGACCAGCGCGTACCGCCCGCGGACGACCTGGTCCGCGCGCGCGCCGCTCCGGCCGCGTCGGACACCGTCCCGAACCGCGAGGAGATCCCGGTGCCCAGCCCCACGCTGCCGCTGGGCTCGCGCCCCGGTGGACTCCAGAGCGAGGCGCTGCCCGAAAGTCCGTTCGCCCCGGCCGCCCGCCCGCCAGCGGCCGCGCCGCCGGAATCCGCGGCCGCCGCGCCCGACACCTGCTGGCGGGTCCAGGTGGCGGCCCCGGACACCGCCGAGAAGGCGCAGGCGCTGCGCGCGGCGGCGGAATCGCTGCTGCTCACGCCCATGGTGGTCGAGGAGGAGGCCGGACGCTGGAAGGTGCGCACCCGCGACTGCCTCGCGCGCGCCGGCGCCGAGGCGCTGCGCAAGCGCGCGCTCGGATCGGGCTTCGACGGCGCGTTCCTGGTCTCCGTGAAGCGCCCGTGAAGCGCCTGCTGCTGGTCTACGAGGACCGACACTGGGCTCGGCTGAGCCCGCTCGCCGATCTCACTCCGGTCCCGGCCCTGGTCTTCGGCGGCTCGCATCTGCTGGAGCGCTGGCGTCGCGCCTCGGGTGCGACGCTGCTCGCGGTCGAGGCGCGCCACGAGACGATGGCGGCGTGGCGCGACGCGCCGCCGTCCGAGGTGCCGCGGCCGGCGCGCGAGGACGACGTGCTGGTGGTGAACGCGGCCTGCCTGCCCGGCCCCTGGCTCGCGCGCGCGCTCGCCGCGCGGAGCCCCGAGGCCGGCCCGGCGCTGTTCACCGGCGAGGGTCGCGTCGCCGGGGCGGGCCTGCCCTTCGCGGTGCTCGCACCGGGGCTCGGCCGCGGCGCGGCCTTCGAGGCCTTCCTGCTCGGGCTCGGTCTCCCGGCAATCGCGGTCGAGGCGCGTTTCCTCGCCGAGCCGTGGCAGATGGTGGAGTGGAATCCCGCCGCGATCGAGGAGGACCTGGCGCCGCTCGGCGGCGCCCAGCGCGGCGAGGTCGACTCGCGCGCGGTGGTGCTCGAGCCCGGACGCGTCACGGTCGAGGCCGGGGCGCGCGTGGACGCGCTCGCCGTGCTCGATGCGCGTGGCGGTCCGATCCGTCTCGAGCGCGGCGTCGTCGCGATGCCGCAGACCGTCGTGGTCGGACCGTGCGCCGTCGGCGAGGGCAGTACCCTGGAGGGCGGCGTCATCGGGCGCTCGAGCATCGGCCCCGGCTGCCGCCTCGCGGGGGAGGTGGACGCGTGCCTGTGGCAGGGCTACGCGAACAAGCGCCACCACGGCTTCGTCGGACACAGCGTGATCGGCGAATGGGTCAACCTCGGCGCGCTCACCACCACCAGCGACCTCAAGAACAACTACGGCACGGTGCGGGTGTGGTGCGCGGGGGCCGAGGTGGACAGCGGGCTGATCAAGGTCGGCGCCTTCCTCGGCGCGCACGTCAAGACCGGCATCGGCACGCTGCTGCCGACCGGTGCCTCGGTGGGCGCGGGCGCGAACCTGTTCGGCGGCGGCCGCTTCGCGCCCAAGCGCCTGCCGGCGTTCGCGTGGTGGGACGGCGAGCGCGTCGAGGAGCATCGCTTCGAGGCGTTCCTGCGTACCGCGCGCACCGCGATGTCGCGCCGCGCGCGGCCGCTGCTGCCGGCCGACGAGCAGGCGCTGCGGGCGTGGTTCGAAGGCACGCGGGGCGAGCGCCGTTCGCTCTCGGCGGCGGGAGCACCTTGACCATGCGGCGTGCCAGTCCCTAGACTGGCACGTTTGCCAGGCCGCCCGCCGGCCCGCCGTGACGGGCCTGGGAGCTTTCGAGCGTCCCGACGAGGAACCCCATGCCCGAGCTACGGAAGGACCCGGTCGTCGGCCGGTGGGTGATCATCTCCACCGAGCGCAGCCGGCGTCCGACCAACTTCACCCCGGCGCCCGAAACGCGGGGCTCGGATTTCTGCCCCTTCTGTCCCGGGAACGAGGACAAGACGCCGCCGGAAGTGCACGCGGTGCGCGCGAACGGCGGCCCTCCGAACTCGCCGGGTTGGAGCGTGCGGGTGGTGCCCAACAAGTTCCCCGCACTTCAGATCGAGGGCAGCCTCGACCGCCGCGGCGAGGGACTCTACGACCGGATGAACGGCGTGGGTGCCCACGAGGTGGTGATCGAGGGCCCGCGCCACGACCAGAACCTGGCCGATCTGCCGATCGAGCACATCCGCGACGTGCTCGCGGCCTACCGTGAGCGCGTCGTGGACCTGCACCGCGACCGGCGCTTCCGCTACGTGCTCATCTTCAAGAACCACGGAGCGCTCGCCGGCGCCACGCTCGAGCATGCCCACACCCAGCTCATCGCCACGCCGATCATCCCGAAGATCCTGCAGGAGGAGCTGGAGGGCGCGCGGCGCTACTTCGAGCTCAAGGAACGCTGCGTCTTCTGCGACATCGTGCAGCAGGAGACCGCCGAGGACAACGGGCGGCGTGTGGTGATGACCACCGACCGCTTCGTCGCGATCGAGCCCTTCGCGCCACGCTTCCCGTTCGAGACCTGGATCCTGCCGCGCCGCCACGACGCCGCCTACCAGACGACGACCGATCCCGACGAGTGCCTCGACCTGGCTCACATCCTCAAGGACACGCTGCAGCGTCTCAACCGCGCGCTCGACCGTCCGCCCTACAACTTCGTCATCCACACCTCGCCGGTGAGTGACGGCGACCTCGAGTACTACCACTGGCACCTGGAGATCATGCCGAAGCTCACCCGGGTCGCGGGGTTCGAGATCGGCTCGGGCTTCTACATCAACCCGACCCCGCCGGAGGACGCGGCCCAGTACCTGCGCGAGATCGCCGTCGAGGCGTGACCACCCCGGCGCGCCGCTCATGAGCGACACCCCCCTGTCGGTTGCGCACGTCGCCAGCGAGATGACCCCGCTGATCAAGATCGGCGGGCTCGCCGACGTGGTCGGAGCACTGGCCGCCGAGCAGGCCCGGCGCGGGCACCGGGTGACGGTGGCGCTGCCCGCCTACCAGGCCGTGAGCCTGCCCGCGGGCTGGAGCAGCCGCGCGCTCGACAGCCGTCCCGTGCCCTGGGGCATGGGCCGCGAGTTGGCGCGCTTCGCGCTGGCCTCGGGGCCGGATCCCCGCCTGCGGGTGCTGCTGGTAGATCACGCCGGCGACCGCTCCTTCTTCGACCGCCCCGGCATCTACGACGATCCGCGCTCCGGCGAGGGCTATCCGGACAACGCCGAGCGATTCCTGTTCTTCTGTCGCGCCGCGCTCGAGGGGCTCAAGCTGCTGAAGGAGCGCTTCGACGTGCTCCACGGCCACGATCACCAGGCCGCCTGGACGATGTGCTTCGTGCGCACCCACGAACTGCACACCCCGACGTTCAAGGACCTGGCCACGGTCTTCACCATTCACAACCTGGGCTATCAGGGCATCTACGACCCGTGGGTGCTGGGGCTGGCCGGGCTCGGCGGCGAGCTGTTCTACCCGGCGAGTCCGTTCGAGTACTGGGGCCGGGTGAACTACATGAAGGTGGGCCTGGTCTTCGCCGACCTGCTGAGCACGGTGAGCCCGCGCTACGCGCAGGAGATTCAGACCGGCGGCGAATTCGGCGCCGGCCTCGAGGGCGTGCTCGCGCGCCGGGCCGGCGACCTGCGTGGCATCCTCAACGGCATCGACGACGCGTACTGGGATCCGGCGGCCGATCCGTACCTGGCCCATCGCTACGGCCCCGACCGCATGGAGGGCAAGGAGCTCAACCGCCGCGCGCTGATCAAGGAGTGCGGGTTCCCCTCGGCGCCCGAGATGCCGCTGGTCGGCATGGTCTCGCGCCTCGCGGAGCAGAAGGGCTTCGACCTGATCGAGCAGGGGGCGGACGCGCTGCTGGCACTCGGCGCCCGCTACGTCGTGCTCGGGTCGGGGGAGGCGCGCTACCAGGACCTGTTCCGCCGGCTGATGGCGGCCCACCCCGACCGGGTCCACTACCGCTCCGGCTTCGACGAGCGCTTCGCCCATCTCATCGAGGCCGGCTGCGACTTGTTCCTCATGCCCTCGCGCTACGAGCCCTGCGGACTCAATCAGATGTACAGCCTGCGCTACGGCACCCCTCCGATCGTGCGCGCCGTGGGCGGCCTGGCCGACACCGTGCAGGAGTTCGATCCGCTGACCGGTGCGGGCAACGGCTTCGTCTTCCAGCGCTTCGACGCCGAGGAGATGCTCGCGGCGGTGCGGCGCGGGCTCGCCACCTGCCGGCAGCCCGGGCTGTGCGCCCGACTACGGCGCAACGGCATGGGGCAGGACTTCTCGTGGCGCCGCAGCGTGGACCGCTACGACGCGCTCTACGGCGAGGCCCGCGAGCGCGTCGCCGCGGGCAGGATCGCCACGCTCGAGTCGGTGCGCGCGACGATCTAGCCCGGCCGGTTCGTGAGTTCGCCGGGCTCGAAGAACGCCGCGTGCAGCGCCCGGACCGCCTGGTCGCAACGGCCGCCCGCGACGCGGTAGATGAGCGCGGTGGGCGTGACGCGCAGGGCGACCAGCGGCACGTCGGCGCGCTCGAGGGCCTCCTCGCCGCGCGCGGCCTCGCGGGCACCGAGCCCCAGGCCGACCAGCGAGACGAACGCCGCGCCGTGCTCCACCTCGAGCTTCCATTCCCCGCCGGGTCCGCGCAGGCGCCGAAAGTCGCGCACCAGCGCGTCGGCGTCGGCGCTGCCGCCGAGCCACACGATCACGCCGTGGGGGCCCGACTGCTCGTGCGCCACCAGCTCCAGCTCGGGGAAGGCCTCGGCCACGGCCTCGATGATGCCGCGCGCCTCCCCGCGACCGCCGGCGTTGCCCTCGGCCAGCGCCACCGAGCACTCGGCGCGGTGCGCCACCGCCTCCACGCGTCCCTGTTCCATCTCCTCCTCCACGATGTCGGTTCCCGGCGACTCGTCGAACGACGAGCGCACGGTGAGCGGTACCCGGTGCACCGCCGCGAGGTCCACGCAGCGCGCGTGCAGCACGCGCCCGCCCAGATGGGCGAGCGTCGAGCAGGCCGCGAGCGAGAGCCGCGGGATGCGGCTCGCGCCGGGCACGACCCGCGGGTCGGCGGTGAAGATGCCGCTGACGTCGGTGTAGATCTCGCAGCGACCGGGCCCGAGTGCGGCGGCGAGCGCGACCGCGCTGGTGTCCGATCCGCCCCGGCCGAGGGTCGTGATTTCCCGGGTCTCGGGGTTCACCCCCTGGAAGCCCGCCACGATCACGACGCGCCCGCGGCCCAGCTCGGCGCGGATGCGGTCGGGCCGGATGGCGGTGATGCGCGCCGCGCTGTGCACGCCGGTGGTGAGGATGCCACTCTGCGACCCGGTGAAGGAGATCGCCTCCACGCCGAGGTCGCCCAGCGCCATGGCCAGCAGCGCCATGGAGACCCGCTCGCCGGCCGTGAGCAGCATGTCGAGTTCGCGCCGGCTGGGGCTGGCCGACACCTCGTGGGCCAGGCGTAGCAACTCGTCGGTGGTGCGGCCGATCGCTGAGACCACCACGACCGTGTCGTGACCGGCGGCGCGCGCCGCGGCCACGCGCTGCGCCACGGCCCGGATGCGCTCGGCCCCCTCGACCGAGGTCCCCCCGTACTTCTGGACCAGTACCGGCATGCGGGGGATTTATACGGTCTCGGGGTCCGGCTTGCACGTCCAATCGCGGCGGCCGGGCACGGGCGCCCCGGACGCGGGACGGAACGGGCCACCCGCGGCGGCCGGGCGCGGGCGCCCCGGACGCGGGCTCGCGGGCGAGCGACGGTTATCCGGTGGCGTTCCGGTGGCGTTTCCGGTGGCGTTGTCGGTGGCGTTTCTGTCGGTGGTGTTTCTTGACGGTTCGCGCCGGCTCTCGCTATAGTCCCTGCCGCTTGTTCGTTCAGCGGAAGTAGCTCAGACCGGTAGAGCGCCACCTTGCCAAGGTGGATGTCGCGGGTTCAAATCCCGTCTTCCGCTCCAGCTCGCGGGGCCGGCCACGCCGGCCCCGCGCTGCCTTGAAACGCCGGAGGCACCCCATGGGCTCCCAACCTCCCGGCAGCAACCGGAGCGCCGTCGAGCAGGCCGTCGCGGGACTGATCCGCGCCCTGGGCCTCGATCCCGCCACCGAGCCCGAGCTGGCCCAGACCCCGGCCCGGGTGGCGGAGCTCTACGTCGAGATCTTCCGGGGGCTGGCCCCGGACGCCATGCCCGAGCCGGCGACCTTCGCGCACCCGGGGGGTGACGACCTGGTGGTGGTGCGCGACCTGCCGTTTCATTCGCTCTGCGTGCACCACTTCGTGCCCTTCTTCGGCCGCGCCCTCGTCGCCTATCTGCCGGGGGAGCGCATCATCGGCATCAGCGGCGCGGCGCGCCTGCTCCTGCACTACGCGCGCCGGCCGCAGCTGCAGGAGCGCATCACCCGCCAGGTGGCCGACCATCTCGAACGACTGCTGTCTCCGCGCGGTCTCGCCGTCGTCCTCCAAGCCCGCCACCTCTGCATGGAGATGCGAGGAGTTCGCTCCCCGGGCGTGGTCGAGACTCGTGTCGTGCGCGGGGCGCTGGCGGACGCGCGCTGGGCCGAGGCCCTGCGGATGAGCCCTGGCGGCGGGCCCGGAGCCTGAGGCGAACCGGCGAGGTGAGCCGATGCGCGAGATGCTGATCGTCGGGGCGGGGCCCGCGGGGGTTTCCGCCGCCCTGTCCGCGCGCTCGCTCGGGCTCGACGCCGAAGTCATCGACGCCGCGCCCACGGCGGGGGGCCAGCTCCAACTCGTCTACTACCACCCGACCGACGTCGCCGGGGTGCCGGCAGGCGAGGGCGCCGACATCGCCGCGGCCTACGCGCGGCAGATGGCGGAGGCCGGCATCACCGTGGGCTACGGCATGCGAGCGACCGCGCTCGATGCGCCCGCGGACGGCAGCTCGGCGCCGGTGGTTCACATCGCGGAAGGAGGGCCGATCGCCGCGCGCGCGCTGCTGATCGCCACCGGGCTGCGCCGGCGCCGGCTCGGCGTCGAGGGCGAGGAGGCGTTCGGTGGCCGAGGCGTATCGTACTCGGCCACGCGTGACCGCGCGGACCTCGCGGGCCGCACCGTCGTGGTGGTGGGCGGAGGTGACGCTGCGTTCGAGAACGCGCTGCTGCTCGAGGAGGTCGGCTGCCGCGTGATCCTCGTGGTGCGGGGCGCCCCGCGGGCGCGCGAGGAATTCCGCGACCGCGTGGCCGCGCGTCCCCGCATCGCGGTGCACGAGCGCACCCGCGTGACCGCGCTGCTCGGGGACGAGCGGCTGGGGCGGGTGCGGATGGAGGGGCCCGAGGGCGCCCGCGAGCAGCCCGCCGAAGGGGTGGTGATCAAGATCGGCGCGGTGCCCAACACCGAGTGGTGCGCGGCGGCGCTGGCGCGCGACGCCGAGGGCTTCCTGCGGGTGAACGCGGACCTCGAGACCTCGCGCCCCAGGGTGTGGGCGGCGGGGGACGTCACGCGCCCGCGCCGGTTGGCGATCGCCGTCGCCCTCGGGCAGGGCGCACTCGCCGTCGCCGGGATCCGCGAGGAGCTGCGGCGGAGGTAATGGAGCCTGGACCGGACTATGCACGAACCGCCAGCCGAGACCGTGAGATGCGCGACAGCCGCAAGGAGTTCCACCGGCCGCGAGGGGCACCCGCGAAGCGGGTCCCGTGTCGCTCACGTCGAGGAAGCGGCCGGTGGAACGACGCCGCGGATGGCGCGCAGATCGCGGTCGCAGGCGGCGGGCTCATGAATAGACCAGGCTAGCGCTTGATCGGTACGACGGCCTTGTCGTCCAGGCCCAGCACGTTCACCAGTTCCGATCCGGTGGGAATGATGAACTTGGTCTGCTGCGAGAGGACGACGTTCAGCACGTCGAGCCGTTTGCTGACCTCGGCGCGCTCCTTGAAGAAGCTCTCGGCCGCGTTCGACACCATCTCGATCGCCTTGGCCTCGGCGGTCGCCCGGGTGATGCGCGCCTGCGCATCGCCCTCCGCCTTCAGGATCTCCGATTGCCTGACCCCCTCGGCTTGCAGAATCGCCGCCTGCTTGACGCCCTCGGCTTCGAGGATGTTCGCGCGCTTGTCGCGCTCGGCCTTCATCTGCCGCGACATCGCCTCCGTGATGTCGGCGGGCGGATCGATCTTCTGCACCTCGACGCGCGTCACCTTGACGCCCCAGGTGTTGGTGGCTTCGTCGAGCACGTTGCGCAGGTTCGCGTTGATGGTGTCGCGCGCGGTGAGGGTCTCGTCGAGCAGCTTGTCGCCGATGAGGTTGCGGAGGTTGGTCTGCGCCAGCGTGGTCGCGGCATAGCCGAAATTCTGCACCTCGAACGTCGCCTTCACCGGGTCGCTGATGCGGTAGTAGATCACGGCGTCCACCGTGACCGAGACGTTGTCCTTGGTGATGACCTTCTGGGGCTCGACGTTGATGACCCGCTCGCGCATGTCCACCTTGAGCATGTCCTCGATCACCGGGACCAGGAACGTGAGCCCCGGGCTCACGGTCGAGCGATAGCGCCCGAGGCGGAGGACCAGCCCCTTCTCGTACTGCGAGACCACGCGCGCCGAGCGGGCGAGTGCCACCAGCGCGATGAACAGCAGGATGACCATCAACAGCGTCAGCAGTTGTCCGAGCATCGCTCACCTCACCTGAAGGGTCACCCCGTCCATGCGCGCCACCGTGACCACCGCACCGACCTCGAACGGGCCGGCGACCCCGGGGGCCGGCAGCGCCCGCCACACCTCGCCACCCACCTTGACCTGTCCCGCCGCGTGGACCGCGACGCGTTGCAGCACCACCCCTTGCTCGCCGATCAGCGCGTCGGCATTGCTGGGCACTGGCCGCGAGCGCATGCGCTGGCGCACCCAGCGACGGCCGATGGCAATGTAGAGCAGGCACAGTGCGGCGGCGGCCAGGAGGCCGGCGAACGGACTCCCGAGCAGCAGCCCGGCCAGGCCGCCGAGAATGAACGCCGAGCCGATGAGCACGAGGTCGAAGCCGGCGAACCCGCCGAAGGCGACCTCGATCAGGACCAGCATCGCGCCCGCGATGATCAGGAACCAGTTCCAGCCGAGCGACATCGCGTCCCCCTCGCGGCCCGGGCACTCGGACCGCACGCCGGCACTCTAGCAGCCCCGGCATACCCGGCAAGCCGAATCGGTGCCGCGGCAGATGGACGCGTGGGGCATCGCGGTGTATCACTCCGGTGGATCGGCGGGCCACTCGGGTGCATCATCCGCCTGTCCTCGATCGACGGAGGCTACACCACCACATGACGCCCGACGCAGCGGCCGCGGGCGGGTCGGGGAACTTCGATCCGCTGGTGCGCCCGACGCTCACCGATCTCTACCAGTTGACCATGGCGTACGCCTACTGGCGCAGCGGCCAGCACGAGCGCGCGGCGGTGTTCGATCTCTTCTTCCGCCGTAACCCGTTCGGCGGCGAGTTCACGGTCTGCGCGGGGCTGGACGAGGCGGCGCGATTCGTGGCCGGATTCCGCTTCGGCGCCGAGGACCTCGCCGCGCTGCGCGGGCTGATGCCCGGCTGCGACGAGGCGTTCTTCGCTTGGCTGGCGCGGGTGGAGACCTCGCCCGTCACCATCGGGGCGGTCCCGGAGGGCACGCTGGTGTTTCCGCGCGAGCCGCTGCTGCGGGTCGAGGGCCCGCTCGCGCTGTGCCAGCTGCTCGAGACCACGCTGCTCAACCTGGTGAACTTCCCGAGCCTGGTGGCGACCAAGGCCGCGCGCATGCGGCTCGCGGCCGGGCACGACGTGCAGCTCATCGAGTTCGGGCTGCGCCGGGCGCAGGGGCCGGACGGGGCGGTCTCGGCGTCCCGCTACAGTTACGTCGGTGGTTTCGACGCCACCAGCAACGTCCTCGCGGGGCAGCTCTTCGGCATCCCGGTCCGGGGCACGCACGCACACGCCTACGTCTCCGCGTTCCGCGGGCTCGGCGACCTGCGCGCGACCACGCTCTTGGGCCCGGACGGCGCGCCACGCGAGTTCCTCGCGCGCGTGCTGGAATTTCGCGCGGCGCTCGGAGCCACCGGCACGAGCGACGGTGAGCTGGCGGCGTTCGTGGCGTACGCCCAGGCCTTTCCCGCATCGTTCCTTGCGCTGGTCGACACCTACGACACGATGCGCTCGGGGGTGCCCAACTTCCTCTGCGTGGCGCTGGCGCTGGCCGAGGCCGGCTACGAGCCGGTCGGCGTGCGGCTGGATTCGGGTGACCTGGCGCACCTGTCGAAACAGACCCGGCGGCATTTCGCCGAGGTCGGGGCGCGCCACGGCCGACCCTTCGGGCGGCTCGTGATCCTCGCCAGCAACGAGATCGACGAGAGCGTGCTGCTGTCGCTCAAGCAGGAGGGACACGAGGTGAACGCCTTCGGCATCGGCACGCACCTCGCGACCTGCAGCTCGGACCCGGCGCTTGGAGGCATCTACAAGCTGGTCGCGATCGACGGCACGCCGCGGATCAAGCTCTCCGAGGACACCGCGAAGACCACGCTGCCCGGGAAGAAGGAGATCTGGCGGCTGCGGGGCGCGGACGGCACGCCGCTGCTGGACCTCCTGGCGTTCGCCGACGAGGCCGCGCCGCAGCCCGGAGGCGAGATCCTGTGCTGCCACCCGTTCGATCCCTCGCGTCGCGCGCGGGTGATCCCCGCGACCGTCGAGCGGCTGCTCGCCCCGGCGTGGCGGGACGGACGCCGCGTCGCCGGCCCCCCGCTCGCGGCGGTGCGCGACCGGGTGCGCGCCCAGCTCCGCGAGACGCGCCCGGACCACCTGCGTCCGCTCAATCCCACGCCGTACAAGGTGTCGGTGAGCGAGCGGCTCTACCTCGAGACGCAGGAGATGCTGCGGGCCGCGCCGCACCCCGACGTGCTGCGGTGACGGTCGAGGCTCAGCGGCCGTCCAGCGCCCGGAACACCAGCACCGCGTTATGGCCGCCGAAACCGAATGAGTTCGAGACCACCGTCCGCACCCTCGCTTCGCGCGCCTCGCGCGGCACGTAGTCGAGATCGCACGCGGGATCCGGCTGCTCGAGGTTGATCGTGGGGTGGATCACCCCGCGCTCGATCGTGAGCACCGCCACCACCGCCTCGATCGCGGGTGAGGCGCCCAGGGCGTGACCGGTCATGGACTTGGTGGAGTGGATCGCCAGCCGGTAGGCGTGGCGGCCGAACACCTGCTTGAGCACCGCGGTCTCGGTGGCGTCGTTGAGCGGCGTCGAGGTCCCGTGGGCGTTGACCACCTCGACCTGCTCGGGCGCGATGCGCGCGTCGGCGAGTGCCGCGCGGATCGCGCGCGCGGCCCCGCGCCCCTCGGGGTCGGGGGCCGTCGGATGATAGCCGTCGGCGCTCGCGCCGTAGCCCGCGACCTCGACCCGCGGCTCCATGCCGCGCGCGCGCGCATGCTCGAGGCTCTCGAGCACCAGGATCCCGGCGCCCTCGGCGATGACGAACCCGTCGCGGTCGAGGCTGAAGGGACGCGAGGCGGCCTGCGGCGCGTCGTTGCGGGTCGAGAGCGCGCGCAGTTGGCAGTAGCCGTCCACGGCGAACGGGGAGATCGTGCACTCGGCGCCGCCGGCCACGGCCACCTCGGCCCGCCCGCTGCGGATGAGGTCGAGCGCGGTGCCGATGGCGTTGCCGCCGCTCGCGCAGGCGGTACTCAGGCACAGGCTCGGTCCGCGGCACCCGGTTTCCATGGCGATCGCCCCCGCGGCCATGTTGGGGATGATCATCGGCACGGTGAGGGGCGCGAACCGCCCCGGACCGCGCTCGAGGAACACCTGGTGCTCGCGCTCGAGCATGTCGAAGCCGCCGATGCCCGAGCCCACGACCACCGCGGTGTCGTTCCGCGTCGCCTCGTCGTCGAGGCGGGCGTGGACCAGCGCCTCGAGGGCCGCCACCAGGGCGAGCTGGGTGAAGCGCGCGCTGCGCTTCAGGGTCTTGGCGGGCAGCCGCTCGGCGGGGCGGAGGTCGTTCACCTCGCCGGCGATGCGGCTGCGGAGCCCGGAGGCCTCGAACAGCGTGATCGGGCCGATCCCGGAGCGCCCCTCGAGGAGCGCCGTCCACGCGCGCTCCACGCCGGTCCCGACCGGCGCCGCGATGCCGAGGCCGCTGACGACGACGCGACGATCCATCACTCCATCGCGAATTCGCGTTGGAAGACGAGGTCGAACGAGAAGGTCTTGGACGTGCTGCGGCTCTCGACGTATTCGGCGATCTTCTCGAGCCGGCGCGGGATGTCGAGGATCTTCTCCTGCGCCCGGGCGCCGAGCTCGCGGAGCCCGGTGAGGGACTCGATGTTCCAGAACTTGATCTGCTCCTGGACGATGCGCAGGTACTCCCGCGGTCCGTAGATGCCCGCGCGGCGCACGACATCGGCGAATTCGCGGAAGTGCGGCATGCTCACCCCCGGCATCTCGATGCTCGGCATGACGCGCGCGGCGGAATCGAGCGCCTGGTCGGGATCGCGCTCGAGCACCTCGGCGAAGATCTGGCGGTAGAAGGCGTAGTGGCGCGCCTCGTCGCCGGCGACGCGGCCGAGGATGTACTCGATCTTGGGCTCGTACGGGCCGGCGTAGCGGCCGGTATTGGCGTGCGAGACCTGGGTCGCGCGCTCCTGCAGCGTGGTGTAGACGAACACCCGGTAGGGATCGTAGTCCCACGACGGGTGGAAGCCGCTGCGCAGGTAGTCGAACTGCAGGCGGTCGAGGCTCGCCGCGTGCAGGATGCCAGACTCGCGGCAGTAGTCGTGGATCACGACGCCGTGGCGGTCTTCCTCGGCGGTCCACAGATTCTGCCACTTGCGCCAGAACGTGTCGTCGCCGAAGTGCACCGCGAGCAGCCGGTGAAAGTGGGGCAGGCCCTCCTCGGTGACGAGGTTGAGCGCGATCGCGATCCGCGCCGGGTCCGAGAGCCCGCGCGCGCGCTCGCGCAGCGCCTCGCGGGTCCGCTCGGGCGAGGCCTGCTCCTCCTCGGCGAACAGGTCGCTCGGCCACCACAGCTCGCGCTTGGACTCGTGGGTCAGGATGAGCTCGTCCACCACCGGCTCGAGATCGGAGAGCACCTCGATCCGTGACTGCAGTCCCGCGTCGGTCACGCCATCCCCCCGTGGTTCGTCCACGCACGCGCCGCCGGACGGTCACGCCGACTCGCGGGGCCCGCGCCGGGTCCGGGGGCCCGGTGCGCGCGCACCCCCCGAGGCGACGACCCTATACCGGCTGGAGGCGGGGGCCAAAATGCCCTGTCGCCGGTCCGAGCCGGTCCGGCCGACCGGGCGGGGCGCGCACAGGGTTGATGCCCCCGCCGCGTCTCGCGGCGCGACTAGCGGATCAGGGCGAAGCGCGAGGTGGCGAACTCGCTCCCGGCATCGATCCGCGCGAAGTAGATCCCCGCCGGGGCCGGCCCGCCGCGCGCATCGCGGCCGTCCCAGCGCACGCTCCAGGTGCCGGCGCCGCGCGGGCCGTCGAGCAGCGTCGCCACGCGCGCCCCGCGCGCGTCGTAGATCGCGAGTTTCACCGCCACGGCGCGCGGCAGGCTGAGGGTGAGCGTGGCGCTGCCGCGGGCGGGACTGGGCGTGACGCGATCGATCCGGAGCCGCGTCGCCGGGGGGCGCGGCACGTCGTCCACCCCGACGGTCGGGTTGCCGGGCCCGAGCATCAGCAGCCCCATCTGCGGCACGTTGATTGCCACCGACTGGACGAAGCCGTCGGCCGTGATCGGGTCGGTCGCGAGGGTGCCCGGATTGTCGAGGCCGTTGCCGTCGTAGACGCTCGACTGGCTGTCGATCCGCTCGTGCCAGGGGCCGGCGAGCGGCAGCCCGATGCGGTAGCTGGCATAGTTGGTGTTGCTGAAGTTGGCGATCACCACCGAGGCGTTGTTCTGCGCGTCGTAGCGGCGGAAGGCGATGACGTTGCCGCCCTCGTTGACGTGGAACACGTGCACCGATGCCGAGGCGTAGAGCTCCGGCTGGTCGCGCCGCAGCGCGATCAGGTCCTGGAAGTAGCGGTAGATCGGGGCGTAGGTCGTGCGCTTCGACCAGTCGATGCGGCTCGACGCGTCGGCGCCGAAGTTGGTGTCCTCGAGCCACTCGCTGCCCATGAGCATCGCGGGCACGCCCGGGGCGGTGAGCACGAGGCCCTGGCCGAGCTTGACCCGGCCCTTGGCGTAGAGGTCGTCGTAGGGCGCGCTGGTGTCGATGACGCGCACGATGCGTTGCCCGCCGCTCGACGGCCAGGCCTCGTCGTGCAGCTCGAGGTAGTTGAGCACGCGGTTGCCGCTGAGATACGTCCCCCCGCCGAGGATCGCGGTGCGCACCGCGGCCATGCTCGGATCGCCGAAGGCGGCGTCGAAGATCGCCTGCCGCAGGTCGTCCACGAACACGTCGCGGTACTGGCAGTCGAAACCGGCGCCGCCGGCGCTCGTCGGGGTGGTGATCCCGGGGTCGTCGGGAAGCTGCTCGGCGATCACGACCTTGTCCACCCAGCGGTTGTCCACCGTGTCGTTGAGCCGCTGCATCAGGGCCCAGCCCGCGGCCGCCTGGGCGGGCAAGTTCATGTAGGAGGTGGCGTCCATGCGGAAGCCGTCGAGGTGGAACTCCTCGAGCCAGTAGAGGGCACTGTCCACGTAGTAGTCGCGCACCGCGCTTTGGTCGAAGTCCGCCTGCGACCCCCACGGCGTGTCCACCGCCGGCGAGTCGAAGTAGATCTGCGAGCCGTCGTAGTTCCACATGAAGTTCTCGTTGAACGTGAAGTGGTTCCACACGATGTCGAGCAGGGCCGCGATGCCGTGCCGGTGGAGCGAGTCCACCATCGCCTTGCACTCGTCGGGCGTGCCGTACTTCCACTCCGGCGCCCACAGGGACTTGGGGTTGTATCCCGCCGAGAGGTCGCCCGGGAACTCGGTGAAGGGGTTGAACATCACCGCGTTGATGCCAAGCTGCGCGAGCTGCCCGGCGCGCGCGGCGACATCCACGTAGCGCGAGGGAAACGGGGTGGAGCCGAGCGGATCGTTGCGCCCGGCGAAGGTGCCGATCTGAAGCTGGTAGACGATCATCCGCTCGATCGAGGGGGTCACGAAGCCGGCGTCGTTCCAACCGTAGGCGAAGGGATCGGCAACGATCGAATTGTTGTTGTCGGCGGGATTCATCGCCCGCCCGCGGGCGTCGGTGTTGTAGACGCTGTTGTTGAAGAAGAACTTGTACTCCTGGCCGGCCCCCACGACCGGGACCAGGCCGATGAAGTGCTCGCCGACCTTGGTGAGCGGGTTGGCGAGGCTCCAGCCGTTGAAGTCGCCGCGCGCGTAGGTGGAGACCCGGGTCGGCGCCCACACCTTGAACACGGCGCCGCCGCCGCTGGTGCGTGTCGCGCCGATCGGGGCATGCTCGAGCGTGGCGAAGTCGACGACGAATCCGCCGTCCACGGGCGTGCCGTCCGACGTGCCGCCCACGCTGTAGTAGTCGGTATCCGATCCGTCGGTCAGCTCGATCCAGTAGCGCACCGTGCCCCCCGGCGTGCTGGCCGGGATGGCCGCGGCCCAGACGTCGTACACGCTGCGGGTGCCGACCTTCGCCGCGGTGACCCAGGTGACGGTCCCGTCGTCCGCGTGGACCCGCGCCGAGGTGATGTCGTTGACGTAGGTCTGAAACCGCACCTGGAACGACTCGCCGCCGACCGGGCACAGGGGCCGGCGATCCTGCCAGCCGACGTGGCTGACGCCGTTCCACTCCACGTTGTTATCGGCCGCGGCGGCTCCGGCGACGCTCGGGAGAGCGAGCACCGCGAGGACGGCGAACAGGATGCGACGCATGGGGTTTCCTCCGCGACGATGGCCCCTCGGCGGCACCCCGCGGAACCGGTCGGGCGGATGGGGCGGTGGAGACCTGGTCGGACGACAACAACACTAGCCGAAATCGTGGGTCGGACGCCACCCGGCGATCCCGTGGATCGACTGGACGGAGGGCGCCGCGGGGTGGGGTTGCGGAGGTGGCGGGCGAAGTGAAAGCATGAGCGTCCGGGGATCGGCGGAGCAACGTCGTCGCCGCTCCCGCCGCGACCCCGATCCCACCCGCGCGCCCGCGCGCGCATTCACCCCGTCCCGGAGGCGTGATGACGCTCGCCCAGACCCCGCCCGCCCCATCCGCGGCCCGGCCCCGAGGCCTGCGGGTCCAGGCTGGCGCCGCGGTCGTCTACCGCCAATTCGACGTCGGTTACGAGCTCGACCTGCAGCAGGCATCCCACCTGCTGGCCTCGAGCGCCCCCGAGCGCAAGCGGCCGGTGCGCAGCGAGGCGCAGGCGATTCGGATCAAGAATCCGCCGGTCGCGATCTCGCTCGCGACCGAGCGCGTCGTGGTCGGCGGCGCGTCGTGCGACGTCGAGGTCTCGGCCCGACTGTTCGACTTCGGGGTGGTCTCGATCGGATTCGCGGTCAGCGCTCCCGGGGAGCCCTCGTGGGCCGACTTCACCGCCTTCGGCAACAGCGTGGACGTCGGGGTGAACTGGACGCCGATCGTGCAGAAGCACCTGGTCCCGCTCCTCGATCGCATCGCTCCGGCCATCGCGCGCCCGGCGGTGGCGCCGGTCAGCGAGGACTACGTCGTTTTCCGCATCCGCCGCCTGCTCGCGGAGAATGGCGAGCCGCTCCCGCCGGGGGCGCTGCACGACGAGGAGCTGGTGCCGCTGCTGCTCGACGAGCGGCGGGCCCTGTCGGAGGCCGCGCGCCGCGAGCTGTTGCCGCACCGCTTCTCGTATTATCCGGATGATCTCGCGATCCTCACCTGGAACAACGCGCTGATCGTCGAGCCGTCGCCGGAGGATGCCGACGTCGAGTACGTCCTGGAATTCGCCAACGCGCAGTTGCTCGAGCTGCGCTATTTTGACGCGGTGCTCGACACGGAGCTGCGGCGCGTGTACGAGCGCATCGCAGGTGTGCGGCGGACCCTGTGGGGCCGCGTCGGACGGCGCTTCCCGCGGCTGCTCGCCGAGCTCCAGGCGCTGGTCGCCGACACCACCGACGTGATCGAGCGAGTGGAGAACTCGCTCAAGGTGACCAACGACGTCTACCTGGCTCGCATCTACGCCGCGGCGCTCGACGTGTTCCGCGGGCGCGTGTGGCGCAGCGGCGTGGACCGCAAGCTCGGCATCCTGCGCGACACCTACGGGATGCTCAACGCTCTGGCGCAGGCCTCGCGCACGGAGCTGCTGGAGGTGGCGATCGTGGTGCTCATCGCGATCGACATCGTGGTGGCGCTTCTCCTGCGCTGAGTCGCTGCCGCGCCTCGCGCGTCACCAGGTCCACGATACCCATCAGGCCCTGGCCCTTGCCCATCGTCACCTCGGCGCCGAACAGGGCGAAGACGATCTCGGGCGAGACCTTCGCCACCTGCTCGAGCGGCTGTCCGCTCAGCGTCTCGTCGAGCAGCGCGCACAGGGCCCGCGCCGAGATCCCCTGCGGGTTCTCGACCGCGAAATGGAACTGGAGCGTGCCATCCGGACGCGGGCTCGACCACACGAAGGCGTCCGACTCGCAGGCCGGCACGCGGTGCTGCTCGGGGAACGGGCGCGTCGCGACAGCGGGCGGCACCTCGCGGAAGCGGTCCGCGTAATCGATCAGAGTCTCCGCGCGTTCGCGGCGATCGAGGTGGGCAATGTCCTCGAGCACCTCCGCGAGCGGAACCGGCACGCCGGTCATCGCGCCTTGACTCCGGTCTCCTTCTCGATCGGCAGGCCGACGGAGTTGCCCCACTCGGTCCAGCTGCCGTCGTAGTTGCGCACGGTGCGGTAGCCGAGCAGATAGGTGAGCACGAACCACGTGTGGCTGCTGCGCTCGCCGATGCGGCAGTAGACGACGACATCGTCGGTGGGCTTGAGCTTCTGCTCCTGCTCGTAAATCGTTCGCAGCTCGGCCGCCGACCGGAAGGTGCCGTCCTCGGGGTTCGCGGCCCGGGCCCACGGCACGCTCTTCGCGCCGGGGATGTGGCCGCCGCGCAGCACGCCCTCCTGCGGGTACTCGGGCATGTGGGTGCGCTCGCCGCTGTACTCCTGCGGGCTGCGCACGTCCACCAGCGGGCGGCCGGCCGCCTGATGGGCGAGCACCTGCTCGCGGAACGCGCGGATCTTCCGATCGTCGCGCGGCGGCGACGTGTAGGTCGTCGCCGGATAGCGCGGGACGTCACGCGTCATCGGGCGTCCTTCCTTCTCCCACTTGAGTCGCCCGCCGTCCATCACCCGGGCGCGAGGGTGGCCGAACAGCTGGAAGATCCAGAAGGCGTAGGTCGCCCACCAGTTGCTCTTGTCGCCGTAGAACACCACCACGGTGTCGCGCGTCACCCCGATGCGCGACATCAGCGCCTGGAAGCCGGCGCGGTCCAGGTAGTCGCGGCGCACCGGATCGTTGAGGTCGGCCGCCCAGTCCACCTCGACCGCTCCCGGGATGTGACCCGAGGGGTAGAGCAGGGAGTCCTCGTTGGACTCCACGATGCGAACCTCCGGATCCTGCAGGTGCTCGGTGATCCAGTCGGTGCTCACGAGCACCTCGGGGTTTGCATAAGCGCGTTCCGAAATGGCGGTCATGGGATGCGATCCTCTGCGGGGGATCGGTCATGGTCTACGGCCGGAGTCTCCAAGAGTAGTGCAAGCGAAGGCCTGGCGCCATCCGCCCGGGCGACGCCCGGGCGATGCCCGGGCGACGGGCAATCGCCGCCCGGATTGAATAGAATGCCCGGCGGCGATTGCCGGGAGCGGGATGGTCCGCGCCGTCCCCGGCGGCGGGACGCGAGGAGGCAGACCGTTGGAGATCCGGACACTGGGTATGGTGGGCGGCGGGGTCATGGGCCGCTCGATCGCGGAGAAGGTGGCGTCGAGCGGGATCGCGGTCGTGCTGGCCGAGGTGTCGGAGCCTCGGGCACGTGCCGCCCGAGAGGAGCTGGTCGCCAGCCTCGACCACGAGCTGGAGAAGTGGGGGATCACCCTGTCCGAGAAGAAGGTGATCCTCAACCGCGTGCGCTTCGTGGCCGGGCTCGAGGAGCTGGCGCAGGCCGACCTCGTGATCGAGACCGTGAACGAGGACCTCGAGGTCAAGCAGGACGTCATGCGCCGTCTCGGGGCGCTCTGCCCGCCCGACCGCATCTTCATCACCAACACCGGCACCCTCAGCATCACCGAGATCGCCGCCGCCTCCGGCCGTCCGGATCGGGTCATCGGCATGCACTTCCTTCATCCGGTGCCGCGTAGCCCGATCGTCGAGATCGTGCGCGGGGTCGAGACCTCGGAGCAGACCTACGCCACGGCGCTGGAGCTGGCCCGCGTGCTCGAGAAGACCCCGATCGGGGTGTCCGAGTACCCGGGCTACGTGGTGACGCGCGCCATCGTGCCGTTTCTCAACGAGGCGATGTACATCGTGATGGAGGGGGTGGCGAGCGCGGAGGACGTGGATCTCGCGCTGCGGCTCGGCTTCGAGTTCAAGCTCGGCCCGCTCGAATTCGCCGACCGCGTCGGGCTCGATACGGTCATGAGCTGGATGGAGCACCTGTTCCGCGAGCTGGGCGACGTCAAGTACCGTCCCTGCCCGCTGCTCCGCAAGATGGTGCGCGCCGGTCATCTGGGCCGCAAGAGCGGGCGTGGGTTCTTCCTCTACCGCGGTTACGAGCGCATCCGACCGGTGGAAGGCGCACGATGAAGGTCCTGGTCCTCAACTGCGGCTCGTCGTCGGTGAAATACCAGCTGATCGAGACCACGCTCGAGGCGATCGCGGCCAATGCCGACCGCGCGCTCGCACAGGGCATCGTCGAGCGCATCGGCAGCGAGAGCGCGAGCCATACCTACCGGCCCGAGGGCCGCCCGCGGATCTCCGCGGTCAGCGAGATCCTGGAACACGGCGCCGCGATCGCCGAGATCCTGCGCACCTTGACCGACCCGGCGTCGGGGGTGGTGGAGCACTCGGGGGCGATCGAGGCGGTCGGTCACCGCGTGGTCCACGGCGGCGAGGCGTTCGCGCGCTCGGTCTTCATGACGCCGGAGGTGGTCCGGCAGATCGAGGAGTGCATCGAGCTGGCGCCGCTGCACAATCCCCACAACCTGCGGGGATTCCTCGCGGCGAAGGAGATCCTGCCCGGGGTGCCGCACGTGGCGGTGTTCGACACCGCCTTCCACCAGACCATGCCGCCCCACGCATTCCTCTACGGCCTGCCCTACGTCCTCTACAAGCGCCACGGGATCCGGCGCTACGGATTCCACGGCACCTCGCACCGCTTCGTGGCCTGGCGCTCCGAGGCGCTGCTGGGCCGGCCCCGGGCGGAGACCCGGCTCATCACCTGCCATCTCGGCAACGGGGCGAGCGTGTGCGCGGTCGACCGCGGTCGCTCGGTGGACACCTCGATGGGTTTCACCCCGCTCGAGGGCCTGCTCATGGGGACGCGCTGCGGCGATCTCGACCCCGCGCTCATCTTCTACGTGATGCACAAGGAGGATCTCAGCGAGCACCAGGCCACCACCCTCTTGAACAAGCACTCGGGCCTCTTCGGCATCTCGGGGGTGTCGAACGACATGGCGGAGTTGCTGGCCGAGGAGGCCAAGGGACACGAGCGGGCCCGGCTGGCCGTGGACCTGTTCTGCTACCGGTTGCGCAAGTACGTCGCCGCTTACGCGGGCGCGATGGGCGGGGCGGACGCCGTGATCCTCACCGGCGGGATCGGCGAAAACGCCGCCGCGGTGCGCGAGCGCGCGCTGACCGGGCTCGAGTTCATGGGGGTGCGCCTCGATCCGGGCCGCAACCGCGACACGGTGGGACGGGAGGGGGAGATCTCTGCGCCCGGTTCCCCGGTGAACGTCCTGGTCATTCCGACCAACGAGGAGCTTCTCATCGCCCGCGACACGCTGCGGCTGGTCGCGGCCGGGGCCGCGGCCGCAACGTGAGCGTGGCCCGTCGGGCGGCGCGGCGCCGATCGCCCGACGGGAGTGGCGCGGGGGAGGATGCGGGATGTCCGGGCGATCCGATTCGTTCCTCGGGCGCGCGCTCGACCGCCTCGACCGCCTGAGCTTCGGCCGATGCGCAGCCGGCCTCGCGCTCGTGATGGCCGCGGTGCAGGGGATCTACCTGGCGCGGGCGGTCCGCATCCTCGATCGCGCCGGCGCATACGGCGGGAGTCCGAGCTACGGCACGCTCGCGCGCAACCTGCTCGAGCGCGGCCTCTACTCCCTCGACGGGGTGCGTTTCACCGCCTACCGTCCGCCGCTCTACCCGCTGTTCCTGGCCGCGCACCAGTGGGCGTTTGGGACGCACTGGCTGGCCGCCGCCGCCGTCACGCAGTCGGCGATCGCCCTGGCCACGGGCGTCTTATTGCTGCTGTTCGTCAGGCGCGTGTTCGACGATCGGCTGGCGATGATCGCGGCCGCCCTGCTCTACCTCGGCGACTTCTTCTACTGGAATGAAGTGCTGGCCCAGATCGAGACGCCGCTGTTCGTCGCGCTGGTGATGGGCTTCTTCTATCTTCTCGCGCGCGCGGATCGCCCGCGGGCGCGCCTCGCCGGGCTGGGGATGCTGGCGGGGCTGGCGCACCTCACGCGCCCCACCGGGTGGCTGCTGCTGCCGCTGCTGATCCCGGTGCTGGCGCGGGAATGTCGGCGCGGCCGCTGGCCCGCGGCGGCCGTTGGCGCCGCGCTCGCCGGGGCTTCGTTCCTCGCCGTGGCGCTGCCGTGGCAGCTCACGCTTCATCGCGAGCTGGGAGTGGCCACCCTGCTGTCCTCCACCACCGGCGGCGAGAACGTCTACAAGGGCAACAACCCCGACCTGCTCACGCTCTGCCCCTACGTCTGGCTCGACGCCTATCAGCCGTGGATCGAGCGCGAACTGCGTGCGCGCGGTACCGCGGACGACGAGGTGGCGCGGGACCGGGCGCTGCGCGCGGCGGCGTTCGACTACATCCGCGGGCACCCGCTCGCGTTCCTCGAAGGCGTGGCGGTGAAGACCCTGGCGCTCCATTCGCCCTGGCCGACCCCGCTCGGCAAGGCGGAGCTCGTGGATCGCGGCGGAAGGGCGGCGCTCAGCGGTTACCGGCGCACCGATACCTTCTTCGTCCGCGTCCAGGTCCTGCACTGGATCGTGGTGCTCTCGGGTGTGGTCCTCTACCTCTTCACGGGACTTCGCCGGGCGCCGGCCGCTGAGCGGCGCATGCTGGGACTGATCGCGATGTTCTGCCTGCTGTTCACGGCGACGCAGGCCGCGACCATCTCGGCCACCCGCTACCGGCTGCCGATGGATCCCCTGCTGATCGCCGTGGCCGCCGCCGCCTACGCGCGGGCGCTCCACTCATGGGCGGACCGGCGGGCCCGACCGGCCTCCGCGCCCGCGGCCGCGTGAGGCCGGTCCGGGTTCCACGGCGGCGCCCAGAACCGGCCGGTGGCGAGCCCCGCGCGGCGGGTAGCCCTCGCCGCCGAGTCCCGCCGGCTGACGGAATCGCCTCGCTCCTGACAGATTGACCGGTGCTCCCGCGCGAGGGGGCCACGAGAGGGCTACCCCACGGGCGCCGAGCGGGGCTAACTCTGCGGCCGGACGCGCGAAAGCGGGAGCGGCGCGCCGGATACCCGCACCGGTACGGCTCTTGCCCTCGTTTCGTTTCCTTGTACTCTGTTCGACGCTGCGCGGCAGTTCCACGGCCGCGCGCGACCGCCGCGTTCGAGCGGCGGGCCGGTTTCGCGGAGCGGGGGCCGGCCCGCCGGAGTCCATAGGCGATAACGCCTTGCTCAAGGAGAACCACCATGGCACCCCAAACCACCCCGGAGACCCAAGCCGGCGCCACGCTGAGCCTGGACGGAAAGTCGCTCACCCTCCCTGTCGTGCGGGGAAGCGAAGGGGAAACCGCAGTCGACGTCCAGCAGTTGCGCGCCAAGACCGGTATGATCACCCTGGATCCGGGCTTCGCCAACACCGGCTCCTGCCGCAGCGCCATCACCTTCATCGACGGGGAGAAGGGCATCCTGCGCTATCGCGGCTACCCGATCGATGACCTGGCCCAGCACAGCAGCTTCCTCGAGGTAGCCTGGCTGCTGCTCCACGGCGCGCTTCCCACCCGCGCGGAGCTCGGCACGTTCACCCACGACGTCACGCACCACACCCTGCTCCACGAGGACTTCGACCGCTTCTTCGACGCCATGCCGAAGGACGCGCATCCGATGCCGGTGGCGGCCGCGGCGGTGGGGGCCTTGGCGACCTATTACCAGGATCCCGAAACCGAAGACAACCTCCGCGATGCGATCGTCCGACTGATCGCGAAGATGCCCACCATCGCGGCGTATTCGTACAAGCACTCGATCGGGCAGCCGTCCATGTATCCGCAGAACCGGCTCGACTACGCGTCGAACTTCCTGCGCATGATGTTCGCCACGCCCTGCGAGGAGTACGAGGTGGACCCCACACTGGCGCGGGCGATCGACCTGCTGCTCATCCTCCACGCCGACCACGAGCAGAACTGCTCCACCAGCACGGTGCGCATGGTCGGCAGCTCGCGCGCCAACCTGTTCGCCAGCGTCTCAGCCGGCATCAGCGCGTTGTGGGGGCCGCTCCACGGTGGCGCGAACCAGAAGGTCATCGAGATGCTCGAGCGGATCGCGGCGGAGGAGGGCAGCGCCGAGGTCTTCCTCAACCGCGCCAAGGACAAGAACGACACCACCCGCCTGATGGGTTTCGGGCACCGCGTCTACAAGAGCTACGACCCGCGCGCCGCGATTCTCAAGAAGGCCTGCGGTGAGGTGATCGGCCGGATGAAGAGCGCGAGCCGCATGCTCGACATCGCGATGCGGCTCGAGGAGATCGCGCTCAAGGACGACTACTTCGTGAGCCACAAGCTCTATCCCAACGTCGACTTCTACTCCGGCGTCATCTACAAGGCGATGGGCATCCCGATGAACATGTTCACCGTCATGTTCGCCATGGGCCGGATGCCGGGCTGGATCGCGCAGTGGCTGGAGATGCGAAACGACCCCGACACCAAGATCGCTCGCCCGCGCCAGATCTACACCGGAGCCACCCAGCGGGCGTACGTGCCGATGGCCAAGCGGGGGTAGTCGCCGGCGGCGGAACACCGGGCGGCCTGCCGGGCCGCGGCGCGCCCGGAGGACAGGTCGCAGCGAGGAGCGACCGGGCTTTCCCGGCGTCGGGTTCTCGAACCGGACCCGGCATGCCATCGCAATGGCGCCTATCGCCGGAAGCGCGCGAGAGCGTGCGCGTCCGGACGGCGCTTCACCGCAGTCACGAAAAGGCCAACGCCATGAGCCAACATGAGCTGCTCGAAGCCTGGGTGAACGACGTCGCCACCATGTGTCAGCCGGAGCAGGTCGTCTGGTGCAACGGCTCCGAGCCGGAGTACGCCACCATGCTGCGCCTGATGGTGCAGGCGGGCACCGCCCTGTGGCTGGATCAGGGCAAGCGCCCCAACAGCGTTCTGGTGCGATCCGACCCCGGCGACGTGGCCCGCGTCGAGGAGTTCACGTTCATCTGCTCGCGGAGCAAGGACGACGCCGGCCCGACCAACAACTGGCGCGACCCGGCGGACATGAAGCGGACCCTGACGCCGCTGTTCAGCGGCGCGATGAAGGGCCGCACCATGTACGTGATCCCCTACAGCATGGGTCCGATCGGGTCGCCGATCGCGAAGATCGGCATCGAGATCACGGACTCGCCCTACGTCGTCGCCAACATGCACGTCATGGCCCGCGTCGGCTCGCGGGTGCTGGAGACGCTCGGCGCCGCCGGCGAGTTCGTGAAAGGGCTGCACTCGGTGGGCGCGCCGCTCGAGGCCAACGCCCCCGACTCGCCGTGGCCGTGCAATCCCAAGAACAAGTACATCTGCCACTTCCCCGAGACCCGCGAGATCTGGTCCTACGGGTCGGGTTACGGCGGCAACGCCCTGCTCGGCAAGAAGTGCCACGCGCTCCGCATCGCGTCGGTGCAGGCGCGGGACGAAGGGTGGCTCGCCGAGCACATGCTGATCCTCGGGCTCACCAACCCCGAGGGGCGGAAGATCTTCGTCGCGGCGGCGTTCCCGTCGGCCTGCGGCAAGACCAATCTCGCGATGATGAACCCGACGCTGCCGGGCTGGAAGATCGAGACCGTCGGCGATGACATCGCGTGGATGAAGTTCGGCGCCGACGGCAGGCTCTACGCCATCAATCCCGAAGCCGGTTTCTTCGGCGTCGCTCCCGGCACCAGCTTGAAGAGCAACCCCAACGCCATGCGCGCCGCCGAGGCGAACTCCATCTTCACCAATTGCGCCGTCACACCGGACGGGGACGTGTGGTGGGAAGAGATGACCGAGACGCCGCCCCTCGAGCTGGTGGATTGGCTGCGCCGCCCCTGGACGCCCAAGGCGACGCGCAAGGCCGCGCATCCCAACGCCCGCTTCACCACGCCGGCGCGGCAATGCCCGGTGATCTCGCCGGACTGGGAGAAGCCCGGCGGCGTGCCGATCTCGGCCGTGCTGTTCGGCGGCCGGCGCGCGGGAGTCGTGCCGCTGGTGAACGAGGCGACCTCGTGGCGGCAGGGCACGTTCCTCGGATCCATCATGAGCAGCGAGACCACCGCCGCCGCCGCCGGCAAGGTCGGCAACCTGAGGCACGATCCGTTTGCGATGCTGCCGTTCTGCGGCTATCACATGGGGGACTATTTCGCGCACTGGCTGGCGGTGGGGGCCAAGACCGACGCGGCCAAGCTGCCGAAGGTCTTCTACGTGAACTGGTTCCGCAAGGACGACGACGGCCGCTTCCTGTGGCCCGGCTACGGGGAGAACAGTCGGGTGCTCAAGTGGATCTTCGAGCGCGTGGCCGGAACCGGCAAGGCGGTGGACACGCCGATCGGCCGCCTGCCGGCGCCGGGGGCGATCGACCTTTCGGGGCTGCGGATCCAGGACGCCCAGATGGCGGAGCTGCTGCGCGTGGACGTCGAGGGCTGGATCGCCGAGCTGCCGGCCATCCGCAAGCACTACGAGCGGTTCGGCTCGAAGCTTCCTCGGGGCCTACGCGACGAGCTGGGGGCGCTGGAGCAGCGCCTCCAGGCGGCGGCGGTGGGAGCCGGCGGCCACTGAACCCCACCGGGCGCTGCACGGCTCCGGGGCCCGGGCGCCACGCGCGCCCGGGCCCCGGGCGGTCGGGAGGATCGCTCGCGGGGCCCCGCGCCCCGCGGGAGTCGATCCGCGTCCGTGGCGAGAGGGCTTGTTTCCCGTCGCGCAATTGAATAGCTTCCCGGATTCACGGGCCGATCCTTCGCAGACCCTCTGAGGAGATACCCATGGCCACGGCCGCCGCCAGCGAGCCCCTGCCCCGGCGCGAGGGCACCATCTTCGGACACCCGAAGGGGCTCTTCGTCCTGTTCTTCACGGAGATGTGGGAGCGCTTCTCCTACTATGGGATGCGCTCCCTGCTGGTGCTGTACATGGTCAACTTCCTCTTCATCCAACCCGACGTGGGCCAGCGCGTGCTGGGCTTCACCGCCCTCAAGGGCTCGCTCGAGGGCGTGTTCGGGCCGCTCCCCGTGCAACCGCTCTCCTCCCAGATCTACGGCCTCTACACGGCGTTCGTGTATCTGACGCCGTTCTTCGGCGGCCTGCTCGCCGATCGAGTGCTGGGCCAGAGGAAGGCCGTCATCCTGGGTGCGGTGCTCATGGCCATCGGGCATTTCCTGATGGCGGTCGAGCACCTGTTCTTCGTCGCCCTGATCTTCCTGATCCTCGGCAACGGCGCGTTCAAGCCCAACATCTCGACCCAGGTGGGGAGCCTGTACCCGCAGGGCGATCCGCGACGGGACGGGGCCTTCACGATCTTCTACATGGGCATCAACCTCGGCGCTTTCTTCTCACCGCTGGTGTGCGGCACGCTGGGACAGACCATCGGCTGGCACTACGGCTTCGCCGCGGCCGGTGTCGGCATGGTGCTCGGTCTTCTGCTCTACCTGTGGGGACGGCGCTACCTGGGCGTGGCGCCCTCGACCGTGCGTTCGACGCCGGCCCGCGCCACGGCCAGCATCGGGATCTACCTGGTGGGCATCGTCGGTGGATTGCTCTTCCTGATTCTCGGCCTGCCAGCCCTGCTCGGGGCGATCCCGGCACTGGTCCGCTGGGGTTTGCTGGCGGCCGCGGTGGTGGTCTTCGGTGTCTACTTCTTCCGCTGGATGATGACCATGCCGCGGGAGGAGCGCCTGCGGATCGGCGCGATCATCGTGCTGTGCGGTCTCAACATCGTCTTCTGGGCCTGCTACGAGCAGCAGGGCAATACCATGCAGCTGTTCGCCGATCAGAACACCAACTGGAATCTGCTCGGGCTCACGATTCCCTCGACCTGGTACCAGGCCTTCAACCCCGCGATGATCTTCCTGTTCGCGCCGGGGTTGAGCGCCTTCTGGGTGTGGCAGGCGAGGCGGAACCAGGAGCCCAACAGCGTCACCAAGATGGCGATCGGGTGCTTCCTGCTCGGGCTGTCGTTCATCATCATGATCGTGGCGTCGCAGGGGCTCACCGCGGACATGCGCCGCAGCGTCATGTGGCTCGGCAGCACCACGGTCGTCCTCACGATGGGCGAGCTTTACCTGTCGCCGATCGGGCTCTCCTTCGTCACCAAGGTGGCGCCCGCGCGGATGGTGTCCATGATGATGGGGGTGTGGTTCCTGTCCAGCTTCTTCGGCAACTACCTCTCGGGATATCTCGGCACGTTCTGGACGCGCATGCCGCGCGGCCAGTTCTTCCTGATGCTCACCGTGCTCGGCATCGCCACCGGGATCGTGATCTTCCTCATCAGCCGCCCGATCGATCGCATCGTCGGGGCCCACGATCGCGGCGCGCTGAAGCCGGTGGTGCATTGAGCGCGCGGCGGCGGTCGTAGCCCGCCCCGCGGGCGCCGGGCTCCCGGAGGGCGGCGCGGGCGCCGGCTCCCGGGGCGGGGCGGCGACGCCCCGCGGCCACCGGCCACTCATGCGGGAGGCACGAAAACCCATGCGATGCGCGTGGCGCGCGGACGCGAAGCTGCTCCTGCTGGCCGCTGTTCTCGGCGGCATTGGGTGGCCGGGCGGATCGGCGGGGCCGGACGCTCGGGCCACGGTCTGGTCTCCCGGATCGCCGCCGGCGGTCGCGACCGTCTTCGACACCAGGGTCCTCCACGAGATCGCGATCACGGTCGAGGAGAAGGATCTCGCCACGCTGGACCGGGACTGGTCGCGGCGCGTCCCCTGCACCTTCAGCTTCGACGGCCACGCCTACGTGATGGTGGGGATCCGCCGCAAGGGCGGCATCAACTCGCTCTCGCCGCTCTCCGAGAAACCGGCCTTCAGCATCAAGCTCAACGCGTTCATCAAGCACCAGCGCCTGTTCGGCATCGACAAGCTGATCCTCAACAATGCCCGGCAGGATGTCGCCTTCCTCAACGAGCACCTCGGCTACGAGCTCTACCGCCGCGCGCATCTGCCCGCCCCCTTGACGGCGCACGCGGTGGTGACCTTCAACGGTGAGCCACGCGGCGTCTACGTCATCAAGGAAGCCGTCGACCGGCAGTTCCTGGTCAGGAATTTCGGTGTCGCGGACGCGGGCGGCAATCTCTACGAGGGGTCGTGTCCATTCGACGATCCGTGCACCGATTTCCTCGAGCAACCCCAGCGCATGGAGCTGAAGCGCCAGGGGGAGGAGCGCCGCAACCGCGACGATCTCCGCGCCCTGGTCAAGGTCGTCCGCGAGACGCCCGAAGCCGAGTGGGTGAGGGCGGTGCGCGAGCGCCTCGATCTCGACGGCTTCCTCACCGGGTGCGCCATCGACGCCCTGGCGAACCACTGGGACAGCTACTCCGGCAACGTCAACAACTACTTCATGTACGACCGCTCGAGCGACGGGCGCTTCGTCTTCATCCCCCACGGCATGGACTCGTTGTTCGGTGTGGACGGCGTCTACCCCGACATCGAAGTGCGCAGCCCGTTCGCGCCGCCCAAGGGCCGGCTCGCGGAGGACGTGCGCGAGGCGCCCGCGCTCGCCGGGGCGTACGAGCGGGCGATCCAGCGCGTGCTCCGCGAGGCGTGGGACGAGCGGGCCCTGATGGAGCGGATCGACCGGGTGGGGCGCACGCTCCACTCGACGACCCGCGCCGATCCGCGCACCCAGGCGGACCTGGCGAGGTTCGACGGGGCCGTCGACCGGGTGCGCCGGTTCATCGTGCAGCGGAAGGCGGAATGGCTGACCCGCGGAGGATGATCCTCCCCGGACGTCGCCCCGGCCCGACGTCCGTGGGGCGGGGGCCGCGTGACGACGGGGGGGGGACCGCGGGCGGGGCTCCCGGCAGCCCCAGGATCACGCGGGCCGCGGCCCGGGCGGAACGGACGAAAGGCGGATGGGTTGCAACAACTGCGTGATCTGCTGGTGGGCCTGCCTCAGGGCGGCGCCTTACGGGAAGCGGTCTATCTGATCGGGTCGATGCTCGCGGGCGGCGTCATCGGCTACTGGGTCCGGGTGCTCTACCGGCGCTTCGCCACCACCCTGTCGAACCGGGATTCCTTCAGCAGCACCTTTCCGCTGCTGACCGTCGCCACCATCCTGGTCATCTCGGTGATCAAGTCGTCGCTGGCCCTGTCCCTGGGGCTGGTCGGCGCGCTCTCGATCGTGCGCTTCCGGGCGGCGATCAAGGAGCCCGAGGAAATCGTCTATCTCTTCTTCTGCATCTCCATCGGCATCGCCCTGGGCGCGCGGTTCATTCCGCTCGCGCTGGCCGGCATGGTGGTCTTCTCGCTGTTCGTCGTCCTCGGCCACCACCTGCGCGGCCGGGCGGGCGCCCAGCAACTGCTGCTGACCATCTCGGGAGCGCAGCCGGAGATCTTCGGGGGAGATCTCACCCGCTTCTCCCGCTCGGTCGCGGAGCTCGTCGGCCGCCATGACGTGCAGCGGCTCGACGTCGAGGACGGCCAGGTGCGCTATCGCATCGCGGTCTTTCCCGAGAGCCCCGATGCGGTCGGCGCGATGGTGGCCGGGCTGCAAGCGCGCCTGCCCATGTGCCAGATCTCCTACGTCAACCTCAAGAGCCTGCTGTGAGCGCGGGCGTCCCGGCTCCCGGTGTCGCCGCCGTGGGCGAGCCGGCGGGCGCCCGGTCGCGGGAGGCCGACTCCACCCGCGGCCCCGGGCGGTGCGAGATCAAGTTCGCCCTCCCGGGGGCGGACGTGGGGAAGATCAGCGCCATCCTCGGCGCCAACGCCCGGCGCGAGACGTTCGGCCGCACCCCGGTCTCGCAGGTCAACAGCATCTACTTCGACGACGCCAGCCTGTCCGCGTGCCACGAGTCCATCTCGGGGATCGGGCGCCGGTCCAAGGTGCGCCTGCGCTGGTACGACCGGCCGTTGCCGGACGACCGGCTCTTTTTCGAGCTCAAGTCCCGCCGCAACCAGGTCTCGTGGAAGGAGCGCGTCTTGATCTCCGCCCAGGGTCCGCTGGCCGCGCGCCCCTACCCGGACCTGCTGCGGCAGATCGGCAGCCGGCTCTCCGAGAGCCAGGCGTCCCATCTTTGCGGGCGCGACCAGCCGGTGGTCCTGGTCTCCTACCGGCGCCAGCACTTCAGCGACCGGTCGACGGGGGTCCGCGCCACCCTCGACTACGACATCGTCGGCTACGACCAGACCGGTTGCGCGAGCCCGCGGCGGGGGGTTCCATCCGCGCTGGAGGGGCTGGTGGTGATCGAGGTCAAGGCGGCGAGCATCGACGTGGATCTCGTCCGGCAGATCCTCCATCCGCTCACGCCGCGGCGGACGCGATGCTCCAAGTACGTCCTCTGCTGCCAGCGCCTGGGTTGGCTGAACCTCGAGGCCTCCGGCTGAGGCCCGGGCCGGCGCCGGCGCGGCGACGGGTCGGCGGGGTGGGCCCGGGGGTGGCTGCCCGCCCGCATTGTCAAGAGCGACCGTAATCGTTTACATTTGCCTCGCTAGAGGATTCGGCGCCTGTGCGCGCCCGCCGGGGTATACGCTCCGGCCGTTCCCCGATCCTCCCCAGTGGATCCGACCATGGCGACGATCAAAGACGTGGCCCGCGACGCCGGGGTATCCATCGCCACGGTCTCCCGAGTCTTCAACGAGAGCGCCGCGGTGAGCTCGCAGACCCGCCGGCAGGTGCGCGAGGTCGCGACGCGCCTCAATTACTGGCCGAACGGCGTCGCCCGCAGCCTCATCACCAACCGTACGCACGCGGTCGGCGTCCTGCTGCCCGATCTTCACGGCGAGTTCTTCTCCGAGATCATCCGCGGCATCGACCTCGCCGCGCGGAAGGAGAACCTCCACCTGCTGGTCTCCAGCTCGCACTCCGACACCCGCGACCTGCTGTCGGCGCTGCGGGCGATGCGCGGGCGGATCGACGGTCTCATCGTCATGGCGCCCGACGCGGACGCCCCGGCCGCGATCCGCGCGGGTGCCGCGCACACTCCGCTGGTGCTCATCGATCCCGCCGCCACCGGGGACGACCTCGACGCGATCTGCATCGCCAATCTCGACGGGGCCGCCGTGATGATCCGCCACCTGCTCGGCCTCGGGCACCGCCGGATCGCCGTGATCACCGGTCCGCCACGCAACAGCGACGCGCAGCAACGCCTGGAGGGCTATCGCGCCGCGCTGCGAGACGCCGGCGTCGCGCCGGACCCGGAGCTGGAGATCCCCGGCGACTTCTCGGAGCGCTCGGGACACGATGCCGGGGCGCGCCTGCTCGCGCTCGCGCGGCGGCCCACGGCGGTGTTCGCCGCCAACGACTCCATGGCGGTGGGCCTCCTCGGCGCGCTCGGCGAGGCCGGCGTGCGCGTGCCGGAGGACATCGCGGTGACCGGATTCGACGACATCGCGCTCGCGCGCCATCTCACCCCGCCGCTGACCACCGTCCACGTGGACGCGTTCCGGCTCGGCGAGCGGGCGGTGCATCACCTGCTCGCCAGGCAGGGGTCGCCCCAGGGCGGCAGCCGCCCATGCGAGATCCTGCCCACCACCCTGGTGGTCCGGAGGTCCTGCGGATCCCCGATGGCGGACGGGGCGCGAGGACGCGGCGGCCGTACCCAGGGCGGCTGAGGCGGCGTGCGCGTCCGGGCCGACCGGCGGCACCTGATCCGCGGCGAGCCCGCGGCGGCGGCACTGCTGCTGCTGCTGCTGCTGGCGCTGTCGGGCTGCGTTCGGGGACCGTCGCACTCCGCGCCGCGCGCGGCGGGTGGTGCCACCTCCCTTGCCGCGGATTCGCTGGCGCTCACGGCCCGCGAGACGGCCTTCCTCGACACGCTCGAGCGGCGCACCTTCGGCTATTTCTGGGATCTGAGCGATGCGCGCACCGGCCTCACGCCGGATCGCGCCCCCACGCGGTCGTTCGCGAGCGTCGGCGCCATGGGGTTCGCGCTCACCGCCTACCCGATCGGCGCCGAGCGGGGCTGGATCACGCGCGCCCAGGCGCGCGAACGGGTTCTCGCCACCCTGCGCTTCCTGTGGCAGGCGCGGCAGGGAGCGGACGCCGCAGGCTGCATCGGCCATCACGGCTTCTTCTACCACTTCCTCGACCCCGACCGCGGTGTGCGCTGGGAGCGCGTGGAGCTCTCCACCATGGACACGGCGCTGCTCATGGCCGGAGTGCTCTTCTGCCAGTCCTACTTCGAACGGTCCGACGCCGTGGAGGACACCATCCGCGCGCTCGCGGATTCGCTCTACGCGCGCGTGGACTGGCGCTGGGCCCAGCCGCGGCCCCCGACCATCGTGCTGGGCTGGACGCCGGAGGAGGGCTTCCTGCCCTACGACTGGCGCGGATACAACGAGGCGATGTTGCTCCACGTCCTGGCACTTGGATCGCCGAGCCACCCGGTCGGCGCGGACACCTGGGACGCATGGACCAGCGGCTACCGCTGGGGCACCTTTCACGGCTACCCACAGGTCGGATTCGCGCCGCTCTTCGGCCACCAGTACACCCAGGTGTGGCTCGACCTGCGCGGCGTGCGGGACTCCACCATGCGGGCGCGCGGCATCGACTATTTCGAGAATTCGCGACGCGCCACCCTCTCCCAGCGGGCCTACGCGGTGGAGAATCCCGGCGGGTTCGCCGGATACGGCGAGCGCTTGTGGGGGCTCACCGCATGCGACGGGCCGCTGGACGGCACGGTGACGATCGGCGGGCGCGAGCGTGCCTTCCGCACCTATGCCGCGCGTGGCGCGTCGTTCACCACCGTGGAGGACGACGGCACCATCGCCCCGACGGCCGCGGGCGGGTCCATCCCCTTCGCCCCCGGGCCCACGATCCGCACGCTGATCGCGATCCGCGAGGCCTACGGCGACCGCATCTTCTCGACCTACGGCTTCCTGGACGCGTTCAACCCCACGCTCACCCGCAACGTCCCGGTCCACCATGGACGGGTGGATCCCTCCGCCGGCTGGTTCGACACCGACTACCTAGGCATCGATCAGGGCCCGATCCTGGCGATGGCCGAGAACGCCCGCAGCGGGCTGGTGTGGCGGTACATGCGGGGCAACGCCCACGTCGTGCGCGGCCTGCGGCGCGCGGGTTTCGCCGGCGGATGGCTGGATTCGATCGCGGCCGGGCGATGAAGGCGCCGGCCCTCGGACTGCTCGCCGCCATGGCACTCGCCGCGGGATGCGGTCCGCGCGCGGATGGCCCGCGCACCACGCTGCGCTTCTGGGCGATGGGGCGGGAGGGCGAGGTGGTGCAGGAGCTGGTCCGCGATTTCGAGCGCGAAAACCCGACGCTGCGGGTGCAGGTGCAGCAGATCCCGTGGTCCGCGGCGCACGAGAAGCTGCTGACCGCCTACGTCGGCAACGCCACCCCCGACGTCTGCCAGCTCGGCAACACCTGGATCGCCGAATTCGCCGCGCTGCGCGCGATCGAGCCGATCGACGACCGGCTCGCCTCCGGGACGGGCGTGGACTCCGCCGGATACTTCCGGGGCATCTGGGAGACCAACGTCATCGAGGGAGCGACCTATGGCGTGCCGTGGTACGTGGACACGCGGGTGCTGTTCTACCGCAAGGACATCCTGGCCCGCGCGGGATACCCGAGCATGCCCGGGAGCTGGAGTGAATGGCGGCGTTCGATGGAGGCGGTCAAACGCCTGGTGGGCGCGGATCGCTTCGCCATCTTCCTGCCGGCGAACGAGTTCACCCAGCCGATCATCTTCGGCCTGCAGTCGGGCTCCCCGCTGCTCGCCGACCACGACACGCGCGGCGCCTTCAGCGCCGCCCCGTTTCGGCGCGCGTTCCTCTTCTACCTGGATCTGTTCCGCAGCGGGCTGGCGCCGGCGGTGGGGAACAACGAGGTCGCCAACCTCTACCAGGAATTCGCGCGCGGCTACTTCTCCATGTACATCAGCGGCCCGTGGAACCTGGGCGAGTTCCGGCGGCGGCTGCCGCCGGAGATGCAGAACGCATGGGACACGGCACCCTTGCCCGGACCGGACGGCCCGGGCTCGGGGCTGTCGCTGGCGGGTGGCTCGAGCCTGGTGCTGTTCCGCGCCTCGCGCCACCAGGCCGAGGCCTGGAAGCTGATCGAGTTCCTGTCGCGGCCCGAGCAGCAGGTGCGCTTCTACCGCCTCACCGGGGACCTCCCCGCGCGGCGCGAGGCCTGGCAGGATTCCTCGCTGGCGCGCGACGCGACCACCCGCGCCTTCTGGGAACAACTCCAGCGCGTCGTATCCACGCCGAAGATCCCGGAATGGGAGCTGATCGCCAACCGGCTGCTCGACTCCACCGAAGGCGCGATCCGCGGCGGCGTGCCGCCCGACTCGGCGCTCGCGCGCCTCGACCGCGACGTGGGACGGATCCTCGAGAAGCGACGCTGGCTGCTCGAGCGCTCGCGCGGCGGGGGTGTTCGTGCCGCACGGGAGGGCCGGTGAGCCGCGCCCCGGCGCGCCGGCAGACCCGGGCGGCGTGGCTGTTCCTGGCCCCGGCGCTCGGGCTCATCGGCGCGTTCTTCGCGGTGCCGGTAGTGGCCGGCCTGCTGCTCAGCCTCACGGATTTCGACATCTACGCCATCGGCGCCCCGGAGACCGCGCGGTTCGTCGGCCTGCGCAACTTCGCCGAGGTGCTCTCCAACCCGGTCTTCTGGAAGGCGCTCGGCAACACCTTCTACTTCGTGCTGGTCGGCGGACCGCTTTCGGTGATCGCCTCGCTGGCGGCCGCCCTGCTGCTGAACGCGCGGCTGCTGCGCGCCAAGGGGCTGTTCCGCACCGTGCTCTTCGCCCCGGTGGTGACGACGCTGGTGGCGGTGGCGATCGTCTGGCGCTACCTCTATCACCCGCGCTACGGACTGCTCGACTACGCGCTCGGCGCGTTCGGCATCCGGCCCATCGACTGGCTCGGCGACCCGCACTGGGCGATGCCGGCGATCATCCTGCTCTCGGTGTGGAAGAACTTCGGCTACAACATGCTCATCTTCATCGCCGGGCTGCAGAGCGTTCCCGACGACTTGTACGAGGCCGCCCACCTCGACGGCGCCGGCGCCTGGTCGCGCTTCGTGCACATCACGATGCCGAGCCTGGCCCCGACCTTCCTGTTCGTCGGCGTGCTCACCATGATCGGCCAGTTCCAGCTCTTCTCCGAGCCGTACGTCATGACCCAGGGCGGTCCGCTGAAGAGCACGACCAGCGTCGTGCTCCTCATGTACGAGGAGGGCTTCCGCTGGTGGCGCATGGGGATGGCGGCGGCCATCGCCTTCGTGCTGTTCGTGATCATGCTGCTGGGGACGATGCTGCAGCTTCGACTGCAACGGGGCCACGGCACATGAGGCGACCGATCCGGGTGGTGGCGCTGCACGCGCTCGTCCTGCTCGGCGCGCTGCTCACTCTCACGCCGCTGCTGTGGATGGTGTCGGCCTCGTTCATGCCCGCCGGCTCGGCGAACAGCTACCCGCCCCAGCTCCTGCCGCGCGCCCCGACCGCGGGACACTACGTCGAGCTGTTCACGCGACTGGCCCTGTACCGGCACCTGCTCAACAGCGCCGTGATCGCCGTCGCCACGACGCTCATCTCGCTGCTGGTGAACTCGATGGCCGGCTACGCCTTCGCCAAGCTGCGTTTTCCCGGGCGCGAGCGGGTGTTCCGCGGGCTGCTCGCCGGGCTCGTGATCCCGGCCCAGGTGGGCATGCTGCCGTTGTTCCTGATGCTCAAGGGCTTAGGGCTGGTGAACACGATGATGGGGGTGATCGTGCCCGGGATGGCGAGCATCTTCGGCATCTTCCTCATCCGCCAGTACGCGCTCAGCATTCCGGACGACCTGCTCGACGCCGCGCGCATCGACGGCGCCGGGGAGTTCCGGATCTTCCGGACCATCGTGCTGCCGATCATCCGACCCATTCTCGTCACGCTCGCGGTGTTCAGCTTCCTCAGCTCGTGGAACGACTTCATGTGGCCGCTCATCGTGCTGAGCGACGATGCCAAGTACACGCTCCCGGTGGCGCTCGCCAATCTGGTGGGCGAACACGTCCAGGACACGGAGCTCATGATGGCGGGCTCGGTGCTCACGGTGCTGCCCGCCCTGCTGGTCTTCCTCTTCCTGCAGCGCTCTTACATCCGCGGCGTCATGATGGGCAGCATCAAGGGCTGAGTCGCGATGCGGAACCGATGCGCCGTGCTCCTGGTTCTCGGGCTGACGCCCTCCACGCTCGGGATCGCCGCCGCCGCGGGGCCGCGCGGCGCCCTGCTGGTGGACGGCTTCGAGAGCCTCGACGGGTGGTCGGCGCGCCCCAGCGATGGCGTCGAGCTCGCGATCCACCCGGATTCCGGGCTGGTCGGCCGGGCGATGCGGCTCGATGTCCGCTTCGTCAAGGGCGGGGGCTACGCGGTGGTCCACAAGGACCTCGCGCTCGACCTGCCCGACCACTACCGCTTCCGCTTCCGCATCCGCGGCAACTGCCCGCCCAACAACCTCGAGTTCAAGCTCATCGACTCGACCGGCGCGAACGTGTGGTGGTCCAATCGGCGCAACGTCCGCTTTTCCGCCTCCTGGGATTCCGTGACGCTCCGCCAGCGCCACATCTCGTTCGCCTGGGGACCGGCGGGCGGTGGCGAGATCCGGCACGTGGCGGCCATCGAGTTCGCCGTCACCGCCGGCGGCGGGGGTGCCGGATCGGTGTGGCTCGACCAGCTCGAGCTGGAGTCGCTGCCGCCGCCGGACTCCGTGGCGCGGGCGCCGCTCGCCCGCGCCTCCTCGTCGCGGTCCGGCCATGCCCCGGGCGGCGCGGTGGACGGGAATGCCGCGACCGACTGGGTGGCGGCCCCCGGGGACCGCGCGCCGTGGCTGGCGCTCGACCTGGGTGGGGAGCGGGAGTTCGGCGGGCTGGTGGTGGACTGGGGCCCCGGCCGGGCGGCGACCGACTACGACGTGGAGTTCTCGTCCGACGGTGCGCGCTGGCGGACGGTGCGCGAGGCGCGGGGGGGGAACGGCGGCCGCGACCCCCTGTTCCTGCCCGAGAGCGAGACGCGCCACGTGCGCCTGCGGGTGCTGAAGGCGGCAGGGCCGGGGGGCGTCGCGGTGCGCGAGGTCATCGTCGAGCCGCTGGCCTGGTCGGCCTCGCTCGAGACGTTCTACCGGTCGATCGCCGGCGACGCGCCGCGCGGAAGCTATCCGCGCGCGATCCTCGGCGAGCAGTCGTACTGGACGATCGTGGGCGTGGACGGCGACGAGCGCGAGTCGCTGGTCAACGAGGACGGGATGATCGAGAGCGGCCAGGGCGGCTTCTCGGTCGAGCCGTTCCTGTTCACGGGCGGCCGTCTCGTCACCTGGGCGAACGCCGAGATCGCGCAGTCGCTCGACGGCGGCGGGCGGCCGATCCCCACGGTGCGGTGGCGCGCGGGAGCCATGGAATTGTCGGTCACGTCGATCGCCACCGGTGCGCCCGGCGCCTCGTCCGTTTTCGCTCGCTACCGCGTCGCCAATCGCGGCGACCGCGCGACGCGCGCCACGCTCTTCCTGGCGCTGCGGCCGTTCCAGGTCAACCCGCCGGCGCAGTTCCTGGGCTCGCCGGGGGGAACTGCGCCGATCCGCGAGCTGGAGCAGGCCGGGCGCGTGGTCCGCGTCAACGGCGACCGCGGGGTGGCCAGCCTGACCGCCCCGAGCGGCTTCGGGGCCGCCACCTTCGACCAGGGTGACGTCGTCGAGTACCTGCGCGCCGGCCGCCTGCCGCCGGGGCGGCGGGTGCGCGATCCGTTCGAGCATGCGTCTGGAGCGCTGGCCTACCGGCTCGAGCTGGCGCCGGGGGAGGAGCGCGAGGTGGACCTGCAGGTTCCGCTCTACGGCGTGCCCGGGCCGCCGCGTCCCGCCGCCGAGGCCGACGTGAGGCGCGAAGTGGCCGAGCGGCTCGCGGTCTGCCGGCGGGGCTGGCGCGAGCGGCTGGGGCGGGTGACGATCATGCTGCCCGACTCGGCGGCGGATGTCGTCCGCACGCTGGAGGCGCAGCTCGCCTACATCCTGATCAACCGCGACGGTGCGGCGATCCAGCCCGGCTCGCGCGCCTACGACCGTTCGTGGATCCGCGACGGGGCCCTCACGTCGTCCGCCCTGTTGCGGCTCGGGCACCCGGAGACGGTGCGCGAGTACATCGAGTGGTTCGCGCCCTACCAGTACGCCGACGGCAAGGTGCCCTGCTGCGTCGACGAGCGCGGCTCGGACCCGGTGCCGGAGCACGACAGCAGCGGCGAGTTCATCTACCTGGTCGCCGAGTACTACCGCTACACCGGGGATCGCGCCCTGGTGGAGCGCATGTGGCCGCACGTGGCGCGGGCCGCCGCCTACCTCGATTCGTTGCGCCGGCTGCGCCGCACCGCCGAGTACCGCGCCCCCGGCCGTGCCGTCTTCTTCGGCCTGCTGCCGCCCTCGATCAGCCACGAGGGATACTCGGCGAAGCCGATGCACTCGTACTGGGACGACTTCTTCGCGCTGCGCGGATTCAAGGACGCCGCCTACCTGGCGGGCGTCCTGGGACAGGGCCGCGAGCGCGCGCGCCTGGCCGCGATCCGCGACCAGTTCCAGGGCGAGCTGGTCGCCTCGATCCGCGCCGCGATGCGAGTGCACGGCATCGACTACATCCCCGGGGCCGCCGACCTGGGCGACTTCGACGCCACCTCCACCACCATCGCGATCACGCCGGTGGAGGCGGACCGGGCGCTGCCCCGGGCGGCGCTGGTGCGCACCTTCGAGAAGTACTGGGAGTTCTTCCGCGCGCGGCGCGACGGCGAGGCCGGCTGGGAGGCCTTGACCCCGTACGAACTGCGCAACCTCGGCGCGTTCGTTCATCTCGGCTGGCGGGACCGCGCCCAGGAGCTGCTGCGCTTCTTCATGGCCTGCCGCCGTCCGGCGGGCTGGGCCGAGTGGGCCGAGGTGGTGTGGCGGGACGCGCGCGCCGCGAAGTTCATCGGCGACATGCCCCACACCTGGGTCGGATCGGATTTCGTGCGCGCGGTGCTCGACATGCTGGCCTATGCGCGCGAGGACGAGCAGACGCTGGTGCTGGGCGCCGGGGTGCCGCTGGCGTGGGTGTCGCGGGCGCCGGGCGTCGTGGTGCGGGACCTGCCGACGCCGTACGGACTCCTCAGCTACACCATGCGCCTGCACGGCGCGGCGCTCGAAGTGAGCCTCGCGGGCGGCCTGCGCGTGCCGCGCGGCGGGATCGTGCTGCGTCCGCCCCCCGCGGGATTTCGCCGCGCCACCATCGACGGCACGGCGGTGCCGCTGACGGCGGCAGGCGAGGTGGTGGTCCGTCGCGTGCCCGCGACCGTGGTGCTCAGCCGCTGAAGCACGCGGCGCGAACCGGCGCGCCCCCGCACGGCTCCGCCGCGCGGGCCCGGCGGGCACCGCGCCCGCACGGCCCCCGGCTCAGGACCCGGCGGGTGCGGGCGGCTCGTCGAGCGACGCGCCGTGCGTGCGGATGACCTCGCGGTAGAAGCCGGCGCTCGCCTTCGGGGTGCGGCGTTGGGTCTCGAAGTCCACGTGGAACAGGCCGAAGCGCTTGTCCGTGCCGCTGCTCCACTCCAGGTTGTCCATCAGCGACCAGACGAAGTATCCGCGCAGGTCGACGCCGCGGCGGAGCGCCTCGCGTGCCGCGCGCAGATGCTCCCGCAGGTAGGCGATCCGCGGCAGATCGTCCACCCGCCCGCCCTCCGCCGGCGAGTCCTCGAAGGCCGCGCCGTTCTCGGTGACGTAGAGCGGAATGTCGCCGTAGTTCTCGCGCACCCAGCACAGGGTGCGGGTGAAGCTCTCGGGGTGCACCTCCCAGCCGGTCTCGGTGTAGGTTCGGTGCGGCACCCGCACGCCGCTCGCGCGCACCGGCCAGTCCGCGTCGTCGTGCCGCACGACCTTGCGCGTGTAGTAGTTGATTCCGAGGAAGTCGACCGGCTGGCGGATGAGGTCGAAGTCGCGCTCCGGGAATTCGGGCCAAGCGTCGCGGAAGATCTCGCGCAGGCCGTCGGGGTAGCGCCCATGAATCAGCGGGTCGAGGTACTGGCGGTTGAAGTAGACGTCCGCGCGCGCGGCCGCCGCGCGGTCGGCAGGGTGGTCGGAGGCAGGGTCCTTCGGCTCGAGGTTCACGACCAGGCCGATGCCCCCCTTGCAGCCGGAGCGGTAGCGCTGCACGGCCGCGCCGTGGGCGCGCAGCAGCTGGTGCGAGACCAGGGGCGCCTCGTAGAGATTGCGGTGTCCGGGCGCGTTGACGCCGGTGATGTGGCCGTCGTGGGCGATCACCCACGGCTCGTTGATCGTCGCCCACAGCGGCACGCGGTCGCCGAGGGCTTCGAAGGCCGCCGTCGCGTAGTCCGCGAACCAGTCCGCGATCTCGGGATTGCGCCAGCCGCCCAGATCGTCCAGCGCCGCCGGCAGGTCCCAGTGGTAGAGGGTGATCATCGGCTGGATGCCGCGCGCGAGCAGGCGGTCGACGAGCCGGGCGTAGAAGTCCAGACCCGCGGCGTTCACCGCCCCGCGCCCCTGCGGGAGGATCCGGCTCCACGACAGGCTGAAGCGGTAGGCCGCGAGCCCCAGATCGTGCATCAGCTCCACGTCCGCGTCCGCCCGCCGGTAGTGATCGCACGCCACGTCGGCGATGGCACCCCCCAGGGTGCGGCCCGGGGTGTGGGAGAAGCGGTGCCAGATGCTGGGACCCGCACCGTCGGCGAGCGGCGACCCCTCGATCTGGTAGGCGGAGGTGGCCGCACCCCAGAGGAACCCCTCGGGGAATCGCGATTCAGCGGGCATCGCGCGGGCGGGATCGTCCTAGGGTGTCCATCGCAGGCGGCGCAGGATAGCGGAGCCCTGGAAGGGCGTCCACACGCCGCCGGCGGCGGGCGAGGAAGGCCCTGCTTGACAACGTCATACAGGTTTGTAATCGTTTACAAGAAGCGCCCCGGTCCGCTCGCAGGACCGGATGAGGGAGTCGTCGGCCGCGACGCATTCGCCCTGCGCGGACCCGTTGCGGTGGAGCCGGAAATGACCTTGGCAGCCAGAGCGAGAATCCCTTCCGGCCACCGTGTCTCGCGCGGCACGCTTCCGTTCCTTCGTCCGTGCGCATCCATCCGTTTGCCATGGCACCACATCACTGCGTAGGAGGCTCCACCATGAGATCCGGAACGATCACGATACTCGCGTTCGCGGCCCTCGCGTTCGCGCTGCCGGCCGCGGCGCAGCCCCCGCGCTTGGACGTCATCTGGGCGCGGTCCACCGCCGGGCAGCCCATTACCCTCGACGGCGTGCTCAACGAGGCCGCCTGGGCGGCCGCCGAGAGCAAGGTGATCCAGTGGGGCGTGGACAACGGCATCCCGGGCAGCGGGTACAAGCCCGAGGGCGGCAAGCTGCCGGTCGACCCGAGCTTCGCCACCCTCAAGTTCCTCGTCGACGGCAATACCCTCTACCTGGGCGCCGAGGTCAGCGACGCCTCCGTCGGCGGATCGGCGGACTTCAACAAATTCGATGGCTTCCTGATGATGATCATGGATCACGTGAGCCTCGACCGGCCGACGCCGCCGCTCGAGCACTTCTACTCGTGGTGGTATCCACCGCCCCTCACCAATCCCACGGCCCCGGGCTTGCTGCCCCGGTTCCAGGGCAAGTGGGCGCCGACCGACCCGACGGTGCCGCGGGATTCGGCGCAGATCGCCAACTGGAACGCGGTAACCGTGGTCCACGGCCAGTCGAACGACGACAGCGGGACCGACACGGGCTACACCGTGGAGATGAAGTTCAACCTCACCGCCGACGGCTACGACGTCACCCAGCCCGGCGGCGACGTCGTCGAGTGGAACCTCTCGCTCTACGACTGCGACTGGCTGTGGCCGCTCGACGTCGCCAAGTTCAGCGCTAACCGGACGTGGTGGCAGAACCCCTGGGGCAACACCTCGTGGTACAGCGAAGTCAAGATCCATGCCCGCCCGGACGTCACGATCAACTCCGGGCCGGTGCCGTCCATCGGGCCCGACCTGCGCATCCCGGTCGCGGCCGGGTTCCTGCCGCCGGCGATCGACGGCGCGCTCACCGAGCCGGTGTGGTCGTTCGCGCCGTCGTTCGACATCCGCTACGGCGACCAGGCGCTGCGCAACAGCTATCCCGGTGTCGGGAGGTACCGCAGCGGCCAGTTCCAACCGGACGTCAACGGCGGACAGGCGGCGATCCTGGACCCGGGCGACGCGACGGTGAAGTACTTCTTCAAGGAGGACACGCTCTACCTCGGGTTCGACGTGCGCGACCAGGTAGTCCAGTACGTCTCGACCTTCGACCGCTGGGACGGCTTCATCGTGACCCTGACCGAGTACTCGAAGCGCGGGCCCGACAAGCAGCTCCTCACCCAGCGTCTGAGCTTCCAGGTCGATCAGAACGGGCAGGCCAAGGCGCAGGACTACCTGCCGTTCCTGCGCGACACGCTGCTCGGCGCCAAGCTGGCCCTCGCGCTCAAGCCCAACACCACGGTGGACACGACCGGGGCGACCGCGGACGAGGGCTACACCGCGGAGCTGGCGGTGGACCTCACCAAGCTCGGCTATCCGCACGGGCGCGGCGACGGGCGGCTGTTCCTCGGCATCACCTTGCTCGATGGCGACTCGTTCACGCCCTTCACCGACAGCTACGGCTCCCGCACCTGGTGGTTCCGCCAGTACGAAGGGGAGAACGGTCCGGTCTGGGCCTATCTCGATCCCTCGCTCGGCGTGGTCGGGGTGGACGACCAGCCGGCAGGTCCGCGCGCCGGCGTCACCGCGCTGCGCGGCAACTTCCCCAACCCGTTCCAGGCGAACACCACCATCCGCTTCGCACTGAACCAGCCGGGAGCGGTGACGCTCGAGGTCTTCGACCTGCAAGGCCGCCTGGTCGTCTCGAGGTCGCTCGGGGTGCGGACGGCGGGCGATCAGCACGCCCTGTTCAACCGCGGGGACATGGGGACCGGGCTCTACCTCTACCGCCTCCGGGTGGCGGATCCGGCGACGGGCACGGCGCGGTCCACGCTCTCGGGAAAGATGATGGTGGTCAGGTAGTCCACGCGGGTACTGCGGAAGGGCCCGGCGGGACGGACGCTCGCACCCGTCCCGCCGGGCGCGTTTCGGAAATCGAACGGCGGACGGTCGACTCGGCATGGATCGGCGGGAGCGCGGATGGACGTCGGGCGGCGCGGCGGCTCGTGCAGCCCTTCTGCTGCTCGCGTTTCCGTGCGCCGCCCACGCGGGCACCACGGGGAAGCTCGTCGGGGTGGTGGTGGACGGCAGGAAGGAGCCGCTGGCCGGCGCCAACGTGGCCATTCCGGAGGCCCGGCTCGGGGCGGTCACCGATCTCGACGGCCGCTACAGCGTGCTCAACATCCCCGCCGGAACCTACCGTGTGAGGTTCAATCTCATCGGCTATCGGCCGGTCGCGGTGGAGGACGTCGTGGTCACCTCGGACCAGACGACGCGTCTCGACCTGACCCTGGTGGAAGCCCCGCTCCCGATGGAGGAGATCGTCATCACCGCCACGCGACCGGTCGTGGACGTCAATCTCACCAGCAACATCGCCACCTTGAGCCGCCAGCAGATCGAGAACCTGCCGGTGCAGGAGCTGCAGGACGTGGTCAACCTGCAGGCCGGCGTGGTCGATGGGCACTTCCGCGGCGGGCGGACCGGGGAGGTCCAGTACCAGGTGGACGGGGTCACCGTAAACAACCTGTTCAACAATGCCTCGACCGTGCGCCTCGATCGTTCGCTGCTCGAGGAGGTGCAGATCGTCAGCGGCACCTTCGACGCCGAGTACGGACAGGCGATGAGCGGCGTGGTGAATGCCGTCCTCAAGCGCGGCACGGAGAGGTTCGACTGGTCGGGCGAGGCGTTTTCCGGGGGCTTCGTCTTCGGCGGGGACCGCCGCAACGTTGAATTCGACTGGCAGCCGTCGGGGATCCAGAACTACCAGCTCACGCTGACCGGCCCGGCGCCGCTGCCCAAGACGGTCTTCCTGCTCAGCGGGCGCCGCTACCTGTTCGACGACTACGTCCGGGGAATCCGCGTCTTCCGGCCCACGGACCGCCCCGACTCCAATGGTGTCCTTCAGCCCTCGGGCGACTTCGGCGACGTCACGCTCGGCCACTCCCGCGAATGGTCCGGGGTGGCCAAGTTGACCAATCGCTCGATCCCGGACGTGGAGCTCAACTACCAGGCGATCCTCAACGTCATCGAGGCGCGGAGGAGCAGCTACCTGTACCGCTTCGATCCCGACGGGCTCGCCAAGCAACGCACGTTCTCGATCGTGCACGGGTTGGACTGGACCCACACGCTGAGCAAGGCGTCCTACTACAAGCTCAGCCTCCGGCAGAATCTCATCGACTACCGGGACATGGCCCACGACGACCTCTACGATCCCCGCTACCTCGCCGGTCCGCCGCGGAGCTATCCATTCATCCCCGACGGGGTCTTCGTCCAGGGCGTGGACTTCACCCGCTACCGGCAGCAGACGAGCGCATTCGTCTTCGATGCCTCCGCGGTGAGCCAGGTCACGCGAGAGCATCTGGTCAAGGTCGGGGCCGAGCTGCAGGTGCCGTGGCTGTCGTTCGGGAAAGACGGGAGCCTGGTCTTCAACCAGGAGGGGGGGACGGAGACGCTCCAGCGGATCCAAAACCAGCCGCCCGATTTTCCGGGGGTCCGCACCTACCGCCCGCTCATCGGCGCCACCTACGCCCAGGACGACATCGACTGGAGCGATCTCCGGCTCCGCGCCGGGCTGCGGCTCGAGGTCTTCGATCCGCGTGCGTGGCTGCCGAGCGATCTGAGCAATCCCGCGAACGCGATCCAGGGCGCCCCGGTTTCGGTCCCGCGCGCGGCGACCCCCAAGGTCTCGCTGATGCCGCGGATCGGGGTCTCGTATCCGATCACCCACAAGGCCGCGGTGTACTTCGCCTACGGACACTTCACCCAGATGCCCCCGCTCGGCGACATCTATTCGAACGCGGACTACACGGTGCTCGAACGGCTCCAGGCCGTGGACAACCTGGGCAAGTACGGGGTGCTCGGAAACCCCGACGTCAAGCCGGAGAAAACCGTCCAGTACCAGTTCGGCTACAAGCAGGAGCTGAATGACCGGCTCGGGCTCGACGTGAACATCTTCTACAAGGACATTCGCGACCTGCTCGGAGTCGAGTTCATCTCCACCTACAACGATGCCGAGTATACGCGACTCACGAACGTCGACTTCGGCAACGTCGTCGGGTTCACCGTGAGCCTGGACCAGCGCGCGATCGGGCTCCTCAGCGCGTCGCTCGACTACACCTGGCAGATCGCCGAGGGCAACTCCAGCGACCCGCGCGAGACCGCAACCCGGGCCGAGAACAAGGAAGATCCGCGCCCGCGCGAGGTCCCGCTCGACTGGGACCAGCGGCACACGCTCAACATGACCGTCACCCTCGCGCGGCCCGAGGACTTCAACCTCAGCGCGATCCTGAGAGTGGCCAGCGGGCAGCCCTACACGCCGACGATCACGGCGATCTTCGGCGGCGGCCAGGAGACCAACTCGGGTCGCAAGCCCGACGCGCTGGCACTCGACCTGCGGGCCGAGAAACGGCTCAACGTCGGCGGTCTGCGGGGGAGCCTCTTCGGCCGGGTGTTCAACGCCTTCGACACCCGCTTCTTCAACGGGTCGGTCTTCAACAGCACCGGCAGCCCCTACTACTCGCGCGACCCGTCGAGAGACCTGGCCGCCCTCGAGGATCCGACCCGCTTCTACGCGCCGCGCCGCATCGAGGCCGGTGTGACGTTCGGCGCGGGGCGCACGCCATGATCCGCGGTCGCTCGGGCCTCGCCGTCGCGGCCCTCGTCCTGATGCTCGCGTCCGCGCCGGCCGGCTCGACGCCGGGTTCGAGTCCGCCTCCCGAGGAGCGCGGCAGGAGCGACGCCGAGCGCTCCGGATTCCACGATGCCGCGAACATCCGCACCGTCTTCTGGAACTTCGGCATGGTCGGCGACTACCCGCCGGACCCCGGCAACGTCGACCTCAGCGTCTTCCACTCGGCCGAGGTGCCCAAGGGTTCGGGCATGAACTACACCGACGGCATCACGCCGTTCGTCCTGGCCAAGATCAAGCAGCGCGACGGCCAGGAGTCCTTCATCATGGAGACCGGGTATCGCGAGCGGCAGGGCAACAGCCCCTACTTCAACCGCGTCATGCGCTTCGAGCCGCGCCCCGGTTACTTCCAGGCCGATCCGCGCATCAACCAGGCGCGCTCTCCGGCGATCAGCAACGACCCGCGCACCTGGCCGCCGTCGTGGCCCGACAAGCTGGACGACCCGGACGACCCGGGCTGGGAGGGCAGCTGGAACGGCTACTTCGGCAAGCGTCCCGCCGCCGACCAGGAGAGCTTCTCGATCATGGACGACCAGTTCTACGACGCCTGGGACTACTTCCCCGACAGCACCGACCTGACGCGGCGCGGCCTCGGCCTGCGCATCCAGGTGCGGGGCCTCCAGTGGGCCAATCCCCAGGCGGGGAACGTCGTCTTCTGGCTCTACGATATCACCAACGAGGGCACGACCGACTACGACGACGACATCATCTTCGGCCTCTACATGGACTCGGGCGTCGGCGGCTCGCAAATCTCGTGCGACGGCATCTTCGAATCCGACGACGACAACGCGTTCTGGGACCGCTCCTACGCCTCCACCGGGTCGCGGCTCAACCTGGTCTACACCTGGGATCGCTTCGGCCACGGCGTGGACCTGGCGGGCAACTGCTCCCGGACTGGCTACCTCGGCTACGCCTACCTCGAGACCCCCGGAAATCCTTTCGACGGCATCGACAACGACGACGACGGCATCATCGACGAGCGGCGCGACAGCGGGCCGGACACGCTCCATGTCGTCGTCGGCCAGCAGGCGATTCGCGACTCGGTCCTGGCGCACTACGACATCGTCAAGTTCGAGCGCGCCTACGGTCCGCTCGAACAGCTGCCCGGCTACAAGGCCGGCCGCTGGTATCCGGGCGACGAGGACCTGGACTGGGACCGCGAGTTCGACGACGTCGGCGCGGACGGCGTGGAGGACACCCACGACACCGGCGAGAGCGACGGCATCCCGACCGCGGGGGAGCCCAACTTCGACCAGACCGACCTCAACGAGTCCGACCAGATCGGGCTCACCGGCTTCAAGCAGAACCGCATCCGCGCCGGCCAGGGCAATCCCAACCCGCAGGTGGACGGCATCGTGTTCTACACCGACAGCAACAACTGGCCGGAGAAACTCTGGGACAAGTTCACGAATCCCTTCACCCCCGCGCGCTTCGACTCCGCGTTGGCCTCGAACTACAACATCGCGTTCCTGTTCGCCTCGGGTCCCTTCCGGCTCAAGGCTGGCAAGACCGAGCGCTTCAGCCTCGCCCTCGCCTACGGCGCCGACCTCGAGCAGCTGCGCACCACGGTCGCAACCGTGCAGCAAATCTACAATGCCAACTACCAGTTCGCCGTGCCTCCCCCGGTGCCGACGGTGACCGCCGAGGCCGGCGACCGCTACGTGCGGCTGTCGTGGGACGACGCCGCCGAGCGCGGGGTCGATCCGGTGACCCACCTGCGCGACTTCGAGGGCTACAAGATCTACCGCTCGACCGACCCCGAATTCCGCGACCCGGAGGTCATCACCACCGCGCGCGGCAACGACATCGGGCTGCGCAAGCCGGCGGTCCAGTTCGACCTCGCCGACGGGCTCAAGAGCTACACGCGCAAGAACATCGAAGGCGTCGCCTTCTACCTCGGGGACGACTCGGGGATCACCCACACCTGGACCGATTCAACGGTCACCAACGGCCAGGAGTACTACTACTCGGTGACCGCCTTCGACTTCGGGTACGAGACCGTCCCTTACGCCGATTCCATCGCGATCTTCCCGTCCGAGAATGCCATTGCCCCGATCACGCGCACTCCGCGCGGCGGGCTCATCCTCCCGCCCAACGTGGTCCGCGTGCGACCAAACCTGCGGGTGCTGGGATTCGACGGCGCCGCGGTGACCGCGGCCGCCCACATCGCCGGCGGGGGAACCGGCACGGTGGCGGTGAAGGTGGTCAACTCCAACCAGGTGCCGGACGGTCACGTGTTCAAGATCACGTTCGCCGCTCCGAGCGAGCAGAGCATCGCCGCGACCTCTTACTCCCTCGAGGACAGCACGGCGGGGACGATCCTCTTCGAGACCGGTTCCGACCTCGACGGGTTGGGGATCGGGCCGACCGGGGCGGGCCTGCTCCCGATCGTCACCCAGAGCCCCCGGCAGGTCCAGGTGGACGAGACCCGCTCGGGATACCGGCCGGGCAGCCCGACCAACACGCGGATCAAGACGCTGTACCAGCCGGTGCAGCCCATCGACTTGCGGCGCGAGGGTTTTCCGGACGACATCAGCGTCGTGTTCGACGACGTCGTGCGCGACACCGGGCAGCTCATCTTCCCGATCGCCGCCAAGCCGGCGAAATTCCTGATCCTGGCCCACACCGCGGGTGGAGACCGCCAGCTCGACTTCCGCTTCCGCGACCTGGACAACGACGGCACGCTCAGTCGGGCGGACGAATACGTCGACATCTTGACCCGCGTGCCGAACATCACGCGGCTCGATTCGCTGATCACCTGGCGCGTCCAGCTCGACACCCTCGGGCAGGGCGCGCGCGGCCCGATATTCCCTCCGCGGCTCGGCGACGTCTACGATCTCGATCTGATCCTGCCGCTCGGCGCCGCCGACGTGTACGCGTTCGACACCCGCGGCCAGCGCGTGGATGCCGCGCGCGCCGGCTCCGAGTTCACCCAGGCGCCCTACGTTGTTCCCAACCCCTACATCGAGGCGGCGAGCTTCGAGCCCTCGCGGTTCGCGATCTCGGGGCGGGGGGACCGGCGCATCGAGTTCCGCGGGTTGCCGCAGACCTGCACCATCCGCATCTACACCGTCCGCGGTGATTTGGTGCAGAGCTTGCGCCACGACGGGTCCCTCGACGGATTCATCGCCTGGAACCTGCGGACGAAGGACAATCTGGACGTCGCGCCGGGTCTCTACATCTTCCACGTCGAGGCGCCCGGGTTGGGCACCCACGTTGGCAAGTTCGCGATCATCAAGTGAGGAAGCGACCGCCCATGAACCGGACCCTGCTCGCGGCGCTGGCGACCCTCGCGGCCCTGGCCTCGAGCGCGGCGCCAGCCTCGGCCCAGACCAAGACCGGCACGGCGGTGGGCCAGTTCCTGCTCATCGAGCCCAGCGCCCGCATCACCGGAATGGGCAATGCGGGGGTCTCCATCGTCGACGGTCTCCAGGCGGTCTACTACAACCCCGGAGTCATCGGCCATCTCGATCGCTACGAGCTGGCCTTCTCTCGCGCCGATTGGCTGGCGGGCATCCGCTTCGACCATGCGGCGATGACGGTGCCGCTCGGGCGCTGGGGCAACGCCGTCGCCAGCGTCACGGCGCTGAATTCGGGGGAGATCGAGGTCCGCACGGTCACGCAGCCGCTCGGCACGGGCGAGCGCTACAGCGTGACCAACGTGGCGCTCGGCGTCGGGTACGGATTCCAGATCACCGACCGCGTCGCCGCGGGCGCCCAGATCAACTTCGTCCAGGAGACGATCTGGCACACCTCGGCGAGCACGTTCACGCTGAACGTCGGCACGCTCTACCAGCTCTCGCCCAACGGCCTGCTCATCGGCGCCAGCCTGTCGAACTTCGGGACCAGCGAGCGCTTCAGCGGCCTCGACCTGCGCATCGACTACGACAACGACCCCTCGCGCTTGGGGGACAACAACACGCTGCCCGGCGAGCGCTACACCCAGAACTACTCGCTGCCGCAGGTCTTCCGGGTGGGGCTCGGGATGCCCTATCGGCTCGCGGGGCGCTCCCGGCTCCTGGTGGTGGCGGACGTCGCGCACCCCAGCGACAACACCGAGAGCGCGAGCCTCGGCGCGGAGCTGACCATTCGTGAGATGATTGCCCTGCGAGCGGGCTACCAGAGCCTGTTCCAGGAGGATTCGGAAGTGGGCCTCACGCTCGGAGCCGGGGTCCAGGGAGGGCTCGACACCTTCCACTATCGCCTCGACTACGCCTGGGCCGACCAGGGCCGCTTGGAGGCAACGCATCGACTGACGGTGGGCGTCACGTTCTAGCGCGGCAGCCCGCTCCTGCATCCCGGCGCACGGCGCCGCCATGAAAGGCTCTCATGAAGCGCATCCTGACCACCCTCGTCCTGCTCCTCGCCGTCGCCCCCATGGCCCGGGCCGAAACCACCGGCGCCATGCTCGACAGCCTGGAGCGCACCGCGTTCCAGTTCTTCTGGACCGAGGCCAACCCCGCGAACGGCCTGATCCGCGACCGCAGTACCCCGGGGTCGCCGTGCAGCATCGCCTCGGTCGGCTTCGGGCTCTCCGCCATCTGCGTCGGCGTGGACCACGGTTGGGTCTCGCGTCCGGCCGCGGCGAGCCGGGTGCTCACCACCCTGCAGACGTTCTGGAACGGGCCGCAGAGCAGTGCCGCGAGCGGCACCATCGGCTACCAGGGCTTCTTCTACCACTTCCTCGACATGAACACGGCGACGCGGTCCGGCACGACCGAGCTGTCCTCCATCGACACCGCACTCCTGCTTGCGGGGATCCTCGACGCCGGGCGGTACTTCGACGCCGTCGACCCCACCGAGGATCAGATCCGCATCCTGGCCGATCAGATCTACCGGCGCGTGAACTGGAAGTTCATGCAGAACTTCAACCCCGGGATCCTCATGGGGTGGAAGCCGGGTACCGGCTTCAGCGGCTTCGGCCAGTGGATCGGCTACAACGAGGCGATGATCCTCTACATCCTGGCGCTGGGCTCGCCGACGCACGCGGTGGCGCCCTCGGCCTGGTCGGCCTGGACCAGCGGCTACATCTGGCACACCCAGTACGGCTACTCCTACGTGCGCTTCCCGCCCCTGTTCGGCCACCAGTACTCGCACTGCTGGATCGACTTCCGCGGCAAGCAGGACGCCTACATGATGGGCACGGGCATCGACTACTTCGAGAATTCCCGCCGCGCGACGCTTGCCCAGCGCGCCTACTGCATCGCGAACCCGGGCGGGTTCACCGGCTACAGCGACGTCCTGTGGGGGCTCACCGCCGGGGACGGGCCCTACGGCTACGCCGCGCGCGGCGCGCCCCCGCCCGAGGGCGACAACGGAACGATCACGCCCACCGCGGCGATCGGTTCGATCCCGTTCGCGCCCGAGGTCGTGATCCCGACGATCGCCAACCTCTACGACAACTACAAGGCCTCCCTGTGGGGTCCCTACGGCTTCCGCGACGGGTTCAATCTCACGCTGGGGTGGTGGGCCACCGACGTCATCGGCATCGACCAGGGCCCGATCATCCTGATGATCGAGAACTACGCGACCCAGTCGGTGTGGAACCGCTTCATGCAGAGCCCCGAAATCCAGCTCGGCCTGGATCGCGCGGGCTTCGTTCAGACCACGGACGTGCCCCGCCCGGCGCCCGGGGCCGGGCGGCTCGAGCTCCATCGCAGCGAGCCCAATCCGTTCTCCAGCGCCACCACGATCCGTTTCCGTCTGGCACAGCCGGGACACGTGCGCCTCACGGTCTACGACGTGGCGGGTCGTGAGATCGCGCGGCTCGTCGACGGCGAGCTCTCCGCCGGCCTCCACCAGGCGACCCTGCGGGGCGCGGGGCTCCCCAGCGGCGTGTATCGGTACCGGATCGACTACGGCGGAACCTCCGCCTGGAAGCCCTGCGTCCTGCTGCGCTGAGTCGATGAGCGAACCGGCCGCCGGGACGGGCGCGGTTCGAGAAGGTGGTCGCCATGCGTGAAGCCGGCTCGCGCCTCGCGGGCGCGCTCGCGAGCGCCACGCCGGATCCGCTCGATGCTCCGGCGCCGCCGGCATGGCTGCTCTCGAACGGCGACTACACCACCCTCCTCAGCGCCGCCGGAACCGGGGGCTCGTGGCTGGGGGAGCTGGCGCTCACCCGCTGGGCCGGCGACCGGGTCGAGGATCGCGACGGCTGCTTCCTCTACCTGCGTGACCGGGAGTCGGGCGCCCTGTGGTCGCTCGGATCTCAGCCGGTCCGGCGCCCGGCGGGCGACTACCGGGCGACCTGGCGGCCGGGGCGGGTGGAGATCGCGCGCGACGACGACGGCATCGAGGCGCGCCTCGAGGCCGTGGTGGCGCCGCGGGCGGCGCTGGAGATGCGGCGGATCACGCTGCGCAACCGCTCCGCGCGCTCGCGCGCGCTCGACCTGGCCAGCTACGTCGAAGTCGTGCTCGCCGGGCGCGCCGCCGACCGGAGCCACCTGGCGTTCTCGAAGCTCTTCGTCCAGACCGAATTCGATCCCGGGAGCGGCGCGCTGCTCGCGCGCCGCCGGCCGCGTGAGCGCGGCGAGCGCCTCCCGTGGATGGTGCACGCGCTGCTCGGCGACGGCGCGCTCGAGCACGAGACCGACCGCGCGCGCTTCATCGGACGCGGCGCCGGCCTCGACCGGCCCCAGGCCCTGCGACCGGGTGCGCCGTTGTCGGGTGCGACCGGAAGCGTGCTCGACCCCATCTTCGCCCTGCGGCGCGCGGTGGATCTCGGCCCGGGGGCGAGCGCGCAGCTGGTGTTCGTACTCGGCGCCGCACCCGGGCGGAGCGAGGCATTGGGACTGCTCGACCACGTCTCGGCGCCGGCGCGCGTGGAGGAGATGCTCGCCGCGGCCGAGTCCGCCGCGGGGGAGGAGCTGCGCCGCCTCGGGATCTCGCCCGAGGAGGCGGAGCGCTACCAGGCGCTGGCCGGTGGGCTGCTCTACGCCCACCCGCGCCTGCGGGCGGATCCCGAGCGGATCGCGCGGGCGAGCGGCTCCCGCGCCAGCCTCGCGGCACTCGGGCTCTCCCCGCAGAGGCCCCTGGCGGTCGCCGATGCGCGCGCGCCGGTGGATCTCGAGGGGCTCGCCGCGCTGCTCGCCGCGCATCGCTACTGGCGGGCGCTCGGGCTCGACGTGGATCTGGTCGTGCTGTGCGCCGATCCGGAGCGCCTGCCAGGCGGCGTGCCGCGGGCGGGAGGCGAGGGCGTGCAGGTCCGTAGCACCCGGGACATGCCGGAGGCGGAGGTGGACCTGCTCCTCGCCGCCGCGCACCTGCTGGTGGACGGCTCGCGCCCCTCGCCCACGGCGATCGACCTGCACGAGGTCGCGGCGCGCCCGCCGCCGGCCCCGCCGCCCGGGCCCGGCGACGGGCGCCCCGCGGTGGGCGAGGCGTTGAGCGGGGCGGGCGGCCTGTTCACCGAACCGCTCGAGTGCTTCAACGGCTTCGGCGGCTTCGGCGAGGGCGGCGAGTACGTGATCCGCCTCGCGCACCGGCCACACGCGGGGCTGCTGCAACCGCCGCTGCCGTGGGTGAACGTGGTGGCCAACGAGGGATTCGGCTTCATCGTCAGCGAGACCGGCGCCGGCTGCACCTGGAGCTGCAACAGCCGCGAGCATCGCCTCACACCCTGGTCCAACGATCCGGTGCTGGACCCGCACGGCGAGGCGCTCTACCTGCGCGACGAGGAGTCCGGGGCGTACTGGTCGCCGCTGCCGGGGCCCGTGCCGCAGCCGGCCGACTACGAGATGCGGCATGGTTTCGGGTACAGCCGCTGCCGGCACGTGAGCGAGGGGCTCGAGCAGGAGGTCTGCGTCTTCGTCCCCCGCCACGACCCGGTGAAGATCACCCGGGTGCGACTCCACAACCGCGGCCGCCGAACGCGGCGCCTGTCGTTGTTCGGCTACCAGCGGCTGGTGCTCGGCGGGTCGCCTGGGGAAAGCGGGCGTTTCGTGGTCACCGGTTTCGACGCGGGAGTGAAGGCCTTGCTCGCCCGCAATCCGGCCGCCGGCGAGCATGCGGACCGGGTCGCCTTCGCCGCCGTCGTGACCCGCGGGAGCCCTTTGCCGGTCCATTTCAGCGGCGACCGCGAGGCGTTCATCGGCCGGGGCGGCGGACCCGAGCGACCGCTGGTACTCCGGCGCGGGGCGACCCTCGACGGCCGCACGGGCGCCGGCCTCGATCCCTGCTTCGCCGAGCAGTGCGAGCTGGAGATCCCGGCCGGAGCGAGCGTGGAGTGCGCGTTCCTGCTCGGCGAGGGCGCGGGTGACGACCAGGCGCGCGCGCTGATCGCGCGCTACCGCGAGCCCGGAGCGATCGATCGCGCGTTCGACGAGGTCCGGGGGTTCTGGTCCGATCTCCTCTCGCGCGTCCGGGTCCACACCCCCGTGCCCGCGATCGACCTCATGGTCAACGGCTGGCTGCTCTACCAGGACCTCGCCTGCCGCATCTGGGGGCGCTCCGCCTTCTACCAGTCGGGGGGGGCCTTCGGCTTCCGCGACCAGCTCCAGGACGCCGCCGCCTTCGCCGGGGTCCGCCCTCGGCTCGCCCGCGAGCAGATCCTGCTGCATGCCGGGCACCAGTTCGTCGAGGGCGACGTGCTCCACTGGTGGCACCCACCGCTCGATCGCGGCTTGCGCACGCGCTTCGCCGACGATCTGCTGTGGCTGCCCCACATCACGGCGCAGTACGTCCGCGCCACCGGGGACGAGGAGATCCTGGAGCGGGTGGCACCCTTCCTCGTGGCGCGCCCGCTCGAGGAGGGGGAGGACGAGGCGTTCCTCGAGCCCGAGGACTCGGGCCAGTCGGCGAGCCTCTACGAGCACTGCTGCCGCGCGATCGACCGCTCGCTGGAGTGCGGCGCGCACGGACTGCCCCTCTTCGGCGCCGGGGACTGGAACGACGGCATGAACCTGGTCGGTCATGAAGGCAGGGGCGAGAGCGTGTGGATGGGCTTCTTCCTCCACGCCATCCTCGGCGAGTTCGCCCCGCTGTGTGAGCGCCGGGGCGATCGCGAGCGGGGGGCGCGCTATCGCCGCCATCGCGAAGCGCTCCGCGCGGCGGTGAACGACGCGGGATGGGACGGCGAATGGTACCGCCGAGGCTTCTACGACGACGGCGCCCCGCTCGGCTCGCGGGCGAGCGACGAGTGCCGGATCGACGCGCTCGCCCAGGCCTGGGCCGTGCTCTCCGGCGCCGCTCCGCCGGCGCGCGCCGCGCGGGCGCTCGACGCGGTGGAGCGCCTGCTGGTGTCCGAGCGGGACGGCATCGTTCGGCTGCTCGCGCCGCCGTTCGACCGCACGCCCCGCGAGCCGGGCTACATCAAGGGCTACGTGCCTGGCGTGCGCGAGAACGGGGGTCAGTACACCCACGCGGCGCTGTGGTTCGTGGGCGCGCTGGCGCAAGCCGGCCGCCGGGAGCGCGCGGCGAAGCTGCTCGAGATGCTGAGCCCGGTGAGCCATGCCCTCACCCCGGAGCAGGTGTCGACCTACCGGGTCGAGCCCTACGTCATCGCCGCCGACGTCTACGGCGAGCCGCCCCACGTCGGCCGCGGAGGCTGGACGTGGTACACGGGCTCCGCCGGCTGGATGTTCCGGACCGCCGTCGAATCCGTGCTCGGAGTCCGGGTCGAGGGCGGCGAAGCGCTCGTCATCCGTCCGTGCATTCCCGACCCGTGGCACCGCTGCACGATCGACTACCGGCTCCCGGACGAGACCACGCGCTACGAGATCGTGATCGAGAACCCGGGCGCCAGCGCCGCGGCGGTGATCGCGGCGAGCGCGGACGGCGCGACGGTGACGGTCCGGGACGGCGCGGCCCGCGTGCCGCTGGTCCACGACGGGGGACTCCATCGGGTGGAGGTCACCCTCGGCGGGGCCCCCGACGAGAGGAAACGAGCGCCCCGCGGGACCCGAGAGCCCCGCGAGCCAATGGAATAGAAGGCCGACGAGCGCTTGACAAAGTTGCATCATCTATGTAACCGTTTACAGGCGTAGGAGTGACCGGTTTCGGGTGGCGGCCTCATCCGCGGCCGGTGGCTTGTCCGCCGGATCACGCGATCGGCGCGACATGCTGGAGCAGCGCCTCTCGTGCGGGAGTCGCGGCGGGCCGGCGAGGCCGGCCGTGCCGCGAGACCCTCTCGGGAGCAGCAATCGCCGGCGATCCCAGACGCCGGCAGAAACCGTTCGATCCGCAGGCACCTCGTTCGTCGTCGTCCTTCAAACCCCAGGAGGAACATCATGAAGCGGATCAGCTACACCATTCTCGGCTTTGCCGCGCTGTTGCTCGTGGCATCGACCGCATTCGCGACGCCGTGGGCCAACAGCGTCGTCTTGAAGACGCGCATCTTCAACGATTGCCCCGGCTCGGTTCTCATCCCCACGAACACCTACCCGGCCCTGGTCGAGTTCGACGAAGACGGACTCGACTGCTTCGGCTTCGCCAATCTCCACAACTGGACGCTGTCGCAGGACGGTGTGAACCCGCACTGGTACGGCAACGGCGACGCCTTCACGCTCAGGGCGACGCTGGTCATCAGCGGCAACGACGTCAACGGCAGCGAAGCCGGCCTGCGCGTCGGCCCCTGGTGGAGCCCCAACGTGGATGGCCGCTTCAACGTGCGCGTCCCGGACGGCGAGATCGCCGCCTTCGGCGGCGTGCTGCCGTTCTATTCGTTCTCGGATCCGGGTGGTTTCAACCTTCACTACACCAAGGGCAATCCGATCAGCCTCGAGATCCAGTACGACCCCCGGTCCAATACGGTGGGCGACGAGGGTCGTGTCCAGTACGAGGTCGTCTATCTGGGCAACACCTACACCAGCCCCTGGCTGACCTTCGGTAACTGCACCCTGGGTGAGGAGTGGCACGGCTGCTACGGCATCATGGACAACGCGCGCCTCGGCGGATTCGCGCAGCACCGGCTGACCAACGGCGATCCCAGCGCCCACGCGGTTTCCTCGTTCTTCGACATCTTCTTCCTCAACACCGCCCCGACCGCGGTCAAGGCATCCACCTGGGGCACGATCAAGGCGATTTATCGGTAGCAGCTTCAGCCGGCGCGGCTTGGCCGTTTCCGGTGCGGATGTGACACCCTCGCCCCACGAGGCTTCGGCCGCGTGGGGCGAGGCGCGTTGGGGATCGCGGCATGTCCGCGGAGGCCGGGTCGCACCGCGGTCGGACCCGAGCCCACGCGGCAGGCCCCCGGGCTGCCGGCCGCGCCCGGGAGGTGCTAGGATGCGCCGCGGTCCATCCGGTCCGTGGCGCCGCGCTCGCGGCACCGGTTCGCACACCTGGGTTCACGGAGATCCACGGTCATGATTCTCGATTTCGGTTCGGCCCTCCGCGCCGTGTTCACGATCTTCGGCGCCTTCTGGGTGCTGGTGCTGGTGGCGCTGTTCATCGGTGTGGGCGCGCTCTCGAAGAAGCGCGAGCGCGCGCTCGAGCAGGGGCAGCACGGGGGCGCGGGGGACTCGCACTAGGTTCTCCGGTGGAGTCGGGTCGTCCCGTAGTCCGAGGGTCCGCCCGCCGCGAGCGCCGCGACGCTTCGGCTCCAGGCCTCCTCGCACCCGGGGCCGCGTGGGGGCTTGCCGGGCTCGCGCCGCGCGACCGGATGATCACCACCCGATCCAGCGGGTGATCCGCTCGAGCGCGGAACGGTGCCGCGCCACCCGCCGGTAGCACCACTCGCTCACCGGGGCGAAGCCTGGCAGCCGAAGGTAGAGCCACAGACCCCAGCCGCGGCCGGGCGCGTGGGCGAGCGAGCGGAACACCGCCTCCGCCCCGGCGGACCAGCGTCCGTCCGGCTCCACCAGCTGGACCGCGCCGCGAAAGCGCTCGATCGGCATCTCGGGGAAGCGGGCGGCGGCCTCCTGGTACGGCGCGTATTCGACGCGGTCGCCCGTGGTGCGGCGCCAGCGCGCGATCCACACGCGGCAGAAGCCGCAATCGCCATCGTAGACGAGGAGCGGCTTGTCCGGAAGCGACACGCGACGAGTGGACCGTGAGCGGGGGGCGGACGCGCCGGTGGGCTAGCGGCTTTCCACGCCCGCCGGCTGCGCGCCGGCGGTCCGCTTGCCGGCGGCGCCGAAGGTCGCCCGCGCCCAGGCCACGGTCTCGCGGACGCCGGCATCGAGCGCGGTCGGCATGTGGCTGAAGCGCGCGCGGAACCGCGAGTCGTCGACGACGAACGGCTCGTCCCATTGATAGAGCATCTCCGACACTTCGCGCAGCACGGGGACGAACCACCCCATCGCGGCCAGCATCCACGACGGGACCCGTTCGATCCGGATCTCCCGGCCGAGCGCCTCGCCCAGTCGCTCCACCATGTCGCGCGTCGTGACGGCAGGCGCCACCGGCAACATCCACGCGCTCCCGCACACGTCGTCGGAGGCGCTCCCGAGCGTGGCCAGGCCGGCGGCGACGTCGGGGATGTAATGCCAGCTGTGGCGCGTGTCGGGGTTCATCGGCGCCTGCGCGCTCTTCCCGGCGAGCACCCGGTTCCAGAACAGGTCGCCGAAGAACGTCCCGTGCCCGCGGGGTCCGTAGAAGTCGGAAGCGCGCCCCACGACCGCGCGCGCGTCCCCTCGGCGATGGGCCTCGAACAGCGTCGCCGCGACCCGGGCCCGGATCTCGCCCTTGCGCGAAATCGGATTCGTCGGCGTGTCCTCGTTGATCGGACGACCCTCGGTGCTGCCGAGCGAGTAGAGATTGTCGAGCACGACCAGCCGGGCGCCGGTGCGCGAGGCCGCCGCGATCAGGGCTTCCATGAACCGCGGTAGCTCCCGTGCCCATTCCTTCTCGTCGTAGGCGGGATTGAGGCAGTGGTAGATCGCGGCCGCACCGCTCGAGACCGCGGTCGCGAACGCGGGATCGCCGGCATCGCCCTCGACCACCGGGATGCCGCCGAGGTCCCCGCCCGACGAGCGCCGCACGATCCGCACCTGCAGGCCGCTCTCCCGCAGGATGGCGGCGAGAGGCGGTCCGACCTGTCCCGCGCCAAAGACGACCTGCAGATTCTCATCGGCCATCGAACGCCCCTCCGCATCCATCGTCGCGCACTGTATCATGCTGCCTCGGCCTTCGCGGCCCCGGGCCGGCCGCGCGCAGCGCCCCGCCGGGCGGCGCGGCCGGGAGGAGACCCATGAAAGCGATCCGCCTGCATGCCTTCGGAGGACCGGAGGCGCTCAGCTACGAGGAGGTGCCCGATCCCCTGCCGGGGGCGGGTCAGGCGCTGGTCCGCATCGAAGCGGTGGGCGTCAACTTCATCGACATCTATCGTCGGACCGGCGCGTATCCGGTGGAGCTTCCCTGCACCCTGGGCTCCGAAGCGGCGGGGACGGTGGCCGCCGTCGGCCGCGGGGTCGCCGGCGTGCGTCTCGGGGATCGCGTCGCCTACCAGGGCACGCTCGGATCCTACGCCGGCCTGGCGGTGGTAGCCGCCGAGCGTCTCGTCCGCCTGCCGGAGGGCGTGGGCGCGCGCCAGGGCGCCGCGGCGATGCTCCAGGGCATGACCGCGCACTACCTCGCCTGCACGACCCGTCCGCTCGGGCCGGGCGACACCTGCCTGGTCCATGCCGCGGCCGGAGGGGTCGGGCTGCTGTTGTGCCAGATCGCCCGGATGCGCGGCGCGCGCGTGATCGGCACCGTGTCCACCCCGGCGAAGGCGGCCCTGGCGCGCGAAGCCCACGCCGACGACGTGATTCTCTATGCCGAACAGGATTTCGAGGCCGAGGTGAGGCGCCTCACGGGCGGCGCCGGGGTGCAGGTGGTGTACGACTCGGTGGGGCGGACGACGTTCGAGAAGAGCCTGCGCTGCCTGGCGCCGCGCGGGACGCTGGTGCTGTTCGGCCAGTCGAGCGGGCCGGTCGCGCCATTCGATCCCCAGCTGCTGAGCCAGCGCGGCTCGCTCTCCCTCACGAGGCCGAGCCTCACCCACTACGTCGCGACGCGCGCGGAGCTGCTGGCGCGCGCGGGCGAGGTGCTGGGCTGGGTGCGGGAGGGGAGGCTCGTCCTTCGCGTCGGGGCCGAGCTACCGCTCGAGCACGCCGCGGAGGCCCATCGCAGGCTGGAGGCAAGGGCCACCACGGGCAAGATCCTGCTCATTCCCTGAGGCGACGGAGCGCCGCCCGCCGCGGGTGGCACCCGGCGTCGCGCGGGGGGACATCATTCCACGGGAGGACCGCGTGAATCCGTTTCTCAGAGCCGGTGTGATCATCGTCAATCTGGCGCTGCTCTCGTACTCGATCGGCATCATCCGCGAACAGCGGCGCCGGCAGGTCACTCCGGGCATCCTCGCCTTTCTCACCGTGGGCGTGGGGTTCGACGTGATCGCCACCACCTGCATGATCCTCGGCACCAGCCGCTCGCTGTTCACGCTGCACGGTTTCCTCGGCTACTCGGCGCTGGCGGCGATGCTCACCGACACGGTGCTGGTCTGGCGGCAGTACCGTCGCCACGGGTCGGGGAGCGTCCCGCGCGGCCTTCACCTCTACTCCCGCTACGCCTACTCCTGGTGGGTGGTGGCCTACGTGACCGGGGCCGCCCTGGTCATGGCGAGCCGGGCCGGTGCCGCGGCCGGAGGCTGAGCCGCGGGGCGGCTCCCGCGCGGATGCGGTCCCGGCCGCCGGCCGGGGCGTGGGCGCGCCGGCGCGAGTCGTGGGTGGGGAAGGCCTTGGGAGAGGGTCGGCCGGCGGCCGGGGTGGACCGTTCGCGTGGCCGCACGGGGCGGTTCACAACGAATTCACTTGATTTGGGGGGCCGAGGGTCCGATAGTCCCTGCAGTCTTCGGTCGAGGTTGGATGTGCCGCTCGCGTTCGAGTCCGTCCAGGACGACCCTGGCGGTTTTTTTGTGCCATCCATCCGATCGTAAGGTCCGGTCAGTGAGGCCGGACACGGCGCGCGCGACCTGCGCGCCTTCCTGCTTCCCCGGAGCTTCATGCCCATCCCCTTCACCCTCCTCGCTGTTCTCGCAGGGATCGCCGTCGCCGTCGTTCAGGCCAGTTTCTTCGAGTGGACCTTTCACCGCTTCTGGCTGCATCGGCCCGGGCAGCCCGGGGGCCGCTTGGCCTCGCACACCCTGGTCCACCACCAGCTCCGCAAGATCGAAGACACCTTCCACGTGGAAGACGAAGCGCAGCGCGAGGCGCCGAGCTTCGAGTGGTGGGGAGGGCCCGCGCTCGTTCTCATCAACGTCCTCCCCTGGGCCCTGCTGGCGTGGGGGTTTGCCGCGCTGGGCGTCTCGCTTCCGGTCGCCGCATTCGTGATCGCCTTCGGCGCGACCATGGCGCTTTACTACCTCGGCTACGAGGGGCTGCACTTCCTCATGCGCAAGCCCGCGCTCGGCGTCGTCGAGCGCGGGCGGTACTTCCAGTTCATCAAGCGGCACCATCGCATCCATCACCTGCGCATGGACCGCAACCTCAACGTGCTGCTTCCCCTCGCCGATCTCGTGATCGGCACCCTCGTCGTCGAGGAGCCGGCACCGGCGCCCACGCCCGATACCGCACGGCGGCTGGCGCGGCGTCACAGCCGGTTCGGGAAGGGCATTCAAGGCGGCGCACGATAGAACGCCGCAAGCGCTCGTCCCATCCCCGGCCTTCGGGCCACCGCGTGCCAACCGGCGCCACTGCCGCACCCACGCACCCACTAGGAGACATCATGTCGTTCACCGCACTCGGCCTGCCCGAGCCCATTACCCAGGGCGTACGGGCGGCCGGCTACACCGTGCCCACGCCGATCCAGGCGCAGGCCATCCCTCTCATTCTTCCCGGCCACGACCTGGTCGCCGCTGCGCAGACCGGCAGCGGCAAGACCGCCGCCTTCGTGCTGCCCATCCTCACGCGCCTGCTCGACGGCCCACCGGCCCTGCGGGCGCTGGTCCTCGTGCCCACGCGCGAGCTCGCCGCGCAGGTCGAGTCCGCCGCGCGCGAGTACGCGCGCTTCTCTCCGGTGCGGGTCGGCGCCGTGTACGGCGGCGTGCCGCTCGGTCCGCAGGAGCGCATGCTCCGGCGTGAGGGCGTCGAACTGCTGGTCGCGACCCCCGGCCGGCTGCTGGATCTCCACGGCCGCCAGGCGCTGGCCTTCGAGGACATCGAGATCCTGGTGCTCGACGAAGCCGACCGCATGGTGGACATGGGCTTCGCGCCGGACCTCAAGCGCATCCTCCGACTGCTGCCGAAGAAGCGCCAGACCCTGATGTTCTCGGCGACGATGCCGCCGGAGCTCAACACCGTGGCGCGCGAAGCGCTCACCAACCCCCGGCGGCTCGAGCTGGCGCCGCCCACGCGTCCGGCGGCGGGGATCGACCAGTTCTTCTACCCGGTCCCGAGCCATCTCAAGGCGGATCTGCTGCAGGCGATCTTCGAGCGCGCGGGCGACCACAGCACGATCGTGTTCACCCGCACCAAGCACGGCGCCGAGCGCCTCGCGCGGCGACTCAAGACCAGCGGCCACGCGGTGGCGGCACTCCACGGCGACCGCAGCCAGGGCCAGCGCGAACGCGCGCTCTCCGATTTCAAGCGCGGCCGGGTGGACATCCTGGTGGCCACCGACATCGCGTCGCGGGGGATCGACGTCGACGACATCACGCACGTCATCAACTACGACGTTCCGCGCACCCCCGAAGACTACGTGCACCGCATCGGGCGCACCGGGCGCATGGATGCCACAGGCGACGCCCTGACCTTGGTTTGCCCCGAGGACCGCAAGGAGGTCGCGGCGATCGAGCGCACGGTCGGCATCATCGTGCCGCGGGTGACGATCCCCGGGTTCGACTACGAGCGGCGCGCTTCGGCGGTCCGCCCGCTGCGCGAGCCGCGGCCGAGGACGGGCCGCCACGAGGTGCGGGCGCGCCCCGAGCCGGCGCTCGCACCGGCCGGTGAGGCGCACGGACGCAAGCGCCGCCTCAACGTGACGACCCGACGGAGCCGGAAGCGGATGTAGCGCACCGGCACCCGCCGTTCGGCCGGTCCGGCGCCCGCGGAAGCCGCACCGGACCCCTTTCCAGCCCCCGTGGCTCCAAGGCCTCGGGGGCTTCTCTTGGCCTCCCCAGGGGGCCGGACCCCGGCGCCGGACGGCCAAACGCGAACCGCCACGACCGGCGGCGTGTTTGGGCTTGCCGCAGATGCCGTCCGCCGCGCAGACTGGGCCCGATCCGGGCGCCGGGCTCGGGATGAAACCCAGGACCCCCCATCAAGAGGAGACACGCATGACCACGCACGCCATGGCCACGCTGGACGGTATGAGGGCCACCCTCGACAGCGCCGCGGTGGAGGCCTTTCGAACCTCCTTCGGCGGCCGGCTCGTCACGCCCGACGATCGCGACTACGACGCCGTGCGGACGATCTGGAACGCGATGATCGATCGTCGCCCGGCATTGATCGCACGCTGCGCCAGCACCGACGACGTGGTCCAGGCGGTGCGCTTCGCGGCCGAGCACCGGCTGCTGACGTCGGTGCGCGGCGCGGGCCACAACATCGCCGGCAACGCCCTGTGCGAGGGCGGCCTGATGATCGATCTCTCGACGATGAAATCGGTGAAGGTGGACCCGGCGAAGAAGATCGCCCGCGTGGAGCCGGGCGTGACCCTCGGCGAGCTCGACGCCGCGACCCAGGCGCACGGTCTCGCCACGCCCGTCGGCATCAACTCGACCACCGGGATCGCGGGGCTCACCCTGGGCGGCGGCTTCGGCTGGCTCAGCCGCAAGTACGGGCTCACGGTCGACAACCTGATCTCGGCCGAGGTCGTCACCGCCGAGGGCAAGCGGATCAAGGCCAGCGCGGACAGCCATCCCGACCTGTTCTGGGGCATCCGCGGGGGCGGTGGCAACTTCGGGATCGTCACCTCCTTCGAGCTCGGGCTGCACCCGGTCGGACCCGAGGTGCTCGCGGGGCTGATCGTCCATCCCTTCGCCGACGCGCGCGACGTCCTGCGCCGCTATCGCGAGCTCACGGCCAAGGCGCCGGACGAGCTCACCGTCTGGGTGGTGATGCGCAAGGCCCCGCCGCTGCCGTTCCTGCCGGCGGAGGTGCACGGCAAGGAGATTCTCGCGCTGGCGATGCTCTATGCCGGCCCAATGGACGAGGGCGAGAAGGTGGTCAAGCCGTTTCGGGCGATCGGCCAGCCCATCGCGGATGTGGTGGGACCGAGTCCCTTCGCGGGATTCCAGGCCGCGTTCGATCCGCTGCTCACCCCGGGGATGCGGAACTACTGGAAGTCGCACAATTTCCTCGGCATCGAGGACCCGCTCATCGACGTCCTGCTGCGCTACGTCGGGACCCTGCCCTCGCCCCATTCGGAGCTGTTCATCGGCCAGATGGGAGGGGCCACCAGCCGGGTGGCGCCGGATGCCACCGCCTACCAGCATCGCGACGCGGCGTACATTTTGAACGTGCACACCCGCTGGGAGAGTCCGGCCGACGACGTGAAGTGCATCGCCTGGGCGCGGGATTTGTTCGCGGCCACGAAGCCCTTCGCCACCGGCGGCGTCTACGTGAATTTCATGCCGGAGGACGAAGGGGACCGGGTCGAGGCCGCCTACGGCGGAAACTACGCGCGCCTGGCAAAGCTCAAGCAGACGTACGATCCGACCAATCTCTTCCGCCTGAATCAGAACATCAGCCCGCACGCGTAGCCGCGGATCTGGAGCGGGGCGGCGCCCTTGGCCGCCCCGTGTTGCGGAAACCAGCCGCCCCGGCCGGCGGGGGTGCAGGGTGACGGCACGGATGCCGGCCTCGGCGGACTCGCCGCGCCCTGTGGCGGTCGCCGACCGTGCCTGCCAAAGCCGGAACGCTCCTGCCACGATGTCGCCCGGTTCACGCCGCCGCGCCGCGCGGTGTGGGGGCGGCCGCGTGGGCGGCCGGGGTGGAGCGCCGGGCCGGGCGGCGTACCCGCGCGACCCGGGGTGGAGATGGAATCCGGGCTTCGCCTGTCACTTCCCCGCGTGTCTCGGTCTCGGGGCGGCGCCTCGTGCGGTCCGCGGGCGCTTTGGCGCCCGCGGGGGTAAGATGCGCTGGCGCGCCAGTTGCATTGTCTCGGCTGGCTTTCCACCGAATCAGAAAGGAGCGGACGCCATGAGCAAACTCGACATGCCGGTCGCGATGCCGTCGAAGACCGGCACGGTTGCGAAGGACTATGTGACGTCACTGATGGCCCGGGTTAGGGCCCAGAACCCCACCGAGGCGGAGTTTCACCAGGCGGTGGAGGAGGTCGTCGATTCACTGAGCCTGGTGCTCGATCGGCATCCCGAGTACCGGGCGGCGAGGATCCTCGAGCGGGTCGTGGAGCCCGAGCGGGTGGTCATGTTCCGGGTGCCGTGGATGGACGACCGCGGCGAGATCCACGTCAACCGCGGTTTCCGGATCGAGATGAACAGCGCCATCGGGCCCTACAAGGGCGGCCTGCGCTTCCACCCTTCGGTGACCCTCGGCATCCTCAAGTTCCTGGCGTTCGAACAGGTGTTCAAGAACTCCCTCACCACGCTGCCGATGGGCGGTGGCAAGGGCGGTTCGGACTTCGATCCCAAGGGTAAGAGCGACAACGAGGTGATGCGCTTCTGCCAGAGCTTCATGACCGAGCTGTGGCGGCACATCGGGCCGGACACCGACGTTCCCGCGGGAGACATCGGCGTCGGCGGCCGGGAGATCGGCTTCCTCTTCGGCCAGTACAAGCGCCTGGCCAACGAGTTCACCGGCGTCCTGACGGGCAAGGGCATCCACTGGGGCGGTTCGCTGATCCGGCCCGAGGCGACCGGCTACGGCTGCGTCTACTTCGCCGCCGAGATGCTGAAGACCCGCAAGCAGACGCTCGAAGGCAAGGTCTGCCTGGTGTCGGGCAGTGGCAACGTGTCGCAGTACACGGTCGAGAAGCTGCTCGACCTGGGCGCCCGGCCGGTCACGCTCTCGGACTCCGACGGGATGATCCACGACCCGGCGGGCATCGACCGCGAGAAGCTGGCGTGGGTGATGGAGCTCAAGAACGCGCGCCGCGGCCGCATCAAGGAATACGCGGACAAGTTCAAGGGCGCGAAGTACCTGGCGTTGAATCCGACGCTCGACCACAACGCGCTGTGGGACATCAAGGCGGACTGCGCCTTCCCGAGCGCGACCCAGAACGAGATCAACAGTCGCGATGCCGCGAACCTGATCAAGAACGGCGTCGGCCTGGTGTCCGAGGGCGCGAACATGCCGACGATGCTGGAGGGCGTCAAGACGTTCCTCGACGCCGGCATCCTCTACGGTCCGGCCAAGGCGGCCAATGCCGGCGGCGTAGCCACCTCGGGCCTGGAGATGGCCCAGAACAGCATGCGGCTCAGCTGGACGCGCGACGAGGTGGACGATCGCCTGCACAAGATCATGATCGCGATCCACCGCAACTGCAGCGAGACGGCGGAGCGATACGGGACGCCGGGCAATCTGGTGAACGGAGCCAACATCGCCGGCTTCCTCAAAGTCGCCGACGCCATGATGGACCAGGGTCTGGTCTGATCATCGGGGTTGGTCCTGGAGCGCGGGGCGGATATCCTCCGCCCCGCGACTTCGTTCTACCCGGGTGAGAGGATGCCGACCATCGCCGACGGATCCGTCCCGCAGGCTCCGAGCAACCCGTTCGGGGGCTTTCAGGACCTGATGCCCTTCCGGGTCCAGGACATCCTCCTGGTGTCGAGCCTCTACGAGTCCTTCACGCTCCAGGAGGACGGCCGTCTCAACGAACTCATCCTCGGGGAATTCCTCGAGCTGAGCCTCCACCAGCCGCCGGGCCTCACCCACGTCTCGAGCGGCGCCGAGGCGCTGGCGCTCGCCAAGGCCGCGCCCCGCTTCAACCTGATCATCACCGCCATCGATGCGGGCGACATGAGCGCCAGCGAGCTGGCGCGCGAAGTCCGTCGCGCGGGGCTGGACGTGCCGGTCGTCGTGTTGGCCTACGACAACGACGAGGCCAAACGTTTCGTCGCGCGGCATGGGGTCTCGGAGGTCGAGGGCATCTTCCTGTGGCAGGGCAACGCGCGGATCCTCGTCGCCATCGTCAAGTTCGTCGAGGACCGTCGCAACGTCGCCCACGACACGGCCGCGGTGGGGGTGCGGGTCATCCTCGTGGTGGAGGACAACATCCGCTACGCCTCCTCGTTCCTGCCGACGATCTACACCGAGATCATTCGCCAGTCCGAGCGCCTGGTCAGCGAGGGCGTCAATCTCTCGCACAAGATCGTGCGGCTGCGTGCGCGGCCCAAGATCCTGCTGTGCCGCACCTTCGAAGAGGCCTGGGACGTCCTGATACGCTACCGGGACCACGTGCTCGGATTGATCTCCGACATCCAGTTCCCGCGCGGCGGTCAGCTCTCCCCCCAGGCGGGGTTCGATCTTGCCCGCGCGGCACGGGAGGCGATCTGGGACCTCCCCATCCTGCTTCAATCCAGCCATTCGGAGAACGCGCGCGGGGCGCGGGAGGTCGGCGCGGCGTTCCTGCTCAAGGATTCGCCCACCCTGCTGTCCGATCTCCGCGGCTTCGTCACCGAGAACTTCGCGTTCGGCGACTTCGTGTTCCGCCTTCCGGACGGAACCGAGGTGGGCCGGGCGGGCGACCTCAAGAGCCTCGAAGCGATGCTCCGCACGGTCCCGGCCGAGAGCATCGCCTTCCACGGGGAGCGCAATCACTTCTCGAACTGGTTCAGCGCCCGGACCGAATTCGCGCTCGCTCACGAGCTCAGGCCGCGCAAGGTCTCGGACTTCGCGAGCCTCGAGGACCTGCGGCGCGACATGATCCAGTCCATCGTCCGTTACCGGCATGCGCAGAGCGCCCTGTTGATCGTCGACTACGCGCGGTCCCAATTCGATCCCACGGGCACGTTCTTCTCGCGGATCGGGGGCGGCTCCATCGGCGGCAAGGCGCGCGGGCTCGCGTTCGTGCGCTACCTGCTCAACTATCATCGGATCGGCCACCGCTTCCCCGGGGTGGAGATCGCGGTGCCGCCGTCGGTGGTGCTGGCGACCGACGTGTTCGACCAGTTCCTGGCCGACAGCGCACTCCTCGACTACGCGCTGCGCTCGCGGGACGACGCCGAGATCCAGCGCCGGTTCCTCGCGGCGCAGCTTCCGCCGGACGCGGTGCAGGACCTCGTGTCCTTCCTGGATGCCGTGGACTGGCCGGTCGCGGTGCGCTCCTCGAGCCTGCTCGAGGACTCGCAGCACCAGCCGTTCACCGGCGTGTACGAGACCTTCATGCTCCCGAACAACCACCCCGACCTCGGCGTGCGCCTCGAACGGCTCATGCGGGCGATCAAGCTGGTCTATGCCTCGACCTTCTCCCAGCACGCCAAGGGCTATTTGCGCGCGACGCCCTATCGTCTGGAGGAGGAGAAGATGGCCGTCATCCTCCAAAAGGTCGTGGGCGCCGCCCACGGTCCGCGACACTATCCGGATTTCGCCGGAGTGGCGCGTTCGCACAACTTCTACCCGGCGCCGCCCCTCACCTCCGAGGACGGTGTCGCGGCCGTGGCGCTGGGAATGGGGCGGGCGGTCGTGGAGGGCGAGCGGTGCGTGGTCTTCTGCCCACGGTATCCGCTTCATCCCATCCATTCGTCGGCGGTCGAGGACGTGCTCGGCAACTCCCAGCAGGCCTTCTGGGCCCTCGAGCTCGATCGGGGGGAGAGCGCGGCCGCGGCACCCGCCACGCGCGAGACGCGCTTCGGCCTCGAGACCGCTGCCGAGGATGGAACGCTCCTGGCGGTGGGCTCCACCTACTCCGCCGAGAACGGCACGATCCAGGACGGGCTCTCGCGACCCGGCCGGCCATTGGTGACGCTGGCCCCGATCCTCAAGCATGGGGTCTTTCCACTCGCCGAAACCCTGAGCCACATCCTCGATGTCGGGAGCCGCGGGATGAACCGTCCGGTCGAAATCGAGTTCGCCGTGCGCCTCGGCCGCGCCGCGGAGGAGCCGCACCAGTTCGGCTTCCTGCAAATGCGCCCGCTCGTGCTCAGCCGCGAGACCGAAGAGCTGGACGTGGACGAGATCCACTCGGAGCTGCTGCTGTGCCGCAGCCCAAGCGTGCTGGGAAATGGCAGGATCGACGGCCTGCGGGACTTGGTGGTGGTCGACTTCCACCGCTTCGAGCGTTCCCGCAGCAGCGACGCCGCGGACGCGGTCGCCCGCTTCAACGCCGAGTTATGGGCGCAGCGCCGGCCTTACCTGCTGATCGGCGTGGGTCGCTGGGGGTCGAGGGAGCCCTGGCTCGGGATCCCGGTGGCCTGGGACCAGATCTCGGGCGCCCGGGTCATCGTCGAGTCGGGCTTTCGGGACTTCCGGGTCACGCCCTCCCAGGGCAGCCACTTCTTCCAGAACCTGACCTCGTTCCAGGTCGGCTACTTCACCGTCAACGCCGACGCGGGCGAGGGCTTCGTGGACTGGGAGTGGATCGAGTCTCAGCCCGCCAAGACCCGCCGCGACTCGGTCCGGCATCTTCGGTTCGAGAAGCCGATCGTGGTCAAGATGAACGGCCGGCGGAACCAAGGCGTGATCTACAAGCCGGGGGCCGCTCCCGCCTGACGGTCCCGCCGCCTCGGACCCCGGGAGGCGCGGCGCGTGCCCTCCGGAGCCGGCGGGGCGATCGTCAGGGTGAGCGCAGGTTGTTCCAGGCGGGAAGCGGGTGGAGGATCGTGCCGAAGGCGAAGCTCGCCGACAGGCCCCCTCCGAAGCCCAGCAGTCCGAACTTCCGGCCGACCACCAACTCGCCGGGGTTCATCGCCAGCGCCAGCGGGATCGAGGCGCTGGTCGTGTTGCCGAATCGGCCGCCCGCGTCCAGCACCTGGCCGCGGAACCCGCGCTCGCGCCACATCCGGATGATGGAGGCGTTGAGCACCAGGTTGGCTTCGTGCAGCGTGGCGAAGTCGAGATCCTCGAGCCGCCAGCCGGCCTTGGCCAGCGCGGCATCCATGGCCGGGCCTCCGGTGAAGGGGACGAGAACTTCCTTCACCGCGGCGCCATCCATGGCCAGCCGGTGCTTGCCCGCCTCCACCTCCTCCGGCAGGGGCGAAGGCCGCCGCGAGCCGCCCGCGGGGGTGAGGATGATCCCGGCGTGTCCGCCGTCCATCCAGCTCCAGAACTGCGTGGGCGAGAACCAGTCCTCCGCGGCCGGCACGGCCGTGCACAGCGTGGCGGTGCCGGCGTCCCCGAGCACGGTGGCGAAGCTGCGGTCGCGCCAGTTGATGGCGGCGCTCATCCGGTCGGCGCCGACCAGGAGGATGCGGCGGGCCATCCCGGAACGGATCAGGGCGTAGCAGATGGTGAGCGAGGCCACCCAGCTGCTGCACGCCAAAGAGATGTCGGCGCCTCGTAGTTCGCGAGGGTCCGCTCCGCGCCAGACCGGGATGCCGAGCGCATGCTGGAGCAGCGCGGCGTCCGGAGGGCTGTAGAGGTAGGAGGGCGTGACGCTGGCGACCACGATGGAATCGACGTCGTTCGGGGAGTGCCCGGAGCGCTCGAACAGGAGGCGGGCCGCGCGCGTCGCGAGGTCGATCGTGCCCTCGCCCTCGGGGCTGAAGCGGCGCTCGCCGAAGCCGATGAAACGGCGCACCCAGCGATCGCTGGTCTCGAAGAGCTTGGCCTCTTCGGCGGGGAGCTTGCCGGATCCGGCGGTGCGCTTACTGGCGCCGAGACGCATGCGCTCGAGCCGCAGTCGGGCGGCGACGCGCGCATTGCTCCACACCTGTTCGGGTACGTACGCGGCGAGACCGTCGAGGCGCATCCCCAGGGCGGTCGAACTCAAAGCAGTCCTCCGTCAGTCGTCCGGCTGGTTCCGCTATGGACGCTCGCAGTTTAGCGCAACGCGGGAATTCCCTGCCAACTCCCTGGCGGGAGCCCCCCTGGGGGCCGGGGACTACGAGGGCCGGCCGGCCGGTCCCGACTGGACCGGCGGGCCGGGACTCAACTCCGCGCGGATCCTGTGTTAAATTCGGCCGGCCGCGATCGACGGCGGTGGAGGTTCGAGACGTGCGATCGAACGAGAGGAGCCCTGATGGCAGGAACCAAGAGACCGTCCTTTCTCAAGCGACAAAAGGAACAGAAGCGCCGGGCCAAAGCCGAGGAAAAGCGCGAGGCGCGCCGCCAGCGGAAGCACGCCAAGGCGGAGCAGGGCGGCGCCGGGGACGAATTCGGCAGCCTCGAGGACTTCGAAGTCCCGGATCTCGACGAGGAGACTGCCGGCGAAGAAGAGGACGAGGAGAGCGCCGGCTAGCCTGGTCGGTCACGAGCGCGCCGCGATCCCCCGCAAGCGCTCGAGCAGCTTGACCATCCCCCAGGTGTCGAGTTCGCAGTAGCGATACAGGGCCCGCAGCAGGCGGGTCCGTTCGGCGGCGTCGAGGCTCTGGGGTTCGAACATCAGGCGCGCCAGGTGCACGCTCGCGGCATTGCCCTCGGCGACCTCCAGCTCGTCGTATTCGAGTTCCGGCACCAGGGCGGGCAAGACCGACTTGAGGCTGAAGCTCCCGCCGAAATCGGGGTGGTAGATGAAGTTCCTGACGACGGGCAGCGGGTCCGCGAGGCGGGCCTGGACCCGGGCCAGTTCCTCCCGCAGGTCGGGAAGCGCCGCGGCGACGCGCTGAAGGCAGCCGCTCTCGAACGACGCGTTGTAGGCGACGATGGTGCGCGCCCCCCGGCACGCCGCGATCACCCGCTCGGCCATCGGGCGCCGGGGATCACCCGATCCCTCGGCGATCCACTCGTGGTGGTCGAACCCGCCGGTCCCGTTCTCGACGTGGCAGCTGAACTGCGCCGGGATCGCGTCATAGGGGTGGCACCCGTCCCACACCGGAATCGCGGGATTCACCGTCTCGAAGTCGAGGTAGGCGAGGGGCGGCTCGAAGGTCTCGAGCGCCTCGGCCAGCCCGGGCTCCACGACCATCCGGCCCGACCGCACGGCCCGCACCTGCCGGGCCGCCGTGCGGTTCAGCGAGACGTCGGGCGGGAGCTGGAAGATCGTCGAGTAGCCTTCCGCCTCGAGCGCGGCGGCGCGCTGCCTCATGAAGTAGAGCGTGCTGACGTGGTGGGCCGGCGGCGTCGGCCAGCAGCGCTCGATGAACGGACAGGCGCGGGGCGCGCTGCAGTGGTCCCCGATCGCCACCTCCGGGAGCGGGCCCGCGAGCGCCTCGAGCTGGGTGCGGACCGACCCGGGGATCCCGGGCAGCAGCGCCTCCGCCTCTGCTGTCACGTCCTGCCGGACGAAGAGATCGTGGAGGTCGGGATAGGCGCACGCCCGATTGAGGTGCATCACCTCGGCGCGCCCGACGTCGAGCCCGCTGCGCCCGAGCACGTGCAGCTGGATGGCGGCGTCGGGAAGGTGCTCGTCCTTGACGCTGGTCGAGGACTTGACCTCGATGAGGTGGAAGCCGTCACGCGAGCGTTCGAGGATATCCACCGCGACGAAGACGTCATCGGCGACGAAGCAGGCTTCGTAGATCGCCGGCACCCGTTCGTCGAGGAACTGCCGCGTGAGCGCCAGGCGCTCGGCGTAGGCGTTGTACGGACGGTCGACCAGCCGGCCGCCGGGGACGTGGGTCCGGGCGACCACACCGACCTTCGCTCCCTGGTCGAAGATCGCCTGGGTCCGAGGATCCACCACCAGCTCCGGCGCCTGCGGCTCGTGCACCCGCCACCAGAGCTGCTTGAGGCACTGGAGCCCGGCGGTGAAGCGCGACTTGGAGAGGCGCTGCGTGCGGCGCATGGGGATGATGGCCTCCGCGGGGCGCGATGCGTGGCCGGAGTCCGGCGGGGGAGCCCGTGAGGCCCGGTGCCGCGCGTCCCGGTGTCAGCCCCGCGGCCGGGAACGCGGACCGACGGACTCCTGCTCTTCGGCCGGCGTCGCGCGCTTGCGTTTCCCCGGGCTCTTGGGCTCCGGGTGTTCCACGGGGTGGAGCTGCGAGGACACCGCCGTGAGGCCCGAGCTGCCGTTGGCCAGCCGCAGGTTCGGCTCCTCCTCCTCGAGGTAGGTGTAGCCGGAGAGCCCCTCCTCGTAGCGGCGCATCAGCAGGGCCGATTCCTCGAGCGTGAGGAGTCCGCGGCGCAGCGCCTCCTCGTTCGCCTGACGCACGCGCTGCACCAGGTAGTGCCTCTGGTACTGCACGTAGCCCAGCACCTCGGCCACCGAGTCGCCCTCGACCACGTGGTCGATCCGGTAGCCGCCTTCGTCCAGGGAGATGTGCACGGCGTTGGTGTCGCCGAACAGGTTGTGCAGGTCGCCCAGGATCTCCTGGTAGGCGCCGACCAGGAACACGCCGATGTAGTAGGGACTGCCGTCGAAGGCATGCAGCTCGAGCGCGTTCTTGACGTCGCGCAGCTCGATGAACTGGTCCATCTTGCCGTCGGAATCGCAGGTCAGGTCGGCGAGGATCCCGCGCCGCGCCGGCCGCTCGTTCAACCGATGCAGCGGCATCGTCGGGAACAGCTGCCGCACCGCCCAGTGGTCGGGGACCGACTGGAACACCGAGAAATTGCCGTAGTAGGTGTCGGCCAGGCCCTTCTCCAGTCCCTCGAGGTCGTCCGGCACGTACTCCAGCTCGCGGATGATCTTGAGAATCGCCTCGCAGCATCCCCAGAAGAGCTGCTCGACGCGAGCCCGTCCCCGCAGGTCGAGCAGTCCGACGTTGAACAGGCTCGTGGCCTGCTCCTTGAGCTGCAGCGCGTCGTGGTAGGCCTCCTGGAAGTTCTTGCGCGACACCGAGCGCCAGGTCTCGACGAGCTGCCGGATCACCTGCGGTTCGTCCGCGACCACCGCCGGCGGCGCTTGGCCTGCGAGCACCTCGTTCACGTCGAGAATGTTGAAGACCAGCACCGAGTGATGCGCCACCAGGGCGCGGCCCGACTCGGTGAGGATGTCCGGGTGGGGGACGCCCGCCGTCTCGCAGGCTTCCTGAATCGCGGCCACGACGTCGTTGGCGTATTCCTGCATCGTGTAGTTGGTCGACGAGGCCCAATTGGTGGAGGAACCGTCGTAGTCCACGCCCAGCCCGCCGCCGGCGTCCATGAACTTGAGCCCCGCCCCCGCCTTGGCCAGCTCGACGTAGATCCGCCCGGCCTCCTGCATCGCGTCCTTGATCGCGCGCACTGCCGAGATCTGCGAGCCGATGTGGAAGTGAAGCAGCTCGAGGCAGTCCAGCATCTTGGCCTCGCGCAGCTTCTCGACCAGCATCACCAGCTCCGTCGCGGTGAGCCCGAACTTGGAGCGATCGCCGGTGGACTCCATCCACTTCCCGGCGCCCTTGGTGGTCAGCTTGGCGCGCACGCCGATGTGCGGCCGGATGCCGAGGCGCCGCGCCACTTGCAGCAGCAGCTCCAGCTCCCGGTAGCGGTCGATGACGACGATCGGGTAGCGTCCCAGCTTCTGCGAGAGCAGCGCCGTTTCCATGTACTCCACGTCCTTGTACCCATTGAGCACCAGCAGCGCGTCCGGGTTGTCGAGCAGGGCGAGCCCGGCCAGCAGCTCGGGCTTCGAGCCCGCCTCCAACCCCAGGCCGTGCGGTGCGCCGAAGCGCACCAGCTCCTCGATCACCTGGTGCTGCTGGTTGACCTTGATCGGGAAGACCCCGCGATAGCGCCCGCGGTAGCCGTACTCGCGGATGGCGCTCTCGAAGCAGCCGACCAGCGCGCGCACGCGGCTGTGGAGAATGTCCGAGAAACGCATGAGCAGCGGCATGCCGAGGCCGCGCCGCTGCAGGTCGAGCGTGAGATCGAAGAGGTCGACCGTGGGGCCCTCGGAGCCCGAGGGCGTGACCTCGACGTGCCCCGCATCGTTGATCCGGAAATAGTCATTGGACCAGCCGGCGATGTTGTAGAGCGTTCCCGAGTCCTTGTTGGTCCAGGTGCGGATGTCTCTCAACGTTCTCCCTCCGGGCGCTCGGCCCAGCCTTGGGGATCGGCATGCGCGCGGCACGAAACGCCGACAGCCTACAGGCACGCGGAGCGGAATGCGAGCGATTCGATGCCGGTGGGGGCGCCATCGCGGCGGCGGGGCCGCCGGGCCGGTGGCCCGCGGTGCTAGAGTGGCTCCCCGTGTTCGCCCGGCAGCGTCGATCGCGGCCGCCTGGCCTTTCACCGGAGAAATGGAGCGACCCGTGAACCCGTTGCGCAGCGTCCTGCTCGCCGCCTCGCAGAGCCCGCGTCTGCGGCGTCAGGCGACCCGCCATCGCTTCGTGCGCCGCGCGGTTTCCCGATTCATGCCGGGCGAGACCCTGGACGCGGCGATCCAGGCCGCGGGCGCGCTCCGGGCCGGAGGGATCGCGACCATCCTGACCCACCTCGGCGAGAACGTCTCCGATCCCGCCGAGGCCGAGGCGGTGGTGGCGCACTACCACGAGGTCCTCGAGGGCATTCGTCGCACGGCGCTCGACGCCGAGGTCTCGGTCAAGCTCACGCAGGTGGGGCTCGACCTCGACCGGGACCTCGCCTGCGACCACCTGGCGCGCATCGCCGGCCGGGCGCGCGACGTCGGCAACCGGGTGTGGATCGACATGGAGGCGACGCCCTACGCGGATCGCACGCTCGAGGTGTTCCGCCGGTTGCGCGCCACGTACACCAATGTCGGTCTCTGCCTGCAGACCTACCTGCGCCGCACCGAGGCCGATCTGGAATCCCTCCTACCGCTCGGGGCGTCGATCCGCCTGGTCAAGGGCGCCTACCGCGAGCCGCGGGAGCTGGTGTTCGCGCGCAAGGCGGACGTGGACGAAAGCTTCTTTCGATTGTCGGTGCGGTTGCTGGGGGAGGAGGCGCGACGGGCCGGTGCGCGACTGGTCGTCGGCACCCACGACACCCGGCTCATCGGCCGGATCGCCGATCACGTCGCGACGCGGGGGCTCGCGAAGGACGCCTGCGAGTACGCCCTGCTCTACGGCATCCAGCGGCGCGAGCAGGCGCGCCTCGCGCGCGAGGGTTTCCGGGTGCGGGTGCTGATCAGCTACGGGACCCATTGGTTTCCGTGGTACATGCGGCGGCTCGCGGAACGCCCCGCCAACCTCCTGTTCATGGGCCGCAGCCTGCTCTCCCGCTGAGCCGGTTCCGCCGCGTCTCCGTCCCTCCGCGCGCGGCCGGAGCCGGGTCGCGGTGCGCGGCAGCTTCGGCAGACAAATTGTCATCCGATGGTCTCCGCGCGCGCGCGCGTCCGGGGCGTCGCATCGGCGGCAAACCGCTGCCAGACCGCAGGTCACGGAGAGCGCCCCCTCCCGACCGCGCGGGCATGGCGCGTGCTTTGTCCACGTGGATGCCTCCCGCGTTCCTTGGCTCTTCGAGGCGGGGGGCGACCCGGACGTTTGCTAGTGCAATCCACCGGCGCTCGCCGGCAAGGAGCCCCGTATGACCCAGCGCATCCTCCTGGGTGACGAGAGCGTGGCGCTCGGCGCCATTCACGCCGGCATCTCCGCGGCCTATGCGTATCCCGGGACGCCGTCCACCGAGATCATGGAGTACCTGCTCCGGCACCAGGCGACGCACCGGCGCCCGCACGCGGCGTGGTGCGCCAACGAGAAGACCGCGTACGAGGAGGCGCTCGGCGCCTGCTTCGCCGGGCGGCGGGCGCTGGTCGCCATGAAGCACGTCGGCCTCAACGTGGCGGCGGACGCCTTCGTGAACTCGGCGCTGGTCGCGGTGCACGGCGGCCTGGTGGTCGCGGTGGCCGACGATCCCGGCATGCATAGCTCCCAGAACGAGCAGGACAGCCGCTTCTACGGTGATTTCGCCCGCGTCCTCACCCTCGAGCCGGCGACGCAGCAGGAGGCCTACGATATGACGCGCGAGGCCTTCGACCTCTCGGAGGCGTTCCGCGTCCCGGTGCTCCTGCGGCTGGTGACCCGTCTCGCCCACAGCCGCACCACGGTCGCCACCGGCGCGCCGCGCGCCGAGAATCCGATTCACAAGGCCCCGCAGCGCAGCACCTGGATCCTGCTGCCCGGGAACGCGCGGCGGCAGTGGAGCGAGCTGGTCGCGCGCCAACCGGACCTGCTGGCCTGGAGCGAGAGCTGCCGCTGGAACCACCTCGCGCTCCATTCCGCCCGGCGCGACCTGGGGGTGATCACCTCCGGCATCGCGCGCAACTACTACCGCGAGCTGCTGCCGGAGCTGGGTGCTGCGCCCTCGCACCTGCACGTCGGCGCCTATCCCCTCCCGGTGGAACGCGTGCGCATGCTGGCGGCGCAGGTGGAGCGGGTGCTCGTGCTCGAAGACGGGAGTCCCTTCATCGAGCGCCAGCTGCGGGGGCTGCTGCCGGGCCGGCTGTCCGTGGCCGGGCGCATGAGCGGCGAGATTCCGCCCACCGGAGAACTCACCCCCGACCTGGTGCGCGCGGCCCTGGGGCTCGACAGCCGGCCCGGGTTGGCCGTCGAGGGCGTAGCCCTTCCCAACCGGCCGCCGCAACTGTGCCAGGGGTGCCCGCATGCGCACGCCTACAAGGCGCTCAAGCAGGCGCTCGAGGGGCTCGAGGCCTCCATGGTCACGGCGGACATCGGCTGCTACACCCTGGGCGCGCTGCCGCCGTTCTCGGCGATCGAGTCGTGCGTGTGCATGGGCGCCTCGATCGGCATGGCGAAAGGCGCGGCCGAGGCGGGGTTCCACCCGGTGGTGGCGGTGATCGGGGACAGCACGTTCCTCCATTCCGGGCTCACCGCCCTGATGGACGCGGTGGCGGCGAACGCCAACATGACGCTGCTCATCCTCGACAACCAGACCGTCGGCATGACCGGGGCGCAGGATCCGATCGTGCCCTCCGCGCGCCTCGACGCCATCGTGCGCGGGCTGGGGGTGGACCCCGATCACTGCCACGTCGTGGATGCCCACCCGCGGCGGGTCTCGCAGAACGCCGCGATCCTGAGACGCGAGATCGAGCATCGAGGGCTCTCGGTGGTCATCGCGCGGCGCGAGTGCAAGGAGGTGACGCGGCGCAAGGCGCGCGCGGCCGGCGGCTCCGAGCGGGCCGAGACCGGCGCCGGCACGGAGGCGACGATCTCATGAACTACGGGATCCTGTTCGCGGGGGTGGGCGGGCAAGGGGTGCTGTCGATGGCGGCGATCATCGGCCGCGCCGCGATGGCCGAGGGGCTCCACGCCAAGCAGTCGGAGGTGCACGGCATGGCCCAGCGTGGCGGGGCGGTGCAGGCGCATCTGCGCCTGTCGGACGGCCCGATCGAGAGCGACCTCATCGCGCTCGGCTCGGCCGACCTGATCCTGAGCCTCGAGCCGGTCGAGGGCCTCCGCTACCTGCGCTTTCTTTCGCGCACCGGGACGCTCATCACCGCCGCGGCGGCCTTCGTCAACATCCCCGACTATCCCGACATCGAGGGAGTGCTCCAGCGCATCCGCGGCCTGCCCCGCGCCATCGTGATCGAGAGCGACCGCATCGCCGAGCAGGCGGGTGACCTGCAGACCGTCAACACCGTGATGGTCGGCGCCGCGTCCCACGTGCTGCCGCTCGAGCCGGAATCGCTCGAGGCGGCGCTCACCGCCACCTTCGAGCGCAAGGGGGAGCAGGTGCTCCGGGCAAACCTCGCCGCCTTCCGCGCCGGGCGCGCGGCCGCCGGATGAAGGTCGCGATCGGGTCGGGGGGAGGAGCCGGAACGACCGTGCGGGACGACGCCGAGCTCGATCTCTCCGGCATCGAGCGCCTGATCGCGCAGGCGCGCTTCCGCGACCAGGGCGTGCTGCTCGAGACCGAGGCCATGGCGGTGCTCGACGCCGCGGGCATCGCCACGCCGCACCGCATCGCATGCCCCGACGCGCGCGCCGTGGCAACGCTCGACGACCCCCCGCTGACCGGTGAGCGCGTGGTGCTCAAGGTGGTGGCTCCCGGTCTCCTGCACAAGACGGAAGGCGGGGGCGTCGCGGTGCTTCCCAACCGCCGCGCCGCGGTGCAGGCCGAGGCCGAGGCGATGGAGCGACGCTTCGCGGACCGGGCGATCGCCGGCTTCGTCCTCTGCGAGTGGGTGCCGCACGAGCGCGCGCTCGGCCACGAGTTCCTGCTCGGCCTGCGCTGGATGCGGGACTTCGGCCCGGTCGTGACCCTCGGTCCCGGCGGCAT